>Ga0209426_1000861_pt1 | contig 24006 bp, 18 predicted proteins | sample Deesub1362B_J571_FD_187697 | JGI IMG/M metagenome (GOLD analysis project Ga0209426, IMG submission 187697) | Deep oceanic, basalt-hosted subsurface ecosystem from Juan de Fuca Ridge flank, Pacific Ocean, CORK Borehole 1362B_J2.571 (SPAdes)... ...
CGGCGAAGTTCCGGTTGCAACAACCGTTCATCCAGTCCAAATAGTGGAACACGTGCCAGTTAAGCCGAAAGATCAAAAAGTGACAATTATAGTTACGCCTGAAAAGGTTTTACGCGTTCCGCCTTAATCTATCCAAAACTTCATCCACGTCTGCCAATCCAAGCCTTTTAAGCACCTCCGGTTTAGGGATACCATTTTCGTCCCAGCCTACAGCCTCATAATACTTCTTCCGAAGTTCTTCAAACCGCTTCTTGTCCACAGCCTTGCCTTTCCATGGACCAGAAGGAAGAGGTTCGTAAAATCGGAGTGGATTTTCGTCATGTAGACGTGGATTCCACCGAAAATCTGGTCCGCCAAGAAGCAACATTGCCCTTTGGAGTTGAATTATCCTTAAGGCTTTGGTTTCATACCATTCTTTCGGTGTGAGTTCTACCCCTGTAACCGCTTTGTAGAACTTCCATTTTAGGTCTTGAGGCTGACCGAAAGCGTTGAACCAGCAGTAAACCGCTGAATCATGGAAAATCACTGTTAGCTCGCTGGCGCTATGGGTTAGAGGTAGATAAGCCACCGATGTATGGTCTCCAGCTTGGACAGAGCAAGCATAGGACATTTCCATGGGATAATCCTTTCCGCTCCTTATTCCATGAGCGCCAATCGCTACCGCTTTTACGTGAACCGCGAAACGTAAAACATCCAGGCCTTTAAGCTTCGAAAGTTTTATGGCTGCTCGGAAAGTACCCTCAGCTAAGACGTCGCCGAGACCTTGCCTATGAGCTATTTTCTTTGCTAGTTCAGCGAAAGCCTCAGCGTTTCCCCATTCTAATTTTAACCCATCTAAATCCTCATTTGTGAGAATCCTTCGCTGGTAAAGTTCCCCCGCAAAGCCTAGCACATTTCCGGTTTGGATTCCGCAAAGTCCCAAGTCATCCATCAAAGAAGCAAGGTAAACGTTCGCTTCCGGTGTGAAAACGCCTAGGTTTGTTCCCACATAAGCTTGAAGCTCATAGTCAGGGTTGTCGCCTATTGCCCCCTTAAATTGTCCGGTTTTAACCATAGCCATTTTTAAGCATGTTGTTGGGCAGCCAAAGTCGCCCCATGCTTTCTTAATCCATAGTCGTTTCTCAAACTCCTCGACCTTGAAGCTTTCCTCGTCATGCCATTCTTCCTGCCAGTTCTTAATGGGCTCAGCGCTTCTCTCCGCGCCAACATTATAGCCAGCGCTTGAGGTGCCCCAACGCCGAAAATCAACTGACTCATAACATTTCTTACAAACATCATCTATTAAATGCTTAACCTCTTCCACGTTATAAACTTCGGGAAGGGCACTAGAGCCTTTAACTACAACTGCTTTGAGATTTTTGGAACCCATAACCGCGCCGTATCCGCCATATCCCGCCGCATGTGTCCACTTTCCCATCACAGCAGCCGTTCGAACAAGGTTTTCCCCAGCTGGCCCAATGTAAATTATAGCTGGCTCTTTCGGTTCGCCTCGCCCTAGAAACAGTTGCTTCAGCAATTCCCTTCCCTCTTTGGTTAGAACACGAACAGTTTGTTTACCATTCTTTCCCCAGATATGACGAGCGCTTAGTATCTGGATTTCCGCGTCAGCTATGAAGAGATAGACGGGCTCATCAGCCTTTCCAGAAACTATTATACCATCGTATCCAGCGCACTTAAGTTCCACTGGAAATTCCCCAGCGATGGTTGAGCCTATAACGCCGTTGCTTTGCGGCGACTTTCCTGAAACACAAATTCTCCCACCTGGAAAGTATCCGGTTAAAGGCCCAGTTAAAAAGAGCAGGAGGTTCTCTTCACCTATCGGATTTATAGTCTCCCACTTCTCTCCCAACCGATCCCACAGAATTTTTGTAGCAAGCCCTCTCCCCCCAATAAATTCCTTTAAAACTTCCTCTCTTTGGATTGTAGTTTGAACTTTTTCCGCTGAGAGGTCCACTTCCAAGATTTTGCCAGCATAACCTAGCATGGAATCAGTTCCTCCGCTTTTTCGCCGTAAAAGACCAATGCTAACTCTCGAGTGATCACTTCCGGGGTCTTGGCGTGCTCTCGGTAATCAACATTTTCCTTTCGGTCAACTTTGCTAAGCGCCTTCCATCCACCCTCTTGACAAACCTTTACACATTGAGGGCTACCATCGCATAGATCACATATCAACACGTAGTTTTCCTCAGGATGCAAATGTGGAACCCTTCCCGGACAAGCATCTATACATTTACCGCATCCTATGCAGGCTTCTTTATCTAAGGTTACGGCGCCTATCTGGTTGATGGACAAAGCGTTTACTGGGCAAACGTCCACACATGGATAATCTTGACATTGAACACAAAAGTGGGGAAATTCTACCCCTGGAACAAGCATAAACACGCGGATACGGGAAGCTTCAGGCCAGATTTTGTTTTCGTGATAGAGAGAGCATGCGACTTCGCATCTTCGACAACCGCTGCATTTTCCATAATCACGAGCTATCCATAATTTTTTGTTTTTTTCGGATGACAACATATTATCTACGCCTTTTTCGCCTGGATTGATTGATTTCCGAGCGGTTAAATTTAAGCGTTATTTGCTGAAAAGCATTAAATTCCATAAGCACCTTTATTGAAGATCTGTTGGTAAGGAAGCCTTGGATATTCAACAGTTGACTGAGTGGATGCAAGGAATAGCTATTCAATATAGCTACTTTGGAATATTCCTCATAAGCCTCCTTGGAGCTTTGTCGATTTTTTTCCCACTCCCCTACACAGTGGTAATCTTCACGTTAGGAGCCTATTTTGACCCGATTTTAATCGCTGTCGTAGCCGGTGTAGGAGCAGCAACAGGAGAGTTATCAGGATACCTACTGGGACTTTACGGAAGAAAACTCATAAGCCCCCAGCGAAAGAAGAAAATGGAGTTTATGTTAAAGGTCTTCAACCGCTTCGGACCGTTGACGATTTTCGTTTTCGCTTTAACACCTTTGCCAGACGACTTGCTCTTCATTCCTTTAGGAATGCTACGTTACGACATTGTACGGGCTATCATCCCAGCATTGGCAGGCAAGATATGCATGAATTTCATAGTTGCTTATAGTGGGCGTTACGCTGTTGGAATAATCAAGGATATTTTCGGCGAAGGCAGCGATTGGGTTGCCGCCTTATTTGGAACATTACTTGCAATAGGTTTGTTTATAATCGTAATGATTGTCATGTTTAAGGTAGACTGGGAAAAAATGTTCGAGAGATACGAAAGAAAACGCCTCTTGAGGGAGAAGTGAAGCCGTTTGCGGATTATAGCTGATTTACACATTCACAGCCGTTACAGCCGTGCCACAAGCCAGAAAATGTGCATAACAGAAATTGCCCGTTTCGCTAGGATTAAAGGTTTAAACTTAGTAGGCACAGGAGACTTTACCCACCCCAAATGGTTTAAAGAGCTAAAGGAGGAGCTCATTTTTGACCCTGACGCAAGCTTATACAAGCCAGCTAAAAAACCGGAAGCACCAGTCTATTTTATGATAACAACAGAGGTTAGCACAATCTTCAACTTTGATGGAGCCACAAAGAAAGTACATCACGTCATTTTAACACCTGACCTAGAAACGGCCTCGCAAGTGAATGAACGATTGAAATGCTACGGCGATCTGTCCATTGACGGCAGACCAACATTAAACATGAGCGCACCTCATCTAGTGGAGGAAGTTATGGAAGTTTCCAGCCACAACATAGTATTTCCCGCCCACGCATGGACTCCCTGGTTCAGCATTTTCGGAGCCTTCAGCGGCTTTAACCACATAGAGGACTGTTACCAAGATATGACAAAGCATATTACAGCAATAGAAACCGGACTCTCATCGGATCCTCCCATGAATTGGCGTCTCAGCACATTAGATAGGTTCACCTTAGTTTCAAACAGTGACAGCCACAGCTTTTGGCCTTGGCGCATGGGGAGGGAGGCAAATGTTTTTGAGTTGGAAAAGTTTTCTTATTCTGAAATTGTTGATGCAATTAGAAGAAAGGACAAGTCGCGTTTTAGGTTTACCATCGAAACTAATCCGGCTTACGGTAAATATCATTGGACTGGACATAGAAAGTGTGGTGTTTCGTTTCCGCCGCGTGAAGCCATAAAGCTAGGAAACAGATGTCCCGTTTGCAGAAGGAAGCTGACTAAGGGAGTTGAACAACGGGTTGAAGAACTAGCTGATCGTCCCAAGGGTTTTAAGCCAGAAGACGCAATCGACTACATGCATTTATTGCCACTTTCAGAAATAATTGCCACGGTCTTAGGCGCTTCAAGCCTTTCCACAGGGAAGGTATGGGAAAACTACAATCGGCTGGTGAAACGTTTTGAAGACGAATATAGTGTGCTTATTGACGCTTCGATGTCGGAAATGTGTGAAGTTGTTGATGAACCTATAGCTGAAGCCGTAATTCGAGTTCGAAATGGACAAGTAAGGATTACGCCGGGTTTTGATGGAGTTTATGGGCAACTAGTTATTTTTGAAGGAAAAACTAAGAATGAAACTTTTTATGTTAAGAAGGCTAAACAGAGGAGCTTGGCGGATTTTCTCTAGATGTAAAATGTAACAATTTCAAATTTAAGCCTCTTCGTCTAAAAATTCTAAACTTGTAGGATTACTGTAAAACACTTGAATTTTATATAAAAAAGGGGAATGAAGTTGCTTGCTTATTTCCTATGGATCAAACGTAATTCTCCAGCCGAATCCTAGAGCTGTTGTAGCTAAGTCCAGCACATTTATTTTCCCGTCGTTGTTAGTGTCGTAAAGGGGATCCCATCTATCATGGCCAGGATAACTTCCGAACGCTAGGGCGGCTGAGGCTATGTCTATGATGTCGACTGCACCGTCATAGTTAAAGTCACCTATATGCGTTGGATGCATTCTGTATAAGCCATGTTGAAGGGTTAAAGGTATTGGGTTTACTTCATCATCTAATATTATTGTGTCATTCAGTGTTAAGCCGCATACTTGTGGTGGCTTCTCTAATCCTCTCTCTTGGTAAATTGCCTTGAAGGTAATTGTGACTAAAACTCCACTTCCACTCGGAAAAGCGGTCCAATGTCCAGTTTCATTCGGATACAGCATTAGGCCTACTAGAATGTTCGGACCATATATCGGGTCTTCTTCAATGGAGCATGTGAAGAAGGTGCCATATAGGTTCCATCTTGGATCCTGCATGAATGGGCCCTCAGTTACATTAATAACTTCTAACAAAGTGTTGTTGTAACATAGTCTAAACTGGAGGGCAACAGCTCTCCATTGCTCATCTAGATTGTTAATTGTTACATTTACCTTGAACACTTTGTTCAGCAGTTGTGCATCGTAAATTGCCGGTTCAACTTCGACTCTAGGCGGGACACCTGCCCGCACAATAATGCTTTTTGTATTGTCGATTAGGTGAACTTCGTCTGGAACAGGAGTTGCAACTGCAGTTATGTTATACTCCCCTGGGGTTAGCCCAGTGGTATCCCAATCGAATACTATCTGTTCTGTTGTTTGTGGGGCTAATTGTGTTACCGTGTAACTACCTATTTCATTACTGTCATAGTAGAGAGTAACAGTGAATGTTTCTTCCATTATTCCTTCGTTTTCGACGGTTACGTAAACCTGGACGATTGTTCCGATCGCTATTGTAGACAGCGTGATATCTGTTACGGCGATATTATGGATGGCTGGATAGAACGTTGTCTTCGGAAACGTTTGGATTATGGCGTCATTAAATAAGCATGGGGTATATTCATAGTTTAGCCACATTAGGAATGTATCTCCGTAATGTGGGCTGAACTTTGGCACCATTGGGTGTCCAGTTACCGAACCGCTTTCTCCAGGAGGTACAAGAATTAGAGAAGTGTCCCAACCATCTTTACATTCATATATTCCTCTATAGGATGCACCTGAATCAACGTAGAGAACTTCCGTATCGGATAACGTCCTATGGTAGAACCTTCCCGGGTTAACCGTAAACGGGCCTCCGTCGCAGCCGACCGGTATAGGCGGCACGTTTAGGTAGCCTATTTGTTCTCCCATCGTATGCTCAAACATGACCACATGGAGGTTTCCATATTCCCAGTTTGAGAAGGCGGCGTCAGCTGGGGGGCCAAGCTGACTGGCTATCCAGTTCAAAGCGTCACGTAGACTTTTATTCATGATCTGGGGCATTAACTCGAACTCTGACGTTCGTTGATCGTCAAATAAAGCAAGAGCGTATGGGTTCCAGCTCCAAGTTTGAGTCATGTTCCAAAGAGGAATTATCATGTTTGGGAATGGATACAAGCCCATAGCTGCCCATAGCTCATCTCCAAATGTATTCTCCGCAAACTTTTCCAAGAAAACCTCCCATATGAGTGGAGCCACTAAACCTCTTAATTCACTGTAATTCCACGTTGCCAAAACCGTAAGCGCATTTTGTATAGTTTCGTTTGTGTCTGTCGCCATAACGGCTAAGAGTATAGGAACGATGTTTCTAGCTGGAATGGAAACGATGTCCGATTGTATCGCCTTCATATCTTCCATGCTTATTGGGCTTAGCGCTTCAATTAGCTCCGTAATTCTCTGCGCTCGGTAGCCAGGGGCAAATCCAAAGGACGGCCCAATCCAGATTGGCCACGGATATCCAAAGTATTCTGGACCTATGGGTTGATTATTCGCAGTAACTATGAAACCTTGCTTCGGGTTTTCAACGTACGGTAGGGATACCTCCCCAGGCCATGGATCAAAGGGATAGTCAACTGGGTTTGTTGCATGGGGCAGCCAACCCATCCACTCATTTTGACCAGCAGATCCGTTGCTGGGGACCACCCCTAGGGTTCCGGTTCCAGCAGGCGGTGGAGGTGGCCTCAACGGAATTTTTCCTGAAGGACACCAAGCAATATTTCCAGATTTATCTGCATATACGTAGTTCTGGATTATAACTGACATGTAGCTTACGGCTTGTTTCCATTCTGAGAGATTCGTAGCGTTCATAACAAGTGAAAAACCTACGATTTCTCCATATCCTGACTCCTTACCATTCCAACGAACCGCCATTTTGTCAAAAGGTGGAGGCAGCGGAGTACTTACTATAGGGCCATGCCTTGTTGAAACCACAGGTATGGTTATGGGATATACAAAGTTGTATATTGTAACCATCTCTACATTAAAAGGCTCCCAATGGTCCACATAGTAATAATGAGTTTCATTAGACACGTAGTAGTACAGATCAAGAACATCGGCCATAAGATTCGTAACTCCAAAAGCGATATAGTCGTTATGTCCGCTGTATATCACTGGCCCCCCAGGGATACAGACTCCAATGACATTGCCCCAGCCTGGAACATTTATGTGAACCTGCCAGTTGATGCCTGGAGCTTGTAGGTTGAGGTGTGGATCGTTAGCCAGCATGGAATTACCAGTGGTTGTGTTTAAGCCGCTTATTACCCAATTGTTGCTTCCTTCAAACCCGTAGAATCCTAAGAATCTTTTCAGCGGAGCGGTTATATCTTCTATACGTTCAAGATTCACTAAAGGTGGGTCTGGAGGATTAATTATAGTCATGTTTACTCCTGAGATGGGCATTAGAAAGTCTGACATCCCAGGAAGACCGTATGCTTCATAAATAGGATCTACCATGGCAGAGAAAGCTCCCTTAATTATTTCCTCGCCCGATGTATCTGTCAGCATTATTCCCATCAATCCAGCCACTGCAATAGAGTCGGGCGGAGTCCAAGGATAAGGTATGAAATACTCCACAGGCAGCCCGGTTGCTAGCGAAAGAGCTCTGTATTCAAGTGGGACGTCATCCGGTATAACCATGTCCGCAATGTAGCGGTTAACTCCTTTCGCAAATTGTTCAAGGTTTTGTTTGATGTCTGAGGGAATTATGCAATCTGGATACAACCCGTTCCAAGTGTCCACTGCTATTTGGTATATGCCAAGCGTTCGCATTAAAACGTCTATTTCTAATGTTGAGTCACCGAAGATCTCTGAAAGTCTACCAGCTGCCGTTCTTCTAAATAAGTCCATCTGGAATAATCTATCTTCAGCCATTACGTATCCTAGCGCAAAGTATGCATCGCTAATGCTTTGAGCATATATATGAGGAACACCATATTCGTCTCTATAAACATCGACGTAGTCTTGGATGATGCCGGGTATTAAATCGTCAGAGTTCCCGAAGGTTGATGGAGGCACTATGCATATCGCAAGCAGCGCGACTAACAAAATTGTTAGTGATGATATTCTTCTCCCTTTCATTTTACATCCATGTAAAGGATATTTTATAATTTATTAAATGTTTATGGAATTTTCTTCTATCAAAACTCCATTTTTTAATTATTGGATGACTATTTTTGGATAATACAGATGAAGTTAATAGAACATGAAAAATCTTCACTTTAAAGATATTTTATTTATTTTTACGTTTCTTTAACAACACGAAAATAACTAACGTATAAAATCCTAAGCTTCCTAAAAGTCTTAGAAAAGCCGGAAAAAGGTTGTTTAATGATAAACCCAACTAACAAAATGGTGTGATTATTGAATTGTACAACAGTTGAATTGTTGTAGGGTTGCACGGAAATACTTATTAAGTCGTAATACACGCGATAATATTGACTGCCTCCGGATGGAAGATCTATGCAAACCGTAACTTCCCATGAAAAACATAAAATACAGCAGGAAAGAGTACTAAAAGTTATAGACAAAGCCTTAACCCAAATCTTTGGAATAGAAGCTACCAACTTAATATATGGATACATTGAAGAAAACCACAGAGTGAGAAAAGACGAAATCGTTGAAAAACTTGAACATTTTACTAGGGGGCTAGAAGAGTTTCTTAGCACAGGCGCTTATGTCATAGAAAAGAAAATTCTAGAGGATATATATTCAGACCATGGGCTGATACGTCGACTAGAATCTGAGCAGATTTCAAATCAGTTAGACTTTGTAAGTCAAGTAAAACTTATCATAACATCAAAGTGAATACTTCGATAAACCCAAAATTTTAGTATTAACTTCATAGGACACAGTAGTTTATTCATTTTTCTATTATAACCAATAGTATTTATAAGCCATTCCTAGATACTATTTTACCTCTTCGGGAAGGGAGAGTCTAATAACAGTTGAAGAATAATTTGATGGAGCTTGTTGAAGTTGGAATGCGGTTAGGCACCGAATACGTGGAGGTCAGGGCCCAAAGGCTTTTCAGAACCATGCTAACGATGAAAGACGGGATAATTGAAGCGGCAAAAGAGGGATTAGAAAACGGTGTAGCTATACGCGTCTTAGTAAGCGGAACATGGGGGTTCGCCTCGGTCGGAAGCTTTGACAAAACTCAACTAATAAATGCGGTAGAGAAAGCCTGCAAAATGGCCAAAGCCGCAAGCAGAAAAGTTAGGATTCCAGTAAAGCTTGCTGAAACAAAAGCCTTTGAAGACAAAATAGTTTCTAAACCAAGGAAAAACCCTGCAGAAACTTCACTAGCTGAAAAGATCCAAATAGCTGCATCCCTCAACAAGACAGTTTTAAACTATGATCATCGAATCAAAAGCTGCACCATTGACTATTTGGACATTACAGGAACAAACTATTTCATCAATAATAATGGAACCTACATAGAACAGGACAAGCTCTACGTTTGGTCAAGGGTTCTAGCAACAGCCAAGGAGGGAGAGGTCTACACCTTTGCTAGGGAAGAAATTGGCTCAACCGCTGGGTTAGAAGTTTTTGAAGTTGAAACTCCAGAAGCTGTAGGTGAGAGAATAGCCAAACGGGCTGTGGAGCAGCTGAAAGCAAAGACTCCAAAGGGCGGAACTTTTCCCGTCGTTATTGGACCAAACGTTGTAGGCGTTTTTATTCATGAAGCTTTCGGACATTTGGCTGAAGCCGATTTAACCTTGAAAGGCTCAGTTCTAATAGATAAATTTGGTAAAAAGATAGCCTCGGATGTTGTAACGGTTTATGATGATGGAACGATTGAAGGCGCCTTCGGATCGTTTAAGTACGATGACGAGGGGATTCCAGCTCAGAAAACCCTCCTAATAAAGGATGGCCAAATTGTGGGTTTAATGCATAACCGTGAAACCGCTTACCAGTTCAAAACCTCGCCTACAGGCAACGTTAGAGCCGAAGACTTCCGCCACGAACCAGTAATTCGCATGCGGAACACCTACTTGGCCCCACGGGACTGTACATTCGAAGAACTTTTCGAGGGGATAAAATTTGGATATTACCTCAAAAGCTTCCGAGGGGGGCAAGCAAATCTCGATGGAACATTCCAGGTGGGAATCCAGGAAGCATATGAAATAGTAAACGGCGAGATAGGAACCCCGGTAAGAAATGCATCTATTAGCGGAAACACCTTAGAAACTTTACAGAAAGTTGAAGCCGTTGGAAAGGACTTTCAGCTCTGGCCTGGGAGATGCGGGAAGGGACAACTAGCCTTTGTCTGTGATGGAGGTCCGCACATTAGAGTGAAAGAGGTGTTGATAGGTGGAGGAGCTTGAGAAAGAAGAAACATTGAGTCTATGTGAAAGAGCAGTCAAAGCCGCGGAGAAAGACGGTGCAGACGAAGCTGAAGCATATATTTGCCAAATTCATAAAACAGCGGTTGATATTGAAAGGGGACAAATAGTCAAGACGGTAACATATACTGACAAGGGTTTAGGCGTCCGAGCTGTCTACAATAAGGCAGTTGGATTCGCTTACACCAATTTATTAACAAAGGAAAAGATTGAAGAAGCTGCGTCTAAAGCTTTCAGTTCAGCCAAAGCTAGCAAACCTGACCCAAACTGGAAAAGTTTCACCATGGGAAAATGCTTTACAAACGTCTATAAAACCTTCGATGGAAGGATTCTTGAGCTATCTTCTGAAGAACTTGTAGATATTGCCTCCCGAATGCTTCAGACAGCCACAGAAAAAGATGAGAGAGTTTTCGTGGTGGACGGAGAAGTTGAAGCCTCTTGCGCGACAAAAGCCATATTTAACTCCTATGATGTTTCAGGTTACGACAAGGGAACTTTTATTAGCTGTGGTTTAGCTGCGGTTGCAAGGGAAGCCAACTACGTTACGCCCGTTTGCTTTGAGTTCGATGCTAAAAGAACTTTGGATATTGATCCGGAATGGGTAGGCAGCGAAACAGCACGGTTGACATCCTCAGCGCTTAAGGCCGAAAAGGTTGTATCTAAACCTTACACGGTAGTTTTCACACAATTGGCAATGCAGTTACTGCTGAATTATACGCTTGTAAACGCTGTAAAGGCTGATTATGTTCAGAGAAATCAATCTGCATTAAAGGGTAAAATAGGTGAGAAGGTAGCTTCAGAAAATGTCACTATATATGATGATGGGATTTTAGAGGGTGGTTTCAGAACTTGGCGTTTCGACGATGAGGGAGTAGATAGGAGAAAAACTATTGTGGTGGAGAAAGGGATTCTAAAAAGCTTTCTCTATGATAACTATACTGCTAGAAAGGAAGAGGTGGATAGCACTGGAAATGCTTACCGAGGTGGAAACACGCCCTACATGGAAACCCCAAGCATAGAATCCACTAACTTCAGGTTTGTGCCAGGAAATAAGTCAACAGATGAGCTCATAAGTGAAATTGACTCCGGACTACTTGTGTACTTACTTCAAGGCGCTCACAGTAGCAATCCAGTAAGCGGTGAATTCTCCGTGGTAGCCGTCCCCTCATGGAAAATCGAGAAGGGTGAAATAAAAACTGCGGTTAAGGGAGCCATGCTAAGCGGCACGGTCTTCGAAGTGTTAAACAACGTTTCAGCTCTAGCTAACAATGAAAGACAGGTTGGCACGTTAGTTGCTCCATGGATAAGGGTGGAAAACGTTAAAGTTATCGGAAGATAAAATAGGGAAATTAAACCTAAACAAGCGTTTCAGGAAGTTGGAAGCTTTGCTGAAGCTGAATGAGAGACTCTTAAAAATAGATACGGCGCGGAGGATAATACAGTTTTTATCTTTCCTACTCTTCTGCGGGACGATTTTCGGATTAGCAACCATTCCATTAATGCTTCCAGTAATGTGGACACTAGGGACTTCACAGAAAACGGTTGGCGACGCATTTGCCGCATTACAATGGATGTTCTACGACTTGGTCTTTCCATGGATCCCTCTTGCTTCCTTCCTTATAGCTGCTGTTTTGCTTGGTAGAGCTCTCTGCGGGTGGGTTTGCCCCTTTGGGTTCGTTCAAGATATATTGGAATTTGTTAAACGTAAGCATAAGGATTTTCCGGAGAGAACCCATCAGTCCATGCTTTACGTTAAATACCTTGTTTTAGGCGTTGCAGTGTTTGTTAGCGTTACCCTTTCGGCTTCCCTAGCGTTGGGTGTTGGTAGACAATATGAGAGAGCTTTAGGGATATTTGCTCCAGCGCCCTTTAATGTTTTAAGCCCAGCTGACACTCTGTTCGCGGTTGTCCCAAGGCTTATTTCAGATTTACGTTACGCCGTGCTAACGAAAAGCTTCTGGGAAATCCTTGGCGAAGCTTCAACAGCTTCGGTGATTCTCTGGGTTCGATTTTTGATTTTGTTTGGGGTTTTAGCTTTAGTAGTCTATGTTCCTCGCGCGTGGTGCAAATACCTGTGCCCTCATGGGGCAGCTTTAGCCTTTCTGAACCATTTTAGCTTTTTAGGATTGAAGCGTGACCCAGTTAAATGCACCAAAGCCGATTGTCGGTTATGCGTTGAAGCCTGCCCAATGAAAGTTCGAATTTTGGATATGCCTTGGGAGAAATTTACCGATCCCGAATGTATTTACTGCCTAAAATGTGTTGATGCATGTCCAACAAAAGCCATAAAGCCGAAAGCGCCCTAACTTCTTTTCAGGTTTTGCCGCACAGTCCACGCTAGGCGATAGAGAAGCCTTCTCTTTTAATGTCCAAGAAAATCTTGGAACAACAATAAGGTGAAAAAATAGTTTCGTAACCCAGATTTTTTGCGAACTCCACAGCTTTTTCGACAGGAAAGGCTATGGCGTTTACCCCGGATTTCACTGCCAGAACGTCGGTTAATACTCTATGGCTTCCCTTAGGACGCATGCAACCAAGCAGTATGGGAGTTTCTCGGAACATTAGCCTAGCTATAGTGAGTATTTTGGCGATTTCTTCGGGTGAAGGAGGTTCAACTCCTTCCATCTGGGTTCCTCGGATGGGCATGAAAGCTATAACTACCAAAGCATTCGGCGGATATTTTGAAATAATTTTTAAGGCTTGAACTTCACCCTTCAACTTACCATAATGCAACCCCACAAGAACATGGGGAATCAATGGGATCTGAGCCTTCCACAGCGCTTTTAGGGAGCCTTCAATTTTATCAATTCCCGTGTCGAGATGATATATTTCTCGCAGAGTTTCCTCGCAGCCTATTACGTCAATTAAGGCGGCGTCTACTTCTGCTTCCTTGAGTTGGAAAGCCGTTTCCTCGTCTATAATGCCAGTGTGCACGAAAACCATTAACTCAAGCTCACGTTTAATCCGTCTAATAGTTTCGGCAAAGTTGCCTAACGGAACTGAACCACTAGGTAGGCATCCGCCGCTGATAAGGCAGCCAACAGCTCCCTTCTCTTTCAGGTTTTTGCAAAGTTTGAAAAGTTCAGCAGGGTTGGGAGCCGAAAACATGGTGTTGAGCACTGTTCCCCCACAGTGTTTGCATTTCAATGCACAATAGGATCCTGTAACTGAAATTGTGGGAAACACTTCAAGTCTAGAAGAGTAAAACCGGGTTTTGTAATGGGCGAAGCCAGGAGCGTAAAAAAAGATTTTTCTGCCAAAGTTTTTCACGCTAATTTTTCTAGCTTCTTCCATCTTTTCTTTAAAAAGGGAAAAATTCATTTCCAACAGTTTCCGGTAAGACATACCCTTTTCGACCTGCATCTCAACTCAATGGTAAACCATAAACACTACTCTAACTTATAGTTTAAGAGCTGCTAACGCTTGAACGCTGGTAATAACATATGACAGCAAAGGATCTTCCTGAAAAAATAAGGGTTTCAATAGGCTCCGCAATAATCGTCGGATTAATTAAAGGAAAGCTAGACGCTAATCCTACAACAGCCTATCTACTGACCTATAAGAGCGGCAAGTGTCTGGCAAACTGTGGGTTCTGTCCACAAGCGAGAGGAAGCAAAGGGAGAGCTGACCTCCTTTCTAGGGTGGTGTGGCCGTCATTCCCAACTTTCAGCGTCATCAAAGGAATAGAAGGAGCTATCAAGAAAAACCTCATAAAACGGGTTTGTATTCAGGCTTTAAATTATCCAGAAGTGTTTACTCATCTGCTCCAGATAGTGAGGGAGATTCGTTTCCTTACTAAAGTTCCTATTTCCATTTCTTGCCAGCCTTTAAAGGCTTATCAGATGCAAAAACTGGCTGAGGCGGGAGTCGAGAGGATAAGTATAGCGTTGGATGCAGCGACACGAGAAATATTCGAAAGGGTTAAGGGTGGAAGTGCGGGAGGTCCTTATTCTTGGGATGAGCATTGGAGAGCTTTGGCTGAAGCTGTGAGAATTTTCGGAGAAAACAACGTTACCACTCATCTCATTGTTGGGCTGGGCGAAACGGAACAAGAAATGGCAAGAACAATCCAACGGTGCGTTGATATAGGCGTATACCCGGCTCTTTTCGCTTTCACCCCTATATCTGGAACAGCCTTAGAAAACATGCAGAGGCCTAAACTGGATAGTTATCGACGAATTCAGATTGCTCGATTCCTAATAATCCGGAAAGCCGCTAGGTACGAGGGAATGAAATTTGATGGAAAAGGGAGAATAATAGACTTTGGGGTTGAAAAACGAAAATTAGAGAAAATCGTCTGGAGTGGAAAGCCCTTCCAAACCTCAGGGTGTCCAAACTGTAACCGCCCTTACTATAACGAGAAGCCCGGCGGGCCCCTTTACAACTTTCCTAAGCCGCTTACTAAACAAGAAATTGCTGAGATTAAAAAAGAAGTTTTCACCGAATATGCTTTTTCGTCCTCAAACTAAGTGGACTTTTGATGAAACAGTTTTCGCCTGGTTTTTCTTATTAAGATTAGGGAAACGTTTCCTGTCATTAGCAGAATTGATAGGAAGAATGGAAGGGAAGGTGAAGTATTATCATAGAGGAACCCTCCGATTTGAGGCGCTGGAATTGCCACAGCCGTTCTGAAGGTGTTCATTTTGCTGTAGGCTTTTCCCCGTTGATGTTGATTTGAGGCATTAGCAACCATAACGTTATAGGCTGGAATCCATAACGAGAAAGATAAACCTATAAGAACGACGGAGGCTATGGATGCGACTATATTAGGAGCTGTACCTAACAAAAAGGCCGTTAAAATCCCGATTCCCTCAGACAAGCTTAAACCTTTAATTGGTCCTATTCGGTCGATTAGTCTTCCTGAAAAAGTTGCGGCTGTAAACAAGGTGGCGCTTGCGACGCTGTTAAGGATTCCCACCTCGGAGGTGGACATATCTAAGCCTTTGAAGTGAGCGTTTAGAAGTGGAAACCATAACTGCCAGGCAAATCGGTCAATTATGGCGAAGACATAAAGTTTTAGCAGGTTTCTTTCTAAGAGAAAGGCGTTTTTAAGTTCATCTTTTAGGTTTATTGTTACATGTTTTCTTTCGGGTTCTATGGAGTAAAGGGCGAAGAATAGGGTTCCAGTAACCGTTAAGAGGCTGAAGACGAGGAAGACAGGGGCGTAACCGTAAAGTTCGGTTAAATAGCCTGCAATAAAGGGAACTATTGCCCTTGCGATGTGGAAGGGCATGAAGGTCTTTGCAAATGCTCTTCCAAGCTCCTCCTCAATTGAGTCGGCTAATAAAGCGCTTCTTGAAGGTTGTCCTGCTATGAAGGAGAAAAAGAAAAGAGCATAGGCTAGGACGAGAAAAGCGTAACCGCCTGTAAGGGCGGGGATAAACAAGGCGGAAACAGCGGTAAACCCTGTAAGTACCGCGATGGGTTTTCTTCCAACAGAGTCAATTAATATACCAACGAAGGGCAGCAAGGCAATGCATGGTATGGAGGATAAGCTTGCGACAGCGCCGATGTCAGCCATGTTGTAGCCGAGGTCAATCATGTATAATGGAAACAGGGTCATGAATGTGCTTACACCTACGCCGCGGAAAAAGGCGAAAACCGCTAAAGCTGCGATGTTTCTTTCAGCAACGTCAGCCTTCAGATCTACCATAGAAGAGAACCATACGAATTTTGCTATAAGTTTTCCTTCCAAAACTCTTCAGGGGAAAGTTTGTGCTTTCCTGATGTTGAAATATTGTATGGGCAAACTTTAATGCAAGTTGAGCAGTCTGTGCCGTTCTTCTGCCAGTAAAGGTAGCACCGTTCCGCGTCTACATACCATTTCAAGGCTCCTGGGTTATTGGATTTACATACTCCATTGAAGCTGGGCTCGTTGTCCATGGAAATCGCTTTAGCTTCGCAGTATTTGGCACATAGCTTACACGTTCTGCAAAACTCTCTTACACCAAATTCTATTGGTTTATCTGGTTCTAAGGGAAGGTCTGTAAGGATTTTGCAAAGCCTCACCCTTGGGCCATATTCAGGGGTTATTAACAAGCCGTTTCGCCCTAGTTCTCCAAGTCCGGCATCGATGGCTAGTGGAATGCTTAGAGCCGTATCGTTCCCGCATTGGATGGCCTCATAGCCAAGGTTTCTTATAAACTCGCCCATGCAAGCAAGTACAAAAGCCATTTTTGAGTAGCCCACTCCTGTGGCTGCGGCTGCGATAGCTGTAGGGGAGGTTGCAATTCCGTTTGCATCCATTTCCACAGCCATAACAATAACGTTCTCGAATTTCCTTGGAAGCTTAACCTTTGCATACAGCCATTTCCTATTTAGCTTACAGACGCCTACAAGCGAGGCGCCGAAAAGTCTGGCTGCCCGTTTAATGTAGGTGCTCATTTTGCGTGCGTCTTCAATCTTGCATTTTGTTTTCGTCCAGTCTAATTTCTTCATGGCGGTGGGAGTTCTAAACTGTTTAATTCTTTTTCGTGAAAAGCCGTCTTCAAAAGCGTCATGCACTATCCATGAAGCATAGGCTAAGGCAAAGTCGATTCTTGAGTAGCCGGGCTTACCCTCTATTATCAGAGAAGATATTTTCTTGTTATGTTTTTGGTGATATCCTTCCCATTTTACCCTACCGAAAATCATGTTTTCTCGTGGAAAACGTTTAAGTCTTGATTCATCGATAATATAGGGCGGTTTATCGACCCTTCTAACTTTTTTTACAATCTTTATCCGATCCTTCACACTTACGGTCTCTCCACGTCCTTTTAAGAGAAAACATGGGAGCGAGGAATTTAATGTTATTTCAGTCTTAGTTACTTAAAACTTATTTCAGATTTAGATTTCCCCTTCATAACCCTTTTGTTGTTTAACTTACGTTTCCTTTTTAGGGATTAGCATGAAATTAAAGGAAACGTTGAGAGGCTACGACTTTATCAGAATTCTACTAATCTTGTGGCTTATCAGCTCTTTCTTCGTCCTGTTTTCGTTGAGCAGGATCGACTGGATAGTCCATAAAGAGCTCTATAACTTTGGCTTGCGGTTCAGCACAGATTGGGCGGTACCTTACTGGATCAGCTTACGAGTGATTTATGTTTGGATCGCTGTTCCTTCAGCGTTGAGCGCAATTTTCTTGGGTTTAGATTTTTGGAGAAAGCTTAACAACAGAAAACCTGCATCCGAACCGAAACCTAAACCAATCCTTAAGCAGAAGGAGCTTCAACCTTCAAAGAACAATCACATGTTAGTGTCATGCCCGTCCTGCAAAAAGATATTCAGAAAACCCATGGTTATGCTAGATTTTAGCAGTGGAAAGCCGAGATTAGTCAATGTTTGTCCTTATTGTAATGCTATCCTAGGAAAGGCCACGGAGGAACCTTCAGAGACAATACAAGTTAGAGAACCGGATAGGGAAGTTATTCCTTAACTTTAACATGGAGCTCCTATGTTTACTTTTTATAATTTTAATGTAGTATTGTAACTATTTTTTTGGAAACATTTAATAAGTTGAAGTTTTAAGCTAACTAGAGGCGGTATCCAATGGAAGTGGGTATCGTCCGTGAAATTGAGAGAAGAATTATTACCGATTTTATGGATTTGCTGATACTTTCTATGTTGCATAACAGTAGTAGCGCTATTGGCGGTTTCGATGTGATCAAGCATCTGCACAGGCGCTTTGATTTTTTAGTGAGCCCTGGGACTGTTTACTCGCATATTTATGCTTTGGAGAGGAAAGGGTTAATAAAAGCGGTGGTAACTCGTCGGAAAAGGGTTTATAGGTTAACTGAGAGGGGTAGAGAACTGGTGGAAAAGCTTGCTGACAATAAGGAGCGAATTGTCAACTTCTTGGCAAGCGTCATTGTCAAGAATGGAATTGAGAGTTGATGGTAACTGTAACTTTTTCAACGCTCTTCGTCCAAGGGATTTTCGCTGGTGACTTGGAAAGCTGGTGAAGTATTTCCCTTTCCAGCTCCTTGTTACTTTTTTCGTTACTTTCTTCCACCAGCTTGATCACAATTATGGCTTTCTTGGCCATAACTTACTCCCGGGAGGCTTAATATATCTAGAGCTATATGAATGGGAGATTTTCTTTTAAAATTACTGGAGTTGTAGGTTGTTCCTGAGTTGAACTGTGTTTGTATCAGAGTTGAACTTTGAATTTAGGATTAGGCTATATATTCCTTTTTTGGAATATGACGTTAAGCGGAATTATATTTTATTATTTATTAAGATATTAGACAGCATGAGTGTGGTGATAGGCTATGTTTAGGATATTCAGGAAAGGAGAATCCAGCGAGGAAAAAGATGTTGCGATGGAGGCAATGAAAGATAGGGAACATGAAACTGGAGATCCCTTGGCGGTCTTAGAGGAGTTAGAAAGGGAAAGGAACACTCTGATGGAAGAGAAGCTGAGCCTGTTGGATATTGAGGATAAACTACATCATAAGATTTGGGAAGAAATTGAAGACAAAAAGCGTGAAATAGAAGAATTGAAAAATGAGATTTCAGAGCTAAAACGGCGATGCGAAGAGCTGGTAAACATTCTTAACATGTCAGTTCGCAGATAGGCTACACTTATCTCGAAGGTTAAGTTAGAATCAAGTAGCTAAGAGTTTAAGCGTAGACTGGAATCCGGTAGCAAACTTTAGGCCATTTTTAAGTATTTACTCTAAAGACTGGTTTAATTCCCTAACCAATAATAGAAAAATAGGGAATGGTTATGCTTTTGGTTTATTGTTTCTCTTTTTCTTATGCGGGATTATTATTGCAACAAGTGAGGCTATTGCTCCTCCGAGTGCAAGGTACCAGCCGTATCCTGCGTTGTTGAAGAAGCTTATTCCTATCTGGTTTTTCGTGAAGGGTTGAAGTCGTAGCGTAGCTTCTATTGTTATGATTATAGCTAGGATTGTGAGGAGCGCTGCCACGTATTTTGGGTATCGGCTGGCGGATGTGAATTCGCTGAGTTGGGACGCTATTAATGTCCCGAGGAATAGGGCTGCGCCGATTAGAGATAGCGCTGATATTTCTGCGAATTCTGCGTATGTCTGATGTAGAAGAAGCCCGGTCAGGTTTTCTGTTTTTCCCAGATTGTTGTATGTTAACCATGGTAGAAAGGTGCTTGAGGCTATTGCTAGTCCTGAGATTAGGAGGAGGATATGTCTGAAAGTTAGCTTATTGGTTATTTTTCCGTCCAGTAAGTCCTTCATTTTATGTTCTCCTCTCCGCTTTTTTCAGGTTCTTTAACGGTGGTTTTTCTTGAGGCTCTGACGCCGGCGTATAGTAACGCTATGCCTATTGCGAGGGCTATGAAGAATAGGTACGGTGTATAGGTTGGGTTGTCGATCTTTAATGTGTATTCGTAGATTTTGGTGTTTCCAAGGGTGTCTGTCAGTTTTATTTTGATGTTGTGGACCCCATTGTCGCCAGTGTTTGTGCTTAGTTGGTAGTATGCTTTGTTTTCGTCGCTGCTGTAGGTCATGGCTGTCCATTCGCCATTATCGATGCTTAGGTAGATTGTGGAGACGCTTGTTTGCTCTGTTATTGAGACTTCTATGTTTATGATTCCGCTTTGGGCTGTGTTGAAGTCTGGGGTTATTGACTCTACTAGGGGTGGGGTGTTGTCAACGATAAATGTTCTTCTTATTGTTACCGTGTGGTTTCCGTTATCGTTGATGTTGAAGATTATTTCGTGTGCTCCGTCGTTTAGGGTTGTTGTGTTGAGTAGGAATTCGTAGAATCCTGTTTGGGGGTTTATGTAGATTCTTTGGAGTTTTTTGCCATCGATGTACACGTCTACGCTGGATACTCCTGCTTCGTCTTCTACTGCGAATTCGAATTTATAGGCGCCGGTGATGTGGACGTTGTGTTCTATTATTTGCTGGGGCCATACTATTGGAGGGGCGCTGTCGATTTTGATGTATATTTTCTCGATGGCCTCGATGTTTCCAGCGTTGTCGATTGAGTAAAATTCAACGGTGTGGATTCCATCGCCGACTATTGTTATTGTGTTAGATTCTATCCATACTGTGCCATCAAGTCGGTAGTAAGTTGTGGCAACTCCGCTGTGGTTGTCTGAGGCTGTTAGGTTTATGATTAATGGGGACTGGGAATACCAGCTTTCGGCAGCGTCTGATACTGTGTGCGGGGCTGTTTTGTCGATTTTAACTGTGAGGGTGTTTTCTGGTTCAGGGTTACCCGCGTTGTCTATTGTGTAGTAACGTATTGTGTGAATTCCATCTGAGGTTAAATTGAATGGACCGTTATATTTCTGCCAGGGGCTATTGTCTATGGAGAAGTAGGTTGCGTTTACTCCGCTTGTTGCGTCAGTACTTGTCAGGGTGATTGTTGTGCTGCTTGTGTACCAGCCTTCGTTACCTAGTGTTCCTTGAATTTCCCGAGATGTAGTCGGTGGAGTGAAGTCAATTCTGACGTATATTTTCTGGGTGGCTTCGATGTTTCCGGCGACATCAATCGAGTAGAATTCAACGATGTGAATTCCTTCGTTAGTTATGGTTACTGTGTTGGATTCTGTCCAGACTGTGCCGTCGAGTCTGTAGTAGGTCGCTGCAACCCCGCTTTGGCTGTCTGAAGCTAGGAGGTTGAAGGTAACTGGTGTTTGGGAGTACCAGGCTTCTTGGGCGTTTGACGTTGTTAGAGGCGGATTTTTGTCGATTTTTATTGTAATGTTGCTGGGTGTTTCTGGGTTGTCCGCATTGTCTACTGCGTAGTAGCTTACCAGATAGGTTCCGTCTGTGGTTATGTTGAATGGGCCGTTATACCTTTGCCATGGGCTGTTGTTTATTGAGAAGTAAATTGTGTTCACTCCGCTTAATGTATCAAAACTCGTTAGGGTTATTTTTACACTGGTTGTGTACCATCCCTTGTTACCTAATGTGCCTTCGACTTCTTGGAATGTGGTGGGTGGGGCCGTGTCCACTGTGGTTTCTGCTTGTGCTTCTGGGGTGCCTTGGATGTTTCCGGCTCTGTCAACTGCTATGGTGTAGAACATGTATCTTCCGTCTGATTGAGCGGTGAATGTGGCTGGGCTTTGGGTAAGCTCCCTGTAGCGTATCCATGTGTTGCCGCCGTCTATGCTGTAATATAGGATTACGTAGGAGATGCCGCTTCCATCATCGTTTGCCACGTAGCTTATGTCAAATGTTCTTTGGGCTGTGTATTGAGGTAAGGCAACTACATAAGAGGTTGGTGGAACGGTATCCACAAGGGTTCGTGTTTGCTCAGTGTCTTCTTGGATGTTTCCAGCGTTGTCAACTGCTACTGTGTAAAAGGCGTATACACCGTCTCCGTAGGGTGCGTCAAAGGATATTACACCGTTTTGTGTGAGGAATGTGCCGTATTTCTCGAAGCTGCCGCCGTTGTAGCTGAAGTAAAGTTCAACGTAGGCGACTCCTGAGAGGGTGTCTGAGGATGTGTAGGCTATGTTGAAGGTTAACGAGTTTTGGTATGAGCTTAGCGGGGCTGGTGCGGATGTGGGTGGAGTAGTATCCACTAGCATCATGAAGGCGTCTGAATACCCGCTTGGGTTTGGGTACGCGTCTAATGCTTGTACGCGCCAGTACCATATTCCGTCGTCTAATGGGTCAGTTAGAGTGTACTGTGTTTCTGATATTCCGGTTATGGTTGTGACGCCGCTTGAGAATGTTTTGTCTTTTGAGTATTGGATGTTGTAGGTGGTTGCGCCTGTTACTGAAGTCCATGAGAGGGTAGGTTTGTTTATGTTTGTGGACGTTCCGTTTGTGGGGTTCAGTGGCGTAGGCTTCTCGGGGGCAAGTACGGTGAAGTTCTTTCCATTGGGCTGGTTTAGGAGTTCGTCGTATGCGGATATTGTGTGATTGCCAGTAGGTGATGGTGGCACTGTGTATGTTATGAGTACGCTTCCGTCATTGTTGGAGAACTCCGTTGAGTATTGGGAAGTACCGTCCCATGTTATGGTTATGAGGGAGTTTGCGGCGAAGCCTGTGCCAGTAATGGTTATTGTGTCGCCGACGTAGCCGTGATCTTTTGATAGTTCTATTTTTGGGTTTACGATGAATTGCGCTATGTTGGAGGGGTTGCTGTTGCCGTCGATGCATAGGATTTCGTGGATGCCTTGGGGGCTTTCAGGGATTATGAAGGTTAGTGTTACATCTCCTACTGCGTTTGATATTTCGCTTCTTTGGGTTGTTGTTCCATCCCAGTATATGGTTACTATGCTGTTGCCGGCGAAGCCTGTGCCAGTAATGGTTATTGTGTCGGCTATGTGGCCGGACACGCTGGAGATTGTGATGTTTGCGTATATAATGTAGTAGTTGTATGCGGTGTTGTTGGCTTCGTCGATTGCGGTGATTTGGTGCATTCCATTCACCGCGTGGGGAATTGTAAGTGTGTGGGTAAATGAGCCGTTTCCATCTGTAACGGTTGTGCCTATCGCTTCTCCATCCCACAGGATTGTTACTGTCTTATTTACGCCGAAGTTTAAGCCGTAAATGGTGGTTTGGGTTCCAACGTATCCGGAGGAGGGGGTTAGGATTATTCTTGGGCCTACCCAGAATAGGGTTGTTGCTATGTTTCCCTCCCAGTCTCTTGCTTCAACCACGTGTGTTCCGTTTGAGGAGGCTATGGGTATGATGACTGTTGCGTTATAGGTTCCTGTTGAGTTAGTTACTCCGCTTGAGAGCGTCTGTTGGGTGGGCAGGCCTGGGTCCCATATTATGTCGATGCGTGTGTCGGGTGAAAAGCCTGTGCATGTCACGGTTGAGGATGAGTTTGCGGGTCCGTTGTCTGGGTTTAATACTATTTTGGGGGCTATGTTGAAGGAGGCTGATGCGGAGACGCCATTGGTGTCTGTTGCGTCAACTATGTGAACACCCGCTCCTGCTTGGGGGGTCTGGAAGGAAGCTGTGAATGATCCTTTGGTGTTTGTTTGGATTAGCTGCGGGGTTGTTTCGAGCGGAACTGTGTCCCAGCTAAGCGTAACGTTTTGGGTTGAGGAGAATCCGGTGCCGTAAGCGTATACGGTTTCGCCCACATATCCTGATGAGGGTAAGAGGAGGAGTCGCGCCATTACCGTGAATGTTGTCGTGGCTGTGACGGCGTTTGAGTCTACTCCTGTAATGTAGTGGATTCCGTTTACTGCTTCTGGAACTCGGAAGTTTCCTGTAAAGGAGCCGCTGTTGCTTGTTGTGCCTTTTAGAACGGTTTTTTGCGTGGGTTGGGCGGGGTCCCAAATTATTGAGATGATGGCGTTTGAGCTGTAGCCAGTGCATGTAACGGTTACTGTGGATCCAACGTAGGCTATGTCCGGGTCGACTTCGATATTGGGTTCAACGAAGAATATGGCTGATGCGGTGTTTAGGTCTTCGTCTATGGCTGTGATTGTGTGTCTTCCGTATGGTGATTCGGGTACCTCAACGTCTTCCTTTATGAATGTGCCAAGGCTGTTTGCTCTACTTCGCCCTATGTAGTCGGAGTCCCAGTAGAGGTAGACCCAGACGTTGCGGCCGAATCCTG
>Ga0209426_1000862_pt1 | contig 23992 bp, 22 predicted proteins | sample Deesub1362B_J571_FD_187697 | JGI IMG/M metagenome (GOLD analysis project Ga0209426, IMG submission 187697) | Deep oceanic, basalt-hosted subsurface ecosystem from Juan de Fuca Ridge flank, Pacific Ocean, CORK Borehole 1362B_J2.571 (SPAdes)... ...
AAGGGATGTTGTTGCAGGTGGATGGGTTAGGGGGTTGAGATATGTCACTGTTGCGGAGGATTGAGAAGGCCAAGCAGCAAGTGGAGCGGCCGGGGGAAGGGGCGCCGGGCCGCCGTGTGCCAGTGACCGGAGCGCCTCCCTCGGTTGCCCGGGATACCTTCAAGGATCTGAAGACCCGCATTCAGAACAAACTGATCGCTGAACTCGACCCGACGATGGACGTCTCCCGCGAAGAGGAGGTCCGACGGACCATCCGGGAGATGTACGAGTCGCTCCTGGCGGAGGAGCGCATCGTCCTGAGTCGGGCGGAGCGGGAGCGGTTGTTCGAGCAGATCGTCGCCGAAATCCTCGGGCTGGGACCGCTGGAGCCTCTCCTGCGTGATCCCACCATCACCGAGATCATGGTGAACGGTCCGAAGAACGTGTATGTGGAGCGGAACGGGAAGATCGAGCGGGTACGGGTCTCTTTCGAATCGGATGAGCACCTGATGCGGATCATTGAGCGGATCGTGGCGCCGTTAGGCCGCCGAATCGATGAGAGCGTTCCGTATCAGGACGCCCGTCTGCCGGATGGCTCCCGGGTCAACGCCATCATTCCGCCGCTCTCTCTGATCGGTCCGGTGCTGACCATCCGGAAGTTCTTCAAGATCCCCCTCACGGCGGAGCGGCTGATCGAGTTGGGGTCGCTGACCCCCGAGGCGGTGGAGTTCCTCAAGGCCTGTGTTCAGGCCCGGTTGAACATCGTTGTCTCCGGCGGCACGGGCACAGGCAAGACAACGTTGCTGAACGTGCTCTCCGCGTTCATTCCAAACGATGAACGGATCATCACGATCGAGAACGCGGCCGAGTTGCAATTGCAGCAGGAGCACGTCGTCCCGTTGGAGTCCCGCCCGCCCAACATTGAGGGCCGAGGCGAGGTGACGATCCGCGACCTCGTGATCAACAGCCTGCGGATGAGACCTGATCGGATTATCGTCGGCGAGTGTCGTGGTCCTGAGGCGTTCGATATGTTGCAGGCGATGAACACGGGCCACGAAGGCTCGATGACGACAATCCACGCCAACAGTCCACGGGATGCCCTGGCCCGTCTGGAGAACATGGTCCTCATGGCTGGCATGGATCTGCCCCACCGGGCGATCCGCGAGCAGATCGCCTCTGCGTTGGACCTCATCGTCCAGTTGGAGCGGATGCGGGACGGCAGCCGAAAGGTGGTCAATATCAGCGAGATCGAGGGCCTGGAAGGGAACGTCATCGTGATGTCCGACATCTTCAAGTTCGAACTGGCTGGCTATGAGGGTGGAAGAGTGATCGGTTCTCTGCGGCCCACAGGCATCCGTCCGAAGTTTATGGACCGCATCGAGGCGGCGGGGATCCATCTACCGCCGACGATCTTCGGAGTGGGAAGTCGGCTCCGCGTATAAGGCGGAGGAGAGGAGGGAGCGATGGACCTCCCGGTACTCATCACCGTCCTCGTCTTGGCGCTTTTCTTTGGCTACGGCGTCTATCTGTTCATCCGAGGACGGCAGTCAGAAGTGGAGAAACGGCTGGGGCAGTACACGGCCCCGACCGTAGAGGCAGAAGCGGAAGAGGCCGTCCGGGCAGCCAGGCGTTCCCCGCTGGGAGATCGGTTAGAGCGAGTCCTCTCAGGGCGGGGGTTCGCCGAGAACATCCGAACTCAGTTGGCCCGGGCCAACCTGAAACTGACAGCCGGCGAGTTTATCGCTGCCACGGTGATCTCCGTCATCCTCTTCGGCTTCCTGGCCTACTTTCTGGGCCATCGCAATCCACTCTTCGGATTGGGTGGGGCTGTTTTGGGGTTCTTTGCCCCGCGGTGGTACGTTTCCTTCCTGCAGCAGCGTCGGCTGAACGCTTTCAATTCCCAGTTGAGCGACACCATCAACATGCTGGTCAACGGCCTCCGCGCCGGGTACAGTGTGCTCCAGGCGATGGAGGCGGTTGCCGAGGAGATGGCCCCACCCGCTTCGGAGGAGTTCCGGCGGGTCGTCCGTGAGGTTCAGTTGGGACTCAGTATGGAGGAGGCCCTCAACAATCTCCTCCGCCGCGTCCCCTCCGACGATCTCGACCTGATGATCACGGCGATGAATGTGCAGCGGGAGGTGGGCGGCAACCTCGCAGAGGTGCTCGATTCGATCAGTTTCACCATCCGCGAACGAATCCGCATCCAGGGGGAGATCCGCGCACTGACGGCCCAGGGGCGGTATTCGGGCTACATTGTCAGCTTTCTCCCTATAGTGGTCGCCGTTCTCATCTACTTCATCAACCCCGACTTCATCCGTCCCCTTTTCGAAAACCGGACCTGTGGCTGGCCCATTTTGGGCTTTGCGGCGATGGGGATCATCATAGGCAACATCGTGATTCGCAAGATCGTAGAGATCGAGGTGTGATCTCGCGCTTTCGAGGTGGGAATGAGCGTAACTGCTTTGGTCATTCTGAGTGTCTCCGTGGTGGGGGGGCTGGTCCTCATCGTGATCGGCCTGTTGGGATCGCGGGAGGAGGCCACGGTTGAGGAGCGACTGACCCAACTGGGTACGTTGGAACGGCCCCCATCGCTGGAGGAGATCGAACTTTCCCAGCCGTTCTCCGAGCGGGTCCTGAGGCCTTGGCTGCGGAAGTTGGCTGAGTACATCGCCCGGTTCACGCCGGAGCAGACGCTTGCACGGACCCGACGCAATCTGGAACTGGCGGGGCTCATCTACCGCGTCAGGCCGGCGGAGTTTATCGCTGTTCGCTATCTCCTCATGGGGGTGATGGGAGCGTTGGCGATCGCGGTCGCGTCGAAGAGCGACGCCTCCCCACTCCAGAAGGTGGGGATGATCGCTGTGACCGCCGCCTTGGGGCACTTCTTGCCCGTTCTCTGGTTGGGTTCCCGGATCAACCGACGGAAACGAGAGATCCTGAAGGCCCTTCCTGACGCGCTCGACCTGCTGACGATCTGCGTCGAGGCCGGCCTGGGGTTCGATGCGGCGATGGCCAAGGTGGTGGAGAAATGGGATAACGAGTTGAGCGAGGGGTTTGCTCGAGTGCTTCAGGAGATCCGTCTGGGCAAACTGCGGCGGGAGGCCCTGCGGGAGATGGCCGATACGGTGGATCTCCCGGACTTCTCCACCTTCGTGGCGGCCATCATCCAGGCCGAGCAGTTGGGCGTCAGCATCGCCAAGGTGCTCCGCATTCAGTCGGACCAGATGCGGGTGCGGAGGCGGCAGCGGGCCGAGGAGGAGGCGCGGAAGGCCCCGGTGAAGATCATGCTCCCTGCCGTGCTGTTGATCTTCCCTGCTCTGTTCGCCATCATCCTCGGACCGGCGGCGATCAATCTTATGGACATCCTTGGCGGCAGCAACATTATGGGGCCGTGAAGGGCGTAGGCATCTCCGTTGCCCACGACGAAGCAGGATGCCGATTGGAGAAGGGATCGCTGGCGTTGGCACACGCCTGAGGCATCGAGTTCTCGATCTGCTCTTCCCCCCTCGGTGTCTCGTCTGTCGGCGTGTGGGGACGTGGCTTTGTGTTGAGTGTGTGCCCTCGCTCCCTTTTATTCAAGGGCCGGTCTGTCAGCGATGTGGCGTTCCCCTCCGTGAGGGGACGTTTTGTAGACGCTGTTCCAGCCATCCCCTTCGTATCGACGGCATCCGTTCCGTGTTCCTGTTTGAGGGAGCCATCCGAACGGCGGTCCACAGGCTGAAGTATCGGGGGCGTCGCGGGCTGGCGGAGCCGTTGGGAGGGCTGATGGCCGAAAGGTGGAGTCAGGGATGGGCTGCGGTCGACCTGGTCGTGCCGGTCCCGCTCCATCCTCACCGGCTTGAAGGTCGTGGCTACAACCAGGCGGCGCTCCTGGCCGAGGTGCTGGCTCGGCGTATCCAGCGGCCGTTTTCTGATGAAAGCCTCATCCGGGTACGGGATACCCGCCCGCAGATGGAACTGGGGATGGCGGAGCGGCGGCGAAATGTGCAGGGAGCGTTTCGCTGCGTGGGGAAGGTGCGCGACCGCCGGGTATTGGTGGTGGACGATGTCTGCACCACGGGAGCAACGCTGGAGGCTTGCGCGGATGCCCTGAGGGAGGCCGGCGCAGCCCGGGTTTGGGCGTTGACGCTGGCTCGAGCGCCTTAGGGGATTCATCTCACCTTGGAGGAAGGAAATGGACATTCAATTGAACGCCCGGAATCTGGAGATTACACCCCGCTTGCAGGAGTATGTGGAGAAAAAGGTGTCCAGATTGGGCCGGTACTTGCCCGGCCTGGCGGAGGTGCGGGTCGATCTGGCGGTGGAAAATACTCGGTCCAGCGATCAGCGGCAGGTGGCCCAGTTGACCGCCTGGGTCGGCGGGACCGTCTTGCGAGCGGAGGAACGGGCTGGTGATCTCTTCGCTGCCATCGATGTGGCGGTGGACAAGATGCGGCGGCAGATCTCTCGGTACAAGGAACGGCGGCAGGACCGCTGGCAGCGGGCAGGGGAGGAGGCCGCCGCTCCAGTGCCGGAAGAGGAAGAAGGGGGCAGGTTAGTGCGGATCAAGCGGTTCGATATGGCCCCGATGACTCCGGAGGAGGCCATCGAGCAGATGGAACTCCTGGGACACCAGTTCTTTGTCTTCCTCAACGTCGACGAGGGGGAGATCAACGTCGTCTACCGGCGACGGGATGGGAACTACGGGTTGATCATGCCCCAGGTCTAGGACGGAGGTAGCGGGATAGGAGGTGGGAGCCCGGTAGGTGGAGCCTGCCGGGCTCTCGATATGTGAGGAGCCTATGGGCCAGGAGACGGTTCTGGTTCTGATGGTGGGGGGAGGTGGGCAAAGCCCGGTTGAGGGAGCGATCCGCCGCGCCCGGGAGGCCGCCGCCTGTGATCTGTTGGAGGCGGTGTTCGAGGCGGGATGCGCCGCGCGAGCCATCGTCGCTACCGACGATCCCCACTGGGTAGAGCCGTTGCTCCATCTGCCCGTTGAGTTGGATCTGGACCCCCCGGGTGATCCGTTCCATTTCGGTCGCCGTCTGGCGGACCTCATCCGTCGCCATCGGCTGGAGGCGGTGCTGTACGCTGGAGGGGGATCGGCCCCTCTGATGTCCGCTGCGGCCTGGCGGGAGGCCCTCGCCGGTTTCGCCGCTGGCCGTCCGATGGTTGTGACCAACAACCTCCATTCCTCTGATTGGGTTGCCCTCCGCCCGGCGGAGCGGGTTCTCTCCCTGATCGCCGAGCAGGAGCGGGACAACGGGCTAGCCTGGGCGTTGGTTCACGAGGCTGGCCTGCCGGTTCGAACCCTTCCTCCCTCCGCCTCCAGCCGGTTCGATTTGGACACCCCGGCAGATCTGTTGATCGCGTGGGTCCATCCCGGCACGCCGCCTCGCTTGCGTCGGGTTCTGGCCGGACTCGGTTGGTCGAAGGAGGCGGTGGAGGGAATCCTGAGGGTGATGGGACAGGAGGGGGGACACCTGGCGGTGATCGGTCGCTCCTCTTCGGCTGCGTGGGCTGCCCTGGAGGAGGCCACCCGGTGCTGGGTGCGGATGTTCGTGGAGGAGCGGGGGATGATCGCCAGCGGTCGGCTCCGTCGGGGAGAGGTCCGTTCTCTGCTCGCCGAATACCTGGAGGAAGTAGGGGTGGAGGGTTTCTTCTCCACCCTTTCCGACCTCGTCGATGGAGTACTGATGGACAACCGGGTGATCCTGGCTGCCTGTGGTCGGTGGCCCTCCCGGTCCGACCGTTTCTCCGCCGACCTGTTCCGATGGTGGGAGGTCGATGATTCGTTCCTGCAGGCCTTTGCCCGAGCGGCGGCGGAAGTGGAGATCCCCCTTCTGGTGGGTGGGCAGTCCGTCGTCTCCGGTGGGCTGCTGGCGCTGGTCGAGATCCTGCAAGAGCGGAGAGGAGGATAGTGAGACGGATCCTATTTGTCTGCACCGGCAACCTCTGTCGCTCTCCGATGGCGGCGGTGATGCTGCAGGCGCGCCTGGCCCGCGATCCCCGACGGAGGGATTGGGAGGCGGCCTCCGCGGGCCTGTGGACCGAGGAGGGGTTGCCGGCCAGCCCCCCGGCGGTGGAGGTGATGGCGGAGCGGGGATATTGTCTGGATCATCATCGATCGCGACCGGTGACGCGGGAACTGGTCGAGGAGGCGGATCTGGTGTTGGGGATGACCCCCCATCACGTGGAGGCTTTGCGTCTGGCCTTTCCTCATCTGGCGGATCGCATCTACCTGCTCGCGGAGATGGTTGGCGGGTCGTATGGGGTGGAGGATCCCTACGGACGTCCGATCGGTGTCTATCGGGCTGTGGCCGATGAGTTAGAGCGGTTGATCGAGGAGGGATACGGACGGATCGTCTCCCTGGCGGAACGGCGAGGCCGCCCGCGAGGTGAGTCGTCTTTGTGAGGAAGCCGAGAACGGAGAGCCAGTTTGACTGTATGGGAAGAACAAGTATAATCAAGTCACTTCGATCGCGTTGGGGGAAAAGGGGGACCTAAGGCTCCGCTAAGAAGGCAGGCAGGATATGGCGCTGAAAGGGAATCTGCGCGACTTCAACACCACTCAGTTGTTCAACCTGATCAACCTGGCACGGAAGACGGGGTTGCTAACCATCGAGACACGGGATGCGCGGGCCAGGCTCTGCTTCAAAGAGGGCAAGTTGATCTATGCCGGCCTGGATGGGCAGGACGATCGATTGGTCACCATCCTCCTCAAGGCCGGGAAAATCACCGAGGAGCAGGCGCGCACCATCCGTGCCCGGTCGGACATCAAGAACGACAAAGAGCTGGGGTTGTTGCTGATCAACGCCGGGTACGTCTCCCAGGAAGACATCGTTCAGAGCGTCCGGGAACACACGTTAGAGACGGTTTACCAACTCTTCAATTGGACGGAGGGCACGTTCCGGTTCGAACCCAACGTGCTTCCGATCGAGGGCCGAATCACCGTTCCCATTGATCTGGAGAACGTGATCATGGAGGGCAGTCGCCGACTGAAGGAGTCAGCCCGGCTGGAGGAGGAACTGCCCAACCTGGATATGGCCCTTAAGTTCACCGATCGCCCGGACGCTCGTATGCGGACCATCAACCTCACCGTCGAGGAGTGGCGGGTTGTCTCTTTCATTAACCCCCGAAATACGATCCGCCAGATCGCCCAGTACAACAACATGAGCGATTTCCAGATCCGTCGCATCGTGTACGGCCTGCTGCAGGCAGGGTTGGTGGAGTTGGTTCCCCCAGAGGGCGTGGAGAAGAAGCCGCCCCCCGGCGCACCTCCCGGCGCGCCACCGAAGCCAAGGCGGCCAGCGGTGAAACGGAGCATCATCCAACGGCTGATCGACCGCATCCGGGAGTTGTAAGGTATGCAGACGCTGAAAATGGTGATTACCGGCCCCTTTGCGGCTGGAAAGACCCAGTTCATTCAAACCATCAGCGAGATCGACGTAGTCGAGACCGAAGCGAGGATCACACGGGACGAGGAGAGGATCAAAGACCGCACCACGGTGGCGATGGACTTCGGGCGGATCACGATAGACGAGAACCTGGTCCTCTACCTCTTCGGCACGCCCGGCCAGCGCCGCTTCGATTTCATGTGGGAGATCCTCTCCGAGGGGATGCTCGGTTTCATCGTCGTGGTGGATAGCACCCGTCCGGAGACGTTCCGGGAGGCGCGGGAAATCCTAGACACCTTCTACAACTATTCACCGACCCCTTATGTGGTGGCTGCGAACAAGCAGGATATGGAGGATGCCTGGGAGCCTGAGGATCTGCGGATCGCTCTGCGGATCCCCCGGGATGTAAAGGTGATTCCCTGCGTCGCCACCGATAAGGAGAGCGTGAAGCGGGTCCTGTTGGAGCTGTTGTACTCCATCCTGGAGACGATGGACGAGGAGGAAGCCGAGGCTGTGCGGTAGTCCACTGCGCACACACGGGGTGAGTGAGGCCGGGGTCGAGCCGTTCGACCCCCTTTCTTTGACTGTGGACGGTGCATCGGTGCGGCCGATCGTAACCGCTTCGTAATCGAGTTGGAACGTTCGGATCCCCACCCCCTCTAAGGGCTGTGATATGATGATAGAGGCAGGGCGGGCGTTTTGAAACGGCATTTTGCGGAGATGCCATGAGTTCAATCGTTACCGACCGAGGGCTGGTGCACTACGAGGCCTACGGGCGCGGTCGGCCGGTCATTTTCCTCCATTGCTGGCTGGGGTCGTGGAATTATTGGGTCAGCACGATGGAGGCACTGAAGGACCGGTATAAGACGTATGCGCTTGATTTCTGGGGGTTTGGGGAATCGGCGAAAGAGGGGGATCGGTTCGGCGTCTCAGATTATGTGGAGATGGTCACTCAGTTTATGGAGCGAATGGGGTTGGAGAGGGCCCCTGTGATGGGTCATTCGATGGGAGGGACGGTTTCTCTGAGCCTGGCGTTGACCCATCCCGAGCGGGTGGAAAAGGTGGCCGTGGTGGGATCGCCCATCAGCGGCGACGGCCTGGCGTTGATCCTGAAACTGGCTGCCAAGCGGTATCTGGCCGCCCTCGCCTATGGGATCCCCGGCATCCTTCCTCTGGGGGTCCGGATCTTTTCGCCCTTTCTGACCCGCGACTGGAAGCGGTGGTATGAGATGTTTGAGCAGGACCTCTCCCGCACGACCCTCCATTCGTTTCATTACAGCATCGCCTCGTTGCGGAAGACGGACCTCACCCCTCGCCTGAAGGAGATCGAGGTGCCGGTCCTGGGAATTTACGGGCTCAAAGATCGGATCGTGGACCCGGACCAGGGGGAGTTGCTGGCGCGACATGCCCCGTTGGGCCAGGTGGCGTACTTCGAGCAATCCGGCCATTTTCCGATGTTGGACGAGCCGGAGCGGTTTCATACGACGTTGGGGGAGTTTCTCGACCAATAGGAAGAACCAGCGATGACATCGACCCCGAGGGACGCAGCCGTGCCGGAACAGATTGTCTATGCTTTTCCCAACAAGATGGGGCGCATTCTTCTTCTAGCGATGGAAGAGGTGATGGGGCAGAACGGATTGACGGCTATCCTTAACCTGGCCAACCTGCGTCACCTGCAGGGGCGGTATCCGCCGAACAATTTCGATATGGACTTTCTCTTCGACGACGTCTCGCGGCTTTTCACGGCGTTGGACGAGATGTACGGGCCGCGGGGCGGGCGTGCGTTGGCCTTGCGGATCGGGCGGGCCTGTTTCCGCTTCGGGATTAAGGACTTCGGCCCGATGCTAGGGGTAGCGGATCTGGCGTTCCGGGTGGTCCCTCTGGAGATGAAGGTGCGGATCGGGCTGGAAGTCTCTGCGGAGGTCTTCAACCGGTTCAGCGACCACCGGGTTCGGCTGGGAGAGGACGAAGAGTGCCTCACGTGGCTCGTCGAGCGTTGTGGGGTCTGTTGGGGACGGGAGACCGCCGCCCCTTGCTGTCACGCCACGGTGGGTTTCCTGCAGGAGGGACTCTATTGGGTCAGTGGAGGGCGCAACTTCGACGTGGAGGAGGTGGCCTGTATCGCTGCTGGAGACGAGGCCTGCGCTGTCCGGATCAGCAGGCAGCCTGTGGACTGAGGGGAGATGCGGAAGATCATCCTCCGGGACCGTAAGCCGATTCCGCCGTTCAACGAGCCCGCCCGCGACCTGAGGGTGCTGAACAAGCCGTTGTGGCTCTATCAGCGGGACCTGTTGGCACCGTATGTGACGCGGGAGCGGGAGGTCGATTCGTTCGACGAGATCGGCTCGGAGCGAGTGGAGACCCTGGTCTATCGGGAGAACCTCTTTTTCGACCGGGAGTTCATCGAGGCTTTCCTCACCAAGGCGAGGAAGTTGGGCAAGGCCTGCCAGGTCGCCTTCCCGCTGGACGACAAAGCGATCGTCGAGCACGCTCTGCCCCTGCAGCGCACCATCCGCAGGGAGGGGGAGTTGTACGTCGCCGATATGTGGTACTTCCCCTACGGCCTTGAGGAGAACGTCCGCCCGCTGGTGATGCGCACCGAGCCACGCGAGGTAGGATACTACCACGTTCCTACCCACATGTCCAACGAGATGGGCGACCTGGTCTACAACGTGCCGACCAAAGCGTTCCTGGCCATCGAGACATGGGTCCACGTCCTGTTGGCCAACATCGTCTTCGGGGTGTTCGCCCGAGGGGCGCGGTTCGAGCGGGACGTGGAGCGGAGCGTCCGGCTACCGCTGCGGCTGCTCTGGCGGGCCCTCCTCGAACAGAAGCAGGTCCTTTCCTCCTCGGCAGTGGTCAAGATCGGACGGAACTGTTCCATTGACCCCAGCGCCATCATCCGCGGGCCGACGACCATCGGCGACAACGTCACGATTGGCCCTGGCGTCGTCATCGACAACTGTATCATCGGCAACAACGTGGACATCGCTCAGGGGTGTCAACTCCTCCTCAGCGTCGTCAGCGACCGATGCTTTCTCCCCTTTCGCGCCTCCCTTTTCATGACCGTCATGATGGAGGATTCGATGGTCGCCCAGAACACCTGCCTCCAGTTGTGTGTCGTGGGGCGGAACTCCTTCATCGGAGCGGGTAACACGTTCACCGATTTCAACCTGATCCCGAAGCCGCTCCGGGTTCCCTACGAGGGCAAGTTGGAATCGACCAACATGCCGGTTCTCGGCGGATGTGTGGGCCACAACTGCCGGATCGGTTCGGGAATGGTCGTCTATCCAGCGCGGATGATCGAATCGGATACGGTGTTGGTGCCCTCGGCAGAACGGAGGGTGATCGAGAAGAACGTCACTTTTGAGGAGGGCGACCTGCACAAGATACCGGGAGGGCTGCGCCTGCACCCGCGGCTCTACCCACCGCCCCGCTGACGGAGGTCGGCCCGAAGTGGATCGGTTCGCGTTTATCATCCATCCGTTGGATCCTAAGGCGGACGTGGCGCGGAAGTATCCGCTCCTGGCCCGACTCTTGCCGGTTCGGTTGATCCACTTCCTCTCGCGCTATTGGCCGCCGCTGGTCCTCTCCCGAGTCACGGGAGTTCGCTCTCCGGCGACGGGGCGGGAGGTGGAGGGATTCTTGCTCGCTTGCCCGTTGACCGCCCGGCAGATGCTCCACCTGCCGACCTGGGTGGTCTACCGGAAGATCATCCAGACGGGGCGGCTGGCCGAGCGGCTGGGGGCCCGGATCCTGGGGTTGGGGGCCTACACGTCGGTGGTGGGGGACGGAGGGTTGACGGTGGCCCAGGCGTTGGAGGTGCCGGTGACCTCGGGCGACAGTTACACCGTCGCCGTCTCCGTCCGCGCTCTGCTGGATGCGGGTCGGGCGGTGGGCGTCGATCCGGAGCGGGCTGTGGCTGCCGTCGTGGGTGCCACAGGGGCCATCGGCTCCGCCAGCGCACGATGGCTGGCGCGGACGGTCCCGCACCTGATCCTGGTGGCCCGCAGGGAGGGTGCCTTGCGGGCGCTGGCGGATCAGATCGCCCAGGAGACGGGTGCCCTGGTCACGTTCTCGATCCAGATCGAGAGCATTGCGGAGGCGGACCTGATCCTCACGGCCACCAGCGCGGGGAGGCCCTTGATCTTCCCAGAGCATCTCAAGCCGGGCGCGGTGGTGTGTGATGTCGCCCGACCGCGGGACGTGTCGCCGAAGGTGGTGCGCGAGCGGGAGGATGTCCTCTTGATCGACGGTGGGTTGGTGGCGGTGCCTGAAGGGGTCGATTTTGGTTTCGATTACGGCCTCCCTCCAGGGTTGACGTTCGCCTGTATGGCGGAGACGGTCGCGCTGGCCCTGGAAGGACGGTTCGAGGACTATACGGTTGGGAAGCGTATTTCTTTGGACAGGATCGCAGAGATCGAGGAGATCGCCCGGCGGCACGGTTTCCGCCCGGCAGGTCTGTTTGCGTTTGAGCGACCAGTAGGGGAGGAGCGTCTCCAAGCCATCCGGCGATTGCGTCAGGCGGGGATGGCGGTGTCTAGCCCGGTCCAGGCGGAGGTTGCACAATGAGCGAAGGAAGAATTCTGATCGTAGAGGACGATTTCGACATCTCCAATATGCTCCGCATCTACTTCCAAAGCCAGGGGTACGAGGTGGCGGTGGCCCCACGGGGCGAGGATGCGCTGGAGATGTGTCGGCAGCAACTGCCCAACGTGGTGGTGCTCGACATTATGCTGCCGGACATCGATGGGTACGAGGTCTGCCGGCGGTTGCGCAGCAACCTGCGTACCAGCCATATCCCCATCATCTTCCTGACCCAGAAGGACGAACGGTCCGACAAGATCCATGGCCTGGAACTGGGTGCTGACGATTATATCACCAAGCCCTTCGACGTCGAAGAACTGAAACTGCGGGTGCGCAATGCGATGGCTCGTGCGACCTACGAGAGCCTCACCAACCCGACGACCGGCCTGCCCAGCGCTAAGTTGATCGAGGAACAACTGCGCCAGTTAATGCGCCGGGACGAATGGGGCATTATCTATATCGGGATCAACGGTCTCGATGCCTTCACCGAGGTGTACGGGTTCGTCGCTGGAGACGAGGTCCTCCGGTACACAGCGATGGTCATCGGTGAGTCGGTGGACGCCATTGGCACCCCCAACGATTTCATCGGCCACGTAGGCGGGGACGACTTTCTGGTCATCACCGAGAAGTCCCTCGTCGAACCGCTGGTGAAGGACTTGGAACGGCGGTTCTCTGAGGGGGTTGGCACCCACTACGATTTCAAGGCTCGGCAGCAGGGGTACATCGTGGTGCGGGATGACGAGGGCAACGAGCGGAAGGTGGGGCTGATGAGCCTGGCGATCGGTGTCGTCACCAGCGACGATGGCCCGTTCACCGACATTCGGGAGATCACCGAGGCGGCTGCCGCTGCCCGGCGGGAAGGGCGGCGACCGTAGCCTGCCGGGTGAGGAGAGTAGGGAGGGATCGGATCGGTGCGTAGGCAAGCGACCCCTGTTCTCCAGCGCAGGGCGATCATCGCGATAGGGATCGTCGCGCTGTTGTTGTGGTTGGGGTACAACCTCACCACCGGACCGGAGGAGTGGCAGCCGGTGTTGCGGCTGCTGGTGCCAGCGGCTGTCGGTGTCTTGGCCGCCCTGGCTGGGAAAGAGGCCGGTCTGGTGGGGTCGATCCTCGCCCTTGCGCTTCTGCTCCCGGGGTCGATCCGCGTATGGACCTCCGGCTCGGTCGTTCAGGCGGTGTACGAGGTGGTCCTTATCGGCCTGTCCATCGTCGCCGGTGTGCTCCTGCCGGTCTTGGGGGCTCGCCGCGCCGATCAGAGGTTCTCCTCGCTCCTCCAGCGGGCAGAGGAGCGGGCTGCGCGCCGCGCCTCCGCTCTTTCCGGGCTGGACCGGGTCAGCCGTGAGTTGAGCCTGACGTTCGATGTGGGGCGTATCTACCGGGTCGTGGCCGAGGAGGCGATGCGGTTCTGCGGTGCCGACCGGTGCGCCGTTCTTCTGCGCGACCTCGAGACGGAGGAATGGGACGTCGCCTTTTGTGTGGGGTATTTGGAGGAGGACCAAGCCAGCCTGCGGCAGGCCCTGCAGGAGCCTTCAGAGGACAGCGCGCTGCAGGAGGTGATTGAGGAGGGAGAGTCGCTTCGCGTGGAAGATGCCCCCACCGAGGGCCGGACGGTGTGGGGTGGGGGGGACGCGCGCTCCGCTTTGTTAGCTCCCTTCCGCCTTGGGGATGAGTTGGCCGGGATTCTTCTGTTGGAGAGCCGTGCCCCAAAGGCGTTTGACGAAGACGCCCAGACGTTTGTTGAGACGTTGGCCGTCGATGTGGCTGTTGCGGTTGGGATCGCCCGCTTCTATCAGGAGCAGGTGGATCGCAGCAACCTCCTCCGTCAACGAGCCGACCAGTTGAGCCATGTGTTGGAGATCGGTCAGGCCATCCGTTCCGACCAGCCGTTGGAGGAGGTGTTGGAGGAGATCGCCTACGCGATCCAGGAGAGCGTCGGTTTCAACCTGGTGTTGATCAGCGTCCTGGAGGGGGATCCCCCCCGGCTGCGCCGGATGGCTGCCGCCGGTCTTCCGGTGGACGTTGTGGAGCGGATGAAGAAGACCCCCCAGCCGTGGGAGGCTTTGGCGACGGTGATGCGGGAGGAGTTCCGCATCAGTCAGAGTTACTACATTCCCGCTGAGGAGCAATCTCGCTGGCGGGGTGTCCTCGACGTGTACGAACGGGAGATTGTGGAGATCCACCGCGAGCCCGGTCGTTGGCATCCTCAGGATATGTTGATCGTGCCGCTGTTGGGCCCTGGGGGGGAGATCCGCGGGATCCTCAGCGTGGACGAGCCGCGGGACGGACGGGTTCCGGATCGGCCCACGATTGAAGCGCTGGAGATCTTCGCCGTCCAGGCCGCTGTGGCCGTCGAGAACGCACGGCTGGTCGAAGCCCTCCAGCGGCGGCTGGACCTGTTGACCTTCTTCAACGAACTGAACCGCTCCGTCATCGCCAAGCGAGGGCTGGAGGAGGTCCTTCAGACCGTCGTGGAGGCCACGGGCCACGTGATCGAGAGCACGGGGAGCGTCCTCTTCCTCCTGGATGAGGAGAGCGGGCGGTATGTCCCGCGGGCAGCGTATGGGCATGCTCTAGAGGACCTCGAGGGGTACACGTACGCTCCGGGCGAGGGGCTGGTCGGGCGGGTCGCTTCCACCGGTATGCCCCTCACGATCGGGGATGTGGCGGAGGAGGTATCGGAGGGAGAGGGCGAGTACGTCCAGACGGGCGCGGTGGCCTTGACGCCCCTCACCTTTGGCGACCAGGTGGTCGGCGTGCTGGCGGTGGACCGGGCTTATCGAGAGCCGTTCTCCCCCACGGACGTGGCGACCCTCATCGCCCTGGCCGACCAGGTGGCCGTGGCGGTGCAGAACGCCCGACTGTTGGATGAAGCGGTCCGACGGACTCAGGAACTCTCCACGCTGCTGGAGGGGAGCCAGGCTATCTCATCGACCCTCGACCTCGACTGGGTCCTCCAGTCGTTGGGCGACCGGCTTCTGGCGATGACCGGGGCGGAGGGGTGTGTGATCTCCGAATGGGATCGAGACGCTGGTCGCCTCACGGTGGTTTGGGAGATCGGTAAGGAGGGGGCTGAGCGGGACCGGATCGGCACCGACTACGAGGCGGCGAAGTACTCCACCGTCGTTGAAGTGCTGTTGACTCAGGAGCCGATGGTGCTCCCCTGCTCCGAACTCGGAGGGGATGGAACACAGCCTGGGGAGGCTTTGCTCCTGCCTATGGTGGCCCGCGGACAGACGGTCGGTCTGGTGGAGTTGGACCGGTACGACAAAGGGGCCTTCTCCCCCGGCGCGATCCGGCTGGCCCAGGCGTTGGCGAACCAGGCGGCCGTGGCGATGCAGAACGCCCGGTTGTACGAGGAGGTCAAGGGCTTCACCCAGGAACTGGAACGTCGGGTGGAGGAGCGGACGGAGGCGCTGGCCCAGGCGCTGGAGGAACTGACGGTCGAGAGAGATCGGGTGGAGGTGCTGTACCAGATCGCTTCCGAGGTCTCCAGCAGTCTGGACCTGGACCATGTGCTGAACCGATCGCTGGAGTTGGTCGCCCGGGCCGTTGGCGCGGAGCGGGGAGTGATCCTTCTGAAGGACGAGACGCGACCGGACCGGCTGGTCTGTCGGGCGGCGATTGGCAAATCGGTCTCCGTGCCACCCGGTGGGTATCCGGTTCGATGGCGGCGGGGGGAGGGGCTGGCCTGGTGGGTCATCCGACAGGACGAAGCCGTCCTGCTGGAGGACGTGCGGAAGGACGAGCGGTGGATCCCCACGGACGAGGATGACCCGGCACAACAGGCATGTCTGGCGGTCCCTCTGAGCCGGGCTGGGGAGGTCTGGGGTGTCCTGATGCTCTACCACGGCAGGCCCGGCTACTTCGATGCGGACCACCTGCGCTTGGCGGAGGCGGCAGCCTACCAGATCTCCAACGCGGTGGGCAACGCGGCCCTCTACAACCTGATCCGCGAGCAGGCGGAGCAGTTGGGCGCGATGCTCAAGCAGCAGCAGGTGGAGGCGACCAAGAGCCAGGCCATCCTGGAGGGTGTGGCCGACGGGGTGATGGTGACCGACGCCGAGGGGAAGGTGATCCTGTTTAACGCGGCGGCGGAGCGGGTCCTGGGCGTCTCCCGTGAGGAGGTCCTGGGGCGGACGACCCGGGAGATGCTTGGGCTCTACGGGACGGAGGGTCGGGCCTGGCTGGACGCCATCGAGGAGTGGGCCGCCAACCCGGCCGACCACGTCCCCGGCGACTTCACCGCCGAGCGGGTCCAGATCGGCGATCGGGTCGTCAGCGTGCACATTTCCCCGGTGATCATGGGATCCGAATATCTCGGCACGGTCTCCGTCTTCCGCGACATCACCGCCGAGGTAGAGGCGGAGCGGGCCAAGAGCGAGTTCGTCTCCACCGTCTCTCACGAGTTGCGCACCCCGATGACCTCCATCAAGGGGTACACCGATCTCTTATTGATGGGTGCGGTGGGGGAACTCACCGAGCAGCAGCGCCACTTCGTGAGCATTATCCGGAACAACGCCGACCGGCTGACGGCGTTGGTCAACGACCTGTTGGACATCTCCCGCATCGAGAGCGGGCGGATCGAACTCCATATGAAACCGGTGGCGATTCAGGATGTGGTCGATCAGGTGACCAGTTCGTTGCAGCCCCGGGCCAGCAGTCGGGACCTGACGTTGAAGGTCGATGTGGATCCGAATCTGCCGGCCGTCTGGGGCGACAGCGACCGGATCGCGCAGATCCTCGTCAACCTGATCGGGAACGCGATCCAGTACACCCCTCCGGGAGGGGAGATCGCCATCTCCGCCCGGGTCCGTGGGGAGAAAATGGAGATCTCCGTCGCCGACACCGGCATCGGCATCTCCGAGGAGAATCAGAGGAAGATCTTCGACCGCTTCTTCCGGGCCGATGACCCTCTGGTGCAGGAGACACCGGGGACCGGTCTGGGGTTGCCCATCACCGCCTCTCTGGTCGAGATGCACGGAGGGGAGATCTGGGTGGAGAGCGAACTGGGAGAGGGGAGCACGTTCACGTTTACGTTGCCCCTCGCCGAAGCGGTGCAGGCCGCCGCCCTCGCAGCCGCCCCCGAGCCGCCGTTGATCCTCGTGGTCGAGGACGATCCGGATGTGGCGAATCTGATCCGCTACCACCTGGAGGCAGCCGGTTTCCGGGTCGAGATCGCTGCGACCGGGCAGGAGGCGCTCCAGTTGGCCCAGGAGACGGATCCCGCGTTGATCACGTTGGACCTGCTGTTGCCCGACGTCAACGGCCTAGCCGTGTTGCAGCAGTTGAAGGAGGACCCGGAGACGACGGCGATCCCGGTGGTTGTGGTCTCGGTGGTGTCTTCGAAGGAGGAGAGCCTCCGTTTGGGAGCGGTGGGATATGTGACCAAGCCGATCGACGAGGAGGCTCTGCTCCGCGCGGTGCAACGGGGGCTGGGGCGGCGCGGCCCGATCCTGGTGGTCGACGACGACAGCGACACCCTGCAGTTGATCCGTGAGGCTCTTCGACGGCACGGGTTGGGCGTGCGGACGACGCGGCACGGCCGCCGGGCCCTCCAAGTGGCACGGGATGTGCATCCTGCCCTCGTCCTGCTGGACCTGAAGTTGCCGGACATAGATGGTTACCAGGTCCTGCGTGGCCTTAAGTCCAATCCGCTCACCCGCGACATCCCTGTGATGGTGATGACGGGGAGTCCGGGACGTATCGAGCGCAGGGAGGAGGCCTTTACGCTGGGTGCTGCGCGCTTCCTCGCCAAACCGTTCGCTGTAGAGGACTTGGTCCAGGAGATTACGAGACTGTTAGGCGATTCCCAGAGGTCCCAGAAAAACGGAGGGATGGAGCCGTGACGAAGATCCTCGTTGCCGAAGACGAAAAGGACATTCGTGAACTGATCGCCTTCACACTCCGCTTCGCCGGTTACGATGTTGTGTTGGCCAACAACGGCGCGGAGGCCCTGGAGAAGGTGGACAAGGAGAAGCCCGCGTTGGTGCTCCTGGACGTCCGAATGCCCAAGATGACAGGCTATGAGGTTTGTCGGCGACTGAAGGAGAATCCGGAGACGGAGAACATCCCGGTTGTCTTCCTCTCCGCCAAAGGGCAGGACCGCGAGGTCCAGGAGGGGTACGAGTCAGGAGCGATAGACTACATTATCAAGCCCTTCGTTCCGGATGAGTTGATCGCTCAGGTGAAGCGGATTTTGGAGCAGACGGGGTAGGACGGCTGGTGCACGAGCGATGAGCGCGGTCATTATCGAGAGCGGGTTGGTCCATTACGAGGCCCTGGGCCGGGGCCGGCCGTTGATCCTGATCCACGGCTGGCTGGGCTCCTGGCGTTACTGGGTGCCGACGATGGATGACCTCTCCGACCGGTACCGAACCTATGCACTGGACCTGTGGGGGTTCGGCGATTCGGACCGGCGTCGGGGAGGGTACACGCTCTCCGATTATGTCGCGCTGGTCTGTCGGTTTATGGACGAGATGGGGATCGTTCGTGCGCCGTTGGTTGGGCACGCGCTGGGAGGAGTTGTAGCGCTTCGGATGGCGGTGGAGTCGCCTGAGCGGGTGGAGCAGGTGATGGGGGTGAGCGTGCCGCTGGATGGGATGTCCATCTCGCGCCCCCTGGCGAGTTTCTCCGGCAACGGTAACGACATTCTGACGCGCGTTTTAGGACGGCGACAGGCCAGCGAATATCCGGAGGTTCAACTGGAGGCCAATAAGACGGACGGGCTCGCCGTCGCCGACACCGTGCGCGCGGTGATGCAGATGGACCTCCGTCGGGACCTCGCGCTGATCACGGTGCCGGTCCTTCTGGTCTACGGCGGGCACGATCCGTTGATTCAGAAGCCGGAGGAGAAGGGACATCTGAGATGGCGGGATCAAGAGGATAACATACGCGTGATCTGTCTCGAGAGTGCCCGCCATTTTCCGATGTTGGACGAGATGAACAAGTTCAATCGACTGTTGCGGCAGTTTCTGGACACGAACGGCGACCTCAGTGCGCTGGAAGTGAAGGAGGAGTGGCGGCGACGGGTGCGGTGAGTGAGGAAACCACAGAGAGACGGAGGGCACAGGGGGTCTCAAATTGTGAGACCCTCTGTGCCTTTATGTTTATGGAAGGATCGGGTTGTCGGACGTGCGCAGGCGGCCCGCGGGAGGCTCCTTTCAAAAGTACCAGGTGGCTGATGGAGGGATCTATCGTTCAAGGAGAATGGTCACCGGACCGTCGTTGTAGATCTGCACCAGCATTCGGGCGCCGAAGATCCCGGTCTGCACGGGGACACCGGTCGCCGCCAGCGTCTGGGCGAAGTGGTCCACCAGCGGCTCTGCCACCTCCGGCGGAGCGGCGTTTGTGAAGGAGGGCCTGCGCCCCTTCCGGGCGTCGGCGTAGAGGGTGAACTGGGAGACTACCAGGGCCTCCCCACCCACGTCCAGCAGGCCGGCGTTCATCCGGCCTGCTTCGTCCTCGAAGATGCGCAGGCCGGCCACCTTGTGGGCCAGCCACGCGGCCTGTTCCTCGGTGTCGCCGTGGGTGACGCCCACCAGGACGACGACGCCAGGCCCGATCTGAGCGACTGGTTCGCCGTCCACATACACCGCGGCCTGGCTAACCCGTTGTACCAACGCTCGCATCGTCCACTCCTCGGGCACGTCCCCGCCACTGGTCGGGGGGAAACCGTTGCTCGTTGCGGGCCAGTTTGGTCCGTACAGCCTCGCTGACATCCGTTCCCAGCGCGTTCGCCATGCTCAGGGCATAGATCAGCACATCGGCCAGTTCGTCGACGACGGCTGCCCGACGCCGTGGATCCTCCATCGCAGCGGCGGCCTGCTCGGGGGAGAGCCACAGGAAGTGTTCCATCAATTCTGCCGCCTCGATGGCGATGGCCACGCTGAGATTCTTCGGCGTGTGGTAGGTCTCCCACGCGCGGGCTGCCACAAAGTGGGCGATCTGCCGGCGGAGTTGGGCCAGAGTGGTCGTTTCGTCGCTCATCGGACCGGCGGGAGGCCGATGGCCTCTTTGACCTCGGCAAGGACCTGTGAGGCAATGGCGGACGCGCGGCGCGCGCCGTCGGCCAGGATGTCCCAGATCCGATCCGGCTCGGTCGCCAGCGCGGCCCGACGCTCCCGGAAGGGGGCAAAGTAGTCGGCGATGTTCTGTGCCAGCAGCCGCTTGCAGTCCACGCAGCCGATCTTGGCCGTACGACAGTCCTGGTCGATCTGCGCCACGTGGTCGGGGGAGAAGAACCCGTGCAGGGTGAAGACGTTGCAGACCTCCGGGCGGCCGGGGATGTGCCGATGGGTCCGTTGGGGGTCGGTGACCATCCGCATTACCCGCTGCCGGATCTCCTCTGGTTCGGACGCGATCTCGATGTGGTTGTTCAGCGACTTGCTCATCTTTTGCTGGCCGTCGATGCCCAGGATCTTGGGGAACTCGGTGTACTTGGCCTGAGGTTCGACGAGGACCTCCCCGAAGTGGTGGTTGAAGCGACGCACGATCTCGCGGGCGAGTTCGAGGTGGGGGGCCTGGTCCTTCCCTACGGGTACCGTGTCTGCTTTATAGAGGACGATGTCCGCGGTCATCAACACCGGATAGCCGACGAGGCCGTAGTTGACGTTGTCTGGCTGCGCACGCACTTTCTCCTTGAAAGTGGGTAGACGGGTCAGCCAGCCGAGGGGGGTGAGCATCGACAAAATGGTGTGCAGTTCGGAGACCTGAGGGGTGTGGGACTGGATGAAGAGGATGGTCCCTTTCCCTTCTGGATCGATGCCGGCCGCCAGCCAGTCGAGGACCATCTCGTAGGTCCACTCGCGGATCTTATCGGTGTCCTTCAGGGTAGTCAGCGCGTGCAGGTCGGCGACGAAGTAGATGCATTCGTACTCCTCTTGAAGCGCGACGTAGTTGCGGATGGCTCCCAGGTAGTTGCCCAGGTGTTGACGTCCCGTAGGACGGGCTCCGGAAACGACGCGACCTTTTTTCGCCCCCATTTTCGACCAGCCTCCTTGTGAACTTAGCGGTCAAGTGTACCACAAGAGCGGTCAACCAACAAGGCCGATCCAGCCTGCCGCCCAGTAGGCGGGGCTGGATCGGCCTCGGGAGGTGGTACCGCCTTCTGAGCGGGAGTGAGGTTAGAACTCCCGCCAGACGCGGTAGATGTCCCCTCGCTTGCTTTCCTCTGCCTGCTTGCTTAGCAGATCGGCATAGGTCCGGTGTAGCGCGGTGATGTGGGCTTCCAGTTGTTCCTCGTCGCGGGCGAGGAGGGCCTGCCAGATGGCCATCATCGCGGCGACCAGGTTGGCGATGGATGGTACCCCCATCGGGGTCTGGGCGGGACAGACGAGCACGTGGTCGGTGACCTGGGCGGGTGGAGTGACCAGAGAGACGCTGATGACAGCGACCTGGGCCTTCTTCTCCTGGGCGGCGCGGAGGACCGCGGCGGTGTTCACGCCGGTCCCGGTGACACCGATGCCCACGACCAGATCGCCCGGCCCCAGGTCTTTGACGACGAAGGCGGCACGGGCCGGGTCGGCGTGGAGGACGGCGGCGTTGATCCCTGCCATCCGCAGGTAATCGGCGAATAGGGACGCCAGGCTCTCGCCTGTCGCCTCCCCGACGACCCAGACCCGCTCTGCCCGGGCCAGCATCTCGACGATCTGAGCCGCCTCCTCGGAGACCTGAGCGACGGCCATCCCCAGGGTGTGGCGTTGGTGCTCCAGCAGGGCCTGCAGTCGCTCTGCGTCCGTCTCCGCCTCCGGGAACTTCGCGTAGGCAGCGGTGAGGTCCTCCTTAACGCGCCGCTTGATCTCGCGAGCGAGTTCGCGGTAACCGGAGTATCCCAGCGTCTGGGAGAAACGGACCACTGTGGCGGCGTCGACCCCGAGAGCGTTGGCGAGTTCTGTCGCTGTCATAAAGGCGACGTCCAGTTCGTTGTTGAGGATGAAGTCGGCAAGCCGTTTGAAACTGGGTGTGAGATTCTCATATGCTTTCTTGATGCGTTCCCTGAACATGCCGGTACCCCCTTGTCAAAAAATTTGGCGTGTGGCTTCTGATCCTATTATATCTACCTTGCTGTAAAATGCAAATTTATCTACAAGCGTTGTGGGGTGCGGGAGGCAGGGCACGCACATCTTCCGTAACCGTGGAGGCACGGAGAGTGGGGGGGTCAACTTTTCCCCAACCATTCTCTGCGTCCTCTGTGCCTCAGCGAATTGATCGAACCCCCTGTGTGTGGTAAGATATGGACCGGCGGGGATAGATCTCTACCTGAGGGGAGGTGTGACGTGAAACTGTTGGCTATCAACGGTAGCCCGCGTGGACGGCGGGGGAACACGGAGGTGATCTTGCAGGCATTCTTGGAGGGTGCGCGGGATGCCGGGGCGGAGACGGAAACGGTGTATCTGAAGGATAAGACCATTCTGCACTGTACGGGGTGCTTCACTTGCTGGACCAAGACCCCTGGGGTTTGTATCCATCAGGACGATATGCCTGCGCTCTTGGAGAAGGTAAGGGAGGCCCGCATACTGGTTTTCGCCACCCCGCTTTACGTTTTCACCGTCTCCGGGCTGATGAAGGACTTTATGGATCGATTGATCCCCCTGGCATTTCCTTACATCATCCACCGGGATCACCATTTCATTCATCCGATGCGCCATCCGGAGGCGTGGCCGAAGAGGATGGTTTTGATCTCTAACTGTGGATTCCCCGAGGGGCACCATTTCTCAGGTTTAGAGGAAACGTTCCTCCGCTTCGCCGACTCGCCGGATATGGAGTGGGCTGGGAGCATTCTCTGCGCAGGAGGGGAACTGCTTCGCTCCCCTTTGCAGGACCGGTTGACCTGGTATCTGGATGCGGCCCGGCGGGCGGGTGGAGAGGTGGTGGAGGAGGGGCGGATTCAGCCAGAGACCAAAGCGGTGCTGGACCGACCGCTGCTGGCCGATCCGGCCGTCTACGCGCGGATGGCGAACGCGTACTGGCGGAGCCTTGGGGTGGACCCGCTTCCGAAGGAGGTGGTCGATACCTCCCCGGAAACACAGGACAGGCTGCTCCTTCCGCCCCGTTCACTCGAGACGGTGCGGGACGTGGTCGCGGGAATGGCGGTGGCCTTCCGGTCGGATCTGGCGGGAGACCTAAGGGCGGTGGTCCAGTTTGAAGTGGAGGGGGAGGATCCGGGGCGGTACTATCTCCTTATTGCTGACGGGCAGTGTGCAGCGTACGAGGGAGTCCACCCCGGGCCGACGCTGACGATCCGCACGCCCGCAGACGTCTGGCTGGCGATCGTTCAGGGGGAACTGGACGGAGCCCAGGCGTTGATGGAGGGACGGTACGCCGTCGAAGGGGATCTGAGCCTGCTGATGCAGTTCAACCGCCTCTTCTCGGCTGCTTGACATCGTCGATCCAAGTGAGGTACGGGAATGAAGCGAGTGGCCTTCGTGTTGTTGCACGTCCTGGTGTTGACGGGGGCGCTTGTCGGGTGCGCTACAAACGTATCTACTCCCTCCCCCATAGAGGTCGCTCCCACGCCTACCCCGTTGCCCCCGAACATGTCGCTTCCTCAACGTATCCAGGCCAGAGGATATCTGATCCTCGGCGTCCGTTATGACCTACCGCTGTTCTGCTCGGTGACGGAGGAGGGAACGCTGGCCGGGTTCGAGGTGGACCTGGGGCGGGAACTGGCCCGCCGCTGGCTGGGGGATCCCGAGGCGGTCCACTTCCGGCAGGTACGGTCGGATACGGCGGTGGAGCACATCCTGGCGGGCGATGTGGACCTGGCGCTGGCGGCGCTGACGCACACCCAGGAGCGGGAGGAGCAGGTCGATTTTGGCCCTACCTACTTTTTGGATGGGCAAGCCCTGCTGGTGCGGGCGTCGGACGTACTGACGATCACCGGACCGTCGGACCTGGCGGGCCGGACGATAGGGGTCGTAGAGGGATCTGAGGCCATCGACGCGCTGGAGGCCACGGTCGAGTTCACCCCGACGTTCCAAATATATACCGGGCTGGATCAAGCGATCGAGGGGTTGGCCCGTGGTGAGGTGGATGCTGTGGCCGACCTCCAC
>Ga0209426_1000863_pt1 | contig 23985 bp, 17 predicted proteins | sample Deesub1362B_J571_FD_187697 | JGI IMG/M metagenome (GOLD analysis project Ga0209426, IMG submission 187697) | Deep oceanic, basalt-hosted subsurface ecosystem from Juan de Fuca Ridge flank, Pacific Ocean, CORK Borehole 1362B_J2.571 (SPAdes)... ...
AACCGGTGATGAGGGCAAATCGGTAAAGGATCCGGTTGATTTGCAGCTATTGCGCCAGCAAATCGACCGGATTATCGCTTTTAAAAGGCAGACAGGTAAGGTTTTTACCAGCGAATACGTGCTGAATCGCTATTATGATTTCTTTGCCAGCGGCAGTTACCTACCCAACTGCCGTGCGGGATACCGCTCATTGGTGGTGAATCCCGATGGCCGTCTGGTACCGTGTGCCATGGTTCAGGAAGCCTATGCCACGCGGGATGAACTGGTCAACCGGTTTACACGAACAAACCGTTGTGGCGGATGTTATGTATCTTTGCGTGCCAATACCGAAAAGAGCCTTGTGCGGCTCATCCGCGACGCCTGGGGAACCTACCGGCAGTTCCGCAAGGAGGCCGCCTGTGGCACCGTTCACTGAGGAATGGAACCGACTATGCAACTCAAGCCGAGAAAGAGGAATGTTCTGCGGGGAATCCGCATCTTTGCTGCTTTTACGGTGCTGGGGATCGCCGTTGTATTTTACATCACGGGCAGTCAGAAGACCTGGATGGCTCTGAAAAAATTCGATGCACGCTATTTTCTCATCGCTTGCGGACTGATTTTGGTGGATCTTTTCTCCGGGGCTCTCCGGATTCATATTTTTACGCGGAGGATTTTGAAGAAAAACAGTTTCCGTGCTGCTTTCAATGCCAATCTTGCCAACATTTTTCTGGCTGCTGCCACGCCTTTCCAGACCGGAGGGGGAGTCGCCCAGCTTTTTGTTTTGAACCGCTACGGTCTCCCCTACGCAGCGGGAGTCACAGTGAGCGTTCTGAATTTCGTGGCGACGCTGAGCATGCTGTTTGTGGCTGCAAGCATCATTCTGACAGCTTTTCCGCACCGTTTTCAGGTTGGACCGTCCCTCTACCTGGTCATGGATTTCAGCCGTCTGGCTTTCTATTTTACGCTCTTCTTTTTTATCATTTTTATGGTCCGTCCTTTCTGGGTGGCCCGTATTGCACGCCGGATAACCGCCTTCGTTGGCCGGCTCCTGAAAAAGAATTCCCGAAAGGTTGAACTCCTGGCCAACCGTTTGCTGGATTTTGTCCACCAGTACCGCGGCTACATGAAATTCTACTGGAAAGAAGAAAAGATGATTCTTGTCTGGAACTACGTTCTCACACTGATTTTGTATTTTAACAAATGTTTGGTAGCCTATGTCATTTTTCGCGGGCTGGGACTGACCCCCGCTTTCTGGGATGTGATAATGCTGCAAATGCTCATTGTATTTTTTCTTTACTTTGCTCCAACTCCCGGAGCCAGTTTTGTGGCTGAAACCAGCACAACCGCCATTATGTCGCTGCTGGCACCGGGATATATGCTGGCCCTGTTTACGGTTCTCTGGCGCTTTTTTACCACTTATTTTGGTGTTGTTCTGGGCAGTTTTGTCCTGATTCGTGCCATTCAGGCGGAAAAAGTCCCGGTGTCGGTAGATGTGAGCACAGTGGACGCTGGATAGGCTGCTCTGCCGCAATGGTTCCTTCATTTTCCCTTGACCCTCAGTAAAAAAATCTCTACCATTTATGGGACAATTTTAAGAGGGTTGCCATGCCAGCCAATCTGACACCTCAGTATCTGGAGGCCGAGCGGCGGTACAGGGAGGCCAGCACGCCTGAAGAAAAGCTGGAGGCCCTGAAGCGGATGCTGGCAGAAATCCCAAAACACAAGGGGACCGAAAAGCTTCAGGCAGAGATCAAACGAAAAATTGCCAGGGTTAAAAATGAAATTCAACGGGCTGCCAAACACGGCCCGAAAACTCATACAATCCACGTGCGGAAGGAGGGAGCGGGCCAGGTGGCCCTGGTGGGGCCACCCAATTCCGGAAAATCCAGCCTTATTGCCGCTTTAACGCATGCCCGGCCTGAAGTTGCCGAATTTCCCTTTACTACCCGGATGCCAACGCCAGGCATGATGGATTTTGAAAACATTCAGATTCAGCTTATCGATTTGCCGCCAGTGTCAGACGAATACATGGAATACTGGGTTCCCAATTTGATCCGGAATGCTGATGTTTGTGCTGTGATTCTCGATTTAACCGCTGGAGATCCGGCGGAAGATTTTCAGCGCATCCGCGAGATTCTTTATGACAAGAAGATCTGCCTGGTTCCCGCTGTTCCGGAAGAAGTGGAAGACATCCGCTATGCCTACAAAAAAAGCGTGCTTTTTGCCAACAAAGCCGATGAAGATCCCGGCGGCGAAATCCTTCAGTTGGTTCAAGAAATGATAGGCAGCGAGTTTGTGCTGCACCCACTGTCTTCCCGTGATTCCCGCCTTCTAGAGCGGTTTCGGCGTCTCATGTTTGAGTCGCTGGATATCGTCCGGGTATATTCCAAGCCGCCGGGGAAATCGGTAGACTACGATCAGCCTTTCGTCCTTCCAAAAGGAAGCACTCTATATGACCTGGCCGAGGAGATTCACCGGGAATTTGCTGAAAAATTGCGTTTCGCCAGGGTTTGGGGGGAAGGAAAGTTCGACGGTCAGCGGGTGAACCGCGATTATGTGCTCATGGACGGAGATATAATTGAGCTGCATATTTAAACACATCCCAGATGCCGCCATGACCGTAAACCCGGCACAGCAAAAAAGGAGGGCCTATGCAGCGGGTATTAACACCTAAACTTCATTTACTTAGCGAGCCCGTCGTCTTGAAAATTATTGACGAAGCCCGGGATGTGCTGGAAAATGTAGGCGTTGTTGTGGAAAATGAGGAAGCCCTTTCGCTCCTGGCCGATGCGGGACTGCCGGTGGATCGAAAAAAGCATCATGTGAAAATTCCAGGTGATGCCGTGGACCGGGCGCTCAAAACTGTACCTCGGGAAATCCGCCTGTACAACTGTAGCGGAGACCAAGAGCTGATGCTTGCTGGAGAACATATCTGTTTTAATCCGGGTTCGGCCGCCCTACACCTCTGGGACCGGGGTAGCGGAAAGCCTCGCAAAGCGGACAGCAGAGATCTTTACCGGTTTGTGCGTCTGGTCGATGCCCTCCCCAATTATGCGGCCCAGAGCACCGGACTCATCCCATCAGATGTCCCCAACAGTGTGGCGGACCGGTACCGTCTGTATTTTGCGCTCCTATACGGAAGGAAGCCCATTGTGACGGGTACATTTGCTCTGGATGGATTTGAGGTCATGTACCGGATGCTCGTGGCAGTGAGGGGCTCGGAGCAGGCATTGCGAGAAAAGCCGCTGGCCATTTTTGACTGCTGTCCTTCACCGCCGCTAAAGTGGAGCGAACTTACCTGCCATGACCTGATGATGTGTGCCCGGACAGGGGTCCCGGCGGAGCTGGTGTCTATGCCATTGGCAGGCGCCACTGCTCCTGTGACGCTCCTTGGGGCTCTGGTTCAGCTTACGGCGGAGAACCTCAGCGGTATCGTCATTCATCAGCTGGCCGGACCGGGGGCTCCCATCATCTTTGGTGGATCGCCCGCTGTGTTTGATATGCGTACCGGAACCACTCCCATGGGGGCTATCGAAACCATGATGATGGATGCCGCTTATGCTCAGATTGGGAAGTATCTTGGACTTCCTACCCATGCATACATGGCACTATCGGACGCGAAGCAACCCGACGCCCAGGCCGGTTTTGAAACAGGAATGGGAGCGGTGCTCGCTGTCCTGGCTGGTGTGAATGTTATTTCCGGACCCGGAATGCTCGATTTTGAAAGTTGCCAATCTCTCGAAAAACTGGTCATCGATCATGAAATTTGCGGGCAGGCCCTCTGGCTGAAGCGTGGCATTCAGGCCCGGTCGGAGGTTTTTGGCGAAGATCTGTATGGAAATATCTACGAAGGGGATTATTTTCTAACTTCACCAAAAACACTGGAATGGTTCAGAGATGAATTCTATTTTCCATCTGGGGTTATCGACCGGAAGAATTTAAGGGATTGGGAAGCCGAAGGGGCGAAAACCCTCTGGGAACGGGCTGCGTTGCAGGTTGAAAAGATTCTTGCAGAACATGAATGCCCACCGCTCCCTGGAGAGGTGGCGGCTGAGCTGAAGAAAATCATGTTGCATGAACTGAGGAAGGTGGACGTGGGCGCAATTCCGTTTGAACCTGAAGTAAAATGAGGTGGTGCCGTGAACGTGCTGGAGATTCGGAATGTGAATAAAACGTTCGGAGACGTCCGTGCTGTGCAGAACCTGCAGCTGGAGGTGGAAGAAGGGCAAATCTACGGTTTGCTGGGGCCCAATGGGGCCGGCAAAACCACCACCATCCGGATGATTATGAACATCATTCTGCCTGATACGGGGGAGATCCGCATTTTTGGCCAGCCAGTAACGCTGGAGCTGTTAAGATCGGTTGGCTATCTGCCGGAAGAACGCGGCCTCTATCGGAAAATGAAAGTGAAAGAAGTGATCCGCTTTTTCGCGGAATTAAAGGGAATGGACCGCAGCCAGATCGAAAAAGAGATGAAGCACTGGCTGGAGCGGCTGGACCTCCTGGAGTGGCAGGAGGAAAAGGTGGAAGAGCTTTCCCGCGGAATGCAGCAAAAAGTACAGTTCATCCTAACAGTTATTCATAGACCGCGGCTGCTGATTTTGGACGAACCTTTCACCGGTCTTGACCCCGTTAACACCGATTTGCTGAAAGACATCCTTCTGGAAATGAACCGGCAGGGAGCAACCATCATCCTTTCTACCCATCTGATGGAGCAGGTCGAAAAAATGTGTGACGCCATATGTCTGATAAACCGCGGGAGAGCGGTTCTTCAGGGACCGCTGGCTGAAATCAAACAACGCTACGGTAAAAACCATGTCCTTCTGGAGTATGATGGCGATGCCGAATTCCTCGATGGGCATCCTTTGGTAGAAAAGGTCAGTGATTTTGGCCGTTACATGGAAATCTATTTGAAGGACGAAGCAGATCCGCAGACCTTTCTGCGGGAGCTAACTTCCCAGGTGGAGATCTTCCGCTTCGAGCTGGCCGAACCGTCGCTGCATGAGATTTTTGTGGACACTGTTCGTCGGATGGAGGAGCAACATGCGTAGATCCTGGGTTGTGGTAAGGCGGGAGTTCTTAACACGCGTAAAGACCAAGGGGTTTTGGCTGGGACTCATCTTTTTCCCCATTTTTATTGTGGCAATCTTTATTATTCCCATCTGGATTAGCAGTCTAAAGCTGGACAAATCTCTGCGCTTTGTGGCGATCGACTTCTCGGGCCAGGTTCTGGATCGTATGGAGGCGTTCCTTTCTGATACAACCCGCAGTGGAAAGCGGGTCTATGTTTTTCTGCGCAAAAACCTTCCCTCTCCCGCGGCCCTCGAAGATCTCAAACCTGAGTTGAATGAAATGGTGGAAAACAAAGAGATCGACGGTTACCTGGTCATTCCTGCGGGAATTCTGGATCCTGGGCGCAATGAGAAAGCACAACTCTACACGAAGAAGGTTACAGATTTCATCCTGTTGCGCCGGATGGAGGATGCACTGAATCAGGCCATCCAGATCAAGCGTTTTGAGCGCAGCGGTATCGACGTTCATCTGGTGGCGCAGCTGATGAAACGGGTAGATCTAAAGACCTACAAAGTGGGCCCGGAGGGTGAAGAGGAGGAAAGAGGCGGAACCTTTTTTCTTGCATACGTTCTTGCCTTGGCCCTCTACATGGGCATTCTTCTTTATGGGGTAACTGTAATGCGGGCTGTGCTGGAGGAGAAATCGAACCGCGTTGCCGAGATGGTGGTTTCCTCGGTTCGCCCGTTCGAACTGATGAGCGGTAAAATCTTGGGCGTCGGGTTTGTGGCGGTCGTGCAGTTCAGCATCTGGGCCGCAACCATGTTCGTGCTATCTGAATTCCGCGAACCCATGGCGCAAGCGTTCGGTGTGTCTGCCAGTGCAGTGCCCGCCTTGCCTTCAGTGCCGCTGGATCTGGCTGTTTATTTTGTGATTTACTTCGTTCTGGGATTCTTGCTCTATTCCACGATGTATGCAGCTCTGGGATCGACGGCGGATTCCGAACAGGAGCTCCAGCAGCTCCAAACTCCGCTGATTTTCATGCTGGTGCTGCCCATTCTGCTGCTTTCATTTGTCATCCGCACCCCAGATGCAACTCTTTCTGTGGTTCTTTCCATTCTGCCTTTTACCTCGCCCATTATTATGCCGGCGCGGATGGCCGTTGCCAGACCGCCTGTTGTCGAAATTCTCTCTTCCATTGTTTTCCTTCTGGCGGCGCTGCTGGTGATGGTCTGGCTGGCGGCCAAAATTTACCGGGTTGGAATCCTCATGTATGGGAAGCGGGCATCATTGCAGGAAATCGTTAAGTGGGTTCGCTATGGGTAGGCTGTACAGAACGAACGGTGAGAGAAAGCGATGGCGAAATTAGCTTTTGCGCTTCTTTGCGGCAGTGTTCTGCTGGCTGCCGCCGGAAACGGAAGGGAGGCCATGGGTCAGCAGCGGAGTCCGGATCCCGAATTACTGCTTCAGCCGCCGCAGGCTTTTGCAGAGAAAGGGCACATAAAGGTCGAAAGCTACGTGAAAAGCAAATCCGGGCAGCGGCTGTACCGGCCGGTTCCCTACCATACAGCACGCGTCAATCCACGGTGGATCCTTCCCGGGTCTGTTCTGTTTGTTCCCGAGCTTTACGGAGTTCCGCTTCCGGGCGGTTTGTTTCACGATGGGTTTTTGCTGGCGCATGAATGGGATGTATCGCTGCCCCCGGGACGGATTCAGATGTACCGCGGAAACGGCCCCGATGTTCTGCCATCTGACCTGCTAGCCGATTCCCTAAGGCTTTATCTGGTATTCGAACCGGTGGAACGTTCTGTATGGTTGCGCTATTCGCCTTTCTTTTTGACGGGCGAAGAACCCAAGCCGCTCTACCAGATGGTGGCCGGTGAGATCGACGAGCTGATCCGCAAGGTGAATAGCGAAATCTCATCCGTAAAGGATCGCATCCAGTATTATTCCGAGCGGGGAAAGGGCACGCCTTACCTGATTTTTTGTCTGGGCGAAGGCCCGCACGGAAAATGGGATAAAGATCCGCTGGTGGATTTTTCCCGCACCGATTGCATGGTGTTTTGCGAGCATATCTTGGCCCTTTCTATTGCAAACAGCTACGAGGATTTTTTCAACAAATTGCAGAAAATCCGTTACAAAAATGGCCAGATTGACTTCCGGACGCGCAATCATTTTACTCTGGCGGACTGGCTTCCCAACAATCAGTGGTTGCTTTACGATGCTACCGAGGAAATTGGCCGCGGGCTCACAAGAGTAATGAAAAAGCGGATTGACCGCCGGAAAATGCTTGCCCGTGCCGGCTGCACCGATACTACCGATGTTCCGCCGGCCGAGGTCCGGAGTATCCATTTTATCCCTGCGGAATCTCTGCCTCAAATTGCCTCGCGCCTTGAGGGGGGTGAGATTGTCAGCATTGTGACCTCCAGGCCTGGCATCTTTTCGGCCCATATGGGAATTATCGTGCGGGACCGGTTCGGAAATCTGCTTTTCCGGCATGCGTCCAGTGCGAAAAACAGGCGAAAAGTGGTGGACGAATTTTTTGCCGATGTGGTAGCCCGGTTGCAAAAGAGCCGGGACCGCGTTGGCATGGTGTTCATGAGGGTGAAAGAGACGGTGGAACATCCCTGATGGAGAACCGCACCGGGCAAAACGATTTTGATCCATCCCGTGACCGGCGCCGGTATTACCGGATTCATCGGGATGTGGGGCCTCGTCCACAGGCAGAGGTGGTGGTCGCAAAAAAGAAACATGCTCTGGAGGTGGTAAATTTTAGCCCGGGTGGCCTTCTTTGCTATTTGCCTGAGACGGATATCCATTTGGCAAAAGATCAGATTGTGCCGGAGATCTGGATCCGGCTGCCCGAAAAAGAACCGGTTCTTTATGCCGGCCGGGTGCTGAGGTTGGAATGGGATAAAAAAACCGGAAAGCGCTTCTGTGCCATCGAATTCATCCAGTACGGTTCAGGAAAGATTCTCAGAAAAGGGAAAAAACCGTTGCGGCCGTTCCGGGCGCTGGAACGGGACCGGGATTTTCTGGACCGCCTTCGGAAGGCGCCTCCCATTTCCCTGGAGGACGAGCCCAGTGTTCAGATGGAGAAGCTGAAGGTTCTCTACCGGTTGTTTCAGCGTGAGGCAGAACGGCTGCCCATCGAAGAACGGTGGTACTTCTATGAGGTACTGGAAGAAATGAAACGGAAGGAACCCCACTATCCAGAAGGGCTGAAAAGGGAGTTTTTGCGTCTGTGTCGGGCCGAAGATCGGAGTGAATTTTTCCCCTCTCCGCTTGCCCGGTTCCGGAAATGGCTGTGGAAACTAACCAGTTCCTGAACCCCCTGCCGGTGTTTCCGGCAATTCGTTTTTCCCGGGTTGCTCCACTATCCCACCAAATTCGATAAACCGGCGCTTAAATATTCAGCCAGTAATTCAGTTTCACCATAAATACGTTGTTTCCGGCTTCCCGGAAAAGCCCAGCGAGATCATCCTGGAGGCGGAACTCCCCTTCCGGTGCGTAATCCCGCAATGTTCGCGTCCAGACAACATATAACGTGCTTCCCGGTCGGTATTCCCAGCGGATAACCATGTTGCTTTTGTAGGAAGCGATGCGGAAATTAAAATTTCTGTCCAGGGGGTACGGGAGAAATGCGAAACTTTTTGGCCTGGCTAACTCTTTGTAATTTGAATATTTTCCGGAGGTTAAAAACGGCTGCATGTAAAATTGCAGGCTCAGGTTACGGTTGAAGGCCAGGTTGGCCCGCAGGGTAAGATCGAGAATGCGGTTGCGCAGTTCACCGAAGACGTAATGCTCGTAGTGGCTGTCCCCGTCCTCGTCTATGTTGGTTACCCACTGGGCCACATCAAAGCGGTCGGTAAAGCGCGGGTTAAATGAGACATTTACCTGTTCATTAAGTTTCACGTTGACAGTGAGGCGGTAGTTGTTGCTCCATCCGCCGAAGCGGTTCCAGCTGTGGTTGTAATCAAAGCGAAGGTCCACCATTTTACGGCGATCTGTATCGAAACTTAACTGGATGCGGTGACTTCCCGGGTTAAGCATGGGCGGCCCTCCGCGGGTTTCAAGGTCGTCGTAGACATCCAGGCTGCGGTTGTATTCGAAGCGGAATGACCAGTAATTACGGAAAATGAAGAAATTGCGAATGCCAAATCCTTTCCGGAGTTCCAGCCCGCTGTAATTCCGGCTGTACTGGCCGCTCAGCACCACGAAAATTCGCCGGGTAATCCAGTGGTAATCGGTGGTAAAGAAGCGGAAGTTAGCATTCAGGGCGATGAAATCCGTGCGGCGGTTGTATCCCAAATCGTTGATCTGAAAGTCGGGTGAGATGGCGGTGATGCCGAGGCCGCCGTGGACGATTTTTCCTCCTTCCCGGGAAATCCGGGCCTGAATCGCGTATCCAAAATCGCGGGTCTGCCGCAGCTGCCGGGCACTGAAAGCGGTCTGCCCGGAAAAGAGGAACTGGTTGTCCGGTGTCCAGAGAAACCAGTCAATTCCGCCCGAATAGGCCCCCAGAGCTTTGTTGTTCTGAGATTGCCCTTCCGGCGCAGGCTCCCGGTTCATAGCCGTCAGGGTCAGTCCGATCCGTGAATTTCCCTTCCACAGATCCTGCATCAGCCGGCCAACAAAGTAATTGGTCAGTGGTTCGATCAACCGGCGTTCGGTTTTCTCCACCTCTGCGCCTGTGAGTGAATCGCTGACGGTCGTTTTCACCCGCGCGTATTCGGGAGCCGTAACCGCATCCAGCAGAGCAAAAGATAGTCCCCCGGACGTTTTTCCTGTAATTTTCGCAGCGGAATAGATGGTGGTGAAATCCGGCTTGTCGAGAATTTGATCACCGGGACGCACGGAGTACGTTCCCGGGCGCTTGCCGATCCGCCGGGAATGAAAAAGGCGGAAAGGCGTACTGAACAGGTGCGCTCCTTCGATGAAAAACGGCCGCTTTTCCGGATAGAACGTCTCAAAAACTGTCAGGTTCAAAACTTCCGGATCAGCTTCGACCTGGCCAAAATCTGGGTTGAGGGTTGCATCCAGGGTAATTCCCGAGCTGAGGCCATATTTCAGGTCTAAGCCGGCTCCTTTGTCGAATGCATCAATTGTCCCGTTGGTTTGAAACCAATTTCTCCGGGCTGTCACGTAAGGCAGAAATTCCAGGCGCCGGGGTGAGATTAAGCCTTTTAAACCGGCGAGGTGGCCAAACCGCGAAACAAACCCCGAGGCCCCACGTGGCCTGGGTACCCACCAGATGTCTTCTCGCTTGCGTTCAATCTGGCGCTGGATGTTGAGTCCCCAGGTTTGCTCCTCTTCGGAAGGATAGCGGAGCATGGAAAAAGGAATCATAAATTCCGCCGTCCAGCCCAAGGAATCGATCTGGGTGGCTACATCCCACACGGCATTCCAGTTGGCATCTCCCCAGCGTCCGCCGCGCCCCCCGCGTCCGCCTTCTCCATCGCTCGAGATGAAGCTATCGTAGTAAACGCCGCTCGGATTCGTGCCGAAAACAAAGGCGGTCTGGTGATCATGCTGACTGTCGATGTAAATGCGTACCGCGTCTGAATTACGAAGGTTGTCCCGGCGGTTGACACGCGTTATGATTTTTGCCGGTTCTGAGTCAAAACAGCGAACCGCAATATAAAGCGCCCGGCGGTCATATGCTATGCGGACTTCGGTGGATTCCGAAGGTGTCACCATCTCGTCAGGATCTGTCTGGACAAAATCTGTAACAGGCCGGATCTTTTGCCAGATGGGATCATCCAGCCGTCCGTCGATGCGCGGCGGTTCCGGATTTACATAGGTAGCAACAATGATCTTGCCCTTTTTCTCGGGATAGTCCGGTTCCTGGTCGGCTCCGAAAAGGAACCTTGGAAGCCCCAGAATCACAGCTGCGAGCAGAATTGTTAACTTCAGGTTCATGCACACCCCGTTCCGATGCTGTTGTTCATCCCACTATCGACACAGGATCTTTTGAATGTATCAGCTGGAAGAAAATATTTCAATGAAATTCAGAAATTGTAAAAGAATTTACTGTTTAATATACTACAAATTTTCCTCACCTGACGTTCAAGCGGTTTTGTTTTTGGCCCCCGCTTCTGCTTGCATTTAGCCCGTTCCGGCCCCGGCAAAGGGGAATGTTTCTTTTCTTCCTTGATCCGGTTGCAAAAGTTTTTAATTTTGAGATACAAAACGAAGCAAGGAGAGTTCACGTGAAGTGCTGGATCACCGTTTGTTTGTTGCTGGCCGGTGTATCTTCCCTTTTTGGCCAGTCACTTTCTTATCAGCGTTTTTTTACGGATGCAGCGATGCGGGTAGATTATTTCCACACCGGAAACGGCAGGGAGGAGATTTTTTCTGTAGATGCCATTTATGAAGAGCGGACGTGGGCAGGACCGCGGCGCAACCTGATTGACACGCTAAATCTGGGTCAGTACTTGCTTAAAGTGTACGATCTGTCTTCTGGAAAACTTCTTTATTCCTGCGGCTTTTCCAGCATCTTTGGTGAGTGGAAGACGACAGCCGAGGCACGCCGCGGCATATACCGTACATTTCATGAATCGCTGCGTTTCCCGTTCCCGAAACGGCCGGTCCGGGTTGTGGTGGCCGGGCGCGATTCGCTCCTGCGGTTTACAGACCGCTTTTCTCTGGCCATTGATCCGGCATCCGCGGCGGTGAACCGTGAGCTGTTGAGCGGAAAGGACCTTGTTCGGGAAATCCAGGTTACCGGACCTGATTCTGCCCGTGTGGACCTTCTGTTTCTGGGCGATGGCTATACCCGGGCTCAGGCAGAGGAGTTTTTCCGGGACGTCCAAGCGTTTGTTGATCTGCTATTTAAGACACCGCCTTATGCGGAACTTCGCACACTGTTCAATGTGCGGGCCCTTTTTGTGCCTTCTGAGGACGCCGGGATTGACGAACCGGCCAGAGGAAAATGGCGGCGGACGACTCTGGGCTTTTCTTTTAATACTTTTGGGATTGCCCGCTACGCCCTTTCGCTGGACAATCGGGGCCTCCGCAATGTGACGGCGCGGGTCCCCTATGACGTTTTGTGCGTTCTGTTGAATACCGATCGTTACGGCGGCGGCGGTATTTTTGGGTTATATTCGGCCACTTTTACCGGGAAGAGGAATGGAATCCCTTCGCGACGCGCGGGCTACGTATTCCTTCATGAGCTGGCCCATCATTTTGCCGGGCTCGGAGACGAGTACTACCACTCCACGGTGGCTTACGAGGAGTTTTACCCCAAAGGCGTGGAGCCCTGGGAGCCCAATATTACCGCACTGCTGGATCCCGCCGCACTGAAATGGCGCGACCTTGTGGCTCCTGATACTCCTGTTCCGACTCCCTGGAAGAAAGCAGAGTATGATAGCCTTGGAGAAATCATTGCCCGTCTATCGCGAGAAGACCGGACCAGGTACCGTGAAAAGATTGCGGAACTCCGAAATCGGCGGGATGAGATGTTGCGGGAGGAGCCTTTCTGGGGAAAGGTGGGTGCTTTTGAAGGAGCAGGGTATCAATCCCGCGGCCTGTTTCGCCCTTTTCTCAGCTGTATCATGTTTTCTATCGAAACTGAATTCTTCTGCCCGGTTTGCAAGAAGGCCATTGAAGAGCGGATTTTGTTTTTAACGAAATAAAGGAGGGAGCCATGAAAAAAGCGTTCGGCTTAACCCTGGTTTTTGTGATGTTTCTATTGGTGCCTGTTTTTGCCCAGGATCTTCCTCGGCGGCCAGTGGCCACCTATTCTATTGTAGCCAGAGATTCCGTAACTGGGGAGATCGGTGTGGCGGTACAATCTCACTGGTTTTCAGTTGGTTCGGTTGTGAGCTGGGCGGAAGCCGGTGTGGGCGCTGTGGCAACACAGTCATTTGTGGAAGTTTCTTACGGCCCCCTGGGGCTTGCCTTGATGCGCGCCGGAAAAACGGCTCCCGAAGCATTGAAAGCGCTCCTTGCGATTGATCCGCATCCCGAAGTGCGGCAAGTAGCCATGGTGGATAAGTTTGGAAATGTGGCGGTCCATACTGGCGAGAAATGCATCGCTGAAGCCGGACATATTAAAGGGGCCCAATTTTCAGTACAGGCAAACCTGATGGAGAAGAATACGGTCTGGGAGGCCATGGCACAGGCCTATCGGACGGCAAAAGGCGATCTGGTTGACCGGCTAATGGCGGCTCTTGAAGCAGCTCAGGCAGAAGGGGGAGACATTCGCGGCAAACAGTCGGCGGCCATACTTGTGGTGCCAGGTGTTTCCCATGGGGAGCCGTGGAAAGAGCGGGTGATTGATCTGCGGGTTGAGGACCACCCGGAACCGCTCAAAGAACTCAAACGCCTTATCCGGATTCACCGTGCTTATGAGCACATGAATAAAGGCGATGAATACTTCGCTCGCGGCGATATTCAGAATGCCCTGAAGGAGTATGCGGCCGCTCGTCAGTTTGATCCGGAGAATCTGGAAATTATTTACTGGCAGGCGGTTACCATGGTGGGCGCAGGAAAGGTCGATGATGCACTCCCCCTCTTTAAAGAAGTATTTGCCAAAGATCTCCACTGGCTTGATCTAACGCCGCGATTGCCGCGGTCGGGATTGCTGCCGGACAATCCTGATTTGCTGAAAAAGATTCTTTCGGTAGCACCGCAGAAGTAAAGAATGAAGGGAGCAAAACCCCTTGGAACCGGAAGCTATCTCCTGCTGGTCGATGGAGATTGGCTTCCCGTTTCTGCCTTGACGTTCTCGGAGGAGGTTAGATCTGGGTTTTCTGCCGCACTTTAAGGCTCCGCATGCGGTTGAGTGCGGCAGCAATTTCATGCTTCCGCGGGCGGGCCAGGTTGCCGGGATGCTGGCCGCTTCTCCGGTGAAGCGCCAGAGCATCCAGGCCCTTTTCATCCAGCAGCTGCTCCAGCTGGCTCATAATATCTGCCAGGGTCCGTTTTCCGTCCATGTACAGCCGCTGGGCCAGATAAATGGCGTAACCGATGGCACGGGTTTGACTCGTGTCTACCAGCTGTTCCAAATAACGAAGGTCTACGCTCTCTCTGCCGAAAAGAAGAACTTCAGGTCCGCGGACATCAATTTTAACCGCTTTTTTTCCTTTTGACGGATCTAAACTGTAGGCCAAAGGAATGCGCGGTGTTACGGAAGAAAAAGGATTTGGTCGTTCGGTTCGACGCTGTGTGACGTAGGTTTTGGCCAGCTCTTTTGCCCGATGGGTAACATCGAGGGGCAAATATTCTTTCATCATGATCACCGTATCTGCCACATCGAAATAATCTCCCGAACCGCCCATGACCAGTACCGTTGACACGCCATGGCGCTCATAGAGCTCCCGCACACGGTCAATGAATGGGGTGATCGGTTCATGGTCTTTGTGAACCAGCGCCTGCATGCGGGCATCGCGGATCATGAAATTTGTTGCCGAAGTATCTTCATCCACAAGCAGCAACCGGGTACCGATTTCCAGGGCTTCGATGATGTTGGCCGCCTGACTGGTGCTGCCGCTGGCATCTTCTGTGGAGAAATTCTCCGTACTCTGGCCCAGAGGCAGCCGATCGATGAAGGGGCGAATGTTGGTCTGTTCAATCCTCCGCCCATCTTCAGCACGAATTTTTACTGCATCCTGAATCGTAATCACAAATTCGCGGCCGTCACCGGGAATGTGCGGATATACGCCTCTTTCCAGTGCCTTCAGTAAAGTGGATTTTCCGTGATAACCGCCTCCGACAATGAGTGTTACTCCCGTAGGGATGCCCATTCCCGTCACTTCGTACTGGATGGTTCCATCTTTTTCCAGAGGGTTCTTGAGCGGAAAGGTTACCCTCAGGGAGTCCGGAGAATGAAAAGGAATGGCACGGCCGCGCGCCATGGGGCGATCGCTGATTCCGCTTTCCCGAGGGAGGATAGAACCGTCAGCGAGAAAGGCCACCAGTCCATTTTCCAGCAGCTGCCTCCGGATTTCTTCCTGATTTTCGATGCAGGCTACGAAAAACTTTGCCTCCTGTGAGGGGGTGTTCTGCCAAAGGAGAGAACGTCGGGCGATCGCTGGGATGTGGTCACAGAGAAGAAAGGCGGCTTCATTTCCAAGGATGCGCCGGCCTGCTGCTGGCAGCCCTACTTGCAAGCGGATCTCGATAAATTCACGATTTAAAATGGCCGCTGTCCGTTCGAGAACTTCTTGTCCGCCCGCATCCACATAAACCAGCCCGCTTTTTCCGGTTCCACGGATCTTTCCATCTGCCTGCTTTATCTCCCGGGCAAAGCGGCGAGCAAAAAAGTCACGTGCCGCGATTTCGCGGGTTCGGTTGCTGTACATCTCTTCCGGAATGCGAGCAACATGCTGGAATATCCGGATGCGGAGTTTACTTGGCGTAGCAAACGGATCGCCCTGGACATGGTCTACAAAAAGCAGGCACTCATCGCCTTCGTATTCTCCTTCAATATCTTTGTAGGCTTTGTATCCTTTGCCGTCAATGCGTTTGAGAATCTGCCGCAGGTCTTCCAGCGTTCTCATGGTGTTGTGGGGACCATCCCGGTTTCTGCGTATTTCAGCTCCGAACCCATCACACTGTGGGGGATGAGGAAAACTAGCAGCATCACCACCGATGCAGCCAGAATCCAGGAACGGCTATGCCGCGGGCCGGTGTTGCGGAGAAGGGCAACCAGCCACAGGATCCAAGCGATCAGTGTTTTGTTGTCTGTCAGGTCCCATCCGAAGGGAATTCCGGTCCAGTAAGCACCAAAGGCAAATTTTTGGACAAAAGGTCCGAGAACCATCCCCCCGAGAGTGATCAGAACAAAGGTGGGCCACACATATCTTCTGGCTGAACGCGGTTCAAAGGCAGCCGCCAGTCCAGCGCGGGTCGAGAAGAACATGGCAAGAAACATAAACAGAATGTGGGGAACAAGCACGCCGGCTGGCACATGGCCTTTGAAGCGGGTAACAGCACTCCGATTTTCGGGGAGGTGGATTGCCTGGCCGTTCTTTTCCAGACGGATATAATATTCGATCTTTCCTGCAGGGGGCTGATGTGGAAGATAACCCACTACATCATCACCGTGGCGCTGCATTTTTACGCGTGTCCACTCATCGTTGGTTGGATAGCGGCGGTAAATAAGATATGCCTGAATAGAAGTATCGGGCAGCGCCAACCTTACTTCCTGATCTCCCGCGCCTCCGTGGCTTCGCTGCAGCGTATAAGAGATCTCCTGACCCTGGAAATAGGCCTTCCCTTCCAAAGGGTAAGTCGGGCCAGTCCTTCGCTGATAGGCAGCACTTGCCAGTGTAATAATAAGAGCCAGCAGCCAGTAAAACCAGCCGCGGTTTTTCTGTAAAGCCGCCATCGCTCCGTCTACCTCCCTTTATTATTTTCCAGAGTTAAGAAGCGCTACATTTTAGATTTTTTTGGAGAAAATCTCAAGTGAAAAAATGGGATACTGCCATAAGCAAGGGGGTTGAGCGAGAGGTTGGATGATGAGAGACGAAAAATCAGGTTAATCTTTTCAGCAAAACGGGTTGAAAAAGACCTGGAAAGAGCCGGAAGGGTTTGTTGAGGTTCATATTTCTGTGGGTCTATTTTAAAAAGGACGTATTTTTATAACGTAAATACGCGGATGAAAGCGATGGGCAAAACCCTTGCATCGATAGATGCATTATTTTATATTTATGTTGATTTTGCCCGGTGGAGTAACTGGCAACTCAAGGGACTTTGGATCCCTTGTTGGAGGTTCGAGTCCTCCCCGGGCAGCCAGTTCAGGCGAAGATACACTTCGCCTTTTTTTTTCGCTCCAGATCCCGTTTGCAGTAAAAACGGCGGCAAAACATGATTCATCTGGACGGTGGTTTTGGGGAAGGCGGAGGCCAGATTTTACGGACAGCCCTTTCTCTCTCTATTTTAACCGGAAAGCCGTTTCGGATTGAGAAAATACGGGCGAAACGGCCCACGCCTGGATTAATGCCACAGCATCTGGTAAGTGTGCGGGCAGCCAGAGAGATCTCCCACGCCTATGTGGAAGGGGATGTTTTAGGTTCAACTCGCTTGGTTTTTGAACCCGAAGGAATTTTTTCTGGAAATTACCGGTTTGACATTGGTACAGCCGGTTCTGTTACCCTGGTACTCCAAACCATTTACTTGCCTCTGGCTTTTGGGAGCAGTCCTTCGGAGATTGTGCTAACCGGTGGAACTCATGTGCCATTTAGTCCTTCCTTTCATTTCCTGAAAGAACACTGGGTTAAGCTTCTGGCCAGAATTGGGATTTCTCTGGAGCTGGAATTGAAGCGGGCGGGATTTTATCCAAAAGGTGGCGGTGAGATTTTAGCGCGGATTCATCCTTTTGATTTTCTGGAACCCCTTGTGCTTCTTACCCGCGGCCCACTGAGGCAGGTGAAGGGCTATTCCTTTTATGCGAACCTGGACCCTTCTGTAGGCGAGCGGCAAAAGCGTCAACTTGAAAAGCGTTTGCGGATGCAAAACATACCGCACGAAGTAATTGTTGAGGAACTGGAGGCGGTGGGCCCTAACGCGCTTTCTTTTCTGGTGGCCCGCTACACGTATGCCCAGTTGGCCTGTGAAAGTCTAGGAGCCAGAGGCAAGCCTGCAGAGAAGGTAGCAGACGAAGCCGCTTTTGCCCTCATCCGCGAAATAAGCTCCAATGCGACCCTTGATGTTCATGTAGCCGATCAGTTGTTGTTGCCTCTTGCAGTAGTTCCTGGTGAATCAGAGTTCCAGGTGCGAGAAATTACCGGGCATCTGGAAACGCTGCGCGAGGTCATATGTGAGTTTCTTCCGGCCCAGATCGATTTCCGTCCCATCCAGGGTGGATACCGTATCCGGGTTCAGGGGATTCGTTTGGGGTGAAGCTGAACATTTTTTTGTTTGTCAATTTGTCGTATCTCCTGCCATTTCTTCCAAAAAGCTGTTGCAATTTGTGGTGAGGATTTCTATTTTTCCCTGTGTAGAATTTCCAGAGTTTCCTCTGGGGTACATCCAGCCAGGCACTGATGGCCGTTTGTGCGCGAAACGTAGATTGTTTTTGGCTAAAGGAGGAATAAGGGGCAAATGAATGTTCTGGTAGTAGGAAGCGGTGGCCGGGAGCATGCACTTGTATGGGCTCTGAAAAAAAGTTCCGGGGTGGACCGGATTTTTTGCGCTCCCGGAAATGGCGGCATTCAGGAACTGGCCGAATGCGTGAATCTGTCGGCAACCGATATCCCTGGCTTGCTCCGCTTTGCAAAGGAAAACCGCATTGGCATGACTGTGGTGGGGCCTGAAATGCCTCTCTGGATGGGGATTGTTGACGCCTTTGAGGATGAAGGGCTGAAGATTTTTGGTCCAAGGAAATCAGCCGCTCAGATTGAAGGATCCAAAGCCTTTGCGAAAGAATTTATGCGCCGCCACGGGATTCCGACGGCTTCATTTCAGATTTTCGAAAGTTTGCAGAATGCCCGCGGCTATATCTGGTCTCAGAAACCGCCTATTGTGGTTAAGGCGGATGGTTTAGCCGCTGGAAAGGGGGCTGTCGTTTGCCGGTCACACCAGGAAGCCCAGGTGGCGCTGGAAGAGATGATGATTAAGCGGATTTTTGGGGAGGCCGGTAAGCGGGTTATTGTGGAAGAATTCATGGAGGGTGTTGAGCTGTCCCTGCTGGCACTGACCGATGGGCGCACTGTGGTGCCGTTTGTCCCGGCCCAAGATCATAAGCCTGTTTATGATGACGACCTGGGACCCAACACCGGGGGGATGGGGGCTTATGCACCGGTGCCGTTTGTGGACGATGCCCTAATTCAGCGTATCATGGAAGAAATCATGATCCCTGCTATTCGTGGGCTGAAAAATGAGGGCATCGAGTATCGCGGGGTGCTGTATGGTGGGCTCATGCTGACCCGTCAGGGACCTAAAGTGGTGGAATTTAACGCCAGGTTTGGCGATCCTGAAACTCAGGCCATCCTTCCGCTGGTGGAAGGGGATCTGTTGGAAGCGATCTGGGCTGTTGTGGAGGGCAAACTGCAGGAAGGAATGCTCCGTTTCCGGCCCGGATACTGTACCTGTGTGATTATGGCCTCGGGCGGCTACCCGGGTAAGTACGAGAAGGGAAAACCTATCAGAGGGTTGGATGAATACTTGGGCGACAACGTGCTGGTTTTCCACTCGGGAACAAAGCGGGAAAATGGAACTTACGTAACCAGCGGTGGACGCGTACTGGGTGTTACGGCTCTAGGGGATTCGCTGAAGGCTTCTATTGAACGCGCCTATGCGGCAGTCAGAAGAATTCATTTCGAAGGTGCGCATTACCGCAAGGACATTGGCAGAAAAGGACTGCATCCACCACAACTGAAATGAGGAGTTAATGATGAAAATCCTGGTTACCGGAGGAGCCGGATTTATCGGGTCGAATCTGGTTGATGCGTTTATTGAACAGGGTCACGATGTTGTGGTTGTGGACAATCTGTATATGGGGCAGGTGGAGAATCTTCATCCCAGGGCCAGGTTCTACCTGCTGGATATTCGTTCGCCCGAGCTGGCAAAGGTGTTTGAACTGGAGGCCATCGATATAGTCTGCCATCAGGCAGCCCAGATGGATGTCCGCAAATCTGTTGACGATCCCATGTTTGACGCCGACGTAAATGTACTCGGTTCGCTGAACCTTCTTCAGCTTTCGGTTCGGCATGGGATAAAGCATTTTCTTTTTGCCTCCACGGGCGGAGCCGTGTATGGCGAACAGGATTATTTCCCGGCGGACGAAGAGCATCCCACCCGGCCCTGTTCGCCCTATGGCGTAACAAAGCTTACCGTAGAAAAATATCTGTATTTCTTTCATTTTGTTTACGGACTGAAGTATACCATCCTGCGCTACGCCAACGTATACGGCCCGCGGCAAAATCCCCACGGCGAAGCCGGCGTAGTGGCGATCTTCATTAACAAAATGCTGGCCGGAGAGCAGCCCATTATCAATGGCGATGGGGAGCAGACGCGCGATTTTGTGTATGTGGATGATGTGGTCCGGGCCAACCTTTTGGCGCTTGAAAAGGGGGTAGTGGATATTTTTAATGTTGGAACCGGCATTGAAACGGACGTGAACACCATTTTCCGTGAGCTGAATGCACTGACCGGGGGCAAGACGCCTGAAAAACACGGCCCTCCCAAGGAAGGGGAACAGCGGCGGAGTGTGATTTCGTATAAGAAAGCAAAAGAGATCCTGGGCTGGGAACCACAGGTTGATTTGAAGGAGGGATTGCGCCGGACGGTGGAATTTTTCAGAAAAAAGGCCGCCAAGGCATAGGCGAGAAAGTGATAGACAGGTGGACATGATAGCGGATTCCACAGCCGACACAGCCCGGCGAGCACTTCCCAGCAGTGATCTGGGGCTGATTGGCCGGTCTCCCGCAATTCAACAGGTACGGGAAACCATCCGGCAGGTGGCTCCCACCGATTTGCCCGTTCTCATTGAAGGCGAGAGCGGAACGGGGAAGGAACTGGTGGCCCGAGCTATCCACGAAAACAGCCCGCGGCGGAATAAACAGATGTTTACTGTGAACTGTGGGGCCATTCCGGAAGGTATTCTGGAAAGCGAACTTTTCGGACACCAGCGAGGAGCGTTCACGGGAGCTGTGGAATCCCGAAAAGGCTACTTTGAGCTTGCTGATGGCAGCACATTATTCCTGGATGAGATTGGAGATATGCCGCTTTCCACGCAGGTTAAGGTCCTGCGCGTCCTGGAGCAAAAAGAATTCATGCGTGTTGGAGGAAGTACGTACATCCGAGTGGATGTGCGGATTGTGGCTGCTACCAATAAAAATCTGGCTCAGGAGGTCCGTGATGGCAGATTCCGTCAGGACCTGTACTACCGCCTGAATGCCGTTCGCATTTACCTACCTCCTCTGCGTGAAAGACCGGAGGATATTCCGCTTCTGGTGGACTATTTTGTGCGCACCTTCTGTGTTCAGAATCATATCGAGTTTGAAGGCTTTACCCGTGACGCTCTTGAGTACATGGAAAGCCTTTATTGGCCGGGAAATGTTCGAGAGCTGAAAAACCTGATTCAGACGGTTATTGTGCTGGAAAAGGGAAGGAGGATTGACCGGCAGATTCTTAGCCGCTATGTGGAAGACCAGTGGGTGGAGGTGGAATCGCAGTTTCTGCCGGTACCCACCAAAAAATCGGTGGATCAGGCGGAAAGGGAGCTAATTTACCGTGTTCTTCTTGAGCTGAAATCCGATATGAACCAGATCAAACAGCTGCTTTTTTCTCAGTATTTTTCGCCCAGGTCTTTGCAGCCAGGGCGCCCCCCCGGGCTTCTCCAACCTGTCCAGCCAATTGAAGATGTTGAGCCCGAAGAAGAGATCAAAACCTTGGAAGAGATGGAAAAGGAACTGATCTTGAAGGCGTTAAAAAAGACAAACTGGAGCAAACGGAAAGCCGCTCAGCTGTTGGGAATCAGTGAACGAACACTGTATCGGAAGATTAATGAATATCATTTGCAGAAATAAACCGCATCGGCTGGTTCCTCTTTTGACTGCCATTGTTCTGGTCTTTTCCGCAATCCGCTGTGGCCCGTATTCGTTGTCTGGTAGTTCTCTACCTCCTCATATCAAAACTATTGCGGTCCCGCTTTTTGAGGATCGGACATCAGAATTCGGTATCCGGGAAAAGCTTACCGATGCGGTTATAGAGGAAATTACCCGTGATAACACCCTCAAGATTGTTAGCCAAGAGCTTGCGGATGCCATTGTCATCGGAAAAATCCTCTCCGTGGATGACCGGGTGGATACCTACACCGAAAAGGAAGATGTTCAGGCCTACCGGGTTTTTGTCACAGTTGAGGTCGAGGTTCGCGATGTGAAAATGAATAAGCCATTATGGAAAGAACGCTGGTCTCAGTGGGGTATCTATTCCCTGCAGGAAGGATTTGAAGCCCGCCAGCAGGCCATCGAAGAGGCCATCCAGAAACTGGCTGAGGATATCTTGAATAAAACCATCATGAACTGGTAGAAACTTCTGGAAAACCGGCCGGTTTTCTGCGATCTTCTGTTGGTTTTTACGCTGGATATATCATGCGGAATCCGTCCCCAGTAGGATGGGAAAAATTCCTGGCGTTTCTGTTCATCCTCTCCATAGGCGCGGGTGGGAAGGCGCTCGCAGAGGCAAAAGATCCTGCCGCGTATTCCGGCCACCTTCCTAGGCAGCTTGGAGCTCCGCTTATCCAAAACTATTCACCGAAAGTATATAATGCTCACGTGCAGAACTGGGCGATTGCTCAGGACCGTTTTGGAATCATGTATTTTGGCAATGGGTCTGGATTGCTGCAGTATGACGGCGTTTCCTGGCGGTTGTTCCCGGTACCCAATTTTATTGTGCGATCTCTAGCTGTTAAGGGGGATACAATTTTTATGGGGGGACGCAATGAATTTGGTTATTGGATTCGCGATTCTTTGGGGGTTTTGCGCTATACCTCCCTTTCCAAGTGGGTGCCCACATCCGAGCAGTCTTTTCAGGATGTTTGGAATGTGCTTGTTTCTTCCCGTGGAGTGTTTTTCCAAACCTTTAGCCATCTTTTTCTGTGGGACCCGAAGAGTGCGGAAAAGCCGGGTGATGCACCTGCACTTAAGATCTGGAAACCCGATTCCCTTTTCCATACTGCTTTCGTTGTGAACGATCAGTTGTACATTTTGGAACGGAAACAAGGGCTGCTAACCCTTGTTGGAGATTCTCTCCACCTGGTGCCGGATGGGGAAAAGCTGGCCCGTGACCGGCTGTACGTAATGTTGCCCTATCCCGGAGACCAACCGGGAAAAATCGATTCCGGCTCAAACATTTTGGTGGGCACCCAAAATCACGGGTTGTTAATCTATGACGGACGGTCTTTTCGCAAATTTCGTACAGAAGCCAGCGTTTTCTTGAAAGAAAACGGCATTTACTTGCCGGGAGCCGTGCTGTCGGACGGCACCTACGCCATTGGCACAACACGGGGTGGCGTGGTCATTATCGATCGTGAAGGGCGCCTGCGAAATCTGGTCAACAAGGCCAGTGGTCTCCGGGATCAATCCGTCTATTACGTTTTTTCCGATCGCCAGGGAGCACTCTGGCTGGCCCTGCAACGGGGGATTGCCCGTGTTCAGTTGCATTTGCCCGTCACCGTCTATGACGAACGGGCAGGATTGCAGGGGTCTATCTACAGCCTGGCAAGGTATAAAGGGAAACTGTACTTGGGTACCAATTTGGGCCTGTTTGTGCTGGCTCATCAGGCATCATTCTCGGAAAAAGGGGCCTTTCGGGCAGTGCCAGAAATCAACACAGATGTGTGGCAGCTACTCATATTCCGCAGCCGCCTCTTGGCTGCCATAGGGAGCGGCGTTTATGAGATCCGCGACGGGGAGGTTCGCTTGATTCATTCGGCGTGGCGGGAAGCCCGGTCTCTTGCCGTTTCGCAAGAAGATTCCGGAAAAGTCTACGTCGGTTTGATGAACGGTTTGGCTGTACTCCGTTTTCGGAAAGGACAGTGGCACGATGAAGGGATCATCATTCGCTTGCCCATTGATGTTCGGAGCATTGCGGAGGAGAGGTCAGGGGTTCTTTGGCTGGGAACATTTAACAACGGGGTCTGGCGCATCGAGTTACTTCAGGATGGCCGGATGACCGTTCGGCGCTATGGCCGCAAAGATGGAATTGAACCGGCCTATGTGCGCGTTGCCGGGGTAAAGGGCAGAATGCTTTTTAGTACCATTAAAGGATTGCGTCACTTTGATGCCCGCCGGCAGATCTTTGTGCCTGATTCATCCCTAGGCGATGTGTTCGCCGACACAAGTGTAATGATCGGCGGCATTGCGGAAGACGCCAGTGGCGATTTGTGGATTCCCGTATACCGACAAAATCATCTCGATATCTACACCATCTCCTGGGATAACGGACAGCCCTATGTTTCTGGCCATATCCCTGTGACGTCCATCTTACGCAATTATTTTATTGATAATGTGGAAATTTTTTGTGATGCATCGGACGGGACCATCT
>Ga0209426_1000864_pt1 | contig 23967 bp, 21 predicted proteins | sample Deesub1362B_J571_FD_187697 | JGI IMG/M metagenome (GOLD analysis project Ga0209426, IMG submission 187697) | Deep oceanic, basalt-hosted subsurface ecosystem from Juan de Fuca Ridge flank, Pacific Ocean, CORK Borehole 1362B_J2.571 (SPAdes)... ...
TCGAGAGCCTGGGCTTCATGGCGGGCGCCTCGCTGTTCGCCCCGGCCGGCGATCCCTCGGTCGAGGAGTCGCGTCAGGACTTCGATCCGATCGACAAGTTCCTGTGGGGCGCGCTGCCCTATGCGGTGCAGTACAACGGCTCCAAGCTGTTCCACCCGAACGCCTACATGACCGACTACCTGACGGATCAGGCGATCACGGCGATCGACAAGAACAAGAACCGGCCGTTCTTCATGTATCTGGCCTACAACGCGGTGCACACGCCGCTGCAGGCGCCCAAGGCCGACTACGACGCCCTGCCGCGGATCAAGGATCACCGCCTGCGGGTCTATGGCGCCATGGTCCGTAACCTCGACCGCAATATCGGCCGGGTGCTTCAGACCCTGAAGGACAAGGGCCTCGACAAGAACACCCTGGTGATCTTCACCTCCGACAACGGCGGGGCCAACTACATCGGGCTGCCGGACATCAACAAACCCTATCGCGGCTGGAAGGCGACCTTCTTCGAAGGCGGCATCCACGTGCCGTTCCTGCTGCGCTGGCCGGGGCAACTGCCAGCGGGCGGGATCTATCGCAGCCCGGTCGGTCACGTGGACATCTTCGCCACCGCCGCCGGGGCGGCCGGCGCCCCCGTGCCCAAGGATCGGGTCATCGACGGCGTCGACCTCGTCCCGTTCGTGAAGGGGCAGACGACCGGAGACCCGCACAAGGCCATGTACTGGCGCTCGGGCCGCTACGAGGTCGTGCTGTCGGGCGGCTGGAAGCTGCAGGTCGCCCAGGAGCCAAACAGGGTCTGGCTGTACGATCTGTCGGCGGACCCCACGGAGCGCCACGATCTCTCCAAGTCCAACCCCGAAAAGGTGCGCGAGCTGAAGGCCACGCTGGCGCAGTTGGACAGTCAGATGGCTAAGCCCTCCTGGCCCTCGCTGCTCTCGGGCGCGATCTATATCGACCATCCGGGCGGCCAGCCGGCCAAGAAGGACGACGAGTACATCTATTGGGACAACTAAGAGCGCTTTACGTCCTGGCTGCTCTGGCGCTGGCGAGCTGCGGCAAGCCAACGCCCAAGGCCTGCCTGAAGGACGTTCCGGTCCCGGACCCGGCCCACCGCACGGCGGGCATGGTCCGCCTGCCGGGCGGAACCTTCGCCATGGGCGCGGCCCCGCTGCGGGCCGAGGAGGGACCTCCGGAGACCGTCAAGGTCGCGCCGTTCTGGATCGATCGGACCGAAGTCACCAACGCCGCCTTCGCGCGGTTCGTCGCCGCCACGGGATACCGCACCGTGGCCGAACGGCCGCTCGACCCCGCGCGCTACGCCCGCGTGCCGGCGGCCCAGAGGGTCCCGGCCTCGCTGGTCTTCGTGGGGGCGAAGGCGGCGAGGTCGGACGACCCTTCCCAGTGGTGGCGGGTGATCCCGGGCGCCGACTGGCGTCATCCCGACGGGCCGCGCTCCAGCATTCGCGGGCGCGAGGCCTGGCCGGTGGTCCACATCGCCTGGGAAGACGCCATGGCCTACGCCAAGTGGCTGGGCCGCGATCTGCCGACCGAAGCGGAGTGGGAATACGCCGCGCGGGGCGGCCTCGTCGGCAAGCGCTATACGTGGGGCGACCAGCCCCAGACGCCCGACCACCCGCGCGCCAATACCTGGCAGGGCGTGTTCCCCGCCCAGGATCTGGGGACGGACGGCTTCAAGGCTCAGGCCGCGCCCGTCGGCTGTTTTCCGCCCAACGGCTATGGCCTGGTCGACATGGCCGGCAATGTCTGGGAGTGGACCAAGGACTGGTTCCGGCCCGGACTGGCCCCCGCCAGCGTCATCGAAATGGGCGGTCCGCCCGAGATCCGCGCGCTGGACCCGGACGAGCCGAACGCGCCCAAGCACGTCATCAAGGGCGGGTCGTTCCTGTGCTCGGATGACTTCTGCTTCCGCTACCGGCCCGCCGCGCGCACGCCGGGGCCGCCCGACGGCGGGGCCTCGCATATCGGCTTCAGGACCGTGTTTCGGGAGGGGTGAGGCGCCGGGCTGGGCGCGGTCCTCACCCTCCGAGCGACGCCTTAGAAGCCCGGCCCCGGCTTTGTCCGGATGTTCAACTGCCCGGCCAGGCCCGCCTTGCGGTGATGTTCGATGGCGTGCATCTCCGGCGACAAGGCCATCTTCTGGAAGGCGGCCAGCGAGGGGTATTCGGCGAGGGCGACGGCGTCCCATGACTCCTCGATCTCGCCGATCATCAGACCCGTGACCGCGCCGCTGTAGCGGATCTTGCCGCCTAGGGCCGTGACCAGCTTGGCGACCTCGACCCCATAGCGATTATAGGCCTCGCGTCCAGACAGGTTCGGCTCGGACCCGTCCTCGTACTCGGCCTTCTGCTTGAACTTCAGGAGGTTGACCATGACGAACGGGCCATCCTCGGGAGCGCCGAAGAACGACTGGAATTGCTCGGGCGTCGGGAAAACAGCGTTCAAAACGTTCATGCGACGGGCTCCTGGGACGGAAGGGAGGCGACCAAGCCGTCCAGCAGGGCGGCGATTTCGGACGGGCTGTCCTCCTGGATGAAGTGGCCGCCCTTCAGCGTGACGTGCGCGGCGTTTCGCGCGCCGGGCACGCGGCTCTGGAACACCGTCTCGCCGCCGCGCGTGATCGGGTCGGCATCGCTGAAGGCGGTGAAGAACGGCTTTTCGAACCGTTCCAGGACCGCCCAGGCGGCCTTGTTCTCTTCCACCGAGGGATGTTCGGGGGTGATCGGAACCAGGGCGGGGAAGATCCGGGCGCCTTCCTTGTAGGTCTCGTCGGGGAAGGGGGCCTCATACGCGGCGCGTTCGGCGTCCGAGAGTTCGCGCGCCGTGCCGCCGTTCAGGATGAAGCCGATGGGCAGCTCCGGCGTGTTCTGGCTGAAATTCAGCCAGGCCTCGAAGCCTTCGCTCTTGCCCACCCCGATCGGCAGGCCGGTGTTCGAGGCCACGACGGCGGCGAAGCGCTCCGGAAAGGCCGCGACCAGGCGCAGGCCGATCAGTCCGCCCCAGTCCTGGCAGAACAGGATGATGTCCTTGAGATCGTTCTGGACCAGCCAGGCGCTCATCCAGGCCACGTGGCGCTCGAAGGTGTAGTCGGCGCGGGCGGCGGGCTTGTCGGAGCGCCCGAAGCCGACCAGGTCCGGGGCGACGGCCCGTCGGCCGCGCGCCGTCAGGTCGGCGATCACCTGACGATACAGATAGGCCCACGATGGCTCGCCATGCATCAGCAGGATCGGCCGCTGATCGCGCGGACCTTCATCGACATGGTGGATCCGCAGCTCGGTTCCGTCCGCGTCGCGCACCTGAGTGTAGCGCGGCGCGTAGGGCCAGCCGGCAAGATTCTCAAACCGCTCGTCCGGCGTGCGCAGCACGTCCATGGCGTTCTCCCGTGGTTCGTTACGACTGTTGATATTGGCATAATGAGTGTCATTATAGGCGCTCTTGGTCAAGACGGGAGGCGGTCGTGCGGAAACTATGGATCGGATTGGGCGCGGCGGCGGCCGTGGCGCTGCTGGGACTGGGCGGCGCCTGGCTGTTCCGCGAGCGTCTGGCCGAAGCCACGATGCGTCAGGCCTACAAGCAGATCCTCGCCAGCGACCCGCTGGCCCAGCTGCCGGATGGTCTGCACGTGGGCCTATGTGGCTCGGGCGCGCCGATGGCGGACCCGGGACGGGCGGGGCCTTGCGTCGTGGTGCTGGCGGGCAAGGACCTGTTCGTCGTCGACTCCGGGTCCGGCTCGACGCGCAACCTGCTGATCATGAACCTTCCGCCCCCGCGGCTGCAGGCGGCGTTCATCACCCACTACCACTCCGATCACATCGGCGATCTGGGCGAGCTGATGCTGCAGCACTGGGCTGGCGGCGCGGCCAAGGCACCGCTGCCGATTTATGGGCCCCAAGGCCTGGATCAGGTCGTCCAGGGGTTCGAGACCGCCTATACGCTGGATCGCGGCTATCGCATCGCGCACCATGGCGAGAGCGTCGTGCCGCCGTCCGGCTTTGGCGGCGCGCCGCATCCGTTCACGGCCGATCCCAATGGTCCCGACGTTCTGGTGCTGGAGAAGCCGGGGCTGAAGGTCTGGGCCTTCCCCGTCCAGCATCATCCGGTCGAGGGCGCGGTGGGCTATCGCTTCGACTACAAGGGCCGCAGCGTCGTGATCAGCGGCGACACCGGTCCCTCGGAACGTCTTGTTCGCGCGGCCAAGGGCGTCGACCTGCTGGTCCACGAGGGTCTGGCCCCGAACCTGGTGGCCGTCCAGCGGGAGGTGGCGATGGAGGGCGGGCGTTCCAACTACGCCCACATCTTCCATGACATCCTGAGCTATCACACCGCGCCAGAGGTCGCGGCGCGCGAGGCGAAGGAAGCGGGCGCGCGCGAGGTCCTTTTCTACCACATCATCCCGCCGCTGCCGACGCGGGCGCTGGAAGGGCCGTTCCTGGGCCGGTCGCGCGCGATCTTCGGCGGGCCGATCAAGGTGGGCCACGACGGAGACTTCGCCTCGCTGCCGGCGGGGTCGAAGGAGATCCGTTGGTCCAACCGTCTGAACCTCTTCAAGTTCTGATGTAGCCGCGCGGCGGCGCTCGGTCTAAGCACGGACGGAAACAAGGAGAATCCAGGTCGTGAGCTCCGCCGTGCGTTATCTTGGTCCTCCCAGCGAGACCGGCGTCGAGGAGCCCGCCGCCGACGGTCGTCGGCGCCGGTCACAGGACAGTCGCGCCCGCATCGTGCAGGCCATGCTGGACCTTGTGCGGGAAGGCGATGTCTCGCCGTCGGCGGAGTTGGTCGCGGCCCGCGCCGATGTCGGTCTGCGCACGGTGTTCCGCCACTTCAGCGACCTGGACAGCCTCTATCGCGAGATGTCGGCCGTGATCTCCTCGGAGCTGATGGCTTTGGTCGAGACGCCGTTCAAGGGCGCGACTGCGCGCGAGCGCGTGCTGGAGCTGGTCGAGCGGCGCGGCTGGGCCTACGAGAAGATCGCCGCGTTCAAGCGGGCGTCCGAGGTGCATCGCCACCAGTCGCCGGCCCTTGTCGCCGACAGCGAGCGGATGGTGCGCGTGTCGCGCGACATCCTGCGCGGACAACTGCCGCCCGAGCTGGCCAAGGACAAGGTTCGCTTCGAGGCGATAGATATGATGCTCAGCTTCGAGGCCTGGAGCCGCTTGCGTCGCGAACAGGCCTTGTCGCCCAAGCGCGCGACCGAGGTGTTGCGGCTCGTGATCTCGGGCCTGCTAGACGAACCAAACGCTTGATTTCGCGAAAATTCGAGGGGGAATGGCGCCGGTCGGGGCTGCTCAATTCCCCGACCGGCAGGCGCGTCGACCCGTAAGGGGCTGGCCGACGTCCTCCGTAAGGGAGACGCTCTCGGAAGGGGGGACCCTCCATGCGCGGCTGAAAAATTGAGGCCAAAATGTGTCGGGCGGTGGCGGCGGATCTTGTCCGCCGACTCCTGACAGCCGCTGGCAGCAGGACGCGCCATGGCGTCTTGCCTAAGGGAAGAGGAACACCGAGGTTCCGGGAACGTTGTCGTCGCTCGGGCCGCGAGCCCCACAGGAGAGCTCATGACCCCGGACGACCTGCCCGCCCTGGACGAGGCCGACATTTCGGGCGACGCCCTTCTTGAGCGCTATCGCCGGACCCGTTGGCGCACCGAGTCGTTGGCTGGGCCGCTCTCGCCGGAGGACCAATCGGCGCAGTCGATGCCTGACGCCAGCCCGACCAAGTGGCATCGCGGCCATACGACCTGGTTCTTCGAAACCTTCGTCCTGACGCCGTTCTTGCCCGGCTACGCGCCCTATGACCCGGCGTTCGGCTATCTGTTCAACTCGTACTACGAGGCGGCCGGACCTCGGCAGCCGCGCCCCCAGCGCGGCCTTCTGACCCGGCCCTCGGCTCAGACGGTCGGCGCCTATCGCGCCCATGTCGACGCGGCCATGGCGCGCCTGCTCGAGGGATCGCTGACCGAGGAAATCCGCGAGCGGGTGGAACTGGGTCTGAACCACGAGGAGCAACACCAGGAGCTGATCCTGATGGATATCCTGCACCTCTTCGCCCAGTCGCCGCTGAGCCCGGCCTATCAGCCAGGCGCGCCCTCGGCGCGCGTCGACGCGGGACCGCAGCGTTTTCACCGTTTCGCCGGCGGCTTGGTGGAGATCGGGGCGGGGGAGGAGGGTTTCGCCTTCGACAACGAGCGTCCGCGCCACAAGACCTATGTCGCGCCGTTTCGCCTTTCAGACCGTCTGGTGACCAATGGCGAGTGGATGGCCTTCATCGAGGCGGGCGGCTATGGCCGCGCCGATCTGTGGCTTTCCGAAGGCTGGGCGACGGTGAAGGCCGAGGGCTGGGAAGCGCCTGGCTACTGGCGGCGCGAGGCGGACGGGACCTGGACGACCATGACCCTGCGCGGTCGCCATCCGGTCGATCCGAACGCGCCGGTCGTCCATGTCAGCTATTACGAGGCCGCCGCCTACGCCGCCTGGGCCGGGCGCCGCCTGCCGACCGAGGCCGAGTGGGAAGCCGCCGTGACCGCCAGCGGAAGCGCGTCCCTTCGGCAGGTGTGCGGCGCGGCGTGGCAGTGGACCGCCAGCGCCTATTCGGCCTATCCCGGCTTTAAGCCCAGTCCCGGCGCGCTGGGCGAGTACAACGGCAAGTTCATGGTCAGCCAGATGGTGCTGCGGGGGAGCTGCGAAGCCACGCCGCCGGGCCATTCGCGAGCGACCTATCGCAACTTCTTCCATCCGGGCAGCCGCTGGATGTTCGCGGGCCTGCGTCTCGCCGACGACGATCGCCTCACCGAGGTGACCCCGGAAAACACTTTCCTGAAGGACGTCATCGCGGGTCTGTCGGCCCAGCCCAAGACCCTGTCGGCCAAGTATTTCTACGACGCCGAGGGCTCGCGCCTGTTCGAGGCGATCTGCGACCTCCCGGAGTACTACCTGACCCGAACCGAAACGGCGTTGCTGCGCCGGATCGCGCCGGAGATCGCCGCGCGCATCCCGAGCGGCGCGGCGCTGGTCGAGTTCGGCAGCGGGGCCAGCACCAAGACCCGCATCCTGCTGGACGCGGCGCCGAATATCGCCGTCTATGCGCCGATCGACATCAGCCCCAGCGCGCTCGAGGATGCCGCCGCCAGCCTTCGCAAGGCCTATCCGGACCTGGCCGTCACGCCCCTGGTCGACGACTTCACCAAGGCCATGCGTCTGCCCGACGGCGCCGAGGGGCGCACGCCGGTGGGCTTCTTCCCCGGCTCGACGATCGGCAATTTCGCGCCGGCCGAGGCCGAGGCGCTCTTGCGTCAGGCCAAGGCGTTGCTGGGGGAGGGCGCGCTGTTCATCGTCGGCGTCGACGTCGCCAAGGACCCCGCCGTGCTGATCCCGGCCTATGACGACGCCCAGGGCGTCACGGCGGCGTTCAATCGCAATATCCTGGTCCACATCAATCGCGAGCTGAGCGGCACGTTCGATCCGGCCGCCTTCGCTCACAAGGCGGTGTGGAACGCGGCGGACAGCCGGATCGAGATGCATCTTGAGAGCCTGCGCGACCAGATCGTGATGGTCGGCGACCACGGCTTCCGGTTCGCGGCGGGGGAGACGATCCACACCGAGAACTCGCACAAGTATCCCGCGGAGGCCTTCGAGGCGATCGCCGCGCGGGCCGGCTGGACCGTGTCCCAACGCTGGGTCAGCCCTGAACCCGAATTCGCGATCTACGCCCTGACCGCCTGACGGCGGCGTCCGACACGCCAAAACGCGCCGGCTCCGAGCATTTCGGAACCGGCGCGCTGGATCCGAAGATCCGCTACGTCCTTTTAGAGACGTTCGCCTGGTCGACCGCCGCGCGAGGACGAACCGCCCTTGCGTCCGGCGTTCGCCGCCAGATCGCGATCCTTGGCGAAGCTGCGCTTTTCGCTGGGCACGCTAGCTCCGCCCTTCCTGGCGATTTCGCGGCGGCGTTCCGGGTCCATGGCGGCGAAGCCGCGACGACCGCGGGGACGTTCGCTATCGGTGTCCATGTGGGGCTCCTAGTCGGGACTGGTCACAAGGCGGCACGGCGGGGCGCGGCGTCATAGGGACTATCGTCCCCTGGATCGACGGGCGGCGGCGAGGTGGGGGGCTCCTCGACGGGCGTGACGCCCGGCTCGTACTCGGGCGGCTTGGGCTCGGGTGGCGGCGGGGCGTCTGGGTCGGTCACTGGCGTCGTTTCCTGCGCGTTCCGGTGAAGTAACCAGCGAAGACGCTTTCGGTTCACCGCGCGATCGCACTAATTACGCCGCACAGGGATTGGACCCGTCCGAGGAGTCTCCACAGAATGGCTCGTAAGACCAAGCAGATGGCGGATCGCACCTTCGCGCACTGGCGCTTGCCGGCCGCGATGGTGGTCGGGGGACTCGCCTGGGTGATCTTCAAATTCGCCGGCGCGCCGCGCGCCACCCATCTGCTGCTCGCCTGGGATAGCGGGGCGGTGGCCTATCTGCTGACGACCTGGACCCTGTTTCTGCGCGCCGACGAAGCCGAGGTCCGGTCGCGCGCCGCCGCCGAGGACGAGGGCGTGCCGGTGCTGCTGCTGATCGTATTGGCCGCCATCGCCGCCAGCCTCGGGGCGGTGGTGGATGCGATGATCGCCGCGAAATCCGCCGGCCCCAGTCTCAAGTTCATGATCGCCACCTGCGCGGGCGCGACGCTGATGCTCTCATGGTTGGTGCTGCAGTCCGTGTTCACCCTGCATTACGCCCACCGTCATTTCGGCAACGGCGCGGGCAAGCCCGGGATCGACTACCCGGGCGAGCCTCCGACCAGCTACATGGATTTCGCCTACCTGTCCTTCAGCGTCGGGGCGACCTTCCAGGTCTCGGACAACAGCATCCTGACCTCGCAGTTGCGCAAGCTGGTTACCGCCCACGCCGCCACGGCCTATTTCTACAACACCGCCATCCTGGCGCTGGGCATCAACATCATCGCGGGCCTAGTGGGCGGCTAGGGCGTAGGGCCGCCGCGTCCTCCACGACCGCCGCCGTGACCGCCGCGTCCGCCGTGGACGCCGGGGCCGCCGCCTCCACGGCCGCCGCGCCCGGCCGCAAGGCCCGTCTGGGCCGGCGTCTTGGGCAATTCGTCTAGCTTCAGCACCCCGTCCTTATTGACGTCCAGCAGGGCGAAGCGGGTCTTGGCCGCCTTGATCGCCTCGTCCTTGGTGATGCGGCCGTCGAAGTCGCTGTCGGCGGCCATGATCGGCTCGGGCTCGGCGATCAGGCCGAACAGCGCCGCGCCCTGCAGGACGTTGGTTCCCTCGGGCCTGCGACGCGGCGTGTCGCCGTCCTCGTCCTGGCCCAGGCCCCGTGGGCCGCGACGCATCGAGGGCGCCGCTCCGCCGATGATTTCGGGCGCGACATGGTTCTCGTAGTTCGAGACCTCGAACCCGTCGAGAACGCCGTTGTGGTCCATATCCAGCACGTTGAAAAAGCGCACGGAGTCCGCGACGAACTCGTCGCGGCTCAGCGCGCCGTCGTGGTTGGCGTCGGCGCCGTTGAACCAGTCGACCACGGGATAGGGCGCGCCGGGCGGGGCGCGAAAGGGCTCGCCGGCCGGACTGATGAACAGCTGAGGGCCGCCACCCATAGGGCCGCCGTCTCTCTGGCCGTGGGGACGATCATCGCGTGGCCGATCCGGACCATGTCCTGGCGGTCCGCTGGCGCTGGCGCAGGCGGTCAAGGTCAGGGCCAGGGCTGTCACGCCCAGCGAGCGAACTATCATCCGGAGAGCCTCCAATCGGCCAAGCTTTGAAGCCCGGCCCGATTGCGCGGCGATGTCAGGAGAGCCGACGCGCTTTGCACGGCGGCAACAAGTCCGCCGAGCTTGGCCTTGATCGGGTCAGGCGGGCAGGCGCACGCTGGCGCGCAGGCCGCCGCCCGGACGGTTGATCAGCACCACGTCGCCGCCATGGGCGCGGGCCAGAGAGCGCACCACGGCCAAGCCCAGCCCAATTCCGCCCGTTTCGCGATTGCGCGAGGGCTCCCCGCGATAGAAGGGCTCGAAGACCCGCTCCAGCTCGGCTGGCGGCACGCCCGGACCATCGTCGTCCACCTCGATGATCGCCATGCCCGGCTCGGCGAAGACCCGCCCCCGCGCCGCGCCGCCGTATTTCAGGGCGTTTTCCACCAGGTTGGCGACCAGCCGTTTCAAGGCCACGGGATCGCCCTGGATCACCGTCTTCTCGACGCGGTCGACGCTGGCGTCGCCGCCCGTCTCGGCCGCTTCGTCGATGACGCTCTCCAGCAGCGAAGAGAGTTCCAGCTTGGTCCGCTCGGCCGGACGGTTGGTGTCGCGCACGAAGCCCAGGGTCGCGGCGATCATGGCCTCCATCTGGTCGATGTCGGCGGCCATCTTGGGGCGGATGTCGTCCGGCACCGCCTCGATGCGGAATTTCAGGCGAGTCAGCGGCGTGCGCAGGTCGTGGGCGATCGCCCCGACCATGGCCGTGCGGTCCTCGACATAGCGGCGCAGCCGCTCCTGCATCATGTTGAAGGCGGACGCGGCGGCGGCCACCTCGGCCGATCCGGAAAGGCTGAGCGGCGGCGTGCGCGGATCCTTGCCCAGGCGCTCGGCGGCGTCGGCGAAGGCGGTGATCGGCTGAGCCAGGCGTCGGGCGAACAGCCACGCCAGCGGCGTCACCGCGATCACGGACAGGAGCAGGATCAGCAGGACGCGCTGCTGCCAGCTGTCGAAGCGGAAGGTCGGCTTGGGCTCGACCACCAGCCAGTGGCCGTCGCTCTGGCGCACGCCCAGCTTGAAGTCGCCGAAGATCAGCGGCTCGTCGCGGCCCTGGCTTCGCCCGCCCGGCGCCGCGCCGGCGCCGCGCTCGCCAGGTTCGCGCGCGAAGGGCTCGCGGGGGCCGCCCCGCTCGCCCTTTGGGCCGTCGTCCTGGGGCTTGGGCGGCGTCACGGGATTGCGGCGCACGAAGAAGCGCGGGCCGTTGTCGATCTGCAGTTCGATGCGATCGGTGGGAACGTCGATGGCGCGCCCGATGCCGGCCTTGAAGTCGGCCCGCTTGGGGCTGTCCGGACCAGAGCTGACACCGAGCGACGCGCGCTGCTTGATGACCAGCAGGCGGCCGTCGCGAGGCTGCACCGGCTCTCCGGTCTTCAGCGCCTTGATGATCTCGGCCGCGCGATAGAACTCCGGCGGCGGCGGCGGCAGGGTGAAGATGACCGCGATCGAGATCAGCTGGGCCGCCACCAGAGTGACGATGACCAGGCCCAGCGCCTGGACGAATAGCGGCGCGCCGCGCCGGATGACGCTCATGGGGTGCGCACGACCTTGGCGGTGAACATGTAGCCCTCGCTGCGGATCGTGCGGATCAATTCGCTGCCGCCGCCGTCGTCCAGCTTGCGGCGAAGACGGCTGATCTGAACGTCGATGGCGCGGTCATAGGCGTCGCTGTCGCGGCCGCGCGCGAGGTCCAGAAGCTGGTCGCGGGTCAGCACGCGCTGCGGACGCTCGACGAACGCGCGCAGCAGCGAGAATTCGCCGCTGGACAGGTTCACCACGACCGACTGCGGCGAGCGAAGCTCGCGGCGCACAAGGTCCAGCCGCCAACCGGCGAACTCGCAGGCCGCGCCCATGGCGTCGTCGGCGGCGCGGGGCTCCTGGCGTCGGCGCAGCACGGCCCGGATGCGGGCCAGAAGCTCGCGAGGATTGCAGGGCTTGGGCAGGTAGTCGTCGGCGCCGAGCTCCAGCCCGACGATACGGTCCGTTTCCTCGCCCATGGCCGACAACATGATGATGGCGGGGCCGTCGCCAGCCGACGACAGGCGCCGACAGATGGCCAGGCCGTCCTCGCCGGGCAGCATGACGTCGAGAACGATGAGATCGATCGGGCCGCGCGCCAGGGCCTGTTCCATCGTGCGGCCGTCCTGGGCGGTCTCGACGGCATAGCCGTGGCGGCCGAGGAAGTCGGACACCACGTCGCGAATGCCCGGATCGTCATCGACGATCAAGATGCGCGGGGCCGCCCCCCGCGAGGCGTCGAGATCAGTCTGGGCGGTGGTCTGGAGATTTTCCATGTGAACTTTCCTGTCACGGCCCCGTCACCTTCAGATTTCACGCCTGAAACAGCGACGCAACCCGCGTGCGATCCAGTGTCGCATCGCCGTGGCTCACCCCGGGGAGTGGTTCTGGGGCGTCTGATAGGCCGCGCCCTGCGCCTTCATCGCCGCGATCACGCAATCGCCGACGAAGGGGTTGTTGGCGCGCTCGGCGGCGAAGCTGGACATGCCGCCGTGGCCGGGCACGAAGCGCACGTCGCCCCCTAGGGGCCACAGCTTCTGAGTGATCGAGTCGATCAGGTCCTGGTGGTTGCCCAGCGGGAAATCGGTGCGGCCGATCGAGCCCTGGAAAAGCACGTCGCCGACCTGGGCGAACTTGGTCTCGCGATGGAAGAACACGACGTGGCCGGGCGTATGACCCGGGCAGTGGAAGACCTCGAACTCGGTCTCGCCCAGGGTGACCTTGTCGCCGTCCTTCAGCCAGCGGTCGGGGACGAAGACGCGGGCCTCGGGAATGCCGTACATCTCGCCGGACTGCTGGATGCGGTCGATCCAGAACTGGTCGTCCTCATGCGGGCCCTCGATCGGCGCGCCGGTGCGGACCTTGAGCTCGGCCGCGCCGCCAGCGTGGTCCATGTGGCCGTGGGTGATCCAGATCTTTTCCAGCGTCAGGCCCTTCTCGGCGAGGGCCTTGACCAGCCGATCGACTTCGCCGCCCGGATCGATGATCGCGGCCTTCATCGTCTTGGTGCACCAGACGATCGTGCAGTTTTGCTGCAGCGGCGTGACCGGCGCGATCATGGCGGCGATGGGCATGGTCATCGGAGAGGCCTCCAAAACGAAAAGGGCGGGAGCCGAAGCGCCCGCCCTCCATGACCTAAAGCCTATCGGCTGGAGATCAAGAACGCTCTTCCTTCGAGCCCGGGGCCGGAGCGCCCGGCATCGGGGCGACGCCCGTGGGCGGCGCGTCCGCGGCCAGTTCCGGCACGTCGACGACGCCGAGGCGCACGTTCGACTTCCAGAAGCCATAGGCGAAGTAGAAAACCAGGCCGATCGCGGTCCAGACGTAGAACACCGTCTTGGATTCCTTGCCGAGGCTGAGGAACAGCACCACGCAGCCGATGATCGACAAGGGCGCTACGACGAACAGCAGCGGCGTGCGGAACGGACGCGGGCGGCTCTTGTCGGTCAGGCGCAGGATCATCACGCCCAGCGACACCGCCGCGAAGGCGAACAGCGTGCCGGAGTTGGAATAGTCCGCCAGCTGTCCGACGGGCAGGAAGGCCGCGGCGATCGCCACCGCGACGCCCGTGATCAGGGTGATGATCCACGGCGTCTTGAACTTGGCGTGCACGGCGCTGAGGCCCTTGGGCAGCAGGCCGTCGCGGGCCATCACGAAGAAGATGCGGGTCTGGCCGTACATCATCAGCAGCACGACGGAGGGCAGGGCGATCGTCGCCGCCAGGCCGACCATGTAGCCGGCGAGCGGATGGCCGACTTCGCGCAGCACGTGGGCCAGGGCTTCCTTCGAGCAGACCAGGGGCGCGTGGGCGCTGGTGCAGGCGGCGCTGGCGTACAGCGCCGGCGAGCCGTCGGCGAAGGGCTGGCCCGTCGCCGGGTCGATCAGCGGCTGGGCACCGAACGAGCCGATCACGCCGCCGGCCACCAGCAGGTAGAAGATCGTGCAGATCAGCAGGCTGGCGATCAGGCCGATGGGAACGTTGCGTTGCGGGTTCTTGGTTTCCTCGGCCGCGGTCGAGACGGCGTCGAAACCGACATAGGCGAAGAAGATCGAGGCGGCCGCGCCCAGCACGCCCGTCCCCGACGAGCCCAGGGGATTGCCCCAGCCGCGCGGGGTGAAGGGGTGGAAGTTCGCGCCGTGTCCCAGCGCGATGGGCAGGGTCAGGACCACGAACAGCGTCAGCGCGGTGACCTTCACGGCCACCAGCAGGGCGTTGAAATTGGCGCTTTCCTTGGTGCCCAGGATCAGCAGGGCGGTGACGACCGCGGTGATCACCACGGCGGGCAGGTTCACGACGCCGCCGACTTCGCCGCCTTGGATGAAGCCGCCGATCGACAGCTTCGGACCCACGGTCAAGGCATGGGGTATGTGGATCCCGACCGCGTCGAGGAACCCGACGATGTGCCCGGACCAGCCGACCGCCACGGCGCTGGCGCCCAGGGCGTATTCCAGGATCAGAGCCCAGCCCACCAGCCAGGCGACCACCTCGCCCATGACCGCGTAGGAATAGGTGTATGCCGAGCCGGCGACCGGAACCATCGAGGCCAGTTCAGAGTAGCAGAGCGCGGCGACCGCGCAGACCAGGCCGGCGATGATGAACGAGATCATCATGCCCGGGCCGGCCTTTTGAGCGGCGGTGGCGGTCAGAACGAAGATGCCCGTACCGATCACCGCGCCGATCCCCAGCAGCGTCAACTGGATGGGACCTAGCGAGCGATGAAGGGATTTTTTCTCGGCCGTCGCTAGGATCGCATCAAGCGATTTTACGCGCCACATAGTTCCTCCTGGATAGGCAAGACTCCCCCTGGGGTCGCCTTTGGAAAATTTTGCGGACCGTGACCCTTTTATGAGCATGGGGTCAAGGTCGAGCGGTGGATGCGCGTAAATGTTCTCCGCGCGCCTGGCTAGTCCAGCGATGCTTGGCGAGGTGGGCGTCGGACGTTAAAGCGGGCGCGATGTTGCCCATTTTCGAGGCCCTTCCGGCGCTGAAAGGCGCCCTCGCCGAACGGGAGACCGCCGTTCTCGTCGCGCCGCCTGGCGCGGGCAAGACGACGGCCGTTCCCTTGGCGCTCCTGGACGCGCCGTGGGTCGAGGGGCGCAAGATCATCGTGCTGGAGCCCCGCCGGCTGGCCGCGCGGGCGGCCGCGTCTCGGATGGCCGCCAACCTAGGTGAATCGGTGGGCGAGACGGTCGGTTTCCGCGTGCGCCTGCAATCCAAGGTTTCGGCCCGCACGCGCATCGAGGTGGTCACGGAAGGCGTCTTCACCCGGATGATTCTCGACGACCCGGGTCTGGACGGCGTGGCCGCCGTGCTGTTCGACGAGTTCCACGAGCGCAGTCTGGACGCCGATCTGGGCCTGGCCTTCGCCCGCGACGCGCAAGGGGTGCTGCGGGACGACCTGCGCTTGCTGATCATGTCGGCGACCCTGGACGGCGCCCGAATCTCGGCCCTGCTGAACGACGCGCCGGTGGTCGAGAGCCAGGGCCGGATGTTCCCCGTCGACACCCGCTATCTCGGCCGCGACGAACGACAGCGGCTGGAGGAGCGGGTCGGCCGCGCCGTCGAGCGGGCCCTGGCCGAGGAGACGGGATCGATCCTGGTCTTCCTGCCGGGCCAGGGCGAGATTCGCCGCGCCGAGAGCTGGCTGAACGAGCGGCTGCGCCGATCGGACGTCGACGTGACGCCGCTGTACGGGGCGTTGGAGCCGGCCGCCCAGGACCGCGCTATCTCGCCGTCGCCCGCCGGGCGTCGCAAGGTGGTGCTGGCCACCTCGATCGCCGAAACCAGCCTGACCATCGAAGGCGTGCGCGTGGTGATCGACGCCGGCCTGGCCCGTGTGCCGCGCTATGATCCTGCCAGCGGCATAACGCGGCTGGAGACCGTGCGCGTCAGCCGCGCCGCCGCCGACCAGCGGCGAGGCCGGGCGGGGCGCACCGAGCCCGGCGTCTGCTACCGCCTGTGGGACGAGCCCGAGACTCGCGCGCTGCCGGCCTTCGCGCGGCCGGAAATCCTTGAGGCGGATCTCTCCCGCCTGGCCCTGGATCTGGCCCGCTGGGGCGCGCGCGATCCGTCGGGCTTGACCTTCCTGGACCCGCCGCCGGCCGCCGCCTTCGCCGAGGCGCGAACCCTGCTGACCCGCATCCAGGCGCTGGACGGGCAGGGGGATCTGACCGCCCACGGCAAGGCCCTGGCCGACATGCCGCTGCCGCCGCGCCTCGCGCACATGGTGGTCCGCGCCGCCGCCTCGGGCCAGGCGCGCGAAGCCGCCGAGATCGCCGCCGTGCTCACCGAGCAAGGCTTGGGCGGCAAGGACGTCGACCTGCGCCGCCGGTTGGAGACCCTGCATCGCGACCGCTCGCCCCGAAGCCGCGACGCCATGGCCCTGGTCGAACGCTGGAGCCGCGCGGCCGGCAAGCCATCCAAGGCGCCCGAGCTCGAGATCGGCCTGATGCTGGCCGAGGCCTATCCCGAGCGGGTCGCCAAGGCGCGCGGCAAGCCTGGCGAGTTTCAACTGGCCGGCGGGCGCGGGGTCTATCTGGAGCCGACCGATCCGCTGGCCCGCGAAGCGTGGCTGGCGGTTGGCGAGCTGGGCGGCGGCGACAGCCGCGACCGCATCCTTCTGGCCGCCGCCGTCGACGAGGCGGACCTTCGCGAGGCCTTCGCCGATCGCCTCGTGGCCGAGGACCGCCTGGAGACCGCCGGGGGCAGGGTGCGCGCCAAGCGGCTGCTGCGCCTGGGCAAGCTCGTCCTCGAAGAGCGCCTCATCGAGAACCCGGACCCGGCGATGATCGTCGGCGCGCTGATGGACCAGGTCCGCGCCGAGGGGCTGTCGGCCCTGCGCCTGGGTGAGCGGGGCAGGGCGCTGCTGGATCGCGTCGCCTTCCTGCGCGCGGTCGATGGCGAGGACTGGCCCGACCTCTCCGAAGCGACTCTGATCGCGCGGCTCGACGAATGGCTGGAGCCGCTGCTGGCCGGACGTTCCTCGCTCTCCAGCCTGGACGAGGGGACCCTGCACGACGCGCTCAAGACCCTGGCGCCCTGGGACCTCCAGCGAAAAATGGACGCCCTGCTGCCCGCGCGGTTCGAGGCGCCGACCGGCAACACCTTCGCCATCGACTACGCCGCCGAGGGCGGACCGCGCGTCGAGGTGCGCGTGGGCGAGCTCTACGGCCTTTCCGAACACCCCAGCGTCGCCGGCGGCAAGGTGCCGCTGACGCTCGCCTTGCTCTCGCCCGCCCACCGTCCGATCCAGATCACCAAGGACCTGCCGGGCTTCTGGAAAGGCTCCTGGCGCGAGGTGAAGGTCGAGATGAAGGGGCGCTATCCGCGCCACGTGTGGCCGGACGATCCGGTGGCGGCCGCGCCGGTGACGCGGGCGAAGCCGAGGGGGACGTGATGATCTCATCAGATGCTCCCCCGCGATGCGGGGGAGCTGCCGGCGGAGCCGGCTGAGGGGGCAAGCTGGCCACCCGCCGCGTTAGCCCCCTCCGGCCCTCTGGGCCACCTCCCCCGCGTCGCGGGGGAGGATCTGCGATCCGTCTACCCCGTCACCGTATAGATCATGATCCCCGTCGCCACCGACAGGTTCAGGCTGTCCGCTCGCCCACGCATCGGGATCTTCACGTTGACGTCGCACGCCGCCGCCAGCTCGGGCGGCAGGCCCTGCTGTTCGTTGCCCATCAGGATCAGCGAAGGCTTCACATAGTCGGCGGACTTGTGGTCGACCGTGGCGGTCAGCAGGGTGCCGACCACGCTGCCGGGCCATTCCCCGCGCCAGGCCAGGAACTCGGGGATGGTGGCCTTGGCGATCTTCACTGCGAAGATCGAGCCCATGGTCGCGCGCACGCCCTCGACCGAATAGGGATCGACGCAGTCGCCGACCAGGATCACCCCGCCGCAGCCGGCCGCGTCGGCGGTGCGGATGACGGTGCCGAGGTTGCCGGGGTCGCGGACGGCCTGCATGGCCACCCAGCACGGCGCGCTCTCGGGCACGATCGCCGACAGCGGCGTGAAGACCTGCTTGAAGACGGCGACCACGGCCTGCGGGTTGTCGCGGCGCGAGACCTTCTCCAGGATTTCCCGATTGACCTCAATGACTTCGCCGCCGGCCTTCAGGCACGCGGCGACGGCCTTCTTCAGCATCGGATGGTCGGCGGCGTCGGGGCCGTACATGACGATCTTGGGCGCGTGGCCGCAATCGATCGCCTCGATGACGATCTTCAGCCCCTCGGCCAGGAAGAGGCCGCTCTCCTCGCGCTCCTTGCGCATGTGCAGGGCGCGGAAGGCCTTGACGGTGTTGTTGGTCAGGGAGGTGACGGTCTTGGTGTTCATCGCCGTTACCCTTCCGACGACCAGCGGGCGAAGAAGGACAGGCCGATCTGGCGGTCGCCCTTTTCCTCGACCAGCGCCAGTTCGCCCCAGTCGATGACGCCGCCCCGGCCTTGCAGTTCCTGGGCCAGCAGGCCCGACATCGCCGCGCCGGAGACGCGCGCCGCATAGGCGTTCATCAGCAGGAACGAGGCGTCGTCCGACAGCAGCGCCGCGCAGTCCTTGGTCAGGGCCGCTAGGTCCTCGAACAGCCGCCAGACCTCTCCGTCGGCGCCGCGTCCGAACTTGGGCGGGTCCAGGATGACGCCGTCGTACTTGTTGCCGCGCCGCACCTCGCGGGCCACGAACTTTCGGGCGTCCTCGACGATCCAGCGGATCGGCTTGTCGGCGAGGCCCGCGAAGGCGGCGTTCTCGCGGGCGAAGCCGACCGATTTCTTGGAGGCGTCGACGTGGGTGACGGCCGCGCCGGCGGCGGCGCAGACCAGCGAGGCCACGCCCGTATAGCCGAACAGGTTCAAGACCTTGGGCTGAGGACCTGACGCGCCGGCAAGCGCCCGGACCCGCTCGTCCTGCCAGGCCCAGTTGGCGGCCTGTTCGGGGAAGAAGGCCAGGTGCCGGAAGGGCGTGAACTGGCCGTGGAACCTGGCCGCGCCCCAGGCCAGATCGAACTTCTCGATCGGCTTGCCCTTGAAGCGCCAGCGACCGGCCTCGTCCTCGTCGGTCGGGTCGAAGACCGCGTCGGCGTTCTCCCAGACCTTGGTCGCGAGACGCGGCTCCCAGAAGCACTGCGGTTCGGGGCGCACGACGGTGTAGCGGCCGTAGCGCTCCAGCTTCTTGCCGTGACCGCTGTCCAGCAGGGCGTAGTCCGCCCAGCCGGTGGTGCGCATGACAAGGGGGGCGGGAGCGATCTTCGGAGCCATCGTCCGCCCATACCGTTTTAGGGCCTCATGCGTCCAGAGCGCGGGGCGTGAAGGGTCTTGTCCCAGTGGTGCGGCGCGGTGACGAACTGGTGCAGGGCCTTGCCGGCCGCGACGCTCTGCAGGATCCAATAACCGGCCATGCCGAACAGGTGCAGCGACTTGGGCTGGGCGCCGGCCCGCAGCATCCCGCGCGCCCCGGCGATCGCGGCGGAACCCCAGCCCAGGACGTAGAGCATCAGGTCCCACACCGGAAAGCTGAAGGTCCCGTCCGGCAGGTAGTCGGCCATGGCCATGATGATGGCGGCGCCCATCACCGGCCCATGCAGGTGCGAGGACGCAACCGATTGGGCCAGGGTCAGGACCATCGACAGCGCGTTGCGCGGCTGGCGCGCGACAAGGCCGCGTCCATGCACCGCCAGGGTCTGCATGTGGCCCTTGATCCAGCGCGCCCGCTGCGGAAACCATTGGCCCCAGGTGGTCGGAGCGGTCTCCCAGGTGGGCCGCTGGATGACGCCCAGGCGATAGCCGGCCGCCGCCAGGCGAAACCCGACATCCGCGTCCTCGGTGACGTTGTAGGGATCCCAGGCGCCGATTTCCCGCAAGGCGGCCGTCTTGAAGTGATTGCTGGTGCCCCCCAGCGGGAACACCAGTCCCCAACGCGCCAGGGCCGGCAGCAGAACCTCGAAATGGGCGGCGTATTCCAGCCGAAACTGCGAAGGCAGGAACAGAGGGAACGCCGGCGCCTCGATCCGCAGCGGCGCCTGCAGACAGGCCAGGCGCGCATCCGAGGCGGCGAAGCGGGCGGCGGCCTCGCGCAGCTGCCCGGCGTCGGGCATGTCCTCGGCGTCGTAGATGACCACCAGCTCGCCGCGCGCTCGCTCCAGCGCGTAGTTGCAGGCGCGCGGCTTTGTCTTCGGCGCGCCGGGCGGCGCGATCAGCACCTGGACGAAGGCGGGCAGGGCGATGGCCCTGACCGCCGCCCGCGTGACCTCGTCGTCGGCCTCCAGCACGATCAGCGCCTGCAGGCGATCGCTGGGATAGTCGAGGGCCGAAAGATGCTCGACCAGTTCGGCCACGACCTCGGCCTCGCGATAGAGCGGCGCGATCAGGGTGTAGGCGGGCAGTTCGGCGTCGACGAGAGGCGGAGCGCGCTCGGGCCTCAAGGGCGTACAGGCGGCGGCCAGACGCGTCAGCCCGCCGACCAGAAAGATCGCGAAGAAGCCGTGGTGGATGGCGACGCCCGCGAGGGCGGGGTCCAGCGCCACCCCAATCGCGGCCAGCAGACCCGCCAGCGTCACCACGAACGCCTGCGTCCTCGACAGCGTCCGGTGGGCGCCGTCGCGGTCGACGGCCAGAGTTCCGATGGCCTCGTCGGACATCGGCTCCGTCGCGGACATGGGGTGGCTTTCCGGCGCGAACGCCGGGTCAAGTCGTCTTTCCTCGCGCGGCAACGGAAGCCCCCGATACGCTTGCTCGCCTCAACGCAGCGGATAACGGAATCTCAACCTGAAAGTGTCAAATAGAAAAATATCAATCTCGGGGAGACTTTTCGGCGGGACGCCTCCGATATTCTCCTGGAACGCACGTTCTTGCGACGGCTGAGTGATTCCCGTTTAGTGTTCCTTCGGGGACAGCGAGGGGAAGCCAAGTCCGTGACGGTCGTTCTGAAGAAGCCTCAAAAATCGGCCAGAAAGCCCAAGGGCGACGGGCACATGCGCCGGGGAGAGATCCTGGCCGCGGCCGAGAAGATCTTCATCGCCGAGGGTTACGCTGGTGCGACGATCCGCAAGATCGCCGACGCGGTCGGCGTGTCGTCGACGGCGCTCTACATGCATTTTCGCGACAAGGACCAGATCCTGATGGAAATCTCCAGCGGCGCGATCGAGCGTTTGCTGGACCTGAACACCCAGATCGCCTCCCGCCCCGTGGATCCGGTCGCCCGCGTGCGGCTGATGCTCGAGGCCTATATGAAATTCGCCCTCGACAACCCCAACACCTACCAACTGGTGTTCTGCGGCGGCGGCGACCAGATCTCGCCCGACAAGATCGCCGACGTCCTGGCGCTGGGCGATCGCTGCTTCGAGAAGTTCAGCGAGCCGGTGCATGACATCGCCGCGCGGGGCCGGCTGCGTTCGGGCTCGCCGGTCGAGGCGGCCGAGGTGCTATGGAGCGGCTGCCACGGCCTGGTCTCGCTGCTGATCACCAAGCCCTCGCGCGGTTGGTCGAACCCCGACCAACTGATGAAGGTGATGCTGGACGGCTTGCTGCACGGCCTGGTCACGGACTGATTTCATGAACGCCGCCAAGGCCTTGCGCGCGCTTCTGGCGGCGGTTTCGCTCGCGCCGGCCGTCGCCGTCGCCGCGCCGCGCGTGATGTCGCTGGATTCATGCGCCGACCAGTACGTGCTGGCCCTGGCGCCGCGTGACAGCATCGTCGGCCTTTCCTATCGCGCCGTCGCCTCTGACAGCTACATGCGCGCGGAGGCCAAGGGTCTGCCGCTTCGCCGCGCGACGTTCGAGAGCCTGGTCGCCGCGCGGCCCGACGTGGTGGTGCGGCTGTGGGGCGGCGACGCGCGCCTCTCCAACGCCCTGCGGAAGAAGGGCGTGACCACGGTGGCGCTGGACGACGCGGCCGACTTCGACGGCGTCCGCGCCAATGTCCGCAAGGTGGCCGCCGCCCTGGATCGTCGGCCGCAAGGCGAGGCGCTGGTGGCGCGGATGGACGCCCAACTGGCCCGGTCGGCCGGGGCGGGGAAGGGCAGGGCGGCGCTTTACCTGACGCCGGGTGGCTACACCTCGGGCTCCGGCACCCTGATCGATGCGATGCTGAAGGCGGCGGGATATTCGAACGCCGCCAAGACGCCTTCCTTCGCGCCGGTGTCCCTGGAGCGGATGGTCATGGAGCCGCCGGCGGCGGTGGTGCTGGGCCTGTTCGACCTGATCAAGGCCGGATCCGACCGCTGGGGGCCGGGTCGGCACGCGGCGCTGCGCCAGGCGCTGGCGGGACGCACGGTCGCCTCGCTGCCGGCGTCGGTGGTCGGTTGCCCGGGCTGGTTCGCGGCCGAGGGCAGCGCGATGCTGGCGCGGTCCAGCCGATGAACCTGCTCCGACTGTGTCTCTTGATGCTGCTGCTCCTGGTTGGCGCGGCGGCGCTGGCGGTGTCGCTGGGCGAAACTCCGCTCTCCCTGGCGCAATACGGCCAAGCGCTGAGCCATCCCGCCAGCCCGCCGGGCGAGGTGCTGTGGAGCATCCGCGCGCCGCGCGTCGCCGTCGCCATTCTGGTGGGCGGCGCCCTGGGACTGTCCGGCGCGACCATGCAGGGCCTTCTGCGCAATCCGCTGGCCGATCCGGGCGTCCTCGGCGTTTCGGCGCTGTCGGGCCTGGGCGCGGCGGTCGCGATCGCTTCGGGATTGGCGGCCGCGCCGGGCGCGATCGAGCTCTCGGCCCTGGTCGGCGCGCTGCTGGCCGGCGGCATGGTCGTGGCCCTGGCCGCGCGGTTTCGGGAACCCGAGACGCTGATCCTGTTCGGCGTGGCCCTGTCGGCGTTCGGCGGCGCCCTGACGGCGCTGGTGTTCAACCTGTCGCCCTCGCCGGTGGCGACGGCCGAGATCATGGCCTGGCTGATGGGCTCGGTGCAGAACCGCGACTGGATCGACGCGGCGCGCGCCCTGGTTCCGATGGCGCTGGGCGTGGTCCTGTGTCTGCGCGCTGGCCGGGGCCTGCGGATGCTGACCCTGGGCGAGGAGGCCGCGCGCCTCTCGGGCCTGCCGATGACCCGCCTGCGGGTGTTCGCGGTGGCGGGCTCGGCCCTGCTGACCGGCGCGGCCGTGGCGGCGGCGGGGGTCATCGGCTTCGTCGGTCTCGCCGCGCCGCATCTTGTCCGGGCCCTGGTTCGCGACGACCCCAAGCGTCTCCTCTGGCCCTCGGCGCTTGCCGGGGCGCTGCTGCTGGTGCTGGCCGATCTGGCCGCCCGCCTGATCCCGACCGAGCAGGAGCTGAAGCTCGGCGTGGTGACGGCCCTGTTCGGCGCGCCGGCCTTTGCTCTTCTGGCCTGGCGCGCTTCGCGGAGCTGGCGGTCGTGAGCGCGCCCTGGACCCTGATCGGCCTGACCGCGCGCCATGGCCGCCGCGCGGTGCTGGAGCAAGCCTCCCTGACGGTCGCCGCCGGCGAGGTGGTGGGCGTCGTCGGTCCCAACGGCGCCGGCAAGACCAGCCTGCTGCGCGCGGGCCTGGGCTTGCTGGCTCTCGATGCGGGCGAGGCGCGTCTGTCGGACCGACCCGTGGGCGCGTTGGCGCCCGAACAGCGCGCACGCCTTGTCGGCTATCTGCCGCAGGATCGCCGCCTCGCCTGGAACCTGCCGGCCCGCATGGTCGCCGCCCTGGGCGCGAATGACCTGGTCGAGGACGCGGCAGACGCCCTGGCCTTGGACTGCCTGGCGCGTGTGGGCGGCGATGCGCTGGCCGATCGCGGGGTGCTGGACATGTCTGGCGGAGAGCGGGCCCGCGTACTCCTCGCGCGCTTGCTGGCGACCCGCGCGCCGCTGCTGGTCGCCGACGAGCCCGTGGCGGGACTGGATCCGGACGCGCAGTTGCTGACGCTCGAGCTGTTGCGGGCCGAGGCCGACGGTGGGGCTGCGGTGGTCGTGACCCTCCACGACCTGGGCCTGGCGGCGCGCGCCTGCGATCGGATCGTCGTGGTCGATCACGGCCGCATCGTCGCGGAAGGGGCGCCGCGCGAAGCGCTGTCGCGCGACGTTCTCGGTCAGGTCTTCCGTCTCGACGGCCGGCTTGTCGAGACGCCGGCCGGGCCGTTGCTGGCGGCCAAACGCCTTTAGGGCCTTATCCGCTCGAATGGAATCATTCGAGCGGAAAAATAAGGCTCTAAATCAAACATTTAGAGCGTGATAACCGCCGAAACCGCTCACACTTTCGGC
>Ga0209426_1000865_pt1 | contig 23928 bp, 26 predicted proteins | sample Deesub1362B_J571_FD_187697 | JGI IMG/M metagenome (GOLD analysis project Ga0209426, IMG submission 187697) | Deep oceanic, basalt-hosted subsurface ecosystem from Juan de Fuca Ridge flank, Pacific Ocean, CORK Borehole 1362B_J2.571 (SPAdes)... ...
ATACGTAAAATAACGCGCATAGCCCCTGTCCTCCCACATGTATCCAATCGAATATATGTGTATCAGTAAGCCCACCCCACTTACCACTAAAACCATCACTGCTACAAGTGGATCAAATTGAAAGGAAGCAGTTATGTTAAAAGAGATTTGATTTCCATTAAATAACTGAGCTATTCCACCAGGGATCCAAGTAAATAACTCATATCTCCAGAATCTTTCATCAGGAGGAAGTTTTAATAAATCAATAAAGCTTGAAAGCCCTAATACAAAGGAAAGAAATACAGTAGAACATGCTATTGTGTGAACAACCTTTTTGGAAAAATATTTTATTCCAAAAAGTCCATTAAGAAATACTCCAAAAGCTGGAAAGAATGGTATCAACCAGAAATAATTACTCATCTCTTACCTCGTGAAATCAAAACTAAATCCCTTAATCCATATCCCATAATCCTTAATCCACATAATATTAACCTTTCATTATATTCATCTGGTCTATATCGAAAGTATCCTTGTTCCTCATAAATGCCACAATCAGCCCAAAGCAGAGAGCAGCTTCCGCCACCGCAACTGTAATTATAAATAAAACAAAAATGTGTCCTTTTATTGAATTTAAATAATACGAAAAGGATACGAGAATAATATTAACTCCATTTAGAATAAGTTCTATTGACATTAGGATTATGATTACATTCCTTCTAATCAATACTCCTAATATCCCGATTAGGAAAATTATTGTTCCTATTATTAATAAATGATTAAGTGGAACCATTTTTCTCCATCCTTTAGACTTTTTTTCTTGAAAGCATTATTGCTCCAATCATTGCAACCAGTAAAAGCAGAGACACGACTTCAAAAGGAATAAGGTAATCTCTAAGAAGATAAGAACCAACAGCCTGAACTGTTCCTTTAGCTATTCCATATTCCTCTGGTAAAAGTGCCTCCCTTTTTCTCAATAATAAATATAGAATCTCACCACTTAAGGCAGAGAATACTATGGCGGTTATAAGTTTAATTTCCCACCTTCTTTTAAGTCCTTTAACTACTTCTAATTTGATTAATAAGATTGTAAAAACATAAATAACCATTATTCCGCCTGCATACACAATAATCTGAATTCCTGCTATAAATTCTGCTTGGAGCAAAAAGAAAAGTCCTGCGATTGAAAGTATACAAAATATAAGATAAACAGCACTATGAATAGCATTCTTTCTTGTAATAACCATTATTCCTAAGAAAATACTTAAAATTCCGAAAAAATAAATAAATCCACTATATAAACTCATTAATTCTCCTCAAAATATTTCTTAGTGTTTTCGTCTAAATACATATTCTTTTTATGAATGTAAAGTTTTTTCCTATCATAAACAGCAAGTTCATATTCATGAGAGAATCTAATGGCATTTGTTGGGCAGGCTTCAACACATAATCCGCAAAACATACATCGACTTAAATTAAATGTCCATGTAATAGGTCGTAATTTTTTATCAGGCCCTCTTTCAGAATAAATTGAAATCAATGAATCCGGACAAGCACGAATGCATTGCCCACACGCAATACAGAGATCATTTCCCTCCTCGTCCTTATACAATCTTAGCAATCCACGAAATCGTGGTTGTAACTTAAGTTTCTGTTCAGGATATTGAACAGTAATCTTCCCCAAAAAGAAATACTTTAGGGTTACAAGTAATCCCTTTATCAAATCAATTAAAAATATTTTTTTAAAAATTTTTTTAATCATTTCACCAAAATCACGATTAAGCCTGTTATAAAAATATTGACTAATGCTAAAGGAATCAGCCACTTCCAGCTTATCATCTCCAATTGGTCATATCGATATCTAGGCCATGTTGCTCTTATCCACATAAAAATGAAAACAAAAAAGGCTAATTTACCTAAGAACCAAAAAACAGGTGGAATATAATCAAGAAAATTAAGCCAATCCACATTTGGAAAGGGTCTCAACCAGCCTCCAAAAAATAGAACCGTCACAAGGGCTGAAAAGAATATCACATGAGCAAATTCTGCCACAAAATAAAAGGCAAATTTCATGCCACTGTATTCTGTATGGAATCCACCCACGAGCTCGCTTTCGGCTTCTGGTAGATCAAAGGGAAGTCTGTTTGATTCAGCAACACCTGCAATAAAAAAGATGAAAAATGCAAGAGGCTGTATGAATGCAAACCATACCTTCATTTCCTGCTGGGCTTTAACAATTTCAACAAGACTTAAAGAACGGGAAAAAAACAGAACGCTTACAAGCGACATTATTAATGCAACTTCATAACTAATCATCTGAGAAGCTGAGCGAAGGCTTCCAAGAAGTGGATATTTACTTTTAGCTGCCCAGCCACCAAGAATAATTCCAAAAACTCCAATAGAATTAAAACCAATTATAAAAAGTAAACCAATATTTAAATCAGCTAAATATAGAGTTATCTTTCTCCCAAAAATGTTTAATTCTGCTCCAAATGGAATAAGAGCAAAAACAACCAAAGCAGTTACAAAGGCAATAATCGGAGATATGTTAAAAATAAATCTATCCACCTGATTAGGTATTACATCCTCTTTTGTCAACAATTTAATTGCATCAGCAACACTCTGTAGTATTCCCTGAGGACCGACCCTATTTGGTCCAAGGCGGGATTGGACAAAGCCCTGAAATCTTCTCTCTATCCAAATTAAAATTAAAACTGATACAAAGACAAAGGTTACAATTACAAGTATTTTAATTATTGGTATTAAGACAAAATCAATAAATATACTCACCTGTCAACCTCACCTAAAACAATATCTATTGAACCAATTATTGCTACAATATCCGCAACTAAATGGCCTTCTATCATTTTTGATAAAGACTGTAAATTTACAAAAGAAGGAGCTCTGATTTTTACTCGATAGGGCATTGTAGAACCATCACTTACAATATAAAATCCAAGTTCTCCCTTTGGAGCTTCTATAGAATGATAGACTTCTCCAGGTGGAGGTTTTATTATACGCGGAACTTTTGCCCTAATCTCTCCTTCTGGCATCATTTCTAAAGCTTGCTTTATAATGCGAACACTCTGCCTCATTTCCTCGATTCTGACCTTATATCTGTCATACACATCCCCAATCTCTCCTGTTGGAATATCAAACTCTAGCTCATCATATACAGAATAAGGATTTGACTTTCTTATATCCCACTTCACTCCTGAACCCCTGAGGCTGGGACCACTCAGTCCCAAATCTATTGCATCTTCAGCGCTTATTATTCCAACATTTTTTGTCCTTTGAAGCCAGATCCTATTTTCGCTAAGCAATCTTTCATAATCATCAATGTATTTTGGAAAGCGTTCAATGAAATCCTTAACTCTTTCTTTAAAACCAGGAGGAATATCATGAGCAAGTCCACCTATTCGAAAGGCATTTAGAGTTAATCTCGCTCCACAAAACATTTCAAAAATATCCAGAATTTCTTCCCTTTCTCTGAAGCAATATAGTAAGACAGTGACCGCTCCAATATCATTAGCCTGAGTTCCAAGCCAGACAAGATGGTTTGCGATTCTCATTAATTCAGTGATAATTACCCTAATAAATTCTGCTCTTCTTGGAACTTCAATTCCCATTAATTTTTCAACCGCCTGAACCCATGCTAAATTATTTGAGGCAGCTGAAACATAATCCAATCTATCAGTTATTGGCATAAATTGAGTATAAGTTCTGAATTCAGCTAATTTTTCAATCCCTCTATGAAGATAGCCTATTATTGGCTCTGATTTAACAACTGTTTCTCCATCTAACCAGAGTTTAATTCTTAGAACTCCATGAGTGCTGGGGTGCTGAGGGCCCATATTCATTATTATTTCTTTAGTGTGTTCCAGATATCTTTTCCCCATTATTCCTCTTCTCCAGATAATGGATAATCCTTTCTTAATGGATGACCCTTCCAGTCCTCAGAAAGCAGTATTCTCTTTAAATCCGGATGACCATCAAAAACAACCCCTGACATATCGTAAACCTCTCTTTCCAGCCAATTTGCCCCTGACCATACTCTTGTTAAAGAAGTTACAGATTCTCCTTCATTAATTTTAACTTTTAATCTTAGACGATGATGAAAGGTAATTGAGTATAGATTATAAACAATTTCAAATTTTTTCTCCTTAGGGAAATGAACTGCGCATATATCCGATAAAAAATCAAATTTTAGTTCAGGCTCCTGTTTTAAAAATTCTGCAACTGGAATTAAAAATTCAGGTTTTATGGTTAAGGTGAGTTCCCCTCTATCGAATTTTTTCTCAATTATTGCAGTTGAAAAGAATTCACTTATTTTATGGATTATTTTCTCAAAATTTTCCGGTATCTCTATTTTCTCTTTTTCATTATTCATTTTTTAATAGTCATTTTACTGATTTTCTGCTGAAGTTTAATTAAGCCATTCAACAAAGCTTCTGGTCTGGGCGGACATCCTGGAATATAGACATCAACTGGAATTAGCTCATCCACCCCCTGAACAACGTGATAGGTTGGGAAAGGACCTCCAGCTATAGCACAATTTCCCATAGCAATTACCCATTTAGGCTCAGGCATTTGCTCATAAAGCCTTTTTATCACTGGTGCCATTTTTTTGGTTACTGTTCCAGCTACTATCATTACATCTGCCTGCCTGGGACTAGCGCGAAAAACCTCTGCACCGAACCTTGCGATATCAAAACGAGAGGCAGCAGTTGCCATCATTTCTATTGCACAGCATGCAAGACCAAAAGTTAAAGGCCATAGGGAATTCTTTCTGCTCCAATTTACAATATAATCAAAGGTGGTGAGTATTATATTTTTAGGAATTTTTATAATTTCATTCGCCCCCATATTTTAAAGCCCCTGTTTTCCAGATATAAAAATATCCGACTATTAAAATACCCAAGAAAATAAACATCTCAATAAAGCCAAATAAAGCCAATTTTTCATAAAGTACAGCCCATGGGAAAAGGAAAACGGTCTCCACCTCAAATATTATGAATAAAAGAGCTATAAGATAGTAACGGATTGAATATCTATCCTCTGTTTTTGTTTCAGGATCAACACCACATTCATAGGGTAAAAGTTTTTCACCTGTCTTCTTTTTTGGATGGATTAATTTTGAGAAAATAAGGATGAATATCCCTAATAGGATTGATATTATTAATATTAAAAATATGAACCAATAATATGATAACATTTTAATAATAATTAATAAAATTAGGTTCAATTTAAACAAAATTTATAACCGTTGTCAAGAAAAAGTTGGATAAATTTAAATTAGGGATTTTTCTTTTTTAAATAATTTAACAATTGGTTTGCAATTTTGGTATTTGGATTATCCTCTGAAGCTAATTCTAAAAATTTCTCAAGATATGAAATAGCCTTTTCTTTCTCATTTCTGCTTATTGATAGGGTTCCCAAATAGTAATAAGCATCCTCGAAATCAGGGTCAAGACTTATTACTTTCTGTAAAATTTCCCACGCTTTATTAGACTGACCCGTATTTATGTAACTGACGCTTAAATTATACAGTGCAACAGGATCCTCTGGACTCAGTTCAATTGCTTTCTCAAAATAAAATTTCGCTTTTTCATAATCATTATTTTTTGCAAATAATTCACCAAGATTTTTATAACTTGAATAACTTTCAGGATTAAGCTCCACACATTTTAAAAAGCTATTTATTGCTTCTTGAATTTTATTAATTTTTTTATATGCTAATCCCAAATTAAAATAATAAAGGAAAAGATAATTCTCTTGTCCTGCGCCAAGTTCTATAGCCCTTTTATATTTCTCTATAGCTTCATCAAACTTGTTCTGGTTAAAATATTTATTACCTTCTAGGAAAGCCTTATTAGCTGGTGAGAGCTTTTTGCTTACATATTCATCAGCTGACTCCATCTTAACATTAACTCTTGTGGATTCTCCGATACTAACTTTCACCTCTTTTGTAACAGTTAAATAACCCTTCTTTTCAAATTGTATAATGTAATATCCTGGATATATACCTACCTGCATATAATTGCCTTTTTTATCGGTTTTGACTTCAAAATGAACAGATAGAGTCTTGGTTGAAATAATCTTAACCTTCACATCCTTTAATGGATTTCCCTTTTTATCAGTAACCTTACCTAGAATTTTTCCATGAATCGAAGCTAATAAGAAATTAGATATTAAAAGAAATAAAAATGAAAAGAATATTACCTTTTTCATTTTAGTTCTCCTTATTTCTATCTAATGAATTTAATTGTTTTTTAAGCTTTTCCTGTGTAGGGTCAAGTTCCAGTGATTTTTTAATCAAATAAATTGCTTTATCCTTTTCACCTAGCTTTAAATAACAATCTGCTGCTAAATTTATAACATTCACTTCCATGCTCTGGGTGAGAACTTCCTCTAAGAATTTAACAGCAGATCGATAATCTTTGAGAGAATAGTAATTAAGAGCTATCAATTTTATTGTATCTAAATTCTTACTTTTCTCATATAAAGGGAAAATAACAGAGAGTGAATCTTGATATCTCTTAAGTGCATAATAAGTTTTACCTAACATTAATCTATATACTGGCTTGTCCATCATTTTGTATGCCTTTTCAAAATAAAAAAGAGCCAAATTATATTTTTTCAAGGAGAAATATTGAGTTCCAATTATGTAGAAATAACTATGATGAGGAAAAAACTTATTATAACGAGAAAAAATCCAGGGATAAACAGGATAATTTAAAGGCAAAATTGAAAATTTTTCCTTTTCAGAAAGGATTTTCTCTTGATTTTTGCTAATTATATTAATTTCTAACCAATAAAAAGCCGGATTTAATCCCTTTAAATCAATTGAACTAATATCAAAACCCTCAATCAAATTGTCATAAATTTCGATTAGTGGAATTTCTTTAGAAAACATTATTTCGTTATTTGCAAAATTTTTTATCACAATTTGGGCTTTTCCTTTCTCTATTAAAACCTGCGGGCAATTGATTATCTGAAAATATACACCTAATTTACTATTAAGGTTAAAGGTATTTTCTGAAGAGACAAAGAATTGACGATTACCAAATTGAAAAGCCTTAATTCCTCTTAAACCTTCGACCCTCTCTTTCGCAAAATAAATAAGCAGATTGGATAAATAAAATTCCTCCCCTTGTTGTGGCACTGAAATCTGATATTGAGTGGATGTAAATTCCTTTGAAACCTTATTTTTCAAAAGAAAGAATAATCTGTAATTACCGGGAATAATTGGTAAAATTCCCTGAAATGCGAACGGTTGATTTTTATGCTTTTGGTATTGCTCCTCATTTATTTCAAGAGGAATATTTTCAGTATCCTGGTAAATTGTTACTCCTTTTAAATCCTCGATTTTTATTGTTAATTCAAAGGAAGAATAAAATTTATTTTTATATTGGCCAAAAGATATCTTTTTGGGTTCCAGACTCCAATGGATAAAATTCTGACCCCTCAACTTAAAAATTTTAACCTTTGAATTACATTCTATATAGTTTGCTGTGTAATCAACTTCAACATAATCTTTATAATATTTAAATTCCAGTGCATATTTATCAGAAATTTGTTTTTCAGGAACATTCCGAATTCTTGCAAGTAAGGCTTCTGAAGAAAGAGGAGAAAACTCTCCTGTAGAATCCGCCGGGATCAAACTCAAAGTTGCAGAGGCAAGTTCTGCAGAAATGCCTTTTATTATTCTATATGCAGTCTGTCTATTTAATGGTTGATACAGTGATGGAAGCACTAACCCTTCAGGGCCAACAATAGAGGGATGATAGAGTTTATACTCTCCTATTCCCTGGGGTTGATAAAAAATCAGATAAAAATAGGGAGGTAATCCCCATTCTGGTTTTCCTTTGTAATACCATAATTCACATGGGTAAAGATTCGAATAAGTATCAAAGACTTGTCTCTCAAGAGGAGGGCCCAAGAGAAGATAAATTTTCCCTCTCTCTGTTTCTCTTCCTCTTTTAACGCTCCCTCGTCCAAACATTCTATCAACATAATTAAGTCTCCTCTGATATTCTTCATAGAACTCATTCCGAGGAGTTCCAGGAGTTGGATCTCTCTGTTTCCAAAACAATTGAATAAACAAATCCCTTTCTTTATCTGAAGTTAAGCTTAAAAATACTTTTTTTTCGATTTCTGTCATTATAGGCTCAACAGATTTTAACCACTCTTCATATTTTTTTGGAAGTTTTATTTTAGAAAACAAGGAAATGCTCACAAATAGAATAAAAGCTGTTACTACAATTTTTTTAACAATGAGACTTTTTTCCATTCCTTAAAACAAAATAACACATCATTAATTAATCATCAACCATTAAGATTTAAGATCGGGGATTGAGATAGGAAAAGGAATTTGAGTATTTTATTAACTTTTTCTAATTTTTGGGGTTCCGCCCCATCCGAGTTTTTCTCTTAGTAACTGGAAATAATTCCTTCTAGGAGATGAAATAAGGGTTAATGAAAATTCAGCCTCTTCAACTTCTACACAATCTCCAGCATTCAATGGCCTTCCCCTTTGTCCATCCACTGTTAAATAGACTTCTTCACCTTTTGTCAGAAGTTTAATTTTAATCTTAAATTCAATTGGTAAAACCATTGGCCTAAAGGATAACGTGTGAGGGCATATTGGTGTTAAGATTATAGCTGGAATTCCAGGGGATAAAATAGGTCCTCCTGCTGCAAGAGAATATGCAGTAGAGCCTGTTGGAGTGGAAATAATTAAACCATCAGCTCTCAATATGCCGAGATAATTCCCATTCACTGCCAAACCTAATTGAATTATCCTTGCCAATGCTCCTTTATTAATTACAATATCATTCAATCCGTAATAGATTTCTTCTCCAACCTTTGCCTTTAACATTTTCCTAAAGCTTATAATTTCCCTTTTCCCATTGAAATAATTTTCAAGGGTCTGATAAAGCTCATCAACGGGCACTTCTGTCAAAAATCCAAGACTTCCTAAATTTACACCTAAAACAGGAACATTTTCTTTTGCTGCCAAATGAGAAATACTTAAAAAAGTTCCATCACCTCCAAGCACAATTATCAAATCAACTTTTTTTGCAATTTCTTCCCTTGATGTAAAACTTTTTTCTCCAATTTTCTCTGCAGCTGGCTTTTCTAAAATACACTCGATTTTTCTCTCTTTCAACCATCTTGTTAATTCCTGAATAATTTTAGAAATTTCAGGGGCATGGGGCTTGATTACAATTCCAACTTTTTTAATTTTATTCATTACTTACTACCTTTTTAATAATTTCTTTTATTTGATCTTTGAAATAAAAATTAGAATTTAATCTCCATAAAATAAAATATTCGATATTTCCTTTTTGTCCTTTAATTGGAGACTTTGTAAGGCCATGAAAATAGAATCCGATTGACTCTGCCTCCCCGATTATTTTTTCCAGAACCTCTTTATGAATATTTTTATCTTTTACAATGCCTCCTTTTCCAACTCTCTCTTTTCCAGCCTCAAATTGAGGCTTTATCAATGAGATAACCTCACCATCTTCTTTAATTATTTTTTTTATTGCTGGAAGTATTTTCAAAACAGATATGAATGATACATCAATAGTCACTAAATCAATCTCATGTTTAAAATCTGATTTTTCCAGATACCTTGCATTTTTCTCAATAAGAATAACGCGAGAGTCCCTTCTTAAATTCCAATCAAGCTGTTTTGTGTCAACATCTATTGCGTATACAACTTTTGCTCCTCTCTGTAAAAGGCAATCCGTAAAACCACCTGTTGAGGAGCCTATATCTGCTACGATTTTATTCTCTGGTGAAATTTTAAAATCCTCAAGTGCTTTTTCAAGCTTTACTCCACCCCTGCTTACATAAGGCAATTTATTTTTAATTTCAATTTTTGCACTTATATCTATTTTCTCCCCTGGTTTTTCGATTCTCTTCCCATTTGCAAAAACTTCTCCAGCTAGTATTAGTCTTTTGGCTTTCTCTCTGCTCTCTGTTAAACCGAGCTTTAGAAGAAACAAATCAGCTCTTTCTTTTACCATAATTTTTCTTATAAAAATCTAAAATTTGATTATAAAGCCCCTCTTCATCTAAATTAAGAATTTTTAAAATCTCCTCTCTTTTTCCATGAGGATAAATTTTCCCAGGAATTCCAATGCTCTTAAACTTTATATTATTTATTTCTTTCAAATCCAAAAACTCTCTTACTCCACTTCCGAATCCTCCATTTAGAATACCCTCTTCCACGGTTATAATTAAATTGCCGGGTTTTGCGAATTTCAAAATTAATTCTTCATCAATTGGCTTAGCAAATCTGGCATTTGCAACCGCTAGACTTATACCTTCCTTTTCTAATCTTTTAGCAACATTCAAACATGGATAAACCATGCTCCCAAACGCGAGAATCAAGCCCTCTCCATCCTTTATTAATTCTGCCTTTCCAATTGGGATTTTCTCCCAATTTCTGGAGAGACTTACTCCATATACTGATGTCTTAGGATATCTAAGTGCAACAGGCTGGGATAAATGGATTGCAGTGTATAACATTTGTCTCAGTTCATTTTCATCTTTTGGCGCCATTATTATCATATTGGGCATTGGTCTCAAATAAGAGATATCATTAATTCCTTGATGAGTTGGACCATCGTGTGGCACAACCCCTGCTCTATCAATTGCAAAAACTACGGGTAAATTCATGAGACAGACATCGTGATAAATCTGGTCATAAGCTCTTTGAAGAAAAGTTGAATAAATAGCAACAACTGGTTTTAATCCTTCCAAAACTAAACCACACGCAAAATCAACAGCATGCTGTTCAGCAATTCCAACATCAAAAAACCTGTCCGGATATTTTTCAGCAAAATAATTTAATCCTGTACCAGTTGTCATAGCTGCTGTAATTGCAATAATTTTCTCATTTTCCTCAGCTAATTCCACTAAGGCTCTTCCGAAAATTTCAGAATAGGATGGAAGATTACTCTTTTTTATTGGATTTCCAGTTTTTATATCAAAAGGTGAGGCACTATGAAATTTTTCAGGGTCTTTAAGAGCTGGAGTATATCCCTTTCCCTTCCTTGTAATACAGTGAATTAAAACAGGTCTGTCATATTTTTTAGCCTCTTCGAATACTTCAATTAAGGAGCCGAGACTATGTCCTTCTACAGGACCCTTATATCTTATTCCAAGTTCCTCAAAAAGCAGACCAGGAAAAATTGTTTTTTTCACTGCTTCTTCAACACCAGAAGCTATTTTTATTATAGGTCTTCCAAAGGCAGGAATATTTTTCAAAATTGTTCTAACCGTATCTTTTATTCTTAAGTAATATTGTCCTGAAACAATATAAGAAAGATATTTAGATATTGCGCCAACATTTTGAGAGATTGACATTTCATTATCATTTAAAATAATTATAATTCTTTTCTTCAAATGTCCGATTTGATTTAAAGCTTCAAGTGCAACACCTCCAGTTAATGAACCATCACCAATAACAGCCACAATATGGTAATCCTCTCCCTTTAAATCCCTTGCCACTGCCATGCCAAGAGCTACTGAGAGCGCAGTTGAAGCATGCCCAGTATTTAAAACATCATATTCACTTTCCTCCCTATTTGGAAAGCCGGATATTCCATCCAGTTGTCTAATTGTATGAAATTTATCCTTTCTTCCTGTCAAAATCTTATGAGTATAACATTGATGACCAACATCCCAGATGATCTTATCTCTTGGGGCATCAAATACATAATGTAATGCAATTGTCAATTCTACCACTCCAAGATTTGAAGCTAAGTGTCCTCCATTTTTTGAAACAACCTCAATAATCAATTTTCTTATTTCCTTTGCCAAACGAGAAAGTCTATATAAAGAGAAATTTTTTATATCTTTTGGAGTATTAATTCTATCCAGTAATCTACTCATTTACCTCTCCCTATGAACTGCTTTATTTAATAAATATTCCAAGCATGGGGAGTCAATTCCAGCTTTTCTAAGGGCTGTTAAGGCTTCTCTTTCCAATTCAAGAGCTTTTTCTTTCGCTTTTTTCTCTCCCACCAAAAGTGCATAATTTAAACGCTTTGTATTCTTTTCTTCTTCCATATCCAAAATATCATCAATTATTTGATATGCAATTCCAAGATTTTTTCCGTATATCTCGAGAGCATCCATTTTTTTTCTTTCAGCTTTTGCAACAATGCCACCTGTTTTAACTGCAGCAATTATCAAATATGCGGTTTTTTTAAAGCTAAGATCCAAGAAAGTGCTTTCATTTTCCCTTGTTCTATCCAGAGTGAGATCCAGAGCCTGGCCATTTATCATTCCTTCAATTCCAGCTGCCTTTGAAATTAAATTTATAATTTCCAAGGTAAAAGGCTGGGAAAGGGAAGAAAGAATCTGAAAAGAAAGAGTAAGAAGTGCATCTCCAGCAAGCAAAGCTATTCCCTCATCATAAACTTTATGGAGTGTAGGTTTGCCCCTTCTAAAATCATCATTATCCATAGATGGGAGGTCATCATGTATTAATGAATAATTATGTATTAGTTCAATTGCACATGCATAGGGTAGCAATTCTCTCTCTTTTGCGCCCAAGCTTTCTCCAGAACATAAGGTTAATAATGCCCTAAACCTTTTTCCCCCAGAAAAAACAGCATATTTCATTGGTTCATATAAAAGACTACCTTTAGTTTTTTCTAGTATTTTATTTAATTCTATATCAATTCTTTTTTTCTTTTCTAAAATAAACTCCTCTATTTCCATTAATCTTTATTTTCTCCCTTTTTTATTTGGAATGGCTCTTTTTTAATTTCTCCCTCTTTTTTCATCAATATTTCTATTTTTTTCTCAGCTTTATCCAATTCTTCTCTCAAGAATCTTGAAAGTGAAATTCCTTCCTCAAAGAGCTTAAGAGACTCTGTCAGAGATAAATCCCCTTTTTCTAATTCCTCAACTATTTTCTCAAGTCTTTGAAGAGCTTCTTCAAAATTTTTCTCTTTCATTCTTTAAAAGACTCCATTATTGGAATAATCCTTTTTTCTTTATCAATTTTTTTAACTGTGCAGGTTACCTCTCCTTTATAAAAGTTAACCCTTAAATCCTCTTCAATCTTAACCTGCTCTGCACTTTTAACCAATATCTGCCCTTTACCTCTCCAGCACAAGGAATAACCTCTTTTTAGTATACTCAAAGGACTTAAATTATTCAACTGCTCCATAAGATTCCTCCATTGCCCTTCCTTTCTCTCCAATATATTTTTTATATTGCTTCTCAATTTCTGATTAAGAACAGAAAAGGATGTCTTCTTTTGGGTGAATTTTTCTTGTATCTCCTTAGTTGCTCTATAAGCTCTAAATTCTAATTCATCTATTCTCTGTAAAAAATTATTAATTAAAGTTGGAAAATTGATTATTTTTTCATTTTGAATTAAAGTAAGGGCTAAGTTCTTCTTCTGTTCAAATATAAATTTAATTGCATTAACCATTCTGGAATTTAAACTATCAATTCTATCTTTGAAAGCTTCCTCCTTTTCTACAACAAGCTCCGCAGCTGCAGATGGAGTGGACGCTCTCATATCAGCCACAAAATCCGCTATTGTAAAATCAATCTCATGCCCGACAGCTGAAATAATTGGTATTTTTGAATTAAAAATGGCTCTTGCCACTATTTCTTCATTAAATGCCCAGAGATCCTCTATGGGGCCACCACCCCTGCTGATTATTATTACATCAACATCCGAAGATTCATTGAAATATTCTATTCCTTCCACTATTTCTTCTGCAGCCCCCTCGCCCTGAACTTTAACAGGATAAATCAATATCTGCAATCGAGCAAATCTCCTCTCTAATATCTTTAAAATATCCACTATTGCTGCCCCTTCTGGTGAAGTAATTAATCCTATTTTTCTTGGAAGAAGAGGAAGCGATTTCTTATACCTAGAATCAAATAAACCCTCTTTTGCAAGCTTCTCTTTTAACTGTTCAAAAGCTAATTGTAAGGCTCCTTTTCCCTTTGGTTCTAAAATTTCAACAATAATTTGATACTCACCCCTTGGAGGATAAACAGTTATTCTTCCCCTACATATTACTTGTAATCCATCCTTTAATTGAAAGGGAAGCTGAGAAGCCTGGGAGCGAAACATAACTGCCTTTAATTGACTGAACTCATCCTTTAAGGTGAAATATATATGACCAGAACTATGGAAGTGATAATTTGATATTTCTCCTTCGACCCAAACCAATGGAAAAGAGGACTCAAGTTCTAATCTAATAAGCTTTGTGAGTTCACTTACTGTATAAACTCTATCCGGAAAAATTAATGCCTGATTATCCACTTTCTTCCTCTATTCTTGTAATCCTTTCTATATTTAAAGCTTTTCCACTTTTAGAATCTACCTCAATATATACACCTGATAAAATCTTCCTGCCTTTTCCAACTTCAAATTTACAAGGAAATGCTGTTAACAATCTGCTTACAGCCAATTCTTTTTTTATACCTATAACTGTATCAAGTCCCCCGACCATTCCTACATCGGTTAAATATGCTGTGCCTTTTGGCAGTATTCTCTCATCCGCGGTTGGAACATGCGTGTGTGTTCCTATAACAGCTGAAACCCTTCCATCAAGGTACCAACCCAGAGCTTGTTTTTCTGAAGTTGCTTCTGCATGAAAATCAACAATTATTATTGGTGTTACTTTTTTTAATTCTTCAATTTCTTTATCTGCTGTTCTAAATGGACAATCAATAGGCTCCATAAATATCCTTCCTTGTAAATTCAGAATAGCAATTTTATAACCCTTTTTATTTTCAAGAATTGCAGAGCCTCTTCCTGGATTACCTGGAGGAAAATTGGCAGGCCTAATTATTCTCTTATTTCCATCAATAAAGGGAATAGCCTCTTTCTTTTGCCAGATATGATTCCCGGAGGTAAGAATATCAACAAAAGAAAGAAGCTCCAATCCTACTTTCTCTGTTAATCCAAGACCTCCTGCAGCATTCTCACAATTCGCTATAGTGATATCAATATTATAAGCTTTTTTTAATTGGGGTAAAAAATTCTCCAATATTTTTCGACCCGGTCGACCTACAATATCGCCGAGAAATAATATCCTAACACTATCTTGCATATTCTACTGTTCTTCTCTCTCTTATTACAGTAACTTTTATTTGACCTGGATAATCAAGCTCCTTCTCTATTTTTCTGGCAATTTCTCTCGCAATAATACCGCATTCCTCATCTGATACCTTATGACTCTCAACAATTATTCTAATCTCTCTTCCTGCTTGAAGAGCATATGATTTAGCAACACCATCAAAAGAATTTGCGATTTCTTCAAGTTTTTCAATTCTTTTAATATAAGTTTCTAATAACTCCCTTCTTGCACCCGGTCTTGCAGCTGAAATTGTATCTGCTGCTTGAACAAGCACTGCCTCTACTGAAGGGAAATCCACGTCTCTGTGATGAGAAGCTATTGCCTGAATTACCTCCTCACTTTCCCCATATTTTTTAGCAAGCTTAACACTTAATTCTGTATGAGTCCCCTCTATTTCTCTATCAACTGCTTTGCCAATATCATGAAGTAATCCCGCCCTCAGCGCAATCTCACGGTTAGCACCAATTTCAACAGCCATTAGAGCACTTATATATGCAACCTCTTTTGAATGTTGAAGAACGTTTTGCCCATAACTGGTTCTATATTTCAATTTTCCAAGTAATTTGATTAACTCAGGATGAATGTCTCTTATGCCAAATTCAAGAACAACTTCCTCACCCTCTTTTTTTATTTTTTCATCTAATTCTGCTTTTACATTTTCCACCACCTCCTCTATCCTTGCAGGATGAATTCTCCCATCCATTACCAATTTTTCAATAGCCATCTTTGCAAGTTCCCTTCTAATTGGATCAAAACTTGAAAGTATAACAGCTTCAGGCGTATCATCTACAATTATATCCACCCCAGTTGCCATTTCTAATGCTCTTATATTCCTTCCCTCTCTTCCAATTATTCTTCCTTTCATATCATCTGAAGGTAGGTCCACAACAGAAACTGTTGTTTCCACCACATGTTCTGCAGCACTTCTCTGAATCGCCTGACTTATTATATTCTTTGCAATAGTTTGACTTTTTTCCCTTATTTCATCCTCAACCTTTTTCAATATCTGAGCTGCCTCTAATTTAGCTTCATCCTCAATTCTTTTTAATAATAAATTTTTAGCTTCTTCTCGAGAAATTCCCGAAATTTTCTCCAGCCTCTCATTCTCTTCTTCAATTAATTTTTTATATTCCTCCTCCATCTGATTCAGTCTTGATTCTCGTTGATATAATTCTCTCTCACGAGAATACAATTCTCTTTCCTTTCTCTCGAGTATCTGAGCTTTTCTCTCTAACTTTTCCTCTTTTTGAACTAGCCTTCTTTCCATTTCATTGACTTTTCTAACCTGATCTCTCATTTGTCTTTCAAGCTCAGCTTTTAAATTTAAATATCTTTCTCGAGCCTCCAAAGTAGCTTCTCTTTTAATCCTCTCTACATCTGCCTTAGCACTTTCAAGAATTTCTTTTGCTTCTTCTTTTGCTTCCTTTAAAGAGCGAGCAATTGAAGTCTTTCTAAATAAAAGGTAAAGGATAAACCCTAATATAAATATTCCAATTTCTATTAAAATTAAGGTTAGTATGTTCAGCGGAATCACCTCCTTTTCAAAAAGGTCAAAGGAGATGAAGTTCAGGAGGGTTAAGACTATTTTTTAATTTTATTTTAACCCGGGGAAGAGCTTGTGAAAAATTTAATTCTATTGAAAATTTTTCTTTAAATTTAAAAAACAATTTATTTTTAAAAATATTATCTTCCCCGGTTAAAATTAAATTCTTTTTAAGTAGCATTTTCCACAGAATTTAAATTTCCATTATCTTCAATAAGTGAAAGCTCTAAATTCTCAATATTATTCTCAACCCTCCTTATAGCTTCATCCACTTGATTTAATCGTTTTTCACATGCAAACTTTTCGTCTGCGATACTCATAGCAGCAAGAACCGCAACTTTTAAAGGATCAGATATTCCAAGCTCCTTTGAGATCTCTCTCATCTTTTGATCCACATATGAGGATAAGTTCAAAATGTAGCCTTCTTCCTCTTCACTCTCTAATTTGTATTTTTCCCCGAATATCTCTACTTCGAAGATTTTATTCACCTTCAAACTCCGATCATTTCTATCTGCTTTATTAGATTCTCTATCCTCTCTCTAACCTCTTCTCTCTCTTCTCTCAGCCTCTCAACTTCTGCCCTCATTGAACTCCACTTCTCTTTCTCGTTTCTGTATTTATCTCTTTCCTCCTCTAAGTTCTTTATTATCTCCTTCAACCTTTTATTTTCTTCTTTAATTTTTTTAGCAAGCTCTATTAAATTTAATATTTTTTCCTCTAATATTCTAATTCTTTCTATTTCGGTTGTCAATTAATACTCCTTTTTATTCTCTTAATTTTATCCCAAATTTGTTCCTTAAATCCTCAAAAATTCTGTTATGAACTACTTGAACTTCCTCAGCAGATAAGGTTTTCCCAGGATGAGAATAAACAAATCTTATAGTCATGCTCACTTTTCCAGGAGGAACAGGAGGTCCTGTGTAGTAATCATATAACATAAACTTCACTAATATAGAAGGAGCAATCTTACCTATTTCTTCTTCTATTTCTTTATAAGATCTTTCCTTATCAATTATAAAAGATAGATCCCTCACAATTGATGGAAATTTACTGAATGGCTTAAATTTGATAGGTGGTAGGGACTTATTTAAGAGAGACTCAAGATTGATTTCAACAGCATATACATCTTCTTCTATTTCAAAAGCTTCTCTTATTTCCTTTCTAATTAGTCCAATATAGCCTATTTTCTCTCCTTTTACATTTATGTTTAGGGAAAAATTATTCTCGAAATAATTACAATCTTCATATTCAAATGAAAATGGCAATAATTTAAGTTTTTCAAATAAAGATTCTATTGTTCCTTTTAGAATAAAAAAATCACTTTTTTTCTCTTTCTCCTTCCAGTATCTCTCCTTGAATAACCCGCTACAAACAATTCCCAAAGACATGTATTCTTTCGGTTTTTCCCCTTCCCACTCATAAATTTTCCCTATTTCAAAAATGCTAATTCCCTCTGCTCCTCTGTTCAGATTCCAGCTTATATTTTGAAGAAGTCCTGGAAAGAGACTTGTTCTCATTCTGGAAAATAGAGAAGAGATGGGGTTTTTCAATTGAATCGGATTCTTCTCATTCTTAAAGAAATCATCTTTATCTGGACTGGTAAAACTATAATTTATAACTTCATCAAAACCCATGGAAATGAGTATTTTTCTAATTTGTTCTATTCTTTCTTTTTTCGTATTAAATGGATTTTCTGTGATTCTAAGCGAAGGTAGTTGGGAGGGTATCTTTTCATATCCATAAAATCTTGCAATTTCTTCAATTAGATCTATTTCTCTTTCTAGATCAATACGATGAGAGGGCGGTTGAACTTGCCAAACATCCTGGCTTGTCTTATCTATATTACATCCAAGATAGTTTAAGATTTCCTCAACAAATTCTTTTTGAAGAGGAACTCCAATTATTTTTTCCGCTCTTTTCATGCGAAAAATTATAGCTTTTTGTCTTCTTGGATTTGGATAATTATCTATTAGGCCTTTTGCCACTTTTCCACCAAAAGATGATAAAAGAGAGGCTGCAATGCGTGCTGCACGTGGAGGAGACTCAATATCTGCACCTCTTTCAAACCGATAAGATGCCTCTGTTATCAAACCAAGTTTTTTTGATGTTTTTCTTATAGAGATAGGATTAAAATAAGCACTTTCTATCAGGACATTTCGTGTCTCTTCCTTTATTCCTGACTCCTCTCCACCAATTACTCCAGCTATTGCTATTGGTTTTATTGAGTCAGCAATTACGAGCATTTCATTAGAAAGCTCCTCTTCCTTTTCCTCAAGTGTCAAAATTCTCTCTCCAGGTTGAGCTCTTCTAATTATCACTCTTCTCCCTTCTATTTTTTCTAAATCGAATGCATGTATAGGATGACCAGTCAATAATAAAACATAATTTGTAATATCAACAATGTTGTTAATGGAGCGGAAGCCAAGAGACTCAAGCCTTTTCCTTATCCATTCAGGTGATTCTCCGACTTTTATATCCTTTACAATCATTCCAACATAACGAGGACAAAGTTCCTCGTCCTTGATTGTTATTTCCACAAAATTCTCTACAGATTCTTCAATCCAGTTAATTGGAAAATCGAGTTCCTTCAGGGGAGTCCTAAAGTATGTTGAAATTTCCCTTGCAATTCCTATATGACCTAATGTATCTGGCCGATTCGGATAAGTTTCAATATCAAGAATTAAATCATCTTCCTCTTCAACTATCTCTTCAACCATTAACCCTATTTTATTTAAGGCATTAATCAGTTCTTCATTGGAACAGTCCAACTCTACTAGTTCTCTTAGCCATTTAACGCTTACTTTCATTTTCTCATTTTTAAGAAAATTGTCTTATAAATCTAAGATCATTCTCATAGAATAAACGCATATCAGGAATTTGGTATTTTATCATCGCAATTCTCTCAATCCCAAGGCCAAAGGCAAATCCTGTGTATTTCTCCGGATCAATATTTACATTTTTCAATACCTGGGGATGAACCATTCCTGAGCCAAGAATTTCAATCCATCCTGTTCCTTTACATATTCCGCAATCTGATTTGTTACCCTCACATATTGGACAGCTTATATCCACCTCAGCAGATGGTTCAGTAAAAGGGAAATAACTCGGTCGGAACCTTGTCCTCACTCTTCCTGAAAACAGAACTTTTAAAAAATAATCGAGAGTTCCTTTAAGGTGACTGAAACTTATATCCTCATCCACAACCAATCCCTCAACCTGATAGAACATCGGCAAATGGGTTGGATCTGGCTCATCTTTCCTAAAAACCCTTCCAGGAACAATTATCTTAATTGGAGGCTTTTTTCTTTCCATGACTCTCACCTGAACAGGTGAGGTATGGGTTCTTAATAAGATATCATCGGTTATATAAAGGGTATCCCACATATCTCTTGCTGGATGTTCTTCTGGAAAATTTAATGCAGAAAAATTATAGTAATCTGTCTCGATTTCCGGCCCCTCTTCAATTGAATAACCCATTGTTAAAAAGATTTCTTCAATTTCTTTCTGAATAATATTTATTGGGTGAATTGAGCCAATATATCTTCTCTCACCAGGTAAAAATAAGTCAATTTTTTCTTCTTCTCGCTTAATAGCACTTAAATTCTTCTCAATTTGAGCTAATTGTGAGACAATGTATTCTTTAAATTCATTAGCTAATTTACCTGCATGAGGTTTTTGGGAAGAGGGAAGATTTTTTATTTGGTTAAAAATTTCTTTTACATAGCCTTTTTTACGGCTCAGAAATAAATTGCGGAGTTCTTCAAAAGACTTTTTATCTATAACCGTTTTACTTTTCTGCTCAAAAAGAAGCTTAAGTCTCTCGATATCCTTTTCAAACTTTTCCATTTTACCCTAAACAACTTCCTTAACCCTTTGAACTAATTGGTCAAAGGATTGGGGGTTATTTACTGCCATATCAGCTAGCATTTTTCTATTAATTGCAATATTCAATTTCTTTAGTCCATACATGAATTTACTATATGAAAGACCATACTGAGAAGTTGCTGCATTAATTCTTATAATCCACAATCTCCTGAAATCTCTTTTTCTATTTCTCCTATCCCTGTAAGAATAAACCAGAGCCTTTTCTACTGCTTCCTTAGCTGTTCTATATAATCTATGTTTAGCCCCCCAATAGCCTTTGGCTTGTTTTAATATCTTCTTTCTTCTACGAGCTTTTCTTGGTCCTCTTTTTACTCTTGGCACTTTCTCACTCCTTTCATTTTATGATTAATATGGCAACATTTGTTTTATTCGGGATTTATCGCAGGAATTGATAATTGCTTCCTTTTCTAATCTTCTCTTTCTTTTGCTCGACTTCTTAGCAAGCAGATGGCTTCTATAGGCATGTCTACGCATTATTTTTCCTGTTGCTGTCACCTTAAATCTTTTCTTAGCTCCCTTATGTGTTTTTAACTTGGGCATTTTTTCCTCCTTTTTTAATTGGGCTCAAAACCGTTGAAACAAAAAAACTTTGACTCTTGGGCTGACCCTCAACCACAGCAAGATCTTTTGTATCCTCTACAACCCTTTTTATAAAATCATGTGCAAGCTGGGGTTTTGCCCTCTCTCTTCCCCTTAAAATCACTGTTATTTTCACCTTGTTTCCATCCTCTAAGAATTCTCTAATATGACGGAGTTTAAAATCATAATCGTGTTTACTTATTTTTGGTGTGAATTTCATTTCCTTAATCTGTATCTGCTTCTGATGTTTCTTTGCCTCCTGAGCCTTTTTTTGAAGTTCATACAGGTACTTCCCATAATCCATTATTCTGCATACCGGAGGATTTACATTAGGTGCCACCTCAACCAAGTCCAAACCTTTCTCTTCTGCAAGTGTTAATGCCTCTTCAAGGGAAACTATCCCTATCTGTTTTTTATTTTCATCTATTAATCTCACTTCTCTGGCCCTTATCTCCTCATTTATTCTATGAGGTCTGTTTCTTCTAATAAAAGGCTTTCTTCTAATCCCTATTCCTCCTCCTAAATAATATATTCTAATGATTTATTTTTATCCAAATTTATCACCATTTCAATAAATTTTTCAAGCTCCATTTTACCTTTATCTCCTATCGTATGAACTCGCAAAGATATGTTACCTTCCTTTTTTTCTCTTTCGCCAACAATAACCATATAAGGAATTTTATTCTTTTCAGCATCTCTTATTTTATAACTAATCTTCTCGTTTCTCAAGTCAGTTTCGCATCTAATTCCATATTTTTTTAGGGAATCTTCGATTTTCAACGCATAGTCATTGGTTTTCTCGGTAATTGGAAGAATAATTACTTGAATAGGAGCTAACCAGACTGGAAAATTTCCTTTATAATGCTCTATTAAAATACCGAAAAACCTTTCAAGAGAACCCAGAATAGCTCTATGAATCATAAATGGTCTATGCAATGCCCCATCCTTTCCTATAAATGTCAAATTAAATCGAGAAGGTAAATTAAAATCGAGTTGAATCGTAGTGCATTGCCATGCTCTTCCTAGAGCATCTTTGATTTTAATATCAATTTTTGGCCCATAGAAAACACCTTCTCCTGGGTCAATCTTATAATTAAGTTCCATCTTCTTTAAAGAATTCTCAAGAGCATTTGTTGCTTTCTCCCAGTCTTTTAAATCACCAACAAATTTCTCTGGTCTTGTTGATAAATAGATTTCATATTCTTTGAAGCCAAATGTTTTAAGAATCTTTAAAGTAAGTTTGATTACATTTGTAATTTCTGATCCTAATTGTTCTGAACTGCAAAAAATATGAGCATCATCCTGGGTAAAACCCCTCACTCTTAAGAGACCATGAAGGACTCCACTCCTTTCAAATCTATAAACTGTTCCAAGTTCAGCCCATCTTAAAGGTAAATCCCTATAACTCCTTTGTCTTGACTTGTAAATCATTATATGAAAGGGACAATTCATTGGTTTAATTTCATATTCAACCTCATCAATTTTCATTGGAGGATACATGGCTTCGTAAAATTGGGTATGACCGCTCTGCCTCCATAAATCCAGTCGAGCTATATGAGGTGTATAAACCAATTCATATCCATTTTTTAAATGTTCTTCTTTCCAGAAATCCTCTATTAATTTGCGTATAATTGCTCCCTTAGGATGCCATAGAATTAAACCCGCTCCAATTTCTTCATTTATACTGAAAAGATCAAGTTCAGGCCCTAGTTTTCTATGATCTCTTTTCTTAGCTTCTTCTATTGAGTGAAGGTAATTATCAAGGTCTTCCTTTTTAAAAAAGGCTGTTCCATAAATCCTCTGGAGTCTTAAACCTTTCTCGTCTCCCCTCCAATATGCACCTGAAGAAGAAAGGATTTTAAAATATTTAATTTGAGAAGTTGACGTGAGATGAGGACCAAGACAAAAGTCAATGAAATCCCCTTGTTGATAACAGGTAACCTCATCTCCTCCCTTCTCTTCAATCAATTCAACCTTTAAATCTTGTCCTTTCTCTCTGAAAATTTCAATTGCTTCCTTTTTGGATAAAATTATTTTTTTAATCGGAATATCTTCTTTTGAAAGCTTCCGCATCCTCTTTTCAATTTTTTCCAAATCCTCTGGTGTAAAAGGTTTATCTCTATAAAAATCATAATAAAAACCATTTTCTACAGGTGGTCCAATTCCTGTTTTTGTGCCGGGAAATAACTGGAGAACTGCCTGTGCCATTAAATGTGCAGTACTATGTCTTAATATTTCAAGACCATCCTCTGAGTCAGGAAAAATCAAATCAATCTTCACACTATCATTCAATACAAAGTCCAAATCGTATAGTTCTCCATTAATTTTCACTCCAAGGGGTTTTCCATCTAAATTTAATTTTGTTATTATCTCTGATACTTTTGTCCCCTTTTTAACTAAAAGAGAAGAGTCATTAATTTCAATCCGGATTAAATTTTCCATAGGATTAGCTAATAAATATGGAGGAATTTAATTTCAGAGAAATTGAATATTTAATTCCTTTATTTTTAATCATTTTTATTTTTAAATAAAAATATGGTAGGCGCGGCGGGCTTTGAACCCACGACCTCTTCCGCGTCAAGGAAGCGCTCTACCCCTGAGCTACGCGCCTTCCTTACTCAAAAATTTATATTAAATGAAACTAGCACGCTTGTCAATAGTGCGAATTGAATCACTTAAAATCTATATGAAATTGAATCGTTGCCTCATGAGAAAATCTACACGAAATATATTAAAATTAAGCCTCCTTTTAAAGTCAAGGAATTTAAGGAGGCGAAGAAATGGGGTTAACAATGAGGACTAAGAGAGAAA
>Ga0209426_1000867_pt1 | contig 23875 bp, 25 predicted proteins | sample Deesub1362B_J571_FD_187697 | JGI IMG/M metagenome (GOLD analysis project Ga0209426, IMG submission 187697) | Deep oceanic, basalt-hosted subsurface ecosystem from Juan de Fuca Ridge flank, Pacific Ocean, CORK Borehole 1362B_J2.571 (SPAdes)... ...
CTCGCTAGAGCACGCCGGCCCGCCGCGCGGGCGCGCAGGTGCTCCACATGTGCGGCGCGCTGCGCTGCCACATGGGCCTGGTGGGCGGCGCGCTCGCTGGCCTCGCGCGCCTCATCGAGGGCGGCCGGACGCGCGGCCAGGTGCTCAGCCCCGTGCCATGCCAGCATCGCGCCCAGCAGTCCGATCGGCTTGTGCGGGGCGTCCGGAATCCAGTGCCCTACCCCAAGCCAGTCGCGCACGAGTTGGTTCACATCGCGCGGTGTCCACCCGTGCCGGGCGGGAGCGGCCAGAATCGCTGCCCAGGCGCTGGGACTATGCCGGTGACACCACGGGGGGGCCTGCGGATCAGCGCGCCACGCTTTAGCCAGCGCCGCCCCCCCGCCGTTAAGGTCCGCGCGGTGCACCGCGCCGCGGTTACCGGCGCCGGAACGGCGGCGGGTGACGGTAGTAACCACATCCTGACGGACGTGTTGATCCCTAACGGGACCACTACGTGGATGGGGTGACAGCACCGTTTGGACTTTGTGGATAACCCGGTTGAGCAGCCGGTGGTCGTGCAGCGCCCACACGCTGGCCCAGCCGCGGCCGCGGTCACCGACCCGCCAGGAGGCCAGGCGTTCGGCGCGGGTGCGTTGGCGGCCGCGCAGCACCTCGGTAGCCACCCCCAGCAACCGCAGCACGGTGTTGGCGCGCTGGATGGTGCGCACGTCGTAACCGGTGTCGGTGGCCAGCCGCTCATTGCTGGGCCGGCAATCCCGGCCGGTGGTGTAATCGGCATAACGTGCGCGGGCCTGGGCGATGCGCAGCAGCGCGCGCCGGCTGATCTGGTTGGCCCCCATGTGCGGGCGAACGTCGGCGTCGTAGCGCAAGTCGTAGGCCACCGGAACCGTCCACCGGGCCCACCGATCCGCGCCAGCCCAGCACGGCACACCCGCGTACGGGGCATCGCCGAGCTCGAGCACAATGGCCGCCGCAATCGTGCGGCAGTTGGCCGCCAACAACGCGTGCGCACGCGGACCCGTGCGGGCCGCTCCGCGCCGCGGCTGTAGGCGTGTACACCCGCGATAAGCGGGCAGAAATGTATCGGTTTCTGAAACATCACGGTGCGCCTCTAGAACCCGCTTGGGGTATGCGCTACCGTGAGACGAGTCCACCAAGACACGTCCCTTCGGGGAAGCGGAAACCCTCGGCCCGCCAGCCGGGGGTTTCGCCGTTTATTCAGCTGTCACGTGTGCCTCAGCGTCCCGCAGTGAAACCAAGCATTGGTCGCCGAGGCGGGGCTGTCAGATCGCCAGCGGCAGAACCTCCATCTTCTGGTCGAGTTCGCGGACAAGGTCCTCACGGCCGTACCGATATGCCAGGACATCAGCAACGAGCTGCGACAGGCTCATGCCTCGCTGAGCGGCCTCGGCTTTCGCCTCGTCATAAACCGCTTCAGCTGGGCGACACATGATGAGCTTTCGTTGACCCTTGTGCGGTTGCGCCATACGCCAACCCTCACATGACTATCTGATAGATATCGCCCGACACGCCGTGCGCCCGTGATGTTTTCGTGATCAAGACCGCGGCCGGAAACACGACCAGCGGGTGAAGAGCTGAGGCGCCGGTACGGATAACCGTCTGCAGCAAGACGGGCGATAAAAACCCGCCTCCCAGCAGGGACGGGTAGTATGACGCGATTATGGCAACGCCTGGCCCGATAGGGCGATGTGGGCTAATATAGGCGTGTCTGCGGCAATAGCTGCAGGAAGTGAGCCCGAGACCCGGCCGGACGACCGCGGCGCTCGGGCTTCGCGCGTATCTGGGGTGGGTTCAGACCGTCTGCACCGTTATCACGGATCGGATGTGGGATCGCCAATACCCGCCCTTGGCCCAACACCAGGCGAAGGCATCTGGAATACCGAGTAGGCGTTCTGCGGCCGCGCGCCGGTGCTCATAGCGCAATGTGGCCTCTCGGCCTGCGGCACGCACAGCGTGGTAGAGCAGCCGGCGATCGGATTGCACGAGGGTCTCGTCCTGATCTAAGACGATCAAGGTTTCGACATCGCTGGCGGCCAGATCATCAACCAGTGCGGATAGACACGCGGCCCGGGCGAGCACCTGGGTGTGGTGTCGTCGACCCGCGTCATAGACCGTCGCGCGAAGATCGGCCGCGGCGAGCGTCTTGGCGATGGTCTCTTTGCGACCGTCCGCCTCGTCTTTCATATGGAGATGCTGCTGGCCCGGCTTGAGCAGATCCTGAACGACACCACGAGCCGACGTCAGGTCCTCGCCCAACACGACTGCGGCCACCATCAGGTAGTCGCGGTGTTTGGTCTCGTCGACGTAGACGTGGCGAGCGGTCACGGCATGCTCCGGGCACCGGAGAGTTTCGCCGCGCTGCGGCCTGCACGGATTACGGCGGGGGTGCAACCGCAGCACATCCCGCGGCCGCTGCAGGAGAGGTTGACCCCGCCGACCCGCATGATTAGGGACGCTAGCGACAAGGGGTGCAGTCACCCCGGTACAACACGAATTGAGAAGGGTTTTATGACTCGCTGGCGGCGGGTTGCGGCTCGAAGGCGGTCTTCAAGCTGGCGAGATTGGTCTTAAAGTCCTGGTAGGCGGCGCGACGTTCATCGTCGGTGGCGTAGTCGTCGCCGTATTTGTCCAGCCATGCTGCCCAGTGCTCGGCGGAACCTGGTTGCGGCGGCTTGGCGGCCGGCGGCGTGTTCGCGTTCATGATGTCCACGGTATGACTCGCTCCTGACATTTGTGCGCCTTCGCGCCTGCCCTTCTCGTAGTGGCCGCTGTTGTGCGTGGTGGTATTGGGTGTCAAGACTCGACCGTCGTCGACCGCGTAGCGGCGTGGCCTTGACCGCCGACACCACCACGTTCGCCACAATTGGCGGCGAGGAAGGACATGGCACGTCAGCTCAACTGGGCATGCGGTCGTTGTGGTCTGGTCTGGGGATACCCGCGTTGTCGAGGTAGGTGTTGATGGCTTCGTCGACGGTATCGGTGATGGCGTATCCGCGGGCCTTGATCCATTCGAGCCGGGCCAACGTCCCTGAGTGCAGTTGGGTAGCGAACGGGTTTTTCGCCTTGCGCTGTCGGGCTTTCAGCCGCACCGGCGGCTCGGCGACTTCGTTTCGCTCGTCGGGGGTTACCACCGGCGCCGGCGGAACGTCATCGTCCTGAGGCGGTGGGCTGACTGTTGCCGGTTCGGGGGGAGCTTCGTCGGCTTTGACTCGTGCGGCCTCGGCCCGGCGCTCCGCGCGAGACAAGGGTCTGGTCGAGCCGACCTGTAGACCGCTGGGCTTCGCTGCGTTCATGCTGCTTGCCGCCTGGCCGCGATGCGTTCGGCGACCTCTCGGTATGCCACTGCGGCCGTGCTGGTCGGGGCGTGCACGTGGACGGGCATGCGCTTGCCCTTGGCCTCCACGACTCGTACGGTGTGCGGAATTTCGCCGAGGTATGCACCGCCGGCCTCCCACTCGCCCCAATCGGCGCGCAGTTGCTTGCGCACGTCCTTGCTGGCCTTGGGATTGCCGTCGAAGTCGGCCAGCAGCACATATCGGATTTGCACGTCCGGGTTGAGGGTCTCCTGGACGTCGAGGATCGAGTTGCCCAGTTCGACCAGGCCGTCGACTTCATCGGGGCCGGCCTTGAGTACCGCTAAGACGTAATCCGCGGCGGCGAGCGCTGCGGTCGTTAACTCGCCCAATGCCGGTGGACAGTCCATGAGCACGAAGTCGTAGCCCTCGATGTCGTCGAGTTGGCGCGCTAGGCGCAGCTGGCCACCGGATCCGAGGCCGGTGCGCTCGAGCTCCTTGAGCGCGAGGTGGCCGGGCGCGACATCGATTCCGAACTGGCTCGGCCGGATGACCTTGGCCAGCGGAACGCGCATCGTTCTGTCCGGATGCAACACCTCGTACATAGACGCATCGTCGGCGCCCAGCTCGATGCCGAGCCCTTTGGTGCTGTGGGCTTGCTGATCCATGTCGATCACTAGAACACGAAGACCCATCGCAGCAAGATTCGCCGCGAGGTTAATCGTCGTGGTGGTCTTGCCCACGCCCCCCTTCTGCAGCGCCACTGCCACGATTTCGCACCGCTCATCTGCGGAAATATCCATGACAGGAAGCATACCGCTTTGCATACATGTATGACTACAGACATTCTCTCATGTTTACTTACATGCAAGTTGCCCTGCTTGCATGTAAGTAAACATGCATGGAGCGCTGTTTCGCACAATCCCAGGCCCCCATTAACTTCTATATACGGCGTCTGAGATGCGGTGAAACGGAACGCGGCCGCCCAAAGCCGTGTAGAAGTGCGCATCTGGGCCCTGAATGGGTATGAAGGCCTTTTCATCCCGTTCCACTCCCGGTCAGGTCGCGGATACTTCCAGTGTGGTCTCGCCGGCGGAATACGATGCTCGCGCCGCCGAACGCATCCGCGAGATCATCGCCACCCAGCACGCGGCTCTGCGCCGCGAGCTGGAGAGCCGTATAGCCGAGGGGTACTGGTCGGGTTCCGGGCAGAACATCAACCCACACCACGTTTCCAACGCCCTGCGCGACCTGGTCCAGAGCGGCGAGATGGAATGGGTAACCGGCCAGACCCGCGGCGGCGCTCAGATCGAGATGCTGCAGCCGACCAACCGCGCCGGCCGCGCCGACCGGATCGACCGTGCCGCCGCACGCAAGCGACTGCTCTACGGCCGGTATCTGGGATGGGCGTCGGGAACCAAGCGCCATCCCAAAGGTCTGATCGGACCGGCGGGGGAGGCGGCGGTGCGCGCGGGCATCTTGGAGTCCGGAGCGGTACTGCCGACCGAACCAGGGGCCGGGGCGGTCGCGCGGTTGCTCGGGCTGAGGTTGCCAGGACCCCTCGACAGCGCCGGAGTCACCGTGCCGATCAGCGATGACGGAGTGCCCGGTGATCCAGTGACCCTGCTATTCGAGGTGAAAAATATTCGGCAGTGGATTTATCCCTCGGCACCGGAGCTCTACCAGTTGTTGGCCAAAGGCGTCCTGGTGCAACAGGCCCGCCCCGATGCCACCGTTGCCCCGATCCTGGTGTGCCGCAAGGCGCACGTCACCACCTTTTACATGGCGAAGCAGATGGGCTTCATGGTGATCGACATGGGCCGGCAATTCATCGGCGCGGTCGAAGAAGACAAAATGCTGGAGGTCCGCAACGAGCTCTGGTTCACCGACCTGGCACTCGGGGACGGTCCCAGTCTGCGGGTGCGCGATCGTCTGCGATCGGCAGTACGGTCCAACTGCGTCGATGTAGCCGCGATTTGGCGAGACACCGCACTGGATGTGGAACTTGGCCAGACCATCCTGGCCGCGGGAAAGGCCCGGGACGAGCGCGCGCTCAACCGCGAAGTTCACCAGCTGCGCCAGGCTGCGGCCGAACGAGGGTGGCTGGGCGGCTGGTGACCGCCGGCGCGCCATGGTGGCCGCGCGATACATTTCTGCTGGATACTGGGTACGGCAGCTGCTCCGACCAGAAGGTGATTCGCCGGCGGCGCGGGGTGGTGAGACCGGCTGGAAGGCACGTCGAAAAATTCTTCCGGGAATTTTCAGGGGTCAGGGCCGGGCCGCGATTTAAGAGAAAGCGACAACCGAAAGCGTTCGGCTGTCTCTTGCTCGCCCCACCGGAGATGTAGCCCATGGATCGACCGGACCGGACCCCCGGCTCCCGCGTGGATCCCGCGCATGTACAACCCGATGGTCAGGCAGAAACCAGGAGCGATGAGGACTATCCCGGCTATGACGGCGGGAACGACCAGCTCATTGGCCAGTGGCTAGGAGACAAGGAGCTCGCGGTCGAGCAAGAAAACCTGCGGCGCCTTGAAGCCGATGAAGAACTCGTGCTTGAACTGCAATTAAACGGCTTTGCTGGCCGCCCCTGGGACCGATTCGCCCGCGAGATGGCCCGCTACGGAATGGGCGTGATATCGAGCTGGATCCGCCGCGGCCTGATCTACGGGCGGGTCAAAACGCTGACCGGCTTTGGTCTTGGCCGGCGCGACGGATGGCCCGATGCTGAACTGTGCGTCGATCTCGCCACCGATACCGTGGTGCTGGCCCTGGACTACTTCCGGGAACGCGTCTTGCGCGCCGGCCGCTGGGACGCCGGCCGGGGTGCAAGCTTAGGTACGTTCTTCATCGGCCAGTGCCTCTATCGGTTCGCCAACGTCTACAACAAGGCGCTGCGGGCCGAGATCAATGGCGAGGAGCACCGCGAGATCCCGGCGGACGAGATGGCCGAAGAGTGGTTCGACCCGATCAGGGGAATTGAGGCCGAAGTGGTGGCCCGCCAGGACGTCGCCGACGCCCTGGCCCAAGTCAGCACGGAGCGCGCCCGCGAAGCGCTGGTGCTCAAGCACATCGGTGGCTACAGCTACGACGAAATCGCCGAACGGCTCGGTATGACCGACGCCCGCCAAATCAGCAACATGCTCGATTACCAACGCGCACAGCGTCGTCAGAGGAGGTCAGGATGAGCGACAGATCCATCAATCGCCTCATCGAGCGGTCATCGTTGGGCACCCGCTCGGCCAAGGCCGCGCGCCGACGGGTGTCGACGAAAAAGGCCGAGGCGATCGTCCGGGCTGCAGCAGAGCGCGCGGCCGCGCGCGCACAACGAACTTCCGCATTGACGGCCATGGATTCAGGGATGAGCCCTCGCGCCAGATTTATAAGACCGGTGTCCGGTTCAACCGACCCGGTCGATCAACAAGAAAAGGAGAACACCATGGCCAAAGGCCACCACCGCAGTGCCGTCACCGGCCGCTACGTCAAAGCCTCGACCGCCGCGCGCAACCCGCGCACGACAGTCACCGAAGCCGGCAGCGGCCGCAACACCGGCAGCGGAACCCACCATCGCAGTGCCGTCACCGGCCGCTACGTCAAGGGCTCCACGGCCGCCCGCCATCCGAACACAACCACAACCGAGCGCGGCTGACCTCGGTGCAGCGAGCAATCCCTTGGTGCGAGTCATTTTGTACTGCGCACCAAGGGATTCCGCGACTCGCAGCCGCTAAAATTGATTTCAGATAAGGAGCCTTACCGAAGATGAAGATGACCACTGTTGAAGCCCTGGGCGGCGCCCAAGGCGTACCGAGTGACCTGATCCCGGTCCGCGAGTTGCACGCCCACCTCATCCGGCAAAGTGTTGCCGGCAATGTTGTGCTGACCGACGCCGACGCCAAGCCGGCCGCCGTGGTGATGTCGATGGAGCGCTACAACGCGCTGCTCGACGAACTTGAAGCGCTACGCCGAGGGAACTAAGCCAGGTCGTCCGGACCGTGAGCAACATCGACTGGAGAGTGGAAGGACTGCCGACCGGCGCGGCCCTGCTGGTCGTGAAGCGCGGCCCCAACGCCGGGTCCCGGTTCCTGCTGGATCGGCCCGTCACATCCGCCGGCCGGCACGCCGACAATGACATTGTCCTCGACGACATCACCGTCAGCCCGCACCACGCCGAGTTTCGGCGGGAGAACGGACAATTCCAGGTTGTCGACATCGACAGCCCCGACGGCACCTATGTCAACCGTGAATTGGTCGACTCGGCGGTGCTAGCCAACGGTGACGAGATCCAGATGGGCAAGTTCCGTCTGATGTTCCTGACTACCCGCAACACGGCCTGACACTGCGCGGGCCCCGCTACCTTGGCGGCAGAAACGCCCCGGCGGCGATAGGCCAGGTAGACTGCTCAGTGCTGGATTGAGCCTGGTAAACCAGGTTCTGGCACTGCCCATCGTTGTGGCGGCCGTACTGCTCTACGCCATTCCAGGTCTGTGGTCTCGATTTCGAGGCGGCAAGCGAAAGGAGGCGATGCGTATGAACGGTGACTACACGAAATGTGCGGTACTAACTGCATCTGCATCTGTTGGCTCGGGGTTCCTGACGAACGTCGCCGCAACTGCAGTGCCAGGCTGAATCCAGCAACCGAGAGGTGCCGCCAGGGTAGCCAGGTTCTAGCTCACCCCAACCATTAACCGAAACCGAACGGTTCGGGGGCCAGCGGCTTAAGCGCTGGACCCGCTGATTAAGAGTCAGCGGGTCCGACGTTCGCGCCAGCAAGATAGCGATACGCGGTAGCGCGTCCGATGCCGAATGCTTCGGCAAGCTCGCAGACCGGTTCACCGGTCGCCGCAAGCCTACGGAGCTGGTCTTGGCGGGCCAGGGACAGTTTGTGTGGCTTGGTCGCCGGCAGTTGGCGGCGGCGTCGAGATTCGCGAGCTGCGGCGCGGCGCTCCCGCCCGAGCTCGAGCTCGAGTTCGGCGAGGGTGGCCATGATCGCTGCTACCGCGCGGCCGGTCGAGGTGGCGGTATCTATCCCTTCGCGTAAGGCGCGCAACGTGATTCGACGCTCACTAAGTTCGGCGATGGTGCGGGTGACTTCGGCGACGGAGCGGCCGAGGCGGTCGATCGCGGTGACCACGACGATGTCATCGGTGCGGGCATAATCCAGCATCGCCGCCAGGCCCGGGCGGGCGGTCTTAGCCGAACCGGAAAGCGTGTCAGTGAACACGCGACCGGCGTCGACGCCGGTCGCGGTCAGCGCTGAGAGCTGTGCGTCGAGGTCTTGGCCGGTGGTGCTGACTCGTGCGTAACCGAGGATTGTCGTCATAGCGATGACTGTCTCATTGCTCACCGACAGTAGGGATTCGAGACACGCGGTATGAGACAGGAAATGAGACAGCGCAACCTGGGCGGATACCCCGAGGAGCGGGCGCTGATCGCCGGTCTCGTTTCTTTAGTTACGAGACGGCAGGGTCCATTACACAGCACATGCGCCTGACCGGACCAGCATCGCCGGTTCAGATGGTCTCTACGATGCGCTGGGCGATGACGCGTACGGGGGTGTTGGTGTCCTGAGACAGCTTGGCCATCATTTCAAACGCTCGCACGGCATCTACTTTGAAGCGTTCCATCAAGATTCCTTTGGCTTGGCCGAGGACGTCGCGGCTCGCCAGGGCAGAGTCGAACTGGATTTGCTTGTTGGCGGCGATAAGGGCGGTTGCGGCGTGGGTGGCCAGCATTGCACCGACGGCTTGGTCAGCCAGAGTGAAAGAGTTTGCCTTGCGGCTAAACAGGTTCAGCGCGCCGCGGCCGCCGAGCTCGCCGTGCGTCTTGGGATGGGAGTAGAGGTGGAACGACATCATGCTGTGAATATCGGCGGTCAGCGCGGCCGCGGCGAACCGTGACCAGCGGGAGTCGCGGGCAAAATCGGCGCAGTGCACGAGCGGCTGATTGGAGATCGCGTCCAAACACGGACCTTCCCGAAGGTCGAGCTGAGCGATGCCGAGTTCGGCAGCCAGCGGCGCAGTGGAAGCCAGCGCCTGGTGTCTTTCGCCGTCGATGAGCAGGATGCCGGCGATGTCGACCGCGCTGATCAGCTGTACTGCCTGGGCCGTTACGGCTTCGAGGATTGGGATGAGGTCAGTGTGAGTGGCGAAGTTGGTGGCCAATTCGGCCATCGCCGCCCGGATGTTCTTCGCTGCGGCGTCGTCTTTAGGTGTCGTCAGGGGGTCACCGTTCTTTCCAGCCATCTTGACAACGCGGATCCCTAGTAAAAGAAAGGCACAGCGCGCCGGGCGCCCCGTTCCGTGGCGGTGGGATGGCGTGCGGCTTAGCCGTCGTCTGAGTTGTACCAATGTCCGATCGTGGGAGGTCGTTCAGCAACTACCGAGATGTGGCGCACGCCCACGGGTGCGCAGGGCGTTTGATCTCCAAGAATGACGCCGGCGATCCCAAACGATTTCCATGCTTTGAGGCAAAAGCTTTCCCCGGTTCGTTTGTCGGTGACCGTGAGCGTGGTGGTGTCGAACCGGATCGACTCGTCATCGAGATCCAGGCGCCAGCGGGGCAGCTTTGCCAACTCGTCAAGATGGGCACGGACCGCGTCGGCGGTATCGAAGCTGGCGCCCTGGGCGACCGGGTGGTCGATGCGGTGGACGGTGAATTGGCGAGCAGTGGGATCGTCGGTGCCCTGGCCGACATCGGTGTGGCCGGTGACCGCATACCCTAGCGGCTGCGACACCAGATTTAACCCGTCGGTTTCTGCCACCGCAGCCTGTCCGTTCTCGACCGCGTCCCTGCCGCTCATGGGTGCCCCCCTCTCTCACCGGTGCCCATTGAACTGCAAGATGCTGACTGGACGGGGCAACCCAAGAACCGAGCGAGCGTTTAGTACGACCATCATCGCCGGTTCGGAACTTCCGCCGTCCCCGGCCAATAGCAGCATAGCCGTTAGCCCTGTGCGCCTTGGCTTCCGCCAACGTTAAACAAAGCCGGTGGGTGAGGCCCAACGGGCGATCGCTGCTTGCCCGCGGTGGATCCTGAGCGGGATTACGACGATGTGCTCACGCGTTGGTTTCCATAAAACCTAGGACATCTAAATAAGCGTGGACAAGCAGCTGAACCGAATTCGGCAAACCGTTTGCTACAAGCTCTCAGGTGAGGTGACGCGATGAAGCGACCACATGGGTTCACGCGGCGTGATAACCGGGACCCGCGCAGCCCCGCGGGCGGCCCGCACCCACCGGGGTGCGCGGCATCCCCGGACACCGCGACTAGCCCGGTGACATCGCATCCTGGTCCGTCGACCATGCCGGCATTGATGCGGATGCTGGGGATCAGTTCCGCATCAGCTCGACACCAACACGAGGCACTTAAGCGCTGGCTTTCCTCTAACACCCCTCATCCTGTGCTGCGGATCAGTTTGCGGCAAAACGGCTACGGACTGCTGCTTGATGCTCTATTTGGCCGCCCCTCAAGCCCGCCACTTGGTTCACACACAGATGAGCAGTGCTAAACCACAGCGAAGCAGCCGGTGGCCTGCCCAACCCCCTTCCTCGGGGGTAGATTGCGCCGATGGGTGATGATCAGGATGCGGTGCACCCTATCGACCGCAGGATTCACAAGATTCTGGCCGATATCGCCCACAGCACCTCCGACCCCGCCCTGCGCCACACCGCCCTGACTCTGCAGCTAACGCTGCCACCCGTGCAAGACTGGTCGGCCCACCAACACCGCGCACTGGCCAAGCGGCGAAACACATTATTGAAGTTGTTATCACGAGCTGCTCACCGGTGACCCCCAGGTAGCCGACACGGCCAGGGCATCCCCGTGTCAGGCAGTGGCGTTGTCAGGCAGAACATGCGTCTAGCGGGAAACCTCAGGAATATGTCCTCGGAGCCAGCAATTATATGCATTGGAAGATGTAGATAATAGGTAGCAGGAGGTGATGACAATGTTGGGGTTCGAGCCGCTCTTTCGTGATCTTTACCGACTCACCCAACCGTGGGGGAACCCTGTGGGTACCGCCGCGCGCCCGGCGGTGATGCCGATGGATGTCTGGCGTGACGGCGACACGTTCATCGTGGAGCTCGACGTGCCAGGCGTCTATCCCGACTCGATCGAGGTGACAGCCGACCAGGGCGCGCTGACGGTGCGCGCCGAGCGCCCGTATGTGGGCGATGAGGGCCATGACTGGGTGGCCGCCGAGCGCCCGCACGGGGTGTTCAGCCGGCAGCTGTTGTTGGGCGATCAGCTCGATACCGACCACATCGGCGCCAGCTATACCGACGGGGTGCTGCGGCTGACGGTTCCGGTGGCCGAGGCGGCCAAGCCGCGCAAGGTCGCGATTACGACCGGCCGTGAACAAAAGGCCATCGCCTGAGCCGTCGGTGGGTGGTGTCACCGACCAGACACCACCCACCTGCCCGGTTGTTGCTGTGGAAAAGGAGGTGATCAGCCATGACTGAGTATCCTCGTCGGCCGCGCGACTCGCGCCGCACCGGTGCGCGGATTCTCGATACCGCCGAAGGAGTCCTGGTCACCCTGCGGCGCTACCGCGTCGACCAAGCATTCGTCGAACTGATGCAGACCGCAAAGCGACACGACGTCAACCCGGTCAACCTGGCCGACGCGCTGGTCGCCATCGCCGAAGACCAACTGTCGCAGGACCTCGACCATGCTGCCGCCGCTGTCGCACTTGCCACCTGGGGAAACTTGTTCGCTGTCAGCGAACGCGATAGCGCCCCGGCGCCGCGGCTGCACGATCTGCACGACCTTCCCGCCGAGAACGCCTAACCTATTGCAGGTCAGCGGATGCTGCTTCGCGTTTCGATCATTTCCCTCGGGGCGGGCACGATAGTGGCCTGGTCGATCACGTCGGTTTCGCTGACGTCCCGATCACCAAGCGCATCGAGCTGGGTCGGGTCGAGTCCGGTGTCATCGTCAACATCGATCACCCGCGCCTGATCGATCGCGTCTGCCTCGGACGCGTCGTCGGGCAGAACAATGTTCTCGGTGTACTTCATGATCAGGACGACCCCTTCCTTCCTCGTTTCCCGCCCAGACTGCGACCGGCCGCCGGTTTGCGGCTGACCTTACGTTGGGCATTGCGCAGCTCTAGCTGGGTGTAGTCGGATTGCAGCTGGTCATTTTTAGTTTCTAGGTCCAGGATTCGGGCAACGCCGGCCAGGTTGACGCCTTGGTCGACCAGTTCGGTGATGCGCTGCAGGCGCTGAAGGTCCTCGTCGCTGTAGCGGCGTGTTCCCCCGTCGGTGCGTGAGGGGGCCAGCAGTCCACGGCGCTCATAGAGCCGCAGCGTCTGCGGAGCGATCCCGGACAACTCGGAGGTTACCGAGATCCCGTAGAGACCGCGCGCCGACCGGGCTGTCGGGTCATCGGCCACGGCTTCCCCCTCGGAAACTTGTACCGGCTACTTGCGGAAGTATACACGTAGTGCTATCAAAAACTTATACCTGTAGACATAGATCTGCCCCTTGATTTGGGAGGTGAAATCATGGCGCTGATGCGTACAGATCCGTTCCGTGACCTCGACCGCTGGACCCAACAGGTCTTCGGCACAGCCGCCCGTCCAGCGGTGATGCCGATGGACGCCTGGCGAGACGGCGAGCATTTCATCATCGAATTCGATCTGCCTGGCGTGCAAGCGGATTCACTCAATCTCGACGTGGAGCGCAACATGCTCACCGTGCGTGCCGAGCGCCCCGGCCTGGACCAAAACCGGGAAATGCTGTCCGCCGAACGCCCGCGCGGCGTTTTCAGCCGCCAACTGTTCCTCGGTGAAAACCTTGACACCGACAAGATCGAGGCCAGCTACCACGACGGGGTCTTACGGCTGACGATCCCGGTGGCCGAGAAGGCCAAGCCGCGGCGTATCGAGATCAATCACGACGGCCAAAAAACGGCGATCAACGCCTAAGGACAACTCCGGCCACCGGCGCGCCAAGCGAAGGGGGTGACAAAGATGGCTATCGACACGCTCACTGACACAGTGCTCGACGAAGCCGAGAGGATCGTGCGCGCCGAGTGGATGCGCCTGCAACTCGACACCGCGTTGAGCGAGCCCCAAGTCGCCGAGGCGCCCGCCGCCCGGCCACGGCCTACCCAAGTCGCCGCTGTCACCACCACCCTCGACCGACCCTCCCGGCCACCTAGTGACAGCAGCCAGGGGTCCACCCGGCGGCGGCAGAATCGAGTGTGGCCCACCCAGCGGTCTCCTCCGACGCGCACAACCAGTCCCTAGCCGCCGGCCCTTGTGAACGGGAGGTGATGCCCTGACTAATGACCAACACCCACCGGCAGTGATTCGCGTGCCGTCCACAGCGACCTCACCACGCGCACGACGCAGGCGCTGACCTGCGCGCGCACCGCCACCGACGTGGCACACCGAGCAGCACTGGGCGATGCGTGAATACCGCACAATACGACGTGGCCCGCCGTCCCTCCTCCCTTCGGGGGCGGCGGGCCTCGCCTACCCCGCCCGAATTAGCTAATGCGCTTGGGGTGGGCGTTGGCGGTCCCCAAGCCAAGATCGACCCCTCTTCTAGCCGGACTGTCCACACCTTCGACACAAGGCCAGACATGAACCAAGGCCCCCATCCCCACGATCTTTACGCCGCGCTCGGCGTAACACCTGCCGCCACTCCGGCTGAAATCACGGACACACAAACCCGGTTGCAGCAGGTCCTAGCCGCATACACGCTGCTGCGTGACCCGCACCGCCGAGCCATCTACGGCCAGAACATCGATAATTCGATGACCGCGCTCGCGGCCAGTCACCTAGTAGATGTCGAGCATTCACACGAGCAATGGCCGCGACGACGATGGATGTGATGACATCCACGTGTATCCCTGTCCCAGTACTGGCATCAACCGGTCCACGACCCCTTGAACGGCTTGCTAGCTACTTCTCGGGTCGGCGAATCGATGTAAGCACCTGGCGAGCGACCTCGTGCAATTTGACGTGCTGCTTCTGCGATATGCTGACGAGCCTCTCAAACGCCGCGTCAGCGGTGCAGCCATGGATAGCCATCAACGCACCTTTTGCTTGATCGATTTCGGCCCGCGAGGTCAGCGCGCGTTCCAGACTACTCACGGTATCGCGGGTCTTCTGCCACCGGCGGGCGTTGGTGATCGCTTGGCCGGCCGTGACCGTATACAGCCGGATCAGGCCCTCGTCGAACGGGTCAAACGCCGATGCGGTGTAGCTGTAAACATTAAGTGAGCCAACAAGTTCGGGTTCGCCGTCATCGACGAGCAACGGCGCTGACAAGCAGGCCCGAACGCCAAGCTTTTTGGCATTTTCGCCGAATTCGGGCCATCGATTCCCGTCCGCGGCAGCAATCTCCACACGCACTGGTCTACGCTCCTGAGCCGCCTGCATGCAGGGCCCTTGCCCGGACTCCAGCTGCAGGCGATCCAAGGCGATGAGCCGTTCATCGGTGCTCGCTGGAGTGCTGCCGGCGTTGCCGCTGATCACGGTGATACTGACAGCATCGGCGTCCGGAATCGCCCTCACGGCGGTCTGAGCAACCCGCACCAAGACATCGCTTAACGGCTCCTCGGCGGCAAAAACATCGCGCAGGCCCGCGATCGCCTCTGCTGTGGCATCCAGGCGCAACAAGGGATCTGGTCGTTCCGCAGCCGTCATTGTTCCCTGGTTCCACTCCACCAGGTCACGACGAGCACTGGTGCGGCTGATTCTAATGATCAGCACGCGCTGGAAGCGTGCCGCTACCTGGTAACTCGGAGGCCTTGTCGGCCACGTGCTGGAACACTGGTTAAAAGAGCGTGCCGGAATAAGGTGCGCGTTGGGTGCTAAAGGCGGCTTCCAGATTGACCAGCGCGCCGCTGCGTAGTTCCGTGATGCGGTCGGCTGCGTGGAGTTCTGACACGGAATGCGCGCCCATGTAGACCGTTCCGAGTTCGGCCAGGCCGATTCTGATGTCTGGTCGCCCGTCATGGGGCGTGCATGTTCCGATGCCGTCGCGTGTTTGGAGCAGGTATCGGCCTCCAGCGACGACCAGCGGATCGGTGACTTCCAGGACGACCTCGACGTCAGCAGAATAGATCCGCTTGCCAAGCACGTCGGGCACGTTCATGATGCGCAGCCAAAGGAAATCGCTGATGCCCGCAGTTTGGGCAGGCCGGGGATCCCTGAGTTTGAGGGGAAGCGGATCATCGACGGGCAGCTCAATCTCTATGTCGTTGAAGGACTCCAGGCTCAGCAATGTCGCGAGCAGCTCGGTGTGCGCTTCGTCTGTGATCGCGCAGAAATCCTGGACAACCAGGGTGCCAAAAGGGGGGCGAAACGCATGTGGTTTGCCTCCCATCACTCGGTAGGTGAGGAAACCGTCTGGATGAATGATGAAGTTCAGCTCGGACCCGTTGTCCCGCTGGGTCACTCGGTCTTCCAGATAGTCATCCCACCAAGCGCTGTCCCGGGCCAGCGAACCATGAGTTATGCCGCACCAGCGCTCATAGATAGGGGGGACCTCGGATCGCGCCTCGGCAGCGTTGAGTTCGCGCGCGCGCTTTCGGAGCGGCTCACCTCGCAGTTTCGCGAAACGCCGGTCGATGTTGTAGGTACGGTGATAGCTCGCCACCCCGGCGCCCAAGATGTCGTAAACCGTTGGCTGGGTGGGAACACCGCAAATAAATGGGTAACCTCGATCCTGAAGTATTCCGAAGCCCTGGATGCTGATCTGCTGCCAGATTCCCCTGCCCTCATGGGTGGCCGCGACGGTAACCATGGCCAGCCATGCGGCTCGGAGACTGGTGCCGCCCGGCACGGTCAGTCGCAGTTTATAGCAGAGGGAAGTCGCGACCAGGAATGGTCGCCGCGGATCTGAGACATCCTCGGCCACCAAGATGTCCTCGAGCTCGACCTTGCGTTTCCAACCTTCCACGTCCCCGGGCGCCACTGAGATTCCGTATGCGCGAGCCTGATTCTCGTAGACGGTCTGCAAGTCCTCTTCGGTAGCAAATCGTATTTTGATGGAATCGTCCGGTGTATTCAATCGTTCCTTCATTCATTTTTTCGCTCGCATTGCGCGAGCGATCGATCCCCTAGATGCGACGTGTTTGTTTGGTGCCGACGCACGAACTCGGGACCCGCGGAACATTGGGCCGCACTCGCGGATGGTGGTGACCCGCGTTGGTGATGTTCGGCGAGAGTGGTATTTGGGCCAGATGTGGTGTGCGACTGCGGCGTAAGAGCCCGGCGTCTCAGACGACGGGGAGATCAACGATGTATAACTGCTCCGAAGGTGGTGGCAAAGCGACGCTGCTTGTGTTGAGGCTAGCAGCACAGTGGTCTTCGGGATCGCGGCTGGCCGCTACGGCGGTAGCAGGGAAGTGAGATTCAGCGGAGGAACCGGATGCTGCGCGCAATTACCCACATCGCCCTTGCCGCACCGCGACGTGTCATCGCGGCCGCCGCGGTGATCTTGATGGGGGCCGCGATCTTCGGCATCCCGGTGATCAACAGCCTCTCGGCTGGCGGCTTTCAAGACCCGACCTCGGAGTCGTCCAAGGCGACCGACATCCTCCGAGACAAGTTCGCTCAGACTGATCAGAAGATGCTGATCGTGGTGACCGCGCCCGCCGGCGCCCGCAGCGCTCCGGCGCGCCGGGTCGGCACCGACATCGTCGATCGACTCCAACAGTCACCGTGGGTCTTCAATGTGTCCTCGGCCTGGACGTCACCGCCGCAGATTGCGGCTCCACTCGTTAGCAAGGACACCAAGTCCGGGATGATCGTGGCCAACCTCAAAGGCGGGGAGAACAACGCGCAAAAGTACGCCAACGTGCTGGCCCGCGAACTGGTGCACGACCGCGACGGCGTCACCGTCCGCGCCGGCGGCATGGCCGTGGCCTACAACCAGATCAACGAACAGAATCAGCGCGACCTGATACTCATGGAAGCCCTCGCCATTCCCCTAAGCTTCGCCGTTTTGGTCTGGGTATTCGGCGGACTGGTAGCGGCAGCGCTGCCGATCATCTTGGGCGCACTGACGATCGTCGGCACCTTATCAGTGTTGCGGCTGATCAGCTTCACCACCGACGTCTCGACGTACGCGCTGGATCTGAGCATCGCCATGGGCCTGGCCCTGGCGATCGATTACAACCTGTTGATCATCAGCCGCTACCGCGAAGAACTCGCTGAATGCGGCGGCGATCCCAGCCAAGCACTGTTCCGCACCATGGCCACCGCGGGCCGCACCGTGCTGTTCTCTGCCACCACCGTCGGCTTGTCGATGACGGTGTTGGCGGTGTTTCCGATGTACTTCCTGAAGTCGTCGGCCTACACCGTGGTCGCCACCGCCGTCATCGTGGCCGTCGCTGCCGTAGTGGTGACGCCGGCGGCGATCGCGCTACTGGGCCCGCGACTAGACGCCCTCGACGTGCGCCCGCTGGCGCACCGGCTGCTGGCGTCCACGTGGAGGCACGACGACGCGCACAAGCCGGCCCACTCGATGTTCTGGTACCGGTCGACGCGGTTTGTCCTGCGTCATGCTGTTGCTGTCGGGTCGAGCGTCGTCGTGCTGTTGTTGCTGCTCGGGGTCCCCTTTCTGGGGGTGCATTGGGGTTTCCCCGACGAACGGGTGTTGCCGCGATCGGCGTCGGCACGCCAAGTCGCCGACCTGTTGGACAACCAGTTCACCGACGACTTGGGGATGGCGGTGTCCGTCGTCGTCCCGGACACACGCGGTGTCAGCCTCCTTGACCTGGAGCACTACGCCGCTGCCCTGTCACAGGTTCCCGATGTGTCGGCAGTCACCGCGCCGACCGGGACATTCGTGGCCGGGCACCGGGTGAGCCCGCCGGCCGCGCCCACCGGCATCGCCGACGGCGCCGCCTTTTTGACCGTGACCAGCACCGTGCCGCTGTATTCGCAAGCCTCGGCCGCCCAGCTCAACCGGCTGCATCAGGTCGCCACACCGGCAGGGCGGCCGGTGGCCATGAGTGGGCTGGCGCAGGTCAACCGCGACAGCGTTGACGCGATCACCAAACGGCTGCCCACCGCGCTGGGGCTGATCGCCCTGGTCACCTTCGTGCTGCTATTCCTGCTCACCGGCAGCGTGGTGCTGCCGCTGCAGGCGCTGGTATGCAACGTGCTGTCATTGACGGCGGCCTTCGGCGCGATGGTGTGGATCTTCCAAGACGGCCACCTGCGGGCATTGGGAACGACCCCCAACGGGACGTTGAACGCCAACATCCCGATGTTGTTGTTCTGCATCGCCTTCGGCCTGGCCATGGATTACGAAGTATTCCTGGTCTCACGGATCCGCGAATACTGGTTGGCCTCTCAAACCACCCTTGAGGCACCACCGAGCCCCACCGAGGCACGTGCCGCGAACGATGAGAGCACCGCACTGGGCCTGGCGGGCATCGGCCGAGTGGTCACCGCCGCTGCGCTGGTGATGTCGATTTCATTCGCGGCACTGATTCCTGCCCAGGTCTCGTTCATGCGCATGCTGGGCCTTGGCCTGACACTTGCGGTACTAGCCGACGCCACCCTGGTGCGAATGTTCCTGGTCCCAGCGTTCATTCACCTACTTGGCCCATGGAGTTGGTGGGCGCCCAAACCCTTGGCCTGGCTGCACGACCGGTTGACGACCGGGGAAGCCGCTGCCGTCGCGGTGGGACGCCGCCGCTGGGCCACCGACACGTCCGAGCCCACGGCCGACCAGGCCGGCGCCAGCGCGCCTCCCAAACTCAACCGGATCGACGACGTCTAGCTCTAGCCAGCCGCCACAGGCACCGGATCCCGACGGAGCCCGGGCTGCGGGCTGCGGGAGTCAACGGCTACGCCGGTTGGCCGAGCGGGACACGGCGGTCCTCTTCCACCTCGCTTTGCGTCGCGACCGCATCGACACGCGCGAGGTTGAAGATCGCCGTCACCATCACCAGCGTGGCCGCCGCCAAGGCCAACAGCCCCGCCGGACCAGCGTCCAGCGTCTCGCCGAGGACAGCGACGCCCACCACCGCCGCGACAACCGGCTGCGACACCTGCAGGGTCGGCATTGACGCGGTCAACGGCCCCGCCCGAAACGCCAACTGCCCCCCGACAAAACCTCCCAGAGCGACCAGCAGCAAGGCATACAGCTCGGGCGTCCACACCACCGTCCAGACGCCTTCGTTGAGCCGACCGACAACCTCTTTGGTCAGCACCGCGAAGATACCCCACAGCGAACCCGACACGAGCGCGTACAGCACCGCGGCCAGCGCCCCACCCCAGATACGGCCTGCGGCAACGCATCCGGTCAATAGCGGACCCAACACCATCGCCACACCGGCCCAGGCGTGCAGCGATGCGCTCGATCGACCGGCCTGCGGATCACCGACAGTGACGATCACGATCACCGCGACAGTGAGTAGGCCAGCCCACAGCCACTCGCCCGCCGATACTGTGCGATGCGACAACCTCGCGTTGATCGGCAGCGCAAACAGCAGCGAGAACATGAGCAATGGCTGCACCAATAACACCGAACCCTCGCCCAGCGCGGCCGCCTGCAACCCGACGCTCGCCAGCATGATCAGTAACCCCCAGCACCACCGTTGATCACACAGCAGCTTGGCGATCAATCCGGTGGGACCGACCGAGTCGTCAGTGACCCGGTGTGTCGCGCGTTGCTGAAGAACGTCCCCGACCGCGCCGCACAACGCAGAACTCAACGCCAGGAACCCCGCGATATGCATGTTGACCATATGCGATTTCTCCATCGAACAAAACGGATCAAGCAAGTCATCAACTTCTTCTCGATACCCTTTGTGGCAGCCACACCGCGTCTTCGCAACCGTGCACGTCGGGGCACCCCTCGGCGCAGCCCACCGCGACCAATCCCAAGGCACTACTACCAATACGCGGTCGACGAGCTCGACGATTGCACCCGGTGAACCGAAACCGCGCGGCCGAGAAGGGATCCGCAATTTGCCCGGAACCTTATGGCATCAAAGGCCCTGGGACTGAAGGGGTTCCGGCGACGGTCACTACAGTTCCAATCCGTAATCTCGACTCTGGCCGCGTCCGCGACTGCGGTGCCGCTGGTGGTCGATCCATTGTTGCTGGTCGAGCAGCCGGTCGAGGCGGTCGTCGCGCCACTGCTGGTAGGCGGCACGACGGCGCGCCACTCCCGCGGCACGCCGAGCCAGCAGGCTCTGCACCCGGGCGGGCAGCTGCGCATGGTCCTCGGTTTGGGCGGCGACGTCGTGAGCGGTGCGGGGTTGCTCGTTACGGTGGCCGATGATGCCGCGCACCAGCTGTGCGGCCTGATGGCCGGTGCCGCGGCGCGCCACATGCATCCCCGACTGGGGTTCGGGGTGTTCATGCTCGGTTTCCCCGCCCAGCCGCTCATAGAGGTAGGCGTGGTTGGTCTCGCGGCCGCGGGTCATGGCGACATAAAGCAGGTTGCGGCGGGTGGACTCGCCCAGCACGGCATGCGCGGTGTCGGCGGTGACCCCTTGGGCGGCGTGCACGGTGACCGCATACCCATAGCTGACGTGCTCGCGCAGATAGTCCCCGCTCAAGACCACCCGCGCGCCATCCTCGAGCCGACGCGCGGCGATGCGATCATGCTCGCGATCGACGGCGAGGACCTGCCAGCGTTGCCCGTTGCGCACCGGATCCGCGCTCGGATCGGGCACCGCCCGGCGGGCTTCGAACACCGGGATGGCTGGCTCATTACGCCGACTCACGATGACATCGCCGACCGCGAGGCGTTGTCCGCGTGCAGCAGCCACGGTGGGCGCCTGGGGGTCGATGCGTTCGTCATGGAGGCGCCGGTTGAGTGCGTCAACCATTTCGGTGGTGTCGGCGATCAGCAGCGCATCCTTTCCCGCGGCCACATCCGTCTTGTAGGCCGCCAGGGCGTCGGCGGCCATCGCGATCGGGTCCCCGGCGTGCAGCCGATCCTGGGCCCGATACCACGCCACCGCGCGGCGCACGGGCGCCGGGCCGCCGTCGCGCAACGCCAGGGAAGCGGCCCGCTCAGCGGGGTCCTGCATCCGCCACACCTCCGACAGTGTCTGGGTCCAGGGCAGGTCAGTACAGAGTTGGGCGAACATGCCCCCACGGGCCTTCACCGGGGCCAGTTGGTAGGCATCGCCGACCAGCACGGTCTTGACCCCGGCCGCGGTGGCCGCGGCCAGCAGCTCGCGCAACGCATCGGTGCCCACCATGCCAGCCTCGTCCACCACCACCAGCGTGCGGGGAGTCAACGTCAGCGTGTTCTCCCGCAGCGAACGCAGCGCTGCGGCCACCGTCACGCCGGTGTCCCCGGCGCCTTCACGCACCGCCACATCGACGGCTTTGCCCGTCGGGGCCACCACCAGCACCCGCTTGCCGCTATGGTTCGCCGCGGCGCGCAGGGCGCGCATCGAGGTGGTTTTCCCCGCACCCGCCGGCGCGGACAGCGGGCACACCAGCCACGGCAACCACGCAATCGTGCGCACCGCGCGCTGTTGATCGCCCGACAAGCCCTCCAGGTCAAACTCATGCAACCCGAACAACTGCGACCGCTCCTCACGCGCCCCCACCGCGTCGAGCAGCAGGGCTTCTTCGGCCAGAATCCGATCCAGGGTGTAGCGCTCGTGCCCCTCACGCTGATGCGCGGCCCGGGGTGCGGTCAGCCGCATCCCCACCGCGTCAACACTGGCCTCGATCAGCTCGCGCGGGGTTCGGGTCTCCCCGTCGATATCGACCGGCAACTGGGCACCAATCACCTCGACCAGATCCGCCCGGGTAAACGCCGCCTTCTCAATCTTCGCCGCCGCCGCAGCCAACCGCGCCCGATGAAACGGCGCCGCCGCAGCAGCCCGCCGCGCCTGGCGCGCTTGCAGAAACGCAGCCCGATCCACCTTTAATCCGCGCGCATCCGCACGCCACTCCGCCACCAGTTGGACCCAGGGGAGTTGTTCGGGTTTGGCCGGCCGGGTGGCCTTTTGCGCGGCCGCCAACTGCGCCGCCGACGGCCCCGCGCCCGAGCCGACCACCACCAAGTTGTGGGCCGCCCACTCGCGTAACTGCGAGGCCCGCTGCGACCACGCGCTAACACTGTTCGGGTCGATCCCGGCGACCTCGGCCATACCCGTACGCGGGTCAACCGCGGCCCACTCCACCCCCAACGAACGGTGCAACTCCCGACGCAACGTCGCCTGATAAATCACCCCCGCCGCCTTGGCTTCATGAAACAACGACGTGCCATCCAACGACACCAACCGCCCATCAGCACGGGCCTGTCGGTTCGGCACCAACACGTGGGTGTGCAGGTGCGGATCCCCCGCCCGCGACGTCTCATGCTGATACGCCACGGCGACCAAACCGGGCAACCGAACGAGGTCTTTATCACCCGTGGTCGGGTTATGCACTCGGGTGTAGCCGGCATGGACCGCGAGGTATTTCAGCGCCTCGGCGATGGCGGTAGTGTGCGCGGCCAGCACCGCCTTATCGGCCACCTCATTGGCCCGCAACGCCCGCACCAACGACACCGACTTGGGCGCACAAAACGTCAAATCAAACCCATGCACACTGCCCTTACCGAAGGCGCGCCCGCACGCGCCGTTGGGCGCGATCCCCTCATCAAGCCAGCGCGCCACCACTCCCGGATCGGCGTCCCCGCCGGCCCGCTCGGCGTCGCTCAACCCGACTAATTCCGCGGCCCGGTGGGCATCGCCGGCGCACACCCACACCGGGGTACGAGTGTCGTGTTCGCCGTAATACTCCCCCAACCCGCCGTTGGCACACTGCAAATCTTTGGCGGCCTGCCCGGCCGCCCGGGCGGTGTCGTTGTAATAGTTCACCGACCACCGCGACAGCTTCGCAATCGTCAACACCCTGGCCACCACCCTTGAGCTGGACCGCCCACCACGTGCACGTCGGGTAATTAGCCCAGCGGACGGCCCACCCAGCCTTGCACACCATTGTGCAAATGTGCCAGGTAACACGCGGGTTTGAGGGAAAGAGTTGCTGGGGTGGCCAGCGGCAGGGGCGAAGGGGACGCCCCTGTGCATCAGAAGAGTGGGCCTGGGCGAGGGCGGATAAACCCGCGGAAGGAACCGGGATGCTGGGCGGGGTTTGAGGGGACATGACAGCTGGGGCAAGCACCGGCCGACAGCACCACACTCCACCGCTGCGCCAGGCCCGCTACCAAGCGCTATTGGGCCCGTCGCGGCAAGCGACACTTACCGGCCCCCACTCAAGACAAACCTCCATCGTGGCAAGCCGGGGCTGGGCCAGCGCCGCGGAGCGATGATGGAAGTTGTCCATACCCCTACCGCCTACCCACGCGGCGCTGCAGCGAAAGAGAACCGATGAGCATCGAGGCGACGTTGACTATCTATCTCGTCTCGTGCGCCGCGCTCAATCGTGCGGTGAGGAGGTCCTTGACTGGCCGGTGCACCAGACCCCCGCTCGCGCAGTTGCCGCGCCTGGATGTGGTGTGCTGCAAGCAGCGCGCGTGGCCGGTTTTGGGCGGCGACGGACTCGGCTAGCACCGCGGGGCCGGCGGGGTCTGGTGCGTCCGCACCGCGCGCACCGCGGCCGCCTGCGC
>Ga0209426_1000868_pt1 | contig 23872 bp, 27 predicted proteins | sample Deesub1362B_J571_FD_187697 | JGI IMG/M metagenome (GOLD analysis project Ga0209426, IMG submission 187697) | Deep oceanic, basalt-hosted subsurface ecosystem from Juan de Fuca Ridge flank, Pacific Ocean, CORK Borehole 1362B_J2.571 (SPAdes)... ...
GGTTGTTAATCCAATAGGTACATCAGCCAAGGCAGATGTACCAAAGAGATATCTCAAGAGGAGGGTTTATGTGATTGTTACAAAGTATGTGGTAGAAGAATGAGTCTGTGAATTTTGTCCCAAAACCGGTCATATCGTACCAGTCATGAATGAGTCTTAAGAAGACATCCCATCAACAATGTTTTGATGATTGAAATATATTTTCCATGATAACCATAATTAGAAAATGTTATTAACCACATCTGTTAATTGTCCGGTAGGCAATGGTATCCAGACGACTCCCCTATATAAATTTTTATGAAGTGGCAACTTCAGCAATTCAGCGGAAATCTGCCAGAATCAGATTAGACAACTGTGGAACAATTGAAGTATATAAAAAACTTACTCTGCTCGTTTTTTTAATTCTCATACTGATGACACCTGCGGTGATTGCCGAAGTGGGCACAATAACAGGAAGGATTGTTCAATTGCAGGATGTATTATGGATCGAAGCAGAGAGGGGGGAAGCATCGGGTGATTTTCAGATTGTCTACAATGATTCAACTTCTAACGGTTCATACATCTGGATTCCTGATGGAACGGGATGGAAGCCAAGAAACGGGGAGATAGTATATAACTTCCGAACAGAATCTGGCGGGAATTATGTAATCTGGGGAAGAGTGTATTCGCCAACAAACTCTGACAACTCGTTTTTTGTTCAGTTAGATAGCGGGGTTGAATATCTCTGGACAATATCAACATCTGAAGAGTGGCATTGGGACATGGTGAACGACTGGGGAAATGGTACTGAAGATAACCCTGAGACAGACCCTGTATTTTTCAGCTTATCTCCCGGGAACCATACCCTGAGAATCAAACAGAGGGAAGATGGCACAAAACTGGATGTCCTAGTTATCACCAATAACCTGTCCTATATTCCTCCTGTTCTGGATAGTACTGTGTCTTCTATGGAGATTTCAATATTATCTCCTGAAAACAGGACGTATGATTCTCACAGAGTTGAATTGAACTTTTCTTCTGATTACGAGCTAATAGACTGCATCCTTAAAGTTGATGACACCGCCAACCAGACAATATCGTGTGAAAACCAGTCTGTTATCAGCAGGGAATATGAAGATGAGAAATGCTCCCTGTGGTATCACTTCAACGATAACCTGATAGATTATTCAGGAAACAACAACAGTGCCCTGATTGATGGAGCTGATTTTGCTGAAGGTAAATTTGGTTCTTCCCTCTACTTTGATGGTAACAGCTTTGTAGAGGTGAGTAACTCACCATCCTTTGACCTCGTAAACATAACAATAGAGGTATGGGTAAAACCAGAACTTGGGCAGAGAGGTTCAATAATCAATAAATACGTCTATGACTACACAATCCCAATAAATGAGAGGGTATTCGAGCTCGATATAACAGAAGAGGGTCATATTCAGTTTGCACTCAGTTCTGATGGTACCGTCTCAGGAACAGAATGGTTGAGGTCTGCCAGGACAGTTGAAGATGGGGTGTGGACTCACATAGCGGTAACCTCAGATGGAGATAAGATGAGGATATACATCAATGGTGAGCAGGATGAGAATACTGCTGACGCTCCGGAGGTAATCCATTCATCACCTTTCAACGTTTATATAGGTGCATGGAAATACTCGCCTTCAGACAACGCCGTCTACTTCAGAGGAAGCATCGATGAGCTCAGAGTCCTGAACAGAAGCCTCACTCAGGAAGAAATCCTGTCAGACTATGCTCTTGGCAGTGGAGAGCATTCTCTTGTTCTCTATGGGAGAGATTCTGAAGGAATATGGCGGACAGGAACTACAACGTTCAGAATTGGCACCCGGAATGATACCACACCTCCTGAGATTATAATAATCTCTGCACCATCTGGAGCAATCGAATTCCATAATGCTACATTTTCGTGGGAAGGGTGGGATGATTTGACAGCCAAGTCTTCACTTCTCTATTCTTTCAAACTCGAAAACTACAGTGACTGGTCTGTGTGGACATCTGAAACAACACATACTTTCTTTAATTTACCCGATGGTGATTACACATTCAGGGTCAAAGCAAGGGATATAGCAGGTAATGAGGGCCATCCTGCAGAAGCACACTTCCGGGTATACAGCTTACCACCACAATCAATTTCGAATTTGTCTGCAAGTTCCGGGGTAACGTGGATAAACTGGACATGGAAAAACCCTGATGATGCTGATTTCAGCCATGTTATGGTTTATATGGATAGTAAATTCGTGGAAAATACTACAGAGAACTTTTACAATGCAACTGAGTTAAGTCCTGACACATTGCACACATTGTCAACCCGAACCGTGGATTTGTATGGAAATATTAACGATACGTGGATGAATTATTCATCGGCAACTGTTGAGACACCCGTAAATTACGGAACGAAACCAGAAATACTCAGCTTTAATCCTGCGTCATATATTGAGATTGCTGAAGGCGATACAGTAATATTTTCAGCTGAGATTAACTATCCCTCAAACTGCAGATGGTCTTTTGGTGATATCACCCTCGAATGGGACAACCTTACGACATCTCCATCCTTTACACACAGATTTGAGAGTCAGGGAATCTTTGAAGTAAGATTAACTGCGTTTAATCTGACCAACACATCCTTATTGACCGATACAATGTGGCAGATTAAAGTTGATGTAAGAGAAGAGGCTATAACAGTGTGTCCCACTTGTGAGTTCAACAGTATTCAGGCAGCCGTGGATTCTGCAAAAGCTGGTGACACGATAATTGTTAAAGGTGGGACGTACTACGAAAGCGTATTCATTAACAAGAAGATCATCCTCAGGGGTATTGAAGATGGCGGAATAATGCCAGGCATTATTTCAACCGGAGATGCAGTTACTCTCAATGCCAATGGAATAATGATCGAGGGTTTAACCATATCGACCAGTGCAATGTCTAAGTCAGCAATAAAAGTAAAATCGGAGAATAACACAATCAAGAATAATATTTTGAAGGACAGCTATTACGGAGTATATCTGTATTATTCTAAAAATAATCGTGTATTGAACAATGAATTAACAGATAATTACTATGCCATCCGTCTCTACAAATCTGAAAACAATTTAATAGAGAATAACTTAATCAGAGATGGAAAATATGCAGTATATCTTTACTCCTCGGACAACAATGTTCTGCGAGGAAATGATATAACCAATAACTATTATGGAGTTTTTCTCCTTTATTCGGAAGGAAATATAATATACAACAACACGATTGAAGACAGCAAATACTATGGACTGTATATGTATGCCTCAGATAATAACATCATCTCTGAAAACATTGCTCGTGAGAACTACTATGGCTTCAGACTTTACTCTTCCTCAGGGAACACGCTCTTTCTGAACATACTTGAGAACTCATACAATGTATATGATACGGGAACAAATCAGTGGGATAACAACTCAAGAGGAAATCATTACAGCAACTTTGATGAGAGCTCTGAAGGCTGCTTTGATCTGAATGGGGACGGTATCTGTGATAATGAATATGCGATACCCGGTGGACAGAACATTGATAGACATCCTCTTATTCAAATATAATAATTTTAGAATAGAATAAAAGATTCTATGATTATAATTATAACTATTACCAAATCCTTATAAACAAACAGATTAGTTTATTCTCTGGTGGGAGTATGAACAGGAAAACTGTATTTCTATCACTTCTGATTGTATCTCTGGTGAATTTCGAGACAGCTGCAACGTATACCACAACCGGTACAATCTCTGGAAGGATTATTTCGACCAGTATCATAATAAACAACCAGAACTTTGGAGACATTGTTGCAAATGATAGCGTATATTACTACTGGAATGGAACCATAATCACCTTCGTCTCTGATAATACTGCAGCTTTTGATATATCTGAGTTCGCCTCAATAGATTTTGCCACAGATAGTGGTTATGTGAATGTAAGTATAGGAACAAACAAAACCCTTCCATCGAGTACCAAAATACTTATAGATGATGATAACACCCCTAACAATAATACCGGGATTGACTCATCTCAGATTCAACTTGAAGGAAATGAGAATGAGGCACATATAAGTTATCTCGGAGAAAACGGCGATGGCAGGATAACTTACAGCGCAGATGGCGTTATCTATGTGTTCATAAATACAGGTCAGGCAACAGATGGAGATATCAGCGTGGATATAGTTCTCACAGCATCGTGATATGACGAGAATAATTTATATTTTATTTATTGGCTTTTTACTGGCAGGATGTGCTGGAGAAGAAAAAGAAGTAATTGAAGATATGTCCGAAAAAGAGTTGATAAATGCTGTAGACAACTATAACATTAAAACTCTTGTTTTTTATTCAACAGTAGAGGTCGTCGAAAAAAATCAACCACCTCACCTTGTTGTTGCTGAAGACAGACTTGACTTTGGCAGACTCCCACAGGGCATGACTGAGAAAAAGGAGATTTTACTTGAAAATAATAAGAAGAGGACTGTGACGGTTTATCCTGTTTCAAATGGCAGCATCTCAAAATGGATATCATTTGAGAGCGAAGAATTCACCATCTCCCCTGAAAGCAACATTACTCAGAACATATATCTCAGAATCCCTTCTGATGCTGAACCCGGCAACTATACCGGTTATGTTACGTTTGTTATAAGGGAAACATGACAAAGCATTTGGTATTATTTCCTGTATTCATCATTCTGTTATCAGGAATATGTTCAGCTCAGGTTAACTCAGGGCAAATCTCTGGGACAATAATTCCCTTCTCGGTATCATATTCTCCAGATCTGGCAGTTAGTGATGAGGGTGATTCAACCCGAACATTTTCCGCAGTGACAACCCAAAATGCAAGTTTTGAATGGTATTTTAACGACAATCTTGAGAAGATTGATTCAAATCTGACATCTTCCTCATATACAAAAAAAGCGGGTGAGGGTGAGCATAATATAACTGTTGTTATCACCAATGAGAATGGAACTGTTTCTGTTACATGGTCATGGATAATAACAAAGAAAGAAGAATCTCAACCACCGAGAAGAAGTGGAGGTGGTGGAGGTGGTGGGAGCTTGCTCTTCACTTTTCCCACACCTGAACCCACACCCTCACCAAAACCAACGACAGTGGTAGCAGGCTCAACAACATTCATTCCATCGCCATCCACACCAGCACCAACACCAGAGCCTGAGACGCCTGAATCTATAGTTACTGAGACGCCTGAGGAGGAAATAAAAGCTGAACCCCAACAGGTGATGGATTTCAGCTACGGAGCTGAATTCTTCAAGTGGTTCAGGTCTGTTGTGATGGTATCCAGCTCTTTTGTTCTTGCCTACTTCGGTAAAAATTCCGTTAAGTTTTAGATACATGCTGGGGCTTTCGCCTCAGATACAGGAATGACTGTATTTAATTCAATTGAGAATAATTTCCCAACTCTTACAATTTTTAGAAAAGGCTTTTATTACCAAATTCATACAAATTCATATGAGTATGGATAAACAGAACACCAGAAAAATATTGAAGAGTGGATAATATGTTCAGACTGAGGATTGAATCTGAATTCAGTGCCGCACACAAGCTGACTGGATATAAGGGAAAGTGTTCAGAGCTGCATGGACACCAGTGGAAGGTTGAAATTTTTGTCACAGGTGAGAATCTGGATAAAATAGGAATTCTGATAGATTTCAAAATATTGAAGGAAAAGTTAGAGGAGATAATCAGAAAATTCGACCACAGCTACCTTAACGACTTCAAAGAGATTGGGAATCCCACTTCCGAAAACATCTCAAGGCATATTTTCAAAAATTTGAAACTGCCTGAGAGTATCAGGCTGGAGAAGGTAAGGGTTTGGGAGAGTCCGCACGTATGGTGTGAATACTATGAATAAGATTGGAGTGGTATCATTCTCAGGGGGACAGGACTCAACAACAGTGCTTTCTCATGCAAAGAATCTGGGATACGAGCTGCATGCCATCAGTTTTATCTATGGACAAACCCTTAGAAGGGAGATAGAGCAGGCTAAAAAGATATGTAAAGTCTTAAAAATAAAACATGAGATTTTCGATGTTACTGCATTCAAAGACATTGCATGGTTTTCTGCGTTAACTGGCAATCTTCCAATACCTGAATGTAGTAACGAAGAATTACAGAAAATACCTTATACCTACGTTCCTATGAGAAATTCGTTCTTTCTGATTTGCTGTGCAGCCTATCTGGAATCAGTGGTTTTGAAAAGGATAGAGAATGAGAATGCAGAAGCCAAGAACATAGAAGCCAGTATATTCATCGCCGCAAACTCCATAGATTACTCAAATTACCCCGACTGCAGACCGGAGTTTTTCAGGAAAGCTGAAGAATTTTTAAGACTGGGTTCAAAATTGGGTACTTTTTACGGCATCTCAATGAAAATAGAGACCCCAATTATAAACATGTCAAAGAAGGAGATAACAGAACTTGGTGTCAGGCTGAAAGCACCCTTACATCTTACTCAGACCTGTTATGCTGGGGAAGAGGAAGCCTGTGGAAAATGTCCAAGCTGTTTGCTTAGAATTAAGGGTTTCAAAGAGGCAGGATACATTGATCCAGTAAAATACAGGATACCGATTGACTGGAGCGGATGCAGAGAGATAAACTTTGAGGATAAATGAGAGTATCTGAGATATTTTATTCAGTAGAAGGCGAGGGTATAGAAATTGGGAGGCCAGAAATTTTCATAAGGCTGGCAGGATGCAATCTTCGATGTGAGTGGTGTGATACAGAATATGCACTTGGGAATGGCAAAGAGATGAGCATTGGTGAGATAATTCAGGAAGTTAGCAAATATTCATGCAAAAATGTTTCAATAACTGGCGGTGAGCCTTTACTTCAGAAAAAGGAATTGCTGGAACTTGTTAAACAGCTTAAAGAATCGGGTTACTGGATTCAGATAAACACAAACGGAACAATTTTTGATGGGGACATCTTCAAGCATATAGATTTGATCAGCATGGATTGTAAATGTCCTTCTTCAAGAATGAAAAGCGATTTTGAGGTTTTAAAGAAGACTAAAGAGTTATTTAACTTTAAAACCCAGTTTAAATTTGTCATCTCCGATGAAGAGGATTATGAATATGCCAAGAAAGTTCTCTGCTCCCTTAACCTTCAGAAAGTTGTTTTTCAGCCGGAATGGGGAAGGGTGAATTTTGCGGGAAAACTCGTCGATTTAATCAAGAAAGATGGCTTAAATGTAAGATTGATAATTCAGCAGCAAAAGGTAATCTGGGGTGGTAAGAGAGGAGTTTGAATGGTATGAGGGGAGTTTGAGGATTTCCAGAATTTGGAAGAATTTAAGTATATTCGCATTAATTCATATTGATATGAATAGAGGTAGCAAGGAGAGGTTGACCGTTACAGTTGACAAAAGCATCCTTGAGGAGGCAAAGAAGAAAGCCAGAGATAAAGGAATACCCGTTTCAAGATTGGTCGAGAACTTCTTCAGCTTTTTCGTCAATCCGAGAATATACTGTTTCAAATGCGGCAGGCAATTCACAGCCCAGGAATCAAAATTATGTCCAAAGTGCGAGTGGATGCTCTGTCCGGAATGCGATGCATGCAGGTGCGAGTTAAGCGAAGAGACAGTTAAGGCAGTTTATCACATGAGAAGAGTTTACGAGGATTTGCTGGTAGGTAGAGTAAAGCAGGTGTAGCATGATTCCAGTAGTCTGGATTTACTGGCTAATCAGCTTAACGATTGTAACTTACGTCAGCACTTTAATCATTAAAAAATACAGAGAATGGGGATTTGCAGCCTTGACAGCATTCTATGCGATTTACTTGGGTGCATCGCAGATAATGGCAACGAGAATAATCAGCTTTGACCTCGGCTTTGTACAATTTTTTGCTCCCGCTGCAGTATTCTTCTATCCATTCATAGCCCAGGTTATAGACATGATAAACGAGGTTTATGGCAGAGAAAAAGCCCAGCTTGCCATAATTATTGCATTTGTTACACAGGTATTGCTTGTCATGTTCATACTGATGGTCAATTCTTTAACTCCGGCACCATTTTTCGAGTACGAAGAAGCATGGCAGAGTCTTTTTGGATTAAGTATAAGGATTACATTCGCAAGCTGGGTGGCTTTCCTGATTTCCTCCAACCTGGATGCTTTAATCTTTGCAAAGCTTAAAGAGAGATTTCAGGACAGGGAGAACAGATTCAAATATGACACTTCTCTGAATCCGTATGTGTGGCTAAGGTCGAGTGTCAGTGACTTAGCAGATTTAACGCTGGACTCGATAATATTCGTAACACTTGCTTTCTACGGAGTTATGCCTGTATTACCTTTAATAATCGGTCAGATAGTAAGCAAAAACATAATCGGGTTTATTGATAACCCGTGGTTCGTATGGTATAAGAGGATGCTCGAAAAATAAGTTTAATCAACCTCAATCACTGACTTGAAAATCCAGTTAAAGATTATTTATTTTTATTTAAGCTGAGGATATGCTTAACTTCATCAACATCTACGATGGTATTTACACACCCTGATTTTAACAGAGGAATGCATTGGTGAGGTAACTTCCACATTGAGAGTTTCTCACTCGCCTCAGCAAGCTCAGCATGACATGCGACTCCAGCAGCAGCCTGTATCTCCTCTTTTCTTACCTTCTCTTTCAACACCTTTATGACAAGACTTCCTCCGGGAACTATGAAAATCCGATTATAGCCAAGATTTTCGGCATATTCAATTATTCCGGCAATCACACACCTTCCACACCTCTGGCAAACATAACCCACATCTGTAAGTTCTGCCTCACATTTTTTGTTTCTCAGGCAGGCGGGTAAAAAAAGAACTCTTCTTTTAAAAGGAATCTTTGAAAAAGAATCCTGATTAGCCCGATTTTTTATTGCGATATAAATCTGATCAACCAGGTCGCCGTCCTCACTTATCAGAGATAGTGCTCTCTGCACCGCATTCCTAGTACTCAAATCTGCCCCTATTGCAAACAGTTTTGAGATTATGGCATCAATTTTCATTCTCATTTAACAGCTTTCATATGTGCAGATATAACTTTTCCCCGAATCCAAATCAAGAATAGTTAAATATTGTGCACTCTACAGGTGAGTATGGATTACGTGCTGAAGTGCATAGAGTGTGGCAGAGAGTTCGAAAATGAAGATATTTACATCTGCGACTGTGGTGGTTTGCTTGAAGCTGTCATTAACCCTGATACCGTTGAAATTGACTTCAAATTTGATGGGAATAACCTGAAAGTGTGGAAATATCGCTGTCTGCTACCAGTCAAAATTAAGCCTGTTTCTTTACAGGAGGGTGGAACAGCCCTTTACAAAGTTGACAAAATCGCTAAAGAGCTTGAATTGAATAATGTATATGTCAAGCATGAAGGTCTTAATCCTTCTGGTTCATTTAAGGACAGGGGAATGACAGTAGGTGTAACAAAGGCTATTGAGCTGGGGAAGAAGGCAATAGCATGCGCATCCACGGGTAATACAGCAGCTTCAATGGCTATGTACGGTGCTAGAGGTAATCTGAAAACCTATGTTCTGCTACCTGCTGGAAAAGTCGCACTCGGCAAGGTCGCTCAGGCTCTGATGCACGGGGCAAAGGTAATTGGAATTAAGGGTAATTTTGATGAGGCGCTCTCAATTGTCAGGGAGGTGAGCCAGAAGGAGAACTTTTACCTCCTTAATTCTGTAAATCCATTCAGGTTGGAAGGGCAGAAAACAATAGCATATGAGGTAGTCGATGAGATCGGAGTTCCAGACAGGCTCATTCTTCCTGTTGGTAATGCTGGCAACATCTCGGCAATCTACAAGGGTTTTCGTGAGCTCAAAGAGTTTGGATTAATAGATAAAATTCCAAAAATGACGGGAATTCAGGCTACTGGCGCAAATCCCATTTATAAAGCAGTAATTGATAATAGAGAAGATATCGAACCGGTGGTAAAACCAGAGACGATCGCAACAGCAATAAGGATAGGAAATCCTGTTAATGCAAGAAAAGCCATCCGGGCGATTTATGAGTCGGGTGGTATTGCTGTTGAGGTTACGGATGATGAAATAATCAAAGCTCAAAAAGATCTTGCGGCAAAAGAGGGTATTGGAGTTGAACCCGCATCCGCAGCATCGATCGCCGGTTTGAGGAAGATCGCTGATGAGATTGATAAAGACGAAAAAGTGGTATGTATAACAACAGGTAATCTGTTGAAAGACCCTGAGGCTGTGATTAGCGTATGTGGAGAGCCTATTGAAGCTGAAGCTGATATTGTTTCTGTTCTGGAGGTTCTTTAGGTTTCTGAATGAAATCCATGTTTTTCATTTCGCAAACCTCTGTGTAAACCTCAAGCATGCGTTCTGCAATTCTATCCCATGTAAAGTGATTCAACACCCTGTTTCTTGAATTCCTGCCCATTATTTTACGTTCTCTTTCGCTGTTCAGTATCTCGATGATACCATTTGCAATGTCTGAAGGGTCAGACCCGTTCACATGGATTCCACACCGCTCGGGACCATTATTTTCAACAATCTCTCGCATTCCTGTTGTACCGCTTGCACCCACCACAACGGGTTTCGCCATACTCATCGCTTCTATACATGCAACTCCAGAGGGATCATAAACTGAAGGAAAAGCGCAGACATCTGCAATGGCGTAATGCAAGATTCTACCTTCTTCATCAAGATTCTCATTTCTCATGATTACACTGTCCCCAAGATCCATGTGCTCGATTATGAACTTTAACTGGGCATCAAGTTCTCCTCTGCCCACAACAACAAGTTTGGCTGAAGGAAAAACTTTTAGAATTTCTGGCATAGCCATGACCAGATTGTGGATGCCTTTGACCTGAGCAAGTCTTCCTATGAACAGAATTGTTTCTGCCTCAATTCCATAGTGGGATTTTATCCTCTTTATCACCTCTGGATTCACTCTTTCAGGTCTGAATACATTCGCATTTACGCCATTGTGAACAACCCTCATCTTTTCTCCGTTCAAGCCAAGAGCCTGGAGTTCTGACCTCATTGCCTCACTTACTGCAATCACAACATCCGATATTTTTGTACCTTTGTACTCGAGAGCCTCTATAGTCTTTGAGCCCATCCCCCTGCTCCTGCCTTTCTCTGTGGAGTGAATATGGAAAACTAACGGCAGTTTAATTTCATTAATGATTCCCGCCGCCCCCATAATCCCAGACCAGTCGTGAGAATGAATGATGCTAAAGTCTTCTTTTCTTCTGAATCTGGAGGCGAGTTCAGAGGCGGCAAGAATATTGTAAGTGAGTATACTTGCAAAAAATTTCAGCCCATCTCCCCAGTTCTGCAATTCAGTGCTGACAAAAAAGGGAAAGATTTCTTCAAAATCCAAAATCTCCAGCCGTTGAATTTCAACTCCTCCTTCATTTTTTATTTTAACTTCCAGTTCTGAATTTGAATCTGATTCACCGGTAAAAACAACCATTTCATGCCCGTAACGTGCAAGCCTCTGTGTGAGTTCCCTAACAAACCTTTCTGACTTTCCGTTGGATTGGAGTGAGAAGTTCCATATGAAATGGGCTACCTTCATAATAGTGATTACACTATTCTACTTTAATAAATCATTACTTTAAATACATGATGAGATGGGATTCAATCAGGAATCTCTGAACTCCGGAATAATCCTGTCCCCGATGAGTTTGATTGAATCCTTCTTCCTGGGTCCAATGGGGCTACCTGCCACCACCTGTGTCACACCTGCTTTTGACAGCTTTGCTATTCTCTCCACTATGTCATCAGGTGTCCCACTGATGGAGAAAACATCAATAAGCTCATCATCGACCGATTCATGCACACTTTTCCAGTCACCTTTTGTGAAGGCTGCATTAAGAGCGTTCTTAACTTTTTCCACCTTCTCAATTTCTATGCCATGTCTCTCAAATATAATATCAGGACTTCCAGCAGCAATGAATGCCACAACAATTTTTGCAGCGTTTTTTGCCCTGTCTCCATCTCTGTCTATACTGAAAGAGGCATAAGCAGCTATATCGAAGTCTTTATCAGCAATCAAATTTGCCCTGAGTATCTTTCCTGCCTCTTCAAAATCCTCAGGGTGTGATGCATTGATTAAGACCCCATCTCCCATTACTGCTGCAAGCTGTAACATTTTTGGACCCTGAGCGCCAATGTAGATGGGGCATTCTCCACATTTAAAGTCGAGTTTTGCGCCATTCGTTTTGAAGAATTCACCATCAAATTTAACAGATTTCCCGGAGTGCAGAAGTTTTATGATTTCAACCGCCTCTTTTAACCTTTTCAACGGCTTTTTCCACTCAATACCTATCCTGTCAAAAGTCACCCTGTCTCCAGCAGCTATTCCGAGAACTGCCCTTCCACCACTTATCTCATTGACAGTACCTATTGCAGAAGCGATGACAGCGGGATGCATGGTAAACGGGTTTGCAACACCTGCTCCGACCCTCATCCTGTCTGTTTTGATTGCAAGAAGTGTAAGCATGGAATAAACATTTCTGTTGTTATAGTGATCAGTAATCCACACATTCTCAAATCCTTTTTCTTCTGCAAACTTTGAATAGTATTCCAGCTCGAAATACTTCATGTTAGGAACAAATTCAATACCAAACCTCATTTTTATCACCTTTTAATCGATTTAATGCCCTTAGATGGCTATTTGCAATCTGCGGCAGGCTAACTGTAATGTTTAATAATTTAACTTTTTTGATTTATCTTTAGAAAAGAGGTTGAAGGTTGAAAAATTATTAATATTCTCCTGCATAGCTGACTGGCATGATGCCAATGAATCCAAAACAGATGAGAAAAATGATGAAGCAGATGGGAATAAATATGGAAGAAGTTGATGCAGAGGAAGTGATAATAAGGAAGCATGATGAAGAATTAATTTTCAAAAACCCCTCCATCTCCAGAATAGTGGCAAAGGGAATGGAGACTTTTCAGATTGTCGGTGATTATCAGGTGGTTTCGAGAGAAATCGAGGTTAACGAGGATGACGTAAAGCTAATTATGGAGCAGGCTGGAGTTGACGAAGAAGAGGCAAGAAATGCCCTGAAAGAGGCAAGAGGAGACCTCGCTGAAGCTCTGATAAAACTTCAGGGTTGAATGGAACCGCCGGTAGTTCTCATCAGTGGAAAACATAGCTTTCTCATCGAGAAATTTGAAGGAAAATTACACACACACAGCGGAATTCTTGACCTCTCCGTTCTGGGAGAGAGAAATTTTGGCGATGAGATAGAAACTCATCTTGGAGAAAAATTCAAAATAATGCCATTTAAACCTCCTGATTTTTTCAAACACTTTAAAAGAGGTTCTACACCTATAATGCCAAAAGATATAGGTGCAATTATTGCCTATACAGGCATGAGTCCTGATTCACTGATTCTTGATGCCGGCACAGGTAGCGGAATGATGGCTGCATACCTCTCATACTTCAACAAGTACGGCGAGGTTGTGACCGTGGAGAAAAGGAGAGATTTTGCAAAAATAGCCAGAAATAACTTCAAACTTGCAAGATTAAAGAACATTCACCAGATTACCGGCGATTTGATTTTTGTTGCCGATGGATTCAAGAAGGAATTTGACCTTATTGTTCTGGATATGAAAGGCGATATAGACTTTATCTCAAGAGCAAAGGATATATTGAGGATTAGTGGATATATCGCAGTGTATAATCCCTATTTCGAAGCCACAAAGAGAGTTTACAACACAATGATTAAAGAGGATTTTAGAGAGGTGCAGGCTTTCGAGATTTTGAGGACTGATCTCGAGTTTAAAAGAGTCGGAACAAGGCCTGTCACAAGGGTGTGGCACACCGGATTTATTGTAATCGGGAGAAACTCGTAACTTCGATGCGAAGAAGTAATCAATGCAGAAGGTCTTTAACCCATTTTGGGAGCGTGAAACTTGCAATGTGTAATTCCGGGGTGTAATGTCTGGTTTCTATTTTCTTTCTGTTAAATCTCTGGTTAATTATGTCAAAACGCCTGATAATCTCAGAGTTGGAGGCAAGAATATAACTCCATAGCCCTCCGGGATACATCGGAGCGAACGAAAGGTATACTTCCCTGAAAGCAAAGGTTTCAAGATTACTGTAAACCCTCTTAAAATCTTCAGGCTGTAGAAGGGGGGACTGGCTTTGAATTACAAAATACTCTGTAATTTCAGAACACTTACTGTAAAATTCGTGTGAGAAAAGAGATTCGCTAACGGGTGTCGGGTCTGTACCATCCACAATGATTATATCAAACTTCTCATCGGTTTTTTTGACGTATTCAACTCCATCTTCAAAAAGGAGGGAGAATCGGGAGTCATTAAATGCACTGGCATCAACTCCAATGTATTCACGGGAAGCTTTTACAACGTCCTCATCTATCTCCACCATGGTTACACTTTCGGGATTGTGCTTTAAAACCTCTCTTGCCGCGCCCCCATCTCCCCCCCCAATAATAAGGATATTTTTCGGCTCAGGATGAGAAAACATGGGAACATGGACGAGCATCTCATGGTAAAAGTGCTCAAAGGACTCAATTAGTTGAATCTTACCATCAAGAACAAGCATTTTTCCCAGTTCAGTATCAAAAATCTCTATACGCTGCATTCCTGTGTAATCAAATACTTTTTGTTTTACCTTTACAGTGATTCCAAGATTATTAATTACTTCATAGAACCATCCCATAACTTCGGCAATTCAATACGCTTTATAAATCTGATGAGAGTCCGGTGTATTCCAGAAGGAGTCTGTATGCTTCCTTTTCCCGCTTACCACCACATTTGCTTACCAGTTCACCGTAGTAAAAGATTTTCTCCTTCAGTTCTCTCCTCGTGGAGATTCTATAGCGTGTTGCATGGACAAGTGCTTCAATCAGTGAGTTAAATCCCCTGTTAACAGCTCTTATATTCGAGCGAATCACCTCACCTTCGAGCATGTGCAGTTCTGCAAAGTTTCCTCTAAGCTCTGCATCAAATTTTGCCCATGAAATTGTGTCCTTTAATATTGGAGGATTCAAAGACTCAAAAAATTCTCTGCTGAGGTCTTCAAAAGCAGAAATAACAAAAATTAAAGGATCAAAGTTGACATTTACCCACAAAATACTTCCTTTTTCAATGTTTTCTCTCGTGTGGGATTTGTAAAGTCGAAGTTTGGCAGTATCCGAGTCTTCATCATCGACAATAATTCCAAGTGGAGCGGTATTCAACCACTTTCCTTCCGTTATACCTATGACCTCATTAATTCCGTTACAAAGTCCGACTTCATAAAGTTTCAAAATTTCAACCCCTCCGCAAGTGCTAAAAATATTGACGATACTGTCAGGTCTGCAATTGTTCCGGGGTTTATATCTCTGTTTAAAAGCCAGATGTCCAGCTCTTCAAAATTTCTCGAACTCAAAGTGATTTTTGCTCTGTCTCTTACTTCTTCAGCCACATCTCTACCATGTTTTGAGATAATTAATGGGTCGATAAATTCCGCAAGCAGAGTATGGTATGTGATCACTATGGCATTATTTATGTCCTGATTTGCTATCTGGTCGAGCAGCAGCTTCATTCCATCTAAACTCGCTTTATATCCGCCGGTAAGTTCTTTTGCGATTATATTTTCATCAGGAGCTTTTAACATCCAATTGTACAGGTTCAGATTATTTTCACGAAGCATTGAAGCAACTTTTTCATTTTCGAGGCTCAGCTCATCCGCGCAGACAACTCTCGGCTTTAACAGATTGAAAGCCTCAAGAACGGCAAGACAATCGCTAACATCAGTATCCATTAACGATTCTGTTGCTGCAGAAGTTATCATCTCTGCATTTCCTTTCCAGCAACGAATTAACGGGATTAAGAGGATAAACGTGCCAAAATGAATATTTTTATGGGTTTTTCTGAAGGATTCTCTGCACGATTCGAGTATTAACTGACCCATCCTTTCTTCTCTGTAAGATGCGCGAATAAATGACGGATAGGATGATACTGCCGAAATAATAAAGTCTTCGTATGTCATATCCGGCAGATTATGGTTTCGGTCAACATTCCCAGCCTTTGGAGATGCGGAGACCTCAAGAAGCATTGCGAGAACCCCAGAACCTGCTGCATCCACTGGATTTTCAAACATGTTTGAATAAAGATTACAATGATTTATTTATTTTGGGTAAAGGTTACAGATCACAAAAAAGATTAAATTTTCGAATACTCTCCAGAGGCTATGTTCCACAGGTTAAAAAATTATGCTGACTTTATCAAAATAGAGCATACTCTATTTGCCCTCCCATTTGCGTATGCCGGAGCTGTTCTCGCTTCAAACGGTTTTTTCAGCTTAAAAACTTTTATCCTTATCCTTACAGCCTTTACAGGCATGAGAACGCTTGCAATGACTTTAAATAGAATTATTGATAGAGAACTTGACGCACTCAATCCAAGAACGAAAAAGAGGCATTTACCTGCTGGAATGATATCCCTGAAAGAAGCTTATGCGATTGCCCTTATTTCTTCGGCAATATTCTTCGGGTCGGCTTTCCTGATAAACATGACTGCTTTCATACTTTCGCCCATTCCTGCTATTACTTCACTTGTCTACCCGTATATGAAAAGATACACCTGTCTTTCACATTATATTCTGGGATTAAATCTTGCCTATGCACCCCTTGGCGGCTGGGTAGCAATAAAGGATTCTTTCGAGCCTCTGAATGGAGAATTAAACATCACGATACTTGGAATCGGTGTAGTTTTCTGGGTCGCAGGTTTCGACATGATTTATGGACTTCAGGATATAGAATTTGATAGAAGGTACAGGTTACACTCAATAGGTGCCCATTTTGGAGTCAGGACAGCGCTCATAACCTCTGCCATAAGTCACATCATCTTTTTCTGTTTAGTTGCTTATTCCCTCTTTCAGTTTGATTCCGGTATTTTTGGAAAAAGCGGTCTCGTAATTATTGCTCTGCTTCTCATCTACCAGCATTTTATTGTTGGGGAGAATTATAATGAAAAGAGAATCCAGATAGCTTTCTTCAACTCAAATGCCATCCTGAGTGCTGTTCTGCTGTTCAGCATAGTTGCAGACACATTAATACCTTAATCAACGGCTCTTTTTATAGCCCTCTCAATGGCTTTCTGATGAATTTTTGCTGCGAGGTGGATTTTTCCATTAATTCCGCGAGATGCGAGGCATGGATAGATTTGGGTGTAATATCCAGCCTTGGAAGGTGCATCCTCGATTTCAGTACCTTCAAGCATCTCTGCAACAAAATGAGATGCTCCACAGAAGGCGCTCCTTACAACCCGAACTCTCTTTAATCTGCCGCCCTCCACATCCACTTCAAAACTCGGCTTCCCATACAGTCTGAAGAAACTGTTATCGATGACAGGAGCATTACAGCAGATGTCAGCAAATACTATCTCCCTGCCATATTTTTTCGCAAGTTCTTTCAACTGTTTTCTGGAACCCCCTTTCCCGGTTATGAACACAACTCCTTTAGCCTTTTTTACGAGAGCAATATTAAAGTCAGGATGAGCAGCATAACTGATTATTAAATCAGAGCCAAGTATATCCTCTGGAATCTCAACATCTTCGAGAATCTCAGGAAGCTCTTCAGGAATCTCGAAAACTGTAATCTCAAACTCTTTCGAGATTTCTCTGGCTGATAGTTCTCCATGCCTCCCCCTTCTAATTATCCCAATCTTCATTTTCCAAAAATCTGATTAGATTTTCCTTTATTTTCGCAAATTCTGTGATTTCACAATCTGATTCATACGGTGGAATGTTCTTCAGGTCTGCTTCCACAAAACACTGATTGTAAGGTATAATTCCAAGAACTGGAAAGTTAATACTCTCAATTAACTTTTTGCTTTCTTCTGTCTCAATATATTTGTTTACGACAACTGCGAACTTCTCAATCCCTATATCGTCAGATAACTTCTTTATCCTGCTCAATGTCTCAAAGCTCCTTGTTCCCGGCTCAACCACCGCAATCAGCAAGTCAACACCTTTTGCTGTTCCTCTACCGAGATGTTCTATTCCCGCCTCCATGTCGAGAATCAGTACCTCATCTCTTCTAAAAATCGCATGACGCAATATAGCCCTTAAAAAGGCATTTGCCGGGCAGAAGCAGCCTTCTCCCCCTTTTTCAATTGTTCCGAGAACAGCAACTCTTACACCATTTTCACTGAATTCCGAGTACTCATCAAGAATATCATCAACCCTCGGATTGTAGCGAAAAATACCCCCTTCCATCACAACCCGTTCCTCAATAACTTCTTTAAGTTCAGAGAGAGGTTCAATCTTTTTCCTGATTCCAAGAGCTGACTGCAGGTTGAAAGCAGAATCACAGTCAATTGCAGTAACTCTGTAGTTTTCTTTCGCAAACAGATGTGCAAGCATTGCAGCGAGAGTGGTTTTTCCCACCCCACCTTTTCCAGATATGGCAATTTTCACCATCAAGCTGAAGTCAATGTTGCAGGTTAAAAAGTTGTGGTTATCTTCGAGAATGGTGGCATGCTGATTTTAATATCGGGGTGCCAAGAAATGTTACAGTGGTGACGGCGGGAAGGTTGTCAACCAGTACGATGGCACCCCAGCTCACATATATTGTTGTTCTTTGTAGATAAGCATTACGGTGTTTCTTCACATAATTAATATCACCAGAATCAAAAATTTTGCACTGTGAAAAGAAAATTTTATATTTAGCGAGCTTAACTGGGGAAAGATGCACCTCAAAACTGTACTAAGGCTGATAATCACAGGTTTAACATTAATAATCCTTACAAATACAGCTGCTGCAACCGAAGTTGCAATAAAGGAAGTTCTGGTAAAGTATGACAAATCGGGCGTTGATATCGAGTTTTACTATGAGCTTGATTCTGTCCAGAAGCTAAAAGGGATACTTTTCGGTGCTGCTTATATTGAGGAAGATTTGATGTCTCTATTCAACGACACAGAAAATCCCATCGTCAAGAAAGTGGATTTTGAGAGTGCGAAAATAACCGTTCCCGTGAAACAATATAATGGGTTCGCATATTTTCCAGGAATAAAATTCTGTAAACATGTTTCAAATTTAACCCTGATTTTTCCCGGCAATTCTTTAATAAAACTGGAAAACACGTGTGAGATACCTGAGGCGTTCTACTCTATTTAAACCTTCACAGTCCTTATTATGAACTCAGGAGGCACAGTTTCAGCCAGAACAATGTACTCGTTTGCCTTTATCAGTCTCAAGCCACTTTCTCTTGCACTCTTTGCATCAATTTCAAGAATAACCGGATTATCTGTTCTGAATCTTGCTACCTTTTCACTTTTTTCAACTGTCGTGGACAGGTGAACAAAAGTCTGATTGACTGGCTTCAATCCAATTTCCATAATCCTGTGGGCTTCTTCTTCTCCCGTTCCGTAATAAAGGACTTCTTCTTCAGAAAGTAGATAGTCACGCAGCTTTACACCAACGCTATGTCCGTATCGAGCCCTCATTTTTCCTTCCTTTATCTCATATCTGGTTTTCTGGTCAGAGTCCACAATTGCCATGATAAGCCACTGATTTGCCCATCTGTACTTCCTGCTCACAATTTTTACTATTGAATTGAAATCAACCCAACCATTTTCATCCATTTCAAGATTGAACTTATCCGGAAAATGTCTTAAGATTCCTGAGATGAATCTCCCAAGCCTTTCCACTTTCTCTTTATTCAGTATCTGTTGTCCCTTATAGCCGCAAATACACAGTTCGCCTCTGTAGAATCCATGTTCTGGACAGACCCGAATTTCTTCCATTACCAGATGAACTATCCAACTGATTGAAAATGTTTGCGGAAGAAATGCTTGGCGCAGCGATAAACAATTGTATGTTTCAAAGTTTGATACAATCTATCACAAAAACTTTATATAGAACCACGAATCCAGCAATTTTGCTGAATAATTTGGAGGTGGTTTAATGCAAAATATGCAAGGTACACCCGTGCTTATACTTAAAGAGGGTACACAAAGAACAACGGGAAGAGATGCCCAGAGGCTGAACATAATGGCAGCAAGAGTTATTTCTGAGTCAGTGAGATCAACTCTTGGGCCAAAGGGCATGGACAAGATGCTCGTGGACAGCCTTGGAGATGTTGTTATTACCAATGACGGTGTAACAATTCTGAAGGAGATGGATGTGGAACATCCTGCCGCAAAAATGATTATCGAGGTTGCAAAGACACAGGACAATGAGGTAGGGGATGGCACAACAACTGCTGTTGTTATTGCAGGTGAACTGCTGAAGAGAGCTGAAGAATTGCTGGATCAGGATATTCATCCTGCTATTGTGTCAAACGGTTACAGACTTGCGGCTGAGAAGGCAATGGAAGTTATTGAGGAAAGTGCTATTTCCGTCAGCAAAGATGATACGGATATTCTGAAGAAGATAGCTGCAACAGCTATGACAGGAAAGGGAGCAGAGGTAGCTGTAAACAGGCTGGCAGAGATTGCAGTAGAAGCTGTACAAATTATCGCTGAAGAGGAGAATGGCAAGATTAAAGCCAATACGGACTACGTTAAAGTTGAAAAACGACATGGTGCCAGTGTTGAAGATACTGAGCTAATTGATGGTATTGTTCTTGACAAAGAAGTTGTAAATCCCGCAATGCCAAAGAAGATTAAAGATGCAAAAATCCTTCTGTTAGACTCAGCTCTCGAAGTGAAAGAGACCGAGACTGACGCAAAGATAAGAATTACAGATCCAGAGATGCTTCAGAAATTTGTCGAACAGGAAGAACGAATGCTCAAAGAGATGGTTGATAACGTGGTAAAGGCAGGAGCAAACGTTGTTTTCTGCCAGAAAGGAATTGATGACCTCGCACAGTACTATCTCGCAAAGAAAGGAGTTCTTGCTGTAAGAAGAGTTAAAAAGAGCGATCTCGAAAAAATTGGGAAAGCAACAGGAGCAAAGGTTCACTCAGAGTTGAGAGAGGTAAATCCTGATGACCTGGGAAAAGCGTCTTCAGTTGCTGAGAAGAAAGTTGGTGATGAAAAGATGGTGTTCATAACCGGTTGCAAGAATCCAAAGGCTGTTACAATCCTTGTCAGAGGTGGGACTGAGCATGTGGTCGATGAGGTTACAAGAGGCATTGAGGATGCCATAAGAGTTGTCTCAGTTGCCATTGAGGATGGTAAAATCGTCCCGGGTGCAGGCGCTCCAGAAATTGAGGCGTCGCTCAGACTGAGAGAGTGGGCTCCAAGTCTTGGTGGAAGGGAGCAGCTGGCGGTTGAAGCATTTGCAAAATCTCTCGAAGTCATTCCAAAGACTCTTGCTGAGAACGCTGGACTCGACCCCATAACTGTTCTTGTGGAGCTGAAGTCCGCACATGAAAAAGCCGATAAACACCATGGAATCAACGTGGAGGATGGAAGTATCACCAACATGGGTGATGAGGGTGTCCTTGAACCGCTGAGAGTCAAGACACACGCAATCAGCTCAGCAACCGAGGTAGCGGTGATGCTTCTACGTATTGATGATGTGATTGCAGCAAAAGCACCGGAGAGTAAAGGTCCCAGCCCAGAAGAAATGGCAGGAATGGCAGGAATGGCAGGAATGGGAGGAATGTACTAACCATTCCCATTTTTTTAATTGTTCTCAAGGGCTTTTTCGATTATCAAACCTTCCTCATTATCACCATTATATTTTCTAAAATTTTATTATGGTAACTGTATCTCATCCAGATATGCCGGAAAAGCACATGTATTTGAGGGTTGGAATCTCTAGAATTCAGGCAGTAATCAGTATAAACACAAGAAATGAGAACATAAGGACGATTCACTGTTCTAACATGGAGTTTTGCGATGGATTCAACTTTGAAAAAGGCGTTTGCCCGAAGTACTGTCAGGTTATTTCTGAAGCACAGAAGTATATCTCTGGAAAAAGAGGATTGAACGCAGACATAAAGGAGACAATGCTGAACACAAAATTAAATCTGGGAAGCGTCAGGAGTCTTGTCTGCTATAACTGAATATTTTTAGTTCAAGAAATATTTTTATATATTTGTCTGAATCAGAAAGTTATTTAATTTTTGAGAATAAAGAATCAATTATGACAACAGCATACATACTGATTAACACTGATACTGGTAATGAATACAGTGTTTATGATTCTCTCAAGAAAATGAATGGGGTTGTTGAAGCTAACATTGTTTACGGAGTTTATGATATGGTAGTGAAGGTCGTCACAGCGGATAACGACGAGCTCAGAAATCTGATAGAATACATTCGGAAAATAAGGGGAATAAGGTCAACACTCACCCTTATCTCAATCTGACTCCACATGATGATTTACTCGCTGAGATGATGCTTTATAACGTGATGGTATGTATCAACGCTCATAAGTGAGTAAAAAGCTCCCTCCACAACCTCGCTGAGTGCGGGATGTATGTGCATTCCCTCAAATATCGGGTGAAACGTCCCTTCTGACGTATTCATAAGATTGATGATTTCCTGTATGAGTATTGATGCATGGGGTCCAATTATGTGAGAGCCAAGTATTCTATCAGTCTCCCTCTCCACAATTACCTTTACAAAGTAATTTTTTGCATTCATTGCACGTCCTTTAGCAGTCTCGCCAAATTTTGAGAAACCTATAGCTATTTTTTCCTTCCCAAATTTATTTACTGCTTCTCTTTCACCCACCCCCACACTTGCAATCTCAGGATATGTGAAGACAGCATGGGGTACAGCGTGGTAATCCACTTTGACCTTTTTATTCAGTACTGCATTGTAATAAACAACTCTCGACTCGTAGTTTGCAACATGTTTGAACATGTGTCTGCCAGTTGCATCTCCAAAAGCCCATATGTTTTTCTGGCTTGTTTCAAGGTATTCATTGACAATTATCCACCCTCCCCTGTCGGTTTTTATGCCTCCCTTCTCAGGCTTGAGTATATCCGAGTTGGGTGCCCTGCCTGTTGCTATGAGGACTTCATCGACAGTAATCGAATTTTTTTCCCCGGTTTCCCTGTTCTCTATTATCAATTTCTTCTTACCATCACTTAGCTGAGAGATTTCCCTGACCTCATGATTTGTGATTATATCAACATAACTGCTCATTTCTCTCCTCAATACTTCAGATATTTCCTCTTCTTCCTGAGGAAGGAACTGTGGGTTTCTTCCGATAATTGTAACCTTAGAACCCACACATCCAAAAAAGTGTCCATATTCAGCAGCAATATAACCTCCACCCACAATTGCAAGTGTTTCAGGCAACTCTGTAATATTCAGGATGGTATCACTTGTATGGTAATCTACATGTTCAATTCCCTTTATTTCAGGTATCATCGGCTTTGAACCTGTGCACAGTAAAATGAAGTTTGAGGAAATCAAATCTTTGCCAACCTTCAACGTATATGGCTCTGTAAATTCAGCAACATCCTGATAATAATCTATGTTGGGCGCTGAAGATAAACCTCTTTTTATCATTTTAATGTCCGGATTTATCAGAGAATGCATTCTGTCCATAATCTTCCTGAAATTGATTCTGTTTAGATTGATGTCTATACCAAATTCCTCTGCCCTCCATATTTGCTTAATCAGCTCGGCAGGATAAAGTAGAACCTTAGTAGGTATGCACGCCCTTGTAAGACAGATTCCTCCGGGCTCATCTTTATCAATTACAGCAACCTTAAAATCTGGATTTTTTGAAAGAATAGCATCCACAATGTTCATCGCTGAACCTGTGCCTATCGCAATCAGATCATATTTTTTTGTTTTCATGAGTATAACTGACTTTCAGCAAAATTATTTAATTCTTTTTAGAGTATTAGACAAAACATTTTTAACCAATAACTACAAAATGGCTACATGGGACGAAAACCTGAAAAAGAAGTTGTTAAGTGGTTAACTGCAGAAGAACTGAATGAAGAAATCCGAAAAAAGAAG
>Ga0209426_1000869_pt1 | contig 23868 bp, 27 predicted proteins | sample Deesub1362B_J571_FD_187697 | JGI IMG/M metagenome (GOLD analysis project Ga0209426, IMG submission 187697) | Deep oceanic, basalt-hosted subsurface ecosystem from Juan de Fuca Ridge flank, Pacific Ocean, CORK Borehole 1362B_J2.571 (SPAdes)... ...
ATTTCATTATGTTTCCCTTGTGCACGAGCGTTACGCTCTCGCGGTCGTTCTCTATCGCATACTCTATCGCCATCCTGACGAGCCTCTTCGTCGCGAACTCGCTTATCGGCTTTATTCCGATGCCGGAATCCTCTCTTATGCTGATTCCCATCTCTTCGGCGAGGAATTTTATGATCTTTAATGCGCTATCACTTCCTCTTTCCCACTCAATTCCCGCGTAGACATCTTCCGTGCTCTCTCTAAAAAGGACAAAATCAACCTTTTCTGGATTTTTTATGGGTGAGGGGACCCCTCTAAGGTAGTAAACTGGTCTGACATTGGCATAAAGATCAAGGGTTTGACGAATTGTTACATTCAAACTCCTGTACCCTCCTCCAACAGGAGTTGTTAAGGGACCCTTCAATGCGACTCTGTACTCTCTTATCGCATTCAGTGTGTCTTCTGGTAGATGGGAGTGGTAAATCTTGTAAGCCTCCTCTCCCGCGTATGTTTTGAACCATACAATCTCCTTACCAACCTTTTCAGCAGCTCGATCGAGAACCCTGATGGCTGCAGGCACAACATCCCTTCCAATCCCGTCTCCCTCGAAGTACGGGATAATGGGATTATCTGGGACCATCAACTTCCCGTCCCTATATTCTATCTTCTCTCCCTCCTCCGGTGGCTTTATTTTTGTGAAATTCATTTGTTCACCTCCGCAAGTCTTATGGAAGAAAAATGACTGGTTTAATAATTTTTCGTTAGAGGGTGTGAAGTATCTTTTCGATTTAACTCAAGGTTAGATTAAGGCTCTGTGGTTTTTCTGCGATTATTGAAGTGTTAACCCCGATCACCACATGTTTAATCTGGGATCACCCTTTATGTGGGTCAGGGTATTTTTTTGTATGTTTTTTATGCCGACTTTATCTATTACTCAGAACCAGTCCGTCTCTAATCTCAAAGATCTGGTTAAAAATTACAAGTATGCAATGCTATGGTGGATACGGTAAGTCAGAATGGATGCCAAGGATTAGCTATAACCTACTGCTGTATCAGATAAAAAGGGTTAGATTTGTTAAAAGTCTCCCCGTAGAGTGTTGGAGAAAATGCAAGTTTTTTTGGTCTTATACATCTCTCTACACTTGTTGTCCTATCTCCCCACAACCATCGTTCTGAATGAGTCTGAAGCCCTTGCTGTGCTGTTCGCGATCTCTCCTAAATGTATCAATATGTTTCTGAGCAGGATTATGTCGAGAGTGTCCATCTTGCTGTTCAGAAGGAGTTTGTGAAGCTCGATCTGAACCTTGTCACACTCGTGCTCCACATGCTCTATTGTGTTCACCATAACCATTATGTCTGCGATCTCTTTTTTGCTAAATGATGTGGCGATTAAGGTCATGACATGGTCTATCAATTCCTCGTACTTGCAGATTATGTCGTTAATCATGTAAAGCAGTTGCCTGAACTTCTTCTCCACGATCTTCTCCATGTTCTCTATTTTACGGTATGTGAACATGTGGCAGATGTGCTCGATATAGTTTATTATCTCATCCTGAAATGTCAGGAAAGTTAGAAGATCCTGTCTATCGACCGGAAGCCTCAGGGATTTGGTGACATGTGTTCTGATTTCACCTTTTATCTTGTCAGCTTCGTGCTCAAGCGTGTCAATCTCCTTTTCTAAGGCAACTATCTTATCCTCATCTCCTGCAAGAAAAGCTTCGTATTGGTCGATGAGGAGGTCTGCAGCGAGCACGATGTATTCACTGTGTTGATGGATGGCTTTAAACGGTGAGTATCCAAAGACATCTGCTATCGACCTTATGAACCTCATAGAAACACCACCAATACTGTGTATATCGAGATTGTCAGTCCTGCAGCTACTGGTATTGTTAGTAGCCATGAGTAAATAATTCTTTTTACCACGCTTATATCAACACTTGCCAAACCTCCAGCAAACCCAACTCCAAGAACACTACCTACAAGCGTGTGGGTTGTGGAAATCGGCATTCCGAGGTAGGAGGCAGATAAAACGGTTGTGGCAGTTGCAAACTCAGCAGAAAAACCTCTTGTTGGTGTGAGCTCTGTAATTCTTTTTCCTACTGTTTCTATCACTCTGTACCCCCATGTTGCTATACCAATCGCAATTCCGAGACCTCCGAGAGCGAGTATCCATGAGGGAGTTTCCGAGAATCCGAATGTTGCGGAAACCGGTCCTACCGCGTTGGCAACATCGTTGCTTCCGTGAGCAAATGCAACATAGCATGCGGTAAAAACCTGCAGATATCTGAAGATTTGCTCAACCCTCTCCACATCCATTCTCGAGAGGATTGTTATCCTTATGACGGAGAATATCATGAATGCAAGAATCGCTCCTGTTAGCGGTGAGAGAATCCAGCTCATTACTATCTTATTGAGCACCCCCCATTTTATGGCTTCCAGTGGTATAAGGTCTTCGGATACTGTAGCAAGCCCAAAGCCGAGCATGGCTCCAACAATCGAATGGGATGTTGAAACTGGGAGGTGGTAGTATGTCGCGATGGTTATCCATAAACCTGCGGAAAAAATTGCCGCAAGAGCACCTATGGCGATTATATGCGGATCGAGTAGCTCTATGGGGACTATCCCTTTTCCAACAGTTTTGGTTACTCTACTGCCAAAGAAAAAAGCACCAGAAAACTCAAGAATCCCAGCGATTATTATAATTTGTTTTAGAGTTAGTGCTCCACTTCCATAGGAGGTTGCCATCGAATTAGCCGCATCGTTTGCTCCGATATTCCAAGCCATGTATATTGAGACGATTATCGTGATGAGGAATATGACTTCAATCATTACCCACAATCTCTTGCAAACATTTATCAGTTTTTCGAAATATTCACAAAAACAAAAATTTTTATTTCATTGGGACTGCTGAAACCGGGAGATTTTTGGAAAATGGGAGTTAATTAATCGTGAAGCTATATGATCTTGGGTGAAGTTAAAGTAACACATAATCTGATTTATTTTGACTTAGTTTTACTTAGGCATTTTTACGGTTATTTTATAATCATGCATCTTAGTGGCGTTGGGTTAAGAGGTGGTTGTTACTCTCGAGGGCAAAAAAGTGGGAAAGACGGAGGAAGAGAATGTGTTAAATACCCTTCTGCCAACAATCAGGAGAGTGAAGGCGGTTGAATGCAGTAACATTTGGATGTCGTACAAGACATTTTTCGGAGGTAGGAAAATAGCTCTGAGGGATGTATCCGTCGATATAGACGAGAGCGAAATATTTGGCATTCTCGGACCAAATGCTGCAGGAAAGACAACATTAATCTCAATTCTCTCAACTCTCCTCATTCCGGACAGTGGAGAAGTTAAGATCTTAGGAATGGATGCATTTGGGAATACAACGAAAATAAGGGAAAAGATAAACATGTCTGGAGGTTTAAACCTGCCTTGGAGTTTGAGCGTATATGAATGCCTGCGGTTCTTCGGAATGGCTTATGGTGTAAAAAGAGCGAAGATTGAGGAGTTGATAGAGGATTTTGAACTATCTGAATTCAGAGATGTAGAGTTCGAGGAACTCTCAACGGGAAATAAGCAAAAGTTGAGTCTTGCAAAGACCTTCATAAATGATCCGGAACTGGTCTTCCTTGACGAACCAACGACGGGTCTTGATCCAGATGTAGCACTAAAGATAAGGAGGAAAATAAAGAAAATACACAAGGAAAGAGGAATTACTATTGTTCTCACAACACACTACATGGCTGAAGCTGAAATGCTGTGCGATAGGATTGCCTTTCTCAATAAAGGTAAAATTATAGCTGAAGGTACACAGAAAGAGTTGAAGAGGATAATCTCTGCAAAAGACAGGATTGTTGTAGAATTGAATGAAAAACTCAGCCGAACTCCTCCTCTTTCAGAGGGAATATATTCAGTAGAGGAGAGAAAGGGCAAAATAATTTTCTATGTTGATGATGGAGAGAGAAGACTGAAAGACATATTCAAAATCCTGCAAAGCACATCTAATCTGGACAGTATTGAAAGTGTGTATGTGGAGGAGAGCGATCTTGAGGATGTCTTTATCGAACTCTCAAAAAGAGCTTAGGAAAACCCTTGCGTTTGCTTACAAGAACATAATAATGACGAAAAGAAATTTTTTTACGATATTTGAGATGCTCTTCTGGCCTCTTATCAGTCTTTTCTCAGTTGGGCTTATGGGGGCTTACCTCGAAATTGGAGAGGGAAAACTCGCTTTTATCATGATTGGAGCGATCTCTCTGAGTGTTATTCAGCTTGCACAGCTTGATGTGACTTATGTCCTCTTGTTCGATGTCTGGAGTAAGAGTCTGAAGTATACTTTTGTAACTCCATCTTCATTCATTAACATGATTATCGGCTCTTGGCTCGTAGGGATAGCGAGAGGGCTTGTGGCTTTTGCAGTTCTTTCTTTTTTTAGTATAGTGTTTTTTGACCTTAATATCCTCGAGATCCCTCTCTCTTCTCTGTTTATTTTCTTGGCGGGATTGTTTATAACATCACTTCTCATTGGCATGGCATCTTGCATCTTAATGCTGATTTTCGGGAGGAGAGCTGAGATTACCGCTTGGACTTTGACGGCGATAATCATGCTAATCTGCGGGATTTACTATCCCATCACAATTCTTCCACCAGAGGTCAAGATGATTGCCACTTTAATCCCGATAACGCACTTCCTCGAGTATTTCAGGACATTTTACGGTTTCGAGGCAATCACATCGAATCCCGCTTTGTACGGTTTTATTTTGAGTTTTATATACTTGGCAGTGTTCATCATTCTGTCCGAATGGTCTCTGAAGAGGGCAAGGAGAAACGGTATGATAATAAAGCTGTCGGAGTGACCTGCGGTAAGGCTTGGTTGGGTTAGGTCAACAAGCTAAGAAGAATCAAGAATCAAAAATTAAAAAATTTGAAAAATTAAAAAATTTAAGAGTGCATTAAGGCGTAAGCCTTTCCAAGCTCCGTTAGGATTATTTTTACATTCTTCCCTTCTCTTTTCATCACTATCAGTCCGTCCTCTTCGAGCCCCTTAAGATGGTAGCTCATCCTTGCTCTCTGTGCCATGTACTTCTTCTGATCTCCTGTCCGTCCTTCAAGCAAATCTATAAGCTTGTTAATTGACTCTACTTCTCCACCGTTTTCCTGTATAAGCTTGATGATTGTAACCTTGTCGTTGCTGATCTTTTTGAGAGGTGGGATAGAAACCTCGAGAATTCTATCTATTCCAACCTCTTTTCCGTTCTCGTACTTGGGAAGGGCGATATATAATTTGCTTCCGGATAGCTGTGCAGCGATGTAGCATGATATAACGAGGGTTCTGGGAGCATCGGAGGCATTTATGAGCACCTCGTTCCCTTCCACAAGTTCTTTTTTGATGACTTTCAACATCTCAAGTGCGGAAGAATAGACATTAAGCTTATCCACATATACTCTTCCCACCTCTATCAGTACCTTGAGTGTCTTTTCTATCTCGTCCGCTTTGGCGTGGATCTCTTTTTCACCGCTTAAGCTTTTATCCGCACCGAGAACCATGTAAACTTTCTGTATTGGGTATCCACTTTTTCTTATGCTGTCGAGAAGTCTTTCCTCATTTACACCTATTGGTATTATATGTACCGTCTTTCCCATGTTCTCATGTCGAGCCTAATAGTTAATAAATTTTTCTAATATTCAAAAATTTCTGATAAATCTAACTTTACTACAATTTAAAAATATTTGAGGTAATTTTTACCATAATATGGGTTATCGCTGTTAATTTTTAAAATTCAAGATTTGTTAGAAGATATATCAATAAAAAATTTCATTTCCCATCATTTTGAGAATGTAACAATTAATAGTTAGAAAAAATTTGCGACAATATTTAAAATTCGCGGAGATAAGTTAGTCTCAATGATGGGTGTTAAGATCTATGTCAGCGGAATAGTGCAGGGTGTAGGATTCAGGTATTTCACGAGAAAGCTTGCCAAAGAACTTGGTGTTAAAGGTTATGTGAAGAACCTTAGTGACGGGAGAGTACTTGCTGTTGCAGAAGGGGAGAAGAATCAGATTGAAAAGTTCATCTCGGGGATAAAAAAAGGTCCAAGAACTGCTGTGGTTAAAAAGGTGGAGGTTGAAGAGTACGAACCATTGGAAAATTTTAAGGATTTTGAGATAGCCTTTTGATACGCATGTTGGCGAAGAGAATAATTCCGTGTTTGGATGTGACACTTGATGAAAAAGGAGCGAGAGTTGTAAAGGGGGTTGAGTTCGTTAATTTGAGGGAGGCTGGAGATCCCGTTGAGCTTGCGAAAAGGTATAACGAAGAGGGAGCGGATGAACTCGTTTTTCTTGATATAACAGCGTCACCTCACGGCAGGGAAACCATGGTGGATGTGGTTGAGAAAACAGCAGAGGAAGTTTTTATACCGCTGACGGTTGGAGGGGGGATAAAAGAAATCGAGGATATATCTGAACTTCTCTCTGCTGGTGCGGACAAGGTATCGATAAACACATCAGCGGTAAAGAACCCTTCTTTGGTGAAAGAGTCTTCGGAAATTTTCGGTTCACAGTGTATTGTTGTTGCAATTGATTGCAGAAGAAATTTTGAGCTCAACGAGGGTGAGCATTTCGTCACGCTTGAGAACGGGAAAAAAGCGTGGTATGAGGTTGTAATCTATGGTGGAAGAAAACCCACGGGAATTGACGCGGTATCTTGGGCTAAAAAGGTTGAAGAACTTGGAGCGGGAGAGATCCTCCTTACGAGTATGAATAGAGATGGAACGAAGGATGGCTTTGACATCCCAATAACGAGGAAGATATCCGAGGAAGTCAGCATTCCGATAATAGCATCAGGTGGAGCAGGAACGCATCATCACTTTTATGAGGGGTTCGTAGACGGGAAGGCTGATGCATGTTTGGCAGCGAGCATCTTTCATTATCAGGAAATATCTATTCAGTCGATAAAGCGTTATTTGAGGAATAGAGGAGTTAGTGTCAGATTATAAGGGTGGAATAATGGAGATTAGGGATTTCCAGAGGATGATAGGAGAGATTTATTATCGTAGAGATGTGGAGAGGGGGAAGGAAAAAACTATGCTGTGGATTGTTGAAGAGACGGGTGAATTGGCTGAAGCTGTGAGAAGAAACGATGTAAAAAGTATTGGGGAGGAAATTGCGGATATTTTTGCGTGGATAGTATCACTTGCAAACCTCTACAACATTGACATCCAAGAAGAGGTTGAGAAAAAGTACCCCGGATACTGTGTAAGGTGTGGCGAGAAGGTCTGTGTATGTAGGAGTGTGTAGGTAGGAGTGTGTAGGTTTGTGATGCGTTGGGCTGTGAAGTGACTTGTACAATGGTGGAGTGGTGGGTTGACTGATTTGTGCGAATGTACAAAGTATAAAAAGGGTGAGGTGTAAAATCTTAAGCTGGAAAGGTGGTTCCATGCTGATAGTAAGTGAGGACGACATAAAAAAGGGGATCGTAACGGACAAGTACTTTATATGGACTGAAAAAGTTTTAAAGGAAAAAGGAATAAATCCTTGGGTTGTTGCGGAGATTACAACTTCGAGGTGGGGCATTTTTTCCGGATTGGAAGATGTACTCGATTTAGTTGAGGGAAAGAATATAAATCTTTATTCCATGGATGAGGGATGCTTGTTTTATCCTCATGAGCCCGTAATGATTATTGAGGGGAGGTATCTGGACTTTGCAAGATTTGAAACCTCAATTCTTGGGTTTATCTGTCACTCCTCGGGTGTCTCCACTCAGGCGTTCAAGTCCAAACTCGCAGCGGGAGATAAGCTTGTTCTCTCATTCGGAACAAGAAGACAACATCCCGCAATCTCTGCTGTAATCGAGAGATCAGCATACATCGGTGGAGTGGACGGAGTGAGCAATTATTCCGCAGAAAAGTACCTTGGAATCAAAAGTATGGGCACTATGCCCCATGCCCTGATAATCTCGGTTGGAGATCAGTTGAAAGCATGGAGGTACTTTGACGAGGTGGTTGATGAGGATGTGCCGAGAACATACCTCGTCGATACATACTATGATGAAAAAACAGAAGCGATATTGGCTTGTGAAAGCCTCAAAAGAATTGACGGTATAAGGTTGGATACTCCGAGTTCCAGACGGGGAAATTTCAGAAAGATAGTTGAGGAAGTTAGGTGGGAGATGAACATAAGGGGTAAGGAGAATGTAAAAATTGTCGTTAGCGGAGGACTTTCCCTTGATGAAATCCTCGAGTTGAGGGACATTGTTGATGTTTTCGGTGTTGGAACAATGATCGCCGGTGCTAAGCCGATGGATTTCGCTCTCGATATTGTGGAGAGGGAGGGAGTGTTCTCGGCGAAGAGAGGAAAGAGAGGCGGTAAAAAGCAGGTATACAGAGACTGGAACAAGCTCGAAGACGAAATTAGACTATTCAATGCTCCTCCTGTGGATGGAAAGTCTCCGTTACTCAGGAAATATGTTGAAAACGGAAAAATTGTTGCAAAACCGGATGTTTCTAAGGCAAGAGAGTTGGCCCTCTCTCAAATGGATACTATAAGGAAGTTATCAAGGGAAAAGGAGTTTCTATTCGATGATCCGTAATGGATTGGTCGTCGAGGATATGTTGCTTTTGGTAGCTCGAATGGAGCAAATTTCTACATTTTTATTATCCTAAATTTTTCTTCCTATTTTATTTAATTTCAATTAGTAAGATTTTTATTTGGCATACTCTTACAGAATCTGGATATAACATTAGTGGTGTTATCAATGAATGAGAAAGATAAGAATAAAATTTTAACTGAACTAAAAAATGATAAAATTTTTAGAGGTTTGATGGATGTAACTCCGTGCGAGATCGAGATCATATTTGAGCTTATTGAAGAGCCTAAGAGCGTCAAGGAATTAGCGAACAAACTCGGGATTGATGAAAGCACGGCATATAAGTCCGTTGGAAAGTTGTACAAGATGAAAATACTTGGAAGAGTGAGGGTTCAGAATGGTGGAAGGAAAACATTTGTTTACTATTCGAAGATGGGTATTCTGATTGATTTTCTAAAAAGCAGGGTTAATTATTGGCGGAATGTTATCGAGAAGTTTAAATTGGAGAGTTGATTGCTTGAGTTTAATGAGCTAGTTAACTTTTTAACCTCCGTGGGAGATGTTTTTTTATGCACTTAAGGGATGAATTGATTGAGAAAATAGGGAAAATGCTTGATGAAATGGCGGAGATCGATAACATTTCGTATGAAAGAATCCAGTGGGAAGTTGATAATTTTCTCTATCCGTATATAGGTTCTTACCTCGCAGATGGTAGTTTGAGCAGAGAGGATGGAAAGGAGATCTTCAAGTTTTGTGAAATTAAGCTGAGGGAGATAAAGGAGAGATTGAGGTAAGATGTAGGTGCTGATGTTGTCGGTCTGGTTTCTGCAATTTCTGCCTATCTGGTCTCTATGGTTTCTGTGCCAACCTTCGTAAGTTCTTAACCTTGGTGCCAACACAACAACCAAACCACAAATTTCATAAATCCATTGAGATGGAAAAGATTAGGGAAATTCGTTAAGCTTGGTGAAGGACTCAACATCGCTTGAGGGTTTGACAATAGCTCAACTAAAACAAAGCGCGAGTAGTCTAGTGGTAGGACAACGGCTTTCCGAGCCGTTAGCCCGGGTTCGAATCCCGGCTCGCGCATATTTATTGATTTGGTGCAGAAGGAACATTGTAAAGGATCTAATGTAGAATTGCAATCTTCTTTGAGCTGGATTTCTACTTTTATATTTTCCTTTTATGATTTTGAGGTAGAGGTTGAGGGAAAATTAATAGGTGGGTAGTCAACATATCTATAATCGCTCAACACATTTCAACCATCTTAGTCAACAATCAACACCAAAGTACAAAAAAGGTGGGATCGTGGAGGGTGCTTTTCGGAAATATGGTTCTTTTATCGGAAGCATGATCGTTCTATTCTGGTCGGGATCACTTGTATTTGGATACTCGGGAGTTATAAGCCCCTACTGGAAAGAACTGTTGGGAGTGGGAAGTGGAGAGATAGGGAATTTAATGTTCTTTCTTCTCTTCTGTGTTGGTGCATTCATGTTTGTTGTGGGTAAATTGCAGGAGGTAGTGGGGTTCAGGATTATAGTTTTGATAGGGATATTTTTATGTTCTTTAGGTCTTATCTTCGTTACGAACGTCACATCCATCTACACTATCTATTTGTGGGGAGTTATCAATGGCATTCAATCTTCCTTGGTGTATATACCTACAGTTACTGTTGTGCAGATGTGGTTTCCGAGGACGAGGGGGCTCGTTTCTGGGGCACTAACCATGATTTTTGGCTTATCCGCAGGGATAATGTCACCAATTTTCCTTTTGATGTTTCAGAATTTCGGATATGTTGGAATGAATCAGATTCTTTCTGTGTTGATACTTGCTACAGGAATACCGTCATCTATCATAGTCTCAGCACCGAGAATTGAGGAGGTTGAGGTAGATTTGCCGTCTATGACCGTAAAAGATAGTGTGAAAACAAGAAATTTTTGGTTGTTGTGGCTTGTTTGGGCACTTCAGGGTGCAGGAGGCATATCTATGGTAACTCTCTCCATTCAAATTGGCTTGAGTAAGAAATTTGCAATATCAAGTGCAGTTTTACTCCTAACATCTTTCAACATAATGAACGGGCTTAGCAGATTTATATCTGGGTTAATCTCGGATAAATATGGTAGAAATCTTGTTATGAGCCTAAGTTTTTTCTCTGCCGGGATATCGTACATCCTACTAATCTTTTCGTTCGATCCTGTTGTGTCAGCAGTTCTTACGGCGGTGATTGGATACTCATTTGGAACTATGTTTGCAGTCTCCGCTCCGCTTGCAAGTGATTGTTTCGGTTTGAAGCATTTTGGAGCCATATTTGGGTTGATTTTTACCGCTTACGGGTTTGTTGCTGGGATAATAGGGCCATCTCTCTCTGGATATATAATGGATATCACTGGCAACTACGCTGTATCTCTGCTGTACCTCGGATTTTTCTGTATTGTCTCCTCCTTGCTGATTATGATGGTAAAACCTGCAATGGAGCTGAAGGTTTACAACTCACGGAGTGGGAGTTAAAAGCTGTTAGGTGAACTCGGGTCTATAAATCGAGGGTCTATAAATCGAAGTACTCGTTTAGGGTTCTCATGCCTCTTCTCGTGTTTTTGAGATTTATAGCTGATGAAATCTTTTCGAAGTCTCTCTCCAGAACCTCTCTCAATTGAGGTCTGTAGAGAACTGCTGCTGGATGATATACCGCCACAACTTTTGAGTCACCCCATTCGGTTTTTATTTCAAAAAATTTTCCCCTGATTGAGGAAATTCCATTGAATTCCATGCCAAACAACTCAAATATCAGTTTTGCTGAATGCCTACCGAGGCAGACTATAACTTTGGGTTTTAACAGCTTTAATTGCTCGATAAGGTATGGTTTGCACTTTTCAACTTCTTCCGGGAGAGGGTCCCTATTCTTGGGGGGCCTACACTTCAAAACATTTGTAATGAAAACATCGTCTCTGCTGAGTTTGAGCTTTTTGCTAATCATCTCGGTTAGAAGCTTTCCGGCATTTCCTACAAACGGCTTTCCCTGAACATCTTCCTCTCTTCCTGGAGCCTCTCCGATAAACACTATCTTAGAGTTCTCATTGCCTTCTCCCGGGACATAGTTCGTGTTTGATTTCCATAACTCACATCTTCTGCAGTTTTTAATTTTCTCTGCAATTTCCGAGAGAGAATCCATTGCTTGAATGAATTGTCAAAAAATAAAAAAGTTTACCGTTTTTTGCCCTGATTAATTGTAAACTTCGATTAATGAACTCAGAACCTCAGCGTTCTTGCTGCGACAACTAAGGGCTCCCAAGTAGGTGCGAAAGGAGGAGCATAGGCAAAATCAGCGAAGAACAAATCTTTGGTGGTAAATCCGGCTTGGATTGCTACCGCCATGGAGTTCAGTCTTGCAAGTACAGAATCGTAACCCACAATTTGTGCTCCGAGCAGTTTTTTTGTATTACTATCTGCAACAACCTTGATCATTGTCTCCTTTCCTCCGGGATAGTAGTGAACCCTCGTTTGGGCTTTTATGAACGTAGCTTTGGGTTCGAATCCAGCCTCTATTGCCTCCTTCTCACTCAAACCGGTTTTACCTATTTCGAGGTCGTAGAATTTCGTAATTTGTGTTCCGAGAACTCCCGGGAACTCAAGCTCTCCACCAGATATATTCACACCCGCTACATACCCCATCTTGTTACCGGGAGGGGCTAAGGGAATCCACACCCTTTCTCCGGTGATCATGTGGTGTGTCTCGACGCAATCTCCTGCAGCATAAACATTTTCTCGATTGGTCCTCATCCTATTGTCCGTCCAGATGGCTCCCGTCTTCCCGAGTTTTACGAATCCTTCAGCAAGCTCTACATTCGGTTTTACTCCCGTTGCAACTATAACCATGTCTGCTTTGTACTCACCTTTATCTGTTATAACCCTCTCCACTTTATCCTTCCCTTCGAATGCAGAAACCTTTTCGTTCAGTTTCAGGGTAACTTTCTTCTCCATCTCTCCCTTAACTCTCTCCGCGATGTCAGTATCGAAGTTCGGAAGGGGGTGAGAAAGCATCTCCAGTACGGTCACATTTTTGCCCCTCGCGGATATAGCCTCGGCCATCTCCAGCCCGATGTAGCCCGATCCTACGATAACAACATCATCGACCCCTTCCAGATAGCTTTTGATCCTCTCCGCATCTGGGGGAAGATCGACTGTGAATATGCCCTCCATATCAATACCGTCTATGGGTGGCAAACTCGGAATTGCTCCCGTTGCAAAAACGAGCACATCCCATTCTGTCTCCTTCTCTTCACCACTCTCCACATATATCAAAGATCCGTCTTTAACTTTCGTTACCTTTGCCCTCATGTGCAAGTCTATCCCCCTTTTTTCGATGAAAACCGAGGGTGGATAGTACATCAGCTTGGAAGTCTCGCTTATGCCTTCCACAACATACGGTATTCCGCATGGTGCGTGACTCACGAAGTCACCCGCTTCGAAAACAGAGACCGTCCATTCAGGTTTTAATGCTCTTATTCTGGATGCACAACTCATACCTCCCGCTCCACCGCCGATTATTGCAATTTTCATTGAACCACCTCTTCAATGATTATTTTGATTGTTTTCATTTTCAAATTTTCGTTTTTTGTAACACATTTTATGGAATTTTTTTGATTTTTTATATCTCGCTCTTTTTCCTCTTGTTTTTCAAGCTCTTCTGCTGTGTTAAAACGAATTCGGTTTATTGCTCTCGATCCATCTCGATCCGTGCACAATGACATTTTTCGGCTCCATCTCCGCAAACTCCAAAACCCTTAATTACAAATTCGATTCTCAAGAACCTGAGATGTCTGAAATGAAAAACTTGGTAACCTTCTCAAGAAATGTATTCATACCGCTAACACGGGCATGCAGGAATAGATGTCACTACTGCGGTTTCAGGTCTGATAATCCGGACATTCTAACACCGGAACAGGTTGATAGGATTATCTCAACCTCTCCTCTCTCCACCGAAGCTCTCTTCACATTCGGGGAAAGACCGGGTGATATAGAGGGAGTGAACTCCAGATTAAGGGAGATTGGCTTCAAAAGTTTCATTGACTACCTGATCGAGATGAATAAGTTGGCTATAAGGAAAAACAAGCTACCTCATACGAATGCGGGGATACTATCCTATGGGGAGTTGAAGAAATTAAGACCGTTTAATGCATCCATGGGGTTGATGCTGGAACAGGCTGTGGAATTACCATGTCATCACGACAGTCCCGGCAAAAAACCAGAGAAGAGAATAAAAGCGATCAAAAGTGCGGGAAAGTTGAAGATTCCGTTTACAACCGGAATTCTTGTTGGAATAGGTGAGAGTTTTTACGATGATATGTATTCAATAGAGGTCATAAAGGAAGTCCATGAAAATTACGGACACATTCAGGAATGCATCATCCAGAATTTCAAACCAAAACAAGGAACCCTGATGCAAAACCATCCTCCACCGAAAATCAACTTCATGCTAAAGATAGTAGAAAATGCAAGAAAGATTCTTCCTTCAGATGTTGAAATTCAGGTACCTCCCAACCTTATAAGGATAGAAGAGATCATCAAATTTATAAAGGCTGGAGCAAGGGATATCGGAGGCATATCCGACACAACAATCGATTACATAAACCCGGAATCGCCTTGGCCCCAGATTGAAAAAATCGAAAGATGTTTAAATAGTGAGTACCGTCTTAAAGAAAGACTTCCGGTTTATCCGAAGTACATAAAGCTTGGATGGTTCGGAGAGGAAACGACGGGCTTGATAGAGTCCTTAGCTGATGAAGATGGATTCAGAATCAACGGGTACGAAACTAAGAGGGTCGATTGAAAAGTAGGAATTCCGGGTGAGGAAATTTGGGAGGATTAAATGGAAACAGAAATTAATAAAAGCAACGAGAAAACCAATAGCTGAAGGAGGTCTCATGATGTTAGTACAGGATTATATTCATCTGCTCTCCAACCCCTATGAAACTTTTAGAATTGCGGATTCGATAAGAAGGGATGTCAATGGAGATAAGGTATCTTTTGTCGTAAATCGTAATATAAACTTCACAGACATTTGTGTGAACAGATGCAAGTTCTGCTCCTACAGGAACAGAGAGAAGTTCTTGCTAAGTTATGAACAAATTAAGGAGAAAGTTGAAGAGGCGGTTGATTACGGATGTACGGAAGTCTGCATACAAGGCGGGTTGATTGAGAATGCGGATGTGAATTTCTATGTTTCGATACTCCAAGCGGTGCGAGAGGTCAGTAAAAAAATTCACATTCATGCTTTTTCACCGATGGAGGTGCTTCATGCATCGAGAAATAGCGATATGGATTTAGAGGATACGCTGAAGGAGATGAAAAGAGAAGGACTTGATTCCATGCCCGGAACCGCCGCAGAAATTCTCGTAGATAAAGTTAGATTGGAAATATGCCCTGAGAAGCTAACCACGGATGAATGGATTGAGGTTGTTAAAACCGCACATAGGGTTGGGATCCCAACAACCGCAACCATGATGTACGGACACATCGACACGTGGGAGGATAGGATTAGGCATCTCCTCGTAATAAAAAAAATACAAAAAGAAACCGGCGGAATCACCGAGTTCATTCCGCTCCCGTTTATGTCGAAAAACAATGAGCTTGGAAGGATTTCTAAGGGATCATCTGGGCTGGATGATCTCTTGGTGATAGCACTTGCAAGGATAATCCTCCATCCTGAAATTCAGAACATCCAAGCCTCTTGGGTAAAACTCGGCAGAAAACTCGTTCAAGTGGCACTTTATACCGGGGCTAATGATGTTGGAGGCACGCTGATGGAGGAAAACATTTCAAAGTCTGCGGGAGCGACTTCCGGAGAGTTTATGGATGTGAACGAACTCATAGCCCTAATCAGAACTTCAAATAGAATACCGGTTCAAAGAACAACCCTCTATGAGTATCTAAGGGAGTATTAGCGTACGGATGCAGAATCAATCTTCGGATTGAAGTTCCAGATTGAAGTTAATCGAATTTGTTGGATTGATTTAAATACAGTAAACACCGAAATTTCGATCATGAGGTCTTTTGAGTTTAAACCGAGCAGGGCTTTTCTGGTGGGGTTGGATTATGGTGGAGACATAGTAAGTCAACTGAAAGATTTTCTGGAGAATAACAAAATTAGGTGCGGGTTCATAAATGGAATAGGGGCTATTAAAAATGCTGAAATCGGATACTATGACCAGAAAAGCAAGGAATACATAAAAAGGAGATTTGATGAGAGGGCTGAAATTCTAAGCCTAACCGGAAATGTATCTCTGCATGATGGGGAGATTTTCCCACATCTGCATGTAATCCTTGGATACAACAATAGAATATACGGTGGGCATCTCTTTGGAGGAGAGGTCTTTGCCTGTGAGGTTTTTGTAATCGAACTCGAGGGTAATCCTCCTCGTAGGGAAAAAGATCCTCAAACTGGGCTAAATCTGTGGTGAGGTTAAATAATGGTGAGTTAACTGCTGGTCTACTAATTGGTTGGTGAAAGAACCATGACAACTTGGTTCAACTCTAAAAAAGCCGTCGGCGGGACTCGAACCCGCGACCTGGTGATTACGAGTCACCCGCTCTTGCCAGCTGAGCTACGACGGCACATCAAATACTACAATGTGTTGGTTGTAAGTTGCTGTTAAAAAGTTTAATTAATTTTTCTGAGTCTGAGCTTGCTTACAACACCCTGATCGAGTTTAAATTTTAAGCAAAAAAGTATAAAAACACGAAATATTGAATTTCTAACCTCTGTAGTCCTTTACTCTTCACCTGTTCTCACTTTTATTGTTCTCTCCACATCGATTATGAAAATTCGTCCATCTCCGGGTTTTCCCGTTCTTGCAGATTTCATTATGGTATCTATTACTTTTTCAACCTCCTCATCTTCTACTACCAGCTCAATCTTCGTTTTTGGTAGCAAATCGACCTGCATTTCTCGTCCTCTGAACTGAAGTTTAATCCCTTTTTGCTCTCCTCTGCCTTTCACCTCTGTTACGGTCATTCCTATGCATCCCAACTTTTCAAGCTCTTCCTTAACCCTTTCAAATCTCTCCTGTCTTATTATAGCTTCGATTTTCTTCATAGTGTCACCCTATCGCTTTTCTCAGGCATAAGCAACCTCCCCGTGCTGAGATATGTCAAGTCCAACATATTCCTCTTCCTCGCTAACTCTCAAGCCAACTACCATGTCGACTATCTTGGCAATCACATAGGTTACCGCGAAGGCATAGGATACGGTAGCTATGACCGCTATTGTCTGCGGGATGAGAAGTTCGGTGCTACCATAGAGCAATCCAGAGTATCCGTTTATAGCCTTATTGGCGAATAAAGCTATTGCAATACTTCCCCATAGCCCACCGATTCCGTGTATTGCCCATGCATCTAAGCTTTCGTCCAATCCAGCCTTGATTCTGAAATCCATGGCTTTATAGCAGATTATCCCTGCTATCAGTCCGATTATTACCGCACCCCTGACATCCACAAATCCGGCAGCCGGTGTTATCGCTGCTAAACCCGCTATAGCACCGCTTATTATGCTCAGTGAACCCGGTTTTCCTCCAGTCCATGCAAAAAACATCCAAACTCCAGCAGCAACGAAGGCAGAAACATTTGTTACAACAATGGCATTTGCGGAAAGCCCGTTTGCCGATAGAGCACTCCCTCCATTAAACCCGAACCACCCGAACCACAGTAGGGCACCTCCAAGCAGTGTCATGGGTATGTTGTGCGGTTCAATGGAGACCTCTCCAAACTCCCTTCTCCTTCCTATGATCATTGCGAGTGCCAAGGCGGAGAAACCAGAGCTTACATGAACAACCATCCCTCCTGCAAAGTCCAAAGCTCCAAGCTTTGCCAACCATCCGCCACCCCATAGCCAGTGAGCGAACGGATTGTAAACGAGGAACATCCAGAGCAGTCCAAATACTATGAATCCTTCCAACCTCGATCTCTCTGCAACCGCTGAAACGAGTATTGCCAGCGTCACAACCGCAAACATCATCTGGTATAGCATGAACGCCATGTGGGGAATGTTGGTACCTTCGAAAGCATCAAATCCGACATTGTTCAAGCAGAAGTAGCTCAGGTCTCCGATAAAACCACTGATATCGGAACCGAAGGACAGGGTGTATCCAGCAACAATCCACTGAAGACCAACAATAACCAAGGAGATGAAGCTCAAGGTTATTAGAGCAACCGCATTCTTCTTTCTAACCATTCCTCCATAGAATAACCCAACTCCCGGCGTCATCAGCATTACTAAGGCGGTTGACACGAGTATCCATGCGGTATCGCCTGAGTCTATCATTTCATCACCACCCCTCTGGAAGTGATGCGGTTTTAAAAAATTTTTTAACAAAATGTTGTAATTTCTGATAAAATTTCACAAAAACTGTGAATTCATCACAAAATTTTTAAATCGGGTTGTGAAGTAGCCAACATGAAGAACCCTATAAGAACGACAATAGCTTTCGATGAGGAAACTGCGGAGATATTCGAAAAACTAAAGGAGGAGAGATTATCTCAGAGTGAGATAGTTAGAAATGCCCTGAAATTTTACTATTTGTACAGGCGGTTTGAGAATTACGACATGGAGAAGTTAAAGGTATATGTTGAAATGCTATCTGAGGGAGAGCATGTAATTCTGGATCTCGATCATCTTGTCATTCTGCTCGAAATAGTTGAGGAGTGCAACGATGAGAGGTTTTGGAATGTACATAAAGAGATTGCAAAAAACCATGCAGAACAATTTTCTGGGATGGAGATCGAGAAAATCCTGAGAAGATTGGAGATATGTAATTTTTTCAGGTTGGGGAAAACCGGGAATGAGTACATACTGGTTTTTGGGAGTAATTACATCAAGAAGTTTGTAAGGGAGTTCTTGGAGGAGATTATGAAAGAACTGAATAAAAAAGTAGAGATCAAGGAAAATCTTACCAAGATAAGGATCAAGGTCTTAGAGTAATCTTCTTTATTTCAACTTTCATCCCATGGAGCAACCTTATTTCAACTTCCAACCGGTATCCAGAAGAATTTCGTAAGCTCCCGGTGGGTTGAGTAGTACCACTCCATTATAGGCAATATGGGGGATAGCAAAGCGATCCTTACACCCTACACCAACCCAGAAATTTAAAAGCTCCTTCTCTCACCCCGGGTTAGAGTTCCGGTTTTGGGATATCTCTAACATCCCGAGATCTCCGGTTGTAGATTTGTAAAAAATCAATTTTAGCTCACGAATTATCATTTGACCTGCTATCGTTACTTTTAAAACAAAGATGGAACATTACAGGTGGTGGTGAAGTGTGATGAACCATCTCATGGGTTGGTTTGTTTACACTTTAACGGGCAAAGTCCATTGGCTCCCGCATTAAGTATTGTACTGAGGTGATCGAAATGAAAATGAATAAAAAAACTATTGGAATTGTCGGAATTGCACTCCTCGCAATTGTGGGAGTTGCAGTATACACGGCAACCGCAGATCCATATGGATATGCGGGATACGGAATGGGATACGGAATGGGATACAGGGGATATGGTGGATATGGTTACGGAATGCCAATGGGAATGATGGGAATGCCAATGGGAGGAATGATGGGCTACAGCAAGCCTATGATGGGAAATCCGGGATGGCCATCGTACTCGGGATATCAGGGGTATGAGGAATATGGCTCCTCGATAAACCGCACAGACAACGAAACTCTACCGCAATATCCGTATCCGCAATACTACGGGTATGGACACTGCCCGATGATGGGTTGGTAGCCACAGCATGTGAGAAAATGGGTAAGTATGTGAGTATATGAGTTGAGTAAGGTTAGGTGAGGTGCGAAGATGAGGTGCAAATTCCTCTCAGCGGTATCTAAGAAATTTGAAAAATCAGATAAAGCCGAGGAGAAAGATCACGAGCAGGGACACGAACATGGGGATGAGCAGGAACATAGGCATGAGCACAAACACGGAAAACATAGCCATTGCTGTCACTAAGTTAGAGTTCTTTAATTTTTTATATTATTTTGAGTTTTTTAAGTTTTTTAATTCTCGGGTCTTCTTGGGCTTTTAGAGATTGTCCTCCTTGTGCTATCGGTTGATGTGTGTTCGGCACATCATTACCTTTATCAATTCTACAGCTCCTTCAGGTAGGCGATTATATCGTTGAGATCCTCCTCGCTCATTTGCCATCTCGGCATACACCAGTTGAGTTCCTCACCTTCATGTACACCTTTTGTTATTGCAGTCTTTATTTCTTCTTCGCTCATACCTTCTTCGGTCATTTCAGAGTACCTTATGTCTGGAGCCTGTTTGTTACACATCATAGGCACGAACCCACCCTTTCCGTCCCTTCCATGGCAGTTCACACAGCTTCCACCGTGATTCATAAGCCAAGTAGGTCCTCCGGTAAAGGGTATCCTTTCACCATTTTCATTTATCCCTGTGTAGTATATTCTTTCACCGTTGGATTGGAAGTTAACGGGTCCCTGACAGCATCCGGGAGGATAGTACCTACCATCTTCGTATCCCATTCTGTACATGGGCATCCAGTAGTATCCGCCTTGGACGAGTATTAGAAGTGATCCCACTATCAACGCGGAAATTATGCCCACGATAATGTAGCCAGCTTTTTCCATAATCAAAATAAAACTTTTAACTTTAAAAGATTATCTTAATACGGTTAAGTTTTTTGTAATCGATCTGGTGGGTTCAGAATCAATCAGCTGTTTAGTAAAGTTGGTGATTTATAGGTTAATTCAACCATTCTGAGATTTCAATATCGCTCTCACCTCTTCAAGCTCTTTATTATTCTCTTCATCTCTTCTATGTCCGCATCTGTTTTTATGGATGTTCCGGAAAATCTCGTCCTTCCCGCTTTGTACCCTATTGACCTCAGTTCTTCTATTATCTTTTCGATCGGAGGAGGAGATAGGTTGAGATTTTTGGTTATGTGGTGCAGGTCATAGTAAAGTGGGATCTCCGGCTCACCTCTAATCTTCGATATAAGCTTTGATACACCCTCATTTTCGGAGTTCCACTTTATGAACTCCTGATTATGAAGTTCTCCAAGCCATAAAGGACCTATCATTTTTGTTTCTCTTCCGCAAATGCATTTCGAAATAACTTCTCCTCCGATCGGGGAGACAAATCTTCTAAGGCAGTTGAAACAGTGGAATATATATCCGTACTTCTTGAAGGCTTTTTTCACCGCAGAGGGAGATCTTTTGAACCTCAGGTGAACTCTGTAAAAGTGTTCACGAGCAAAAGAGACGAGTATCTCGGGAGCCTTATCATATTTTCCGGATTCAGAGAGGATTCTACCGATAAGCACCCTTATCCCCACCTCAGGGTAGTATTCCGTTTTAACCGCGTAAGCTCCGTATTTTCTCAATCCGGAAACTGTTGCACTTCCGCACAGTGCAGAAGTGTCTGTTGCGGTAACGCTAAGGTATTTGGGAAATTTAACCGCTGAGTCTATGAACTCTGCGGGTGAGCCAAATGGGTCTATGTCGATGTGGAAGAATTTTCTCTCCCTCATGAGTACTGTTGCGTCTGTATTGAAAACTTCTGCGGTAATACCATTCAGTTTCAGGTTCTCTTTTATGCATTCAACTGCTCTTTTGCTGAAATCGTTAAAAAAAGGTTGAAATCCCGCCTCTAAGAAGGCTCTGATTCCTCTTATCCCTGTTCCAGATAGAGCATCAAGATAGTTCACTCTCCTCTCCTTCTCTTTGATCACTTTGAACACTTCCATGTCAAAGTCTCTGCAGAACTTCATCTTTGGGTTGTAGAACACACCGTGGAACACCTTAATTCTGGCTTCCCCTTCAGATACCATTCTTTCACCTTCGGGAATTATCTTACCGGTTGCATGTTTGAGTGTGCGTGGCTTCTATTTTCGCAGAGTAACTGAACTTTGCCTTATCTGATTTCTACCGGTTTTCAGCTCATTTTTTCAAGTATTTTCTCAACCATCTGTTCTCTGTTCTCTTTGTTGATCTCTATAACTTCAAATTCTCTTCTTATCTTGTTCAATAGAGGGTGCTTTGATTTTAAATGGATTGTGAAGATGAGGTTTAGATCGCCATCGATCAACTCGTATATCGAATTAACGAATTTTTTACTTTTCAGCTCCATTGGACCCAATTCATCGATTATTATCAGGTCTTTTCGAGTGTAGCTGGCAATTCTGTCGGCTATTTCATCTATACCGTCTAAGTACACACCGTATTTACCGACTCTAATTTTTGACGGATTTCTTACATGAGCAAGCCATTTCTCATCTCCTTTTTCGAGATCAACGATTTTAAATCCCACCCTCACTCCTCTCTCCCTTACCTCTTTTGTTATGAATCCTCCGCAATCGATGCCTTCGATTCTTTGATATATTCTCTCACATAGCGTTGTTTTTCCACATCCGGGTTTTCCTGTTATTGCAATTCTTATGCGTTGCACGAAGTTATTCTGTGGTGAAAGGTTAAAAACTTTGCAGAAGGTTAAAGATGATTATTTTTCATTAAAATTGAAAAAAATAAAAAAATGGAAAAATTTTTAATTTTTTAAAATCAAAATTGAGTAGGTGAAAGAATGTTGATTTCTGGAAAGGAGTATGTTGAGAGGTTATCTGATTACGAAAGGGAAATTTATGTACGCGGGGAGAAAATTGAGGATTTCGTAAACCACCCGAACATCAAACCTGTAGTGAATTCCATTGCCATGACATATGATCTTGCAAAGAAGAAGGAGGAGTATTCTCCACATTCGGATCTTGTGGATGAGAAAGTAAATAGGTTGAATTATGTAAATAAGACGCCTCAGGATTTGATTGCGAGATATGATTTCCAAAGAGAACTCAGCATGAGGCTTGCAACATGCAACTACAGGTGCACGGGTAGTGATGCGATAAACTCCCTCTATCCAGCAACAAAGGAGCTTGATGAAAGACTTGGAACGGACTACCACAAAAGATTCCTCTCTCTTCTGAAGGATATTCAGAAGAACGACTACGCATGTACAGCAGCTCTAACAGATACGAAGGGTGACAGGGCAAAGAGGCCTAAGGAAGCGAGGGACATGTATGTCCATGTTGTGGAAAAGAAGGAAGATGGAATAGTGGTGTCAGGAGCGAAGATACATCAGAGCGGTGCTTTTGCTGCAGATGTCAACTTCATCCTGCCAACTCAGACATTCAGAGAGGGTGAGGAGGAGTTTGCCATAGCATTTGCGGTAACTCCAGAGGACGAAGGAGTCAAGTTCATACTGCAGAATACAGGGTATCAGGCAATGTTCAGAGAGGGTGGAGAATTTGAGATGGGCAACCCTCTTTATGGGGATAGAATAACCTGCACAGTGATTTTCGACAAGGTCTTCGTACCGTGGGAGAGAGTTTTTGTCTTTGAGGATCTGAAAGCCATAAGAAACACCCTCACAAATTTTGCTATCTCGCATAGGTGTGTTGGAGCCTCCTGCAAAGCTGGGTTCATTGATTCGATGATAGGTGCGGCGAACTTGATGCTGAAGGCAAATGGACTGGAGAAAGTTCCTGCCCTAAGACAGAGAATCGGTGAAATGGTCGGTGTAAGTGAGGCTGCGTATGCAATAGCTGTTGGCTCGGCTGTTAAGGGACGGGAAAGCTACAATACATGGCTTCCAAATGCATTAATGGCTAATGCTGGTAAAGTTGTTGGAGTGGAAGGTTTCAACAAGGTGATCATGCATCTCGCAGAGATTGCGGGTGGCATTCCTGTTACTGCCCCATCTGAATTCGATTTAAGGAGCCCTGAGGTAGGAAAGTATGTTGAAAAGTACCTCCAAGCGAATCCGGAGTTTTCAACTGAGGAGAGAATGAGAATCATCAAGTTCATAGAGTTTTGGATCACAAGCAGTCATTTCCTTGGGGCTGTGCACGGCGGTGGCTCTCCATCCGCAGCGATAATATTCCTGCAAATGCTTGCGGATCTCGAAACTAAGGAGGATGCGGTGAAGGATGTTATTGGTTTGAAGAAGGAGTGACAGCAAGTTAATAGCATTGAACAATGTTTGAGGTCATATAGCTAGATGATATTAATTTTCTTCCATCTATTTTTGGTATCTTAAATTTAGTTTAAAATTTAGATGAATTTATGATATAAAAATAAATTTATGATTAGTTTATTATTGCTTTATTTTCCGTTTTATTTAATCTCAGGCTTCAATCGCTGCTCTTATATCCGGATCGAGGTCCTCCTCAGCAGCACCTTTCGTGAACATTGAAATTACAATCATGGCAAGCAGTGCAACGATTATGCTGATACCATAGCTTGGAA
>Ga0209426_1000871_pt1 | contig 23798 bp, 16 predicted proteins | sample Deesub1362B_J571_FD_187697 | JGI IMG/M metagenome (GOLD analysis project Ga0209426, IMG submission 187697) | Deep oceanic, basalt-hosted subsurface ecosystem from Juan de Fuca Ridge flank, Pacific Ocean, CORK Borehole 1362B_J2.571 (SPAdes)... ...
CCGGTACGAGGGGACGGTCTGCCGCGCTTTCGACGGGGTGGTCGCCGTCACCGCGGCGGATCGGGATACGCTGCGCCGGTTCTCCGGCGACGGGCGGTCCATCCCCGTCATCCCCATCGCCACCGACTGCGAGGCCGTCCGGCCGGTCCGCCGCCGGGCCGACGCGCGGGACATCCTGATCCTGGGGTCCCTCTTCTACCCGCCCAACGTCGACGGGGCGGTCTGGTTCGCCCGCGAGATCTTCCCCCGGATTCGGGCGGAGGTGCCGGACGCGCGGCTGCTCCTGGTCGGCGGGCGGCCTGCGCCGGAGGTGGTCGCCCTGGGCCGGGAGGACGGGGTGGAGGTGACCGGCTACGTGAAGGACCTGCGACCCTACCTGGAGCGGACGGCGGTGATGGCGGTGCCGCTCCGGTTCGGCAGCGGGATGCGGGTGAAGATCCTGGACGGCCTGGCCTGGGGCCTGCCGATGGTCTCCACCTCCGTCGGGTGCGAGGGGATCGACGTGACGCCGGAGCGGGACATTCTGCTGGCCGACGCGCCGGAAACCTTCGCCGCCCAGGTGGTGCGGGTGCTGCGGGACCGGCGGCTGGCCGACAGCCTCTCCACCAACGGACGCCGCCTGGCGGAGCAGCGGTACGACTGGCGGGTCCTCTACCCTCGCTGGGATCAGGTCTACGCCAGCGTGTTGGGATACAGCGGTTTAACACAACACCCCAGAGACGCGGAGGAGGCAGTGGAAAACTCCGTCCCCTCTGCGTCTCCGTGGTGAAGGAATCTGGAGGAGTATGGTAGGAGAAAACGGACGTTGCTTGGTCATCGGGCTGGACGGCGGATCGCCGGACCTGATCCGGCGGTGGGCCGACGAGGGGAAGTTGCCCAATCTGGCCCGCCTCATCGAGGAAGGGACCTTCGGTCACCTTCGCTCGACCTATCCGCCTATCTCTGCCGCCGCCTGGGTGACCTTCTTGACTGGTCAGGAGCCGGGGCAGCACGGCATCTTCGACTTCCGCAACTACGACCCCACCCGGTACACCTGCACCGACGAAGCCATCGTCAACTCGACCGCCTTTGCCGGGCGAACGATGCTGGACGTGGCAGGGTCCTATGGACGGCGGGTGGGGGCGGTGACGGTGCCCATCACCTACCCGACCTGGCCCGTCAACGGGGCGATGGTCGCTGGCTACCCCACCCCCGACGCGAAGCGGGCCTTCACCTACCCGCCGGAACTGGGGGATCGGCTGGGCTCTCTGACCGAGGACTCCGCCTTCTTCCGCTCCCGCGCTCCGGACGAGGTGGCCCGCGAACTGATCCGGCTGGTGCGGGACCGGGCGGAGGCGGCGCGGTGGATGCTGGAGAACGACGCTTACGACCTCTTTGTGGTCGTCTTCGGGGCCACCGATCGGGCGCAGCACGACTTCTGGCGGCACTTCGACCCCGGTTTCCCCACCCACGACCCGGCGGAGGCGGACCGGTTCGGTTCGGTGATCCTGGAGGTGTACCAGGAGGCGGATCGGGCCGTCGGTCGGCTGTTGGAGGCGGTGCCTGAGGAGACGACGGTGCTGGTGATGTCCGACCACGGTGCGGGGCCCCGCGCCACCCGTTACTTCCACCTCAACGCCTGGCTGACCCAGGAGGGGTTGCTGCAGATGCGGGGGGGAGGCGGTTCCCCGCTCCGGTGGACCCGCCCCCTCTACCGGGCGTTCAAAGCGCGCTTCCCCTATCAGGAGCAGGTGTACCGTCGCCTGCCTGCCGTCCTGAAGCGGTGGGCCTCCCGCGTCGACTCCGACGCCGAACTGGGGATCGGCGACGTGGACTGGGGCCGGACGGTCGCCTACCGGTTCCCGATGTACCCGCCGGTGGAGGGGATCGTCGTCAACCTGCGCGGGCGGCAGCCGGAAGGGATCGTCGAGCCGGGGGCCGGGTATGAACGGCTGCGGGATGAGATCATCGACCGGCTGCAGGGGTTGACCGATCCGGAGACCGGTGAGCCGGTCGTGGAGGCCGCATTCCGGAGGGAGGATCTCTATCGGGGCGACCACTTGGAGCGGGTGCCGGACATCGTGGTGGTGATGTCGGAGGGGTATGAGGGCGGATCGGCCCTCTCCGGCCCCTTCGTCACCTCGATCCCGGAGGACGACCTGCGCCGCCTCAGCGGGGCCCACCGGATGGACGGGGTCCTCATCGCCCACGGACCGGCGATTCGCCGGGGCGAGGGGGACGGCGGGGCGCGGATCGTCGATCTAGCGCCAACGATCCTCTACGCGCTCGGCGTGCCGGTCCCGAGCCGGATGGACGGCCGCGTGCTGGTGGACCTCTTTGAGCCAGGGTACGTCGCTGACCATCCGGTGGAGCGGGTGGCATGGCGGGGTGAGGGGGTCGAGGTGGAGGAAAGTGGGCTCTCTGAAGAGGAGGAGAGCGTGATCCGGGAGAAACTGCGTCGGTTAGGGTACATCGAATGAGCGGAGTGAGGGGGATGAGACGGGCGGGGGTGCTCTTTCTGGTCCTGCTGGTCTGCTACGCCTACTTCCTTCCCCGCTGGGCGGAGTGGAACCAGAACTCGCGGATGGACCTGACGATGGCCATCGTCGAACAAGGGACCTTCGTCATCGACGACTACTATGGGAACACGGGGGACTACGCGGTGTACGGGGGTCACGTTTACACCGACAAGGCCCCGGGTGCCTCGTTCGTGGGCGTGCCCGCCTATGCGGCGTTTCGCGCCCTGGCCCGGCTGCCGGTCGTGGAGCAGCTCCTGGAGCGGGTGAGCCGCACTTCGGCGTTCCAGGCCACGTTGCGGGAGGGGGGGACCGGCCTGTTGGAGGAGAAGGTGCGATTTGCCGCGGCCCTCTACTTTGTCACTTTCTTCTCCATCACCCTGCCCTCTGCGCTGCTGGGCGTGTTGCTGTACCGGTTCCTGGGGCACGTCTTACCCTCGCCGGGCCTCCGGTGGCTGCTGGTGCTGGCCTACGGGCTGGGGACCATCGCCTGGCCCTACTCCACCGTCTTCTACGGGCATCAGTTGGCGGCGGTGCTGCTCTTCGGGGCCTTCTACCTGGCCTGGCGGGTCCGCCGGGGGACGCTGCGCCCTCGCGCGCTGTGGGCGGTGGGCGCGCTCCTAGGCCTCACGGTCCTGGTGGAGTTCCCCGCTCTCCCCGCCGCCGCCCTCCTCACCCTCTACACGTTGAGACCTGAAACCCGGAAACCTGGGACCTTGAGGCCCTTGCTCCCGATCCTCCTCGCCGCCCTTCCCTTCGCTCTCCTTCTGGGCTACTACAACGCCACCTGCTTCGGTTCCCCCTTCACCTCCAGTTACCGGTACCTCGCCAACTTCCCGGAGATCTCCGGCTACGGCTTCCTGGGTTTCGGTCCGCCGCGGCTGGAAGCGCTGTGGGGCATCACCTTCAGCCCCTACCGGGGTCTTTTCTATCTTTCCCCCTTCCTCCTGCTGGCCCTGCCGGGGTTCTGGGCCTGGGTGAAGGAGCGGGAATGGCGGGTGGAGGGGCTGCTGGCGGGTGCCTTCGTCGGTGTGCAGTTCTTCCTCATCACCTGCTGGTACGACTGGCGGGGTGGGTTCGCCATCGGCCCGCGCAACCTGCTGCTGATCCTCCCTTACCTGGTCGTGGCGGTGGCCTTTTTCCTGCGGCGGTGGGGAGCGCGGGCCTGGGGGCGGTTCGTCTTCGGCGGGCTGGTGGCGCTGTCGTTCGTGATGACGGGGGTGGCGGCGACGGCGGGCCAGTTGTTCCCCTCCGTCACCATCGCCAGCCCGTGGACCGAGTACTGGTGGCCCCGGTTTATCGCTGGCGACATCACCCGCAACCTGGGGATGGCGGTCGGCCTGCCCGGCCTGTGGAGCCTGCTCCCGCTGCCGATCGTCGTCGGCGTTGGCGTTTTCCTGGCCTGGAGGTGGAGATGAAACCCCGCGCTTTCCGGCTTCCCCGCTTCCCGCTGACCGTGCTGATTGTCCTGCTGGTCCTCTCCTTCCTCCCCACCCTCTACGGCTACCTCTCCTGCCCGCCGGACCGGTGGTTCTCCGGCGTCGTCTACAACATGCACGACACGGCCCAGTACCTCACCTGGGTGCGGGAGGCGGCCACGTCTCTTTTCACGGACAACAAACTGACGGCGGAGCCCACGCCCGCGGTCTTCGTCAACCTCCACTGGTGGCTCCCGGGACGGCTGGCAGCCCTGGTCGGGCTGGATTTCGCCCCGATGTACCAACTGTATCGACTGGTGGCGGTCGCGCTTCTGGTCTGGGTGAGCTACCGGTTCGCCGCCCATCTCTTCGCCGACCGAACCCGTCGGCGGTTCGCTTTCCTCCTCAGCCTGCTCGGCTCGGGGCTGGGGTGGATCTGGGTGGTCCTCAAGTACGCCACCGGTGGCGCGGCCCCCTTCTTCCCGCTGGACATCTACACGACCCCCGGCAACGGCTTCTGGGTGATGGTCGCCTCCCCCCACCTGACCCTGGCGGCAGCGTTGGTCGCCGGGGTGTTCCTGCTGGCCCTGCGGGCGGTGGAGCGGGACCGGCTCGGTTGGGCGCTGGGCGCGGGGGGATTGGCCCTCTTCCTCGGCCTGGGCCACGTGTACGACCTGGTGACGGTCTGGGCGGTGCTGGCCCTCTTCGGGCTGCTGCGGGTGCTGCGGGACGGCCGGTTCTGGCGAACGCTGCTGCTCCTCGGCGTCGTGGTGCTCCTCTCCGCCCCGGCTCCCCTCTACTGGGCGTGGGTCTCCTCCCACCCCGCCTGGAGCCAGGCGCTGGCCCAGTACGAAAACCTGGGCGTCTTCACGCCGGACCCGCTCCATCTGCTGGTCCTGCTGGGGCTGCCCTTCCTGTTGGCCGCCGCGACCTACAGGGGGTGGGTCCCCCTGCGCGACCAGAGCGACCGCTGGTTGCTGATCAAGGTGTGGTTCGTCTCGGTGCCGCTCCTGGTCTATCTGCCGGTCCATTTTCAGATCATGCTGCTGACCGGCTACACCGTCCCCGTGGCCGCGCTGGCGACGCGGGGGGTGTTCGACCATGTCCTCCCCTGGCTGGCGGCGCGGCGGGAGTGGCTGGCCCGCTGGGCGCCGGTGGCGTTTCTGGTGTTGGCTGCGTTGACCAACGTTTACCTCTTCGGCTGGCGGTTCGTGGAACTTTCCCGCCACGATTACCCCTTCTACCTGCACAGGGACGAGGTGGCGGCGATGGAATGGCTGGAGTGGGAGACCCCGCCCGACGAAGTGGTCCTGAGCAGTTTCGTCGTCGGCCACTTCCTCCCCGGCCTCACGGGCGACCGGGCCTTTCTGGGGAACGCGGTGATGACCCTGGACTTCAATCGGAAGCGGGAGCAGGTTGCGGCCTTCTTTGGGAATGGGATGAGCGACGCGGATCGCATCGCACTCCTGCGCCGGTACGGCGTGCGGTACGTCTTCTACGGCCCGGCGGAACGGGCGCTGGGATCCTACGACCCGGCAAGCGCGCCGTTCCTCGAGCCCGTTTTCCGCACCGGGGAGGTCGACATCTACGCAGTGCGGAGGGTGGACAATGAGTGAGCCGCGAAGGACGCAAGGAACGCGGGGAGGAAAAGGGATCTTTGCGCCCTTTACGTCCTCTGCGGTTTTATTTCTGTTGATCGTGCTGAGCCGCCTCCCGTTCCGGACGCAGGTCCTCTATCACTGGGACTCGGTCAACTTCGCCTTTGCGATGCGCCGTTTCGACGTGGCGGCCGACCAGCCTCAGCCACCGGGGTACATCCTGTACGTCTGGCTCACCCGGCTGGTCGACCTGCTTTTCCACGATGCCAACACGACGATGGTGTGGATCAGCGTCGTCGCCAGCGGCCTGGCGGTGGTGTTTCTCTACCTCTTAGGCCGCGCGATGTGGGGTGAGCGGGTGGGATGGGTCGCTGCGTTGCTTCTGGCGTCCAGCCCCCTGTTCTGGTTCTACGGCGAGATCGGTCTGCCCCACGCGCTGGATATGGCGATGGTCCTGCTTTCTGCCTGGCTCCTCTGGCAGGTGCGGAAAGGCGATCGTCGGGTGGTGTGGCCCGCCGTGATCACGCTGGGGATCGCGGGAGGGATTCGCCCGCAGACGCTGGTCTTTCTTCTGCCACTGGCCCTCTACGCTATGGCGCGGATCGGCGTGGCCCGTCTGGCGGGGGCGGCGGCGGTGGGGGCGGTCGTCTGCCTGGCTTGGTTCCTCCCTCTGACGGCCAGCGCGGGCGGCGTCGGCCCGTATCTAGAGGCGATGTCGGCCTTCACCGATCGCTTCCAGCAGACTACCTCCGTCCTGATGGGGGCGGGGTGGAAAGGCGTAGCCTACAACCTGCGCAAACTGCTCCTCTACACCTTCTATGGTCTCTCCTCTTCCCTGTTTCCCTTCTTCCTCGCTTCCTTCCTGCTGCGTCGTCTCTCCCCCGACCCCCAGTGGCTCTTCCTCCTCTTCTGGGCTCTCCCCCCGTTGGCCTTCTACACCCTCATCCACATGGGCCAGCAGGGACTGATCTTCATCTTCCTGCCGGTCCTGCTGTTGGTGGGCGCGGTGGCGTTGGAGCGGCTGGCGCGAGGGCGGTGGTTGTGGGCCGCGGTGGCGCTCCTGGTGGTGCTCAACGTCGGTCTTTTCACCCTTGCCCCTGAGCGCCCGCTGGGTCCGGAAGGGCCTCGGCTGCTCACCCGCGCCGCGCTGGCCAACAGCGATCGATATTATCTGGACCGGTTTACGGCGATCCGCGACACCTTCCCCTCGGCCCACACGGCCATCGTCGCCGTGAACTGGCATCATCTGGAGTACTACTTACCGGAGTACACGCTCCTCCGGCTCGATCCGGGGCCGCCGAACAGCCCGCCCAGCCTGACGCCGCGCCGCTGGCCGGGGGAGGGGGTGCTGTCGGCGGCGGACCTGGGGTTGACGCCGGATGGGGAAGGGCGCGTCGCCCTGGTGTTGTTCGACGACAAGATTCCCTCGCTGTTTTCAGTGCGGGGTCAGGTCGAAGCGATCCCCCTCTCGGCGGGGGGCCGCTTGCAGGTGTTGTGGCTGGGGGTCGAGGAGCGGCTCCGATACGACGAGGCGGGGATGGAGGTGGTAGCGCCGTGAGGAAAGAATGGGTTCTGTTGCTGCCGGCCGTGGTTTTGGTCGTCGGTTGCTTGTTGGTGGTGGGTCTCTTTCGAGGGACGGTAGTATATGCTCAAGGTGGAGGGTGGAGCGAGCCGGTTCGTCTGTCGACGAACACCCCCAGTTCCTGGTTCCCGGACGTCGCCGTCGACAGCCAGGGACGGGTGCACGTGGTCTGGGATAGCGGCTATCCGCCGCAGGGGCCGGACGATCCGGGGACCGGCACCACGATGTACGCCGTGCGTCGGGACGGGGAGTGGTCCGAGCCTAACGACATCGCCCTCCACCTGCCTACCGGCGTCTCCCGGCCCGCCATCGCGGTGGACGGGGTGGATCGGCTGCACATGGTGCTTCGCGGCGGCGGGGTGCGGTACACGCAGGCTTCCGCCGCAGAGGCATGGTCGGCCCGGGCCTGGTCGACTCCCCATCGGGTGAGCGGGCTCAACCTCACCTACACGCCCGACCTGGTCGTCGACGACCGGGGGCGGATCCACGTGGTGTGGGAGGAGTGGGTGCCGGTGGAGCTCTCCCCGGAGGAGATCTTCCTCCAGCAGCGCTCTCCCTACCTGGCGGATGTTTTCTACCGGTACTCGGACGATGGGGGCAGACTGTGGAGCCCTGCGGTCAATCTCTCCCGAACTCCCAACGTCGGTTCGGGTCGGGTGGATATCGCGCTGGACGGGGAGGGTGGAGTGCATGTGGGGTGGGATGAGGGGTGGGACCGCAACTCCCTTGAGGGGGACCCGGATGCTGTCGTCTACGCTCGCTCCCTCGACGGCGGCGATGGCTGGTCGGAGCCGGTGGTTTTCAGCAGCACGGCCGATGCCTATGCCCAGATGACGGTGGGCACCGACGGCTCGACCGGAGTGTTGTTGGTCTGGCGCACTTTTCTCTCTAATCGACTCGTCTACGCCTGGTCGGCTGATCGCGGCGCGACCTTCTCCGATCCTCGTCCCATTCCTTCGGTGTTCGCCCGGCCGTGGGTGAGCCCGTTCGACGCCTACGATATGGCGGCCGATGGGGTGGGGAACATCCATCTGGTAGCGGTGGGCTCCTCGACGGTGCCCACGCCGACCTCGCCGCTGGCCCTCTACCACCTCACGTGGAACGGCGAGGAGTGGACGTATCCGGAGGTGATCGCCTGGTATCCGGGGCCGGAGAATCCGGAGTGGCCGCGAATCGCTGTGGAAGGGGGTCGCCGACTGCACGTGGTCTGGTTTACCCGGCCGGAGGGGGTTGTTTCGGTGGGAGTGCAGGTGTGGTACAGCGAGCGGGATCTGGGACTCGAGGTGACGCCGGAGCCGACCTGGACGCCGACACCGACGTCCACACCTCTTCCGCCCTCCCCATCTCCGCCCCCTCCGCCCTCTACACCCACACCGATGCCGGAGACCTTTACCCCGTCGCCGGTTGCATCCCTCTACACGGAGGACGATGAGTTGATACTCCTCGGCGTGGCCGTCCTGCCCGTTCTGCTCCTTGTGGCCGTGTTCGGTGGCGTCATCTTGGGTCGTCGGAGGTAAGGGTGACGCGGTTTGACCGTTTGGCGAGGTCCCATAGGCTGTTGTTCGCCGCTCTGGCGCTCCTGCTGGCGGGCGGGATGCTGTGGGTCAACCTGGATGGATACCCACGACTGTGGTTCGACGAGGGGCTCCACCTCCTCGTCGCACGCCACCTCGCGCGCACGGGCGAGTACCGGTTCGGCCCCGCCATCGGTCCCACCGTCTTTTATCCCGTCGCCGCCGCGTTTCGGCTCCTGGGTGTCGGGGTCTGGCAAGCGCGCTGGGTGATCGCTGGCTACGCGCTGGTGGCCCTCGCTTTGGGCTTCGCGCTTGCGCGGGCGATCGGGGACTCCTTGGTCGGTTGGCTCTCCCTCGCCCTCTGGCTGACCTCGCCTGGATTGAACCTTCTGGGCTGGGGCCGGGAGGTGTTAGGGGAACTGCCGGCGTGGGCTTTCTTCCTCGCTGGCCTGCTCTCTCTCCACGCCGGGATCCGCTCGGACAGGCTGTCGTGGACTGCCCTCGGGGGGATCGGGCTCGGCCTGGCGATCCTGACGAAGAACCAGTTCGCGATCGTGCTGCCTGCCTTCTTGGTCACGGTGGCGATCGACCGAATGTACCACCGCCAGATGCGTTTCTCACGCGCTCTGGTCGTCTTTCTCCTGATGCTCGCTGTCCCCCTCGTCTGGTATGTGACGTTGCGGCACATCGGCGGTGAGCGTCTTCTTCAACGGACTGTGGAGGAATGGCAGACCGCGCCGGAACGGAGCATCTGGCTGGGAAATCTGCAGGTGGCGTTCCGAAGCGCCCGATTCGTCTTGGGGCCGAGGGCCTTCCTGGGGTTGGGAGTGGTGGGTCTGCTGTGCGCCCTCCCGTGGCTCCGACGCCGCGATGCGGGTGGAGTGGCCTCTTTCCTGCTCTGGTCCTTCGCTGTGTTGTGGCTGGGGTGGTACGTGATCTTCTCCGTCGGGTGGCAGCGGTACGCCTTCGCTGGCCTGGCCGCTGCGGTCCCCTTTGCGGCTCGCCTGCTCGCGCTCCTCTGGCGAAGGGCGTGGGCGCGGCGGGCCGGACGGCCCTCGCCGCTGGCGGCGCGTATCGCTATGAGCGCCCTCCTCGCCGGGGTGATCCTCGCTCCGTGGATGGGACGTGCTGTGGCGTTGTTCGCGAGGAGCGATCGCACGGCGTATCAGATGGCTGCGTACATCGAAGCGCACGTGGCAGACGATGCGCTGATCGAGGCCTGGGAGCCGGAGATCGCGTTCCTCACCGACGCTCGCTACCACTTCCCTTCGAGCCGTATGTTGGACGCCGTCTCGCGGGCCCGGGCGCTGGGGATGGATCCGCCCCCTTACGACCCCTTGGCGGCAGATCCCGATTACATCCTCGTGGGAGAGTTCGGGTGGTGGACCGGCCTTTATTCCAGCGATTTCCTGCAGGCGTGCTGCCGTCCGGTCAAGACCATAGGCACGTACGTGCTTTTTGAGGTGGACCGATGAGCGCCCGGTGGCTCGATCGAGGCCTGGGTACGACCTTCGAACGGTTTTCCCTCTATGCCTGGCTGGAAGGGATGGCGGATCGGTATGCCTTCCGCACCGTGCTGGAGGGACCGGGGGACGGTGTGGCCGGGATCCCCGGCATCCACAGTCTCCCTCTCGCTCGTCGTGGGTGCGCTGTGACCCTGGTGCTGGAGGACGGCCCGGCGGAGGCCGCCCGACGGACATGGGCCGCCCAGGGGGTGGCGGACCGGCTAACCGTGGTGCAGGATACGGTACTTCCGCTTCCGTTGCCCGACGGCTGTTTCGACCTGGTCTGGAACTTCAACCGCCTCCCCTTCCTCGATCCCCGCGCCCTCGTCGCCGAGATGGCCCGGCTCTCCCGCCGGTACGTCGCCCTGGTCGTCCCCAACCGCCGCAACATCGGCTTCCCGGCGCGCCGGTTGTACCACCGCCGAACCGGGACCCCCTGGCCCTATGGCGATACGGCGGTGATGGATCCGGCGGCGGTGCGTGCCCTCCTGGAGGAGGTCGGATTGCGGGTGCTGGAGGTCCGTTGGCTGGACGTGGCCCCCTGGCCCGACATCCTCGACCCCGTGGCGTGGCTTGCCGCGATGGTGCCGGGGGCTGGACGGTTCCTTCCCGCCGAGCGCAATGACGGGTATCGCTGGGGGCCGGAGGGCCTCCCGTATTTCGACTCCGTCGCCTATGCCGAACTCCATCGGAGGATGCGCCGCCTGGCCTGGCTGGAGCGTCACCTCCCTCCACGTTTTCAGACCCCCTTCGCCCACCACTTCGCCGTCTGGGCGGAGGTCCCGACGCCTGGTTTGACGCCTGACGCTTGACTTTTGACGTTTGACGTTTGACGTTTGACTTTTAACGCATAACGAAAGGAAAATTCACTACCGATGTACACGATGCTCGACCTGCTTCCCCGCCTCCCGGCCTACTGGCTCTCCCGCCGATGGGGTTGGCCTCGGCCGCTGCCGATGAGTTACACGTTCAGCCTCACCTTCCGCTGCAACTCCCGGTGCGCTACCTGCAACATCTGGCGCAAGGAGGCGGACGAGTTGAGCGTGGCGGAATGGGATCGGGTGTTCGGTTCGTTGGGGCGGGCCCCGTACTGGGTGACGATCAGCGGGGGGGAGCCGCTGCTCCGGGAGGAGACGGTGGAGGTTGTTGAGCGACTGTGCCGCCGTTGCCGCCCGGCGGTGCTCAACATCCCGACCAACGGCCTGTTGCCCGGGCGGATCGAGCGCAGCGTCGCGGCGATCGCCCGGTCCTGCCCCTCCACCCAGGTCGTGGTGAACCTGTCGCTGGACGGGTGGGGGGAGGAGCACGACCGGATCCGGGGGGTGCCGGGGAACTTCGAGCGGGCGATGGAGACCTACCGCCGCTTGCGGGCGCTCGACACGCCCAACCTCACCCTCGGCGTGCACACGGTGATCTCCCGCCTCAACGCCGCGCGGGTGGCCGATCTCTATGTTCGCGTGCGTCAGGAACTGGCGCCCGACTCCTACATCACCGAGATCGCCGAGGAGCGGAACGAACTGGGGACGGTGGGGGCACCCATCACGCCGACGGCGGAGGCATACACAGAGGCCGTCGAGCGGCTGATCGCCCTCCAGGCCACCGACCATTTCACGGGCCTGGGACGGATCACGCGGGCCCTCCGGCGACGGTACTACCGGCTGGTCGAGCGGTGGCTGCGCGAGCAGCGACAGGTGATCCCCTGCTATGCCGGCTGGGCCTCCGCCCAGATCGCCCCCGATGGGGAGGTCTGGTTCTGCTGCGTGGAGGCGGTGTCCGTGGGGAACCTGCGGGAGGCGGATTACGATTTCCGCCGCGTCTGGTGGGGGGATCGGGCACGGGCGCTGCGACGTCGGGTGCGGGCTGGCGGGTGCCATTGCCCCCTGGCGAACGCGGCGATGACGAACATGCTCTTCCATCCGCCCTCCCTGCTGGGCGTTGCGGCAGATATGCTTCGGAGGGATGGGCGATGAGCCGGGTCCTGGTCACCGGCGCGACGGGCTTCATCGGGGGGTACCTGGCCCACCGCCTCGTCGCCCTCGGGCACGACGTTCGGGCCCTCGTCCGGCGCGATGTGCCCGATCTGGAGGCGGCTGGGATCAGACCGGTCCGGGGCGACCTGCGGCGGCCTGAGTCGCTCCTGCCGGTGCTGGATGGGGTGGAGGCCGTCTTCCACCTGGCCGCTCTGCGGGACACCTGGGGTACACCGCTCGATCGGTACCGCCAGGTCAACGTGGTTGGGACCTCCAACCTGATCGCCGCCGCGAACGTCGCCGGGGTTCGCCGGTTCGTCCACTGCAGTTCGGTCGGCGTGGCCCGCTACCCGGGTCGGCTTGACGTGGATGAGAGCGATCCCTACCGCCCGGCATCGAGCCAGGCCGCTTACCATCAGACCAAGAAGGAGGCGGAGCAGATCGTCCGCGAGGCGGCCTGGGCCGGGCTGATGGCCGTGGTGGTGGTCCGACCGGTGATCACCTATGGCCCAGGCGACTACGGGGGAATGGTCGCCCGGCTCCTGACCCTCCTGGCCCGCAGGCGCTTCCTCTGGATCGGGGACGGGCAGAACCACGTCGATCTGGTGTACATCGACGATCTGGTGGACGGGATCGTCCGCGCCTGGGAGCAGGGGCAGGCTGGACGGGTGTACATCCTTTCGGGGGTTCGACCCTGGCGGATGCAGGAGGTGGTCGAAGCAGCCTGTGTGGCCCTGGGGGTTCCTCCGCCTCCCCCTCTGCACATCCCTGTTGGGGTGGCGAGGATGGTGGCCTGGGTGACCGAGCGGGTCTGGGGAGGGATGCTGGGCCGCAGGCCGCCGGTCACGCGGGACGCCATCGCCACGTTGACCGTGGACCGGGGCTTCAGTCACACCCGCGCCCGGGATGAACTGGGGTATCGACCCCGGTGGTCCCTTGAGGCGGGCCTTTCGAAGACGGTGGAATGGATGCGGGAGGAGGGCTTGATTTGATAAGGAAGGAGAGGTGATGTCGAGTGTGAATGTGTGGCGGAAGCGGGAGGAGCGGTACCGCCTTCTGGGGACGGAGTGCCCCCGGTGCGGGCGACGGTTCGTGTCGCCGCGGTTGGTCTGCCCATTCTGTCGGGCCGAGATCGCGGCCCTTGCCGAAGAGGTCTTCCCTCAGGTCGCCCCCCCAGCTGATACGGGCACGGTCGTCGCATCCGTCATCGTCCCTTCCTACAACGCCGCCGCGACCATCCGCGGGACCCTTGCCTCGCTCGCAGCGCAGGAGATCGATCGGCCCTACGAGGTGATCGTGGTGGATAGTTCCGACGACGGGACCGACCGGATCGTCGCCGAGGAGTTCCCCTGGGTCCGCCTCATCCGTCGGGATCGGCAGACGGACCCGGGGACGGCGCGCAACCTGGGGATCGCGCAGGCGGCGGGGGAGGTGATCGCCTGTCTGGACGCCGACTGCGTGGCGCCAAGGGACTGGCTGCGCCGGATGCTCGCTGCACAGCGAGAGGGCCATCAGGTGGTGGGCGGGGCGGTCGAAAACGGCAACCCCCACAGTCTGCTCGCCTGGGCCGGATATATGGGGGAGTTCCGGGAGTTCCTCCCCGTCGGGAAGCCACGGACCGTCCGCCACGTCCCCACCTGCAACATCGCCTACCACCGCTCCGTCTTCGAGCGGTTCGGCGGCTTCCCCACCCGGTTCTACCCCCAGGAGGACCTGCTCTTCCACTGGCGGCTCTCCCACCACGGCGTCGTCATCTGGTTCGACCCCTCGATCCGGGTTCGGCACCACCATCGGGCTCGGCTGGGGCCGTATCTGGCTCACCAGCGGCGGATCGGCCGCATCACCGCGCGCGTCTTACGGCTGACCGGCGAGGAAGGGGCCTTCCTGGCTCGGTCGCCCCTGTTGGCCCTGGGGGCGTCGCCGCTGCTGCCGCTGGTCAAGTGGGGACGGACCCTGGGGGTCTTCTGGAGCCAGGCGCCGGAGGTCCTTCGCACCCGTCTGCTGGCCCTGCCGCTGCTGCTGTTGGGCCTGTGCGCCTGGGCGCTGGGGTTCGTCGAGGGGGCCTGGGGGCCTCCCCTGCACTGGGTCGACGGAGAGGGGCTCACGTGGCAGCGAGTTTGAAACTTCGGCTCCACGGTGTCGATCTGACGCTGGAGGGCGGGCGGGAGGACTTCGTGGACTTCGCCGCGCGCTATCTCCCTCCTCGGCTGCGGGTCGCCGGTCCGCCTGGCAACAGGGGCGCGTCCATCCGCGTCTCCCTTCGCTGGGACGAACCCCTCCCCGAGGCCGACCTGGAGCCGCTGGGGCGGTGGGTGCAGGTCGGTCCGCAGAGGGTGCGGCTCCTCGGCGTTCGCTTCCTGCCGGGGCTGCAGATCGACGCGGCGTGGACGGACGGGGGGATGCGGGTCGCCGCTGCCTACCGCTGGCCTTCCCGCCGCGCGCGCTGGCTGGCCCGGGTTGCGGCGTGGGAGCGGGCCCGGCTTTACGTCACGCTGATCTACTACCTGGTCTACTTCCCCTGGGCCTGGTGGCTGGAGTCCGAGCGGGGATGGAGCCTCCTGCACGCCGCCGGGCTGGCGTGGGAGGGGAAGGGGGTGCTGCTGACCGGGCTGCCCGGCTGTGGGAAGTCGGCGGCGGTCTGGGCCGCGCTCCACCGGGAGGGATGGCGGCTGCTCTCCGACAACCTCCTCTTCGTCGACAGGCAGGGGATGTGGGCCTGCCCAGAGCCGCTCCACGTGGACCGGAGGGCGCGGGTGCTTGGCGGCGGCCTGCCCCCGGGGGTGCGGCCCACGGGAGCACGCTTCTCCCACGGGAGGGAGAACTTCGTGCTGGAAAGCCGCCGCCTTGCCGACGCTGCCCGGGTCCGGGCCGTCGTTCTCCTCCGGCGGGGGGCGGAGGAGCGGGTCCGGCGGGTGGACCCGGAGAAGGTGTGGCGGCGGCTCTGGAACGGCGACCTGCTGGCGCAGGAGTGGCTGGCCTACCGGGAGTGCGCTGCCGCGGTGCACCACGCCGTGCCGACGGCGGGCGACCCGGCCCAGCGGTGGGCCAATCTGCGGGTGCTCTCCGCGCTTCCCGGCTATGAGGTCGTGGTAAAGGAAGGGGGAGATCTGGTGAAGATGGTGACGGGCACGTTGGAGAGGCTGGTGTCGGATGGGGAATAGCGGCCTGGATGACCTGACGGTCCTGGCTCCGGCCGGGGTCCCGCCCGATCCCGAGGCGCTGAAGGTGCTCCGGCGGCTGGCCCGCGCCCCGTGGGTGGCGGCCCCGCCGGTGGCCCTGCCCGACCTCCATCTGAAGCCCCGGCTGGAGACGCCGTCCAGCGTGGTGGTCGCCACGTCCGGCGTGGTGGTCCCCAGCCTGACCAGCCCCTCGCTCCATTGTGGGATGAGCCTGGTCGTGACCGACCTGGAGGAGGGGTTTGCGACGGAGGCGCGGTTGGACCGGCTGTTCGCGCACCTCGCCGCGCGGTTGGCCCCCCGCCGGGAGGGGGACGCATTGGGCGATGAGGGCCTCGACCAGGTGCTCTGCGGCGGGATGGAGGCCTGGCGTTCGCGGGTGCCCCAGGTCGAGATGATGCCGACGATGGCAGGGCGGCGCGAGGGGCCTCTCGACCCGGCGGCGCTGGAGATGATCCCGTCCTGGTTGCGGGCCGTGGCGCGGCGGGAGTTCGGGACGGTCGGCCTGGGGAACCACTTTCTGGAGATGCAGGTGGTGGAGGAAGTGATCGACCCGCGCCGTGCGGCGGCGTGGTCCGTTGAGCGGGGGCGGATCGTCTTTCTCCTCCACGCCGACGCGGGGCATCTCGGGGCGGTCCTGGGGCGGCTTCTCGCCCACCGGCGGAAGAACTCCTGGCGGGGCCGATTGCGGGAATGGCGGGCGAAGGTCCCGTACCATGTGCGGGACGTCCGTTCGCTGCGCGGACTGGTTGAGCGGGCGCGCCTGTTTCTTCCTGCGCGGTGGGTCCCTTTGCGGGAGGACTCGGCGGTGGGGCGGTTGTGCCGCAGCGCGGCCTCCCTGGTGGCTCGCTACGGTGCGGCCAACCGGCTGGCGGTGTGGGAGGCGGTGGCGGAGGCCCTCGCGGCGGTGGGAGGCCCAGGAGGGCTGCGCCTGCTGTGGGACGCGCCGCACAACGGGATCTGGCGTGAGATGGTGGATGGGGACGAGGTCTGGGTCCATCGCCACAACGCGGCCCGCGTCGAGCCGGGAATGCCGGTGCTCCTCCCCGGCCGTGAGCGGACCTCGTCGTTGCTCTGCGTCGGAGCCGCCGGGGCGGAGCGGACCCTCCGGTCGGCGAGCCACGGCGCTGGAGAGGCCGCGATGCGCCTGGGGCGGGTGGGCCCGGAGGACGGGCGCACGACGCGGCTGTACGGGTACGGGGGACCGCCGCGGCGGTTGCCCCTCGTCGACGACAGGGGGGTCTGGGCGGTGGCGGAGGCATTGGCAGCAGCCGAGGTCGCCCTTCCCGTCGCCCGGATGCAGCCTCTGGCGACCCTCAAGGGCGCGCGAGGAGGGTAGATGCGCTTCTTCGGCGACGTTCTAGGAACGCTTGTCACACGGGTGTTGATCGTGATTCTCAACCTCGTCATCGGCGTGCTCACCGCCCGCACCCTTGGCCCGGAAGGGCGGGGGATCCTGACGCTGGTTATGACCCTGCCGCTGACCCTGGTCGCGCTGGCCGACCTCGGCGTCACGAAGGCCAACATCTACTTCATCGCCCGGCGGAAGCGATCCCCCTCCCTCGTGGTCGGACACTCGATCTTTCTGGCACTGGCGATGGGTCTCCTCGCCGGCGGCGGGCTGTGGCTGGTACGCAGCCTCGCTCTGGACACGTTCCTGCGCAGCGTCCCCGCTGTTTATCTGGGGATGATCCTCGCGCTGGCCCCCGTCGTCCTGGCGTACGCGTACGGGATGAGCATCCTGCGCGCGCTTCAGCGGTTCGTCATGTTCAACCTCGCCCGCCTGATGATGCCCCTGCTCACCCTGGTTGCCATAGCGAGCGCGTTGTTCCTGTTCGGCGGTGGACTCGATGGAGCCGTGGCGGGTTACGGGGTTGGAACCGCTCTCGCGGTCGCCGGGACCCTGTTGATCGTCTTCCGGCTCGCGCCGCCGCGGCTCCGGTTGGACTTCGGTCTGCTGGGGGAGACCCTGCGGTACGGCAGCAAGTCGTATGCCCAGAACCTCATCGGCCATCTGACCTACCGGCTCGACATCTACCTGGTCGCCTATTTCCTCAGCCCGCGGGAGGTGGCCTTCTACAGCATCGCGACCTCTGTGGCAGAGGTGCTCTGGTATATTCCGGACTCCGTGGGCACGGTTCTGTTCCCCAAACTGTCCGCGACGGACGGGGAGCGGGTGCATCACCTGACGGCGGAGGCCTGCCGCCACACGCTGTTGATCACCCTTCTTGGCGCGGGCGCGATCCTGGTGGCGGGGATCTTCGGTATCCCCCTGCTCTACGGTCAGAACTTCCGCCCGGCGGTGCAGCCGTTCCTCCTTCTGGTGCCCGGTGTCGCCGTGATGACGCTGTACAAGGTGCTGGCGAGAAACTTCTCCAGCCGCAATCGGCAACAGGTCTCGGTCCTCGCTGCCAGCGTGGGTCTCCTGTTGAACGCAGGCCTGGATTGGCTGCTCATCCCGCGACTGGGGACTGCGGGAGCAGCGATCGCCTCGACGCTGGGATACTCCGCTGCTGGGTTGCTTCTTCTTTTGGCGTTTCACCGCGAGTCCGGCGTGGGATGGCTCGATACCCTGTGGCTGCGTTCCACGGATCTGATACGGTATTGGGACTTTTGGCAACGGGCCTGGATCCGGTTGACTGAGGCCCGGAAGGAGAGGGATGGGGCGGGTGCACTATAGATGGGGAGTGGTTCTCCTGTTGGTCTCCTGCATCCTGGTGGGCAGCGTGCGGGGACAGCAGCCGGGGGCAGACGTCGCCGTCGACTTCGGTGCTGGGACCGGTTGGGGGCCGCCGCGCTGGGGGACCAACCTGTGGTGGACCGACCAGGATGCGGAGGTGTGGACCAGCCGCTGGGATGAGATAGGGTTCACGCTGGCCCGCGTGCCGGTGCCCCACGCGCTGATCGAGCCGGTCAACGACAACACCGACCCGCAGGTGGTGAATCCGGATGGCTACCTGTTCGACACGCCCATCGTCGTCTCGCCGACGTTGACGCGGACCATGACCTATCGCCAGTGGTTCGAGGCGTTGCGGGATCGGCCGTCGGTCGATGCGATGTTCTTTTTCTCGTACCTCTCTCCCTGGCTGACCGACAATCCCCCCCACGCGGACTTCTCCTTCCCCGCCGCCCCCTATCCGCCCAACGACCTGGACGAGTACCGGGAGTTCGTCCAGGAGTTGCTTCGCTACCTTGTGGAGGAGATCGGCTTCCCGCCGGAGCGGATCCTCGTCGAGGCGATGAACGAGCCGGATCTGAGGTGTGGGCAGGACCCCGAGGTTCCCTGCTTCTGGCAGAATTGGACGATGCAGGACGTGGCCGACGTGGTGCGGGTGACCTGCGAGGCGGCCAGCGCGGTCGACGACCGGATCCGGGTGGTCGGACTGGCCGAATGTTGTGGGACGGACGTGGTGCGCACGTTGCTGGACCAGTATCCCGAGGGGGACTGCCTGGACGGTCTGACCTACCACTACTACTCGCCCTCCGGATACAACCTGGGCGCAGCGCTGGACCGTGCCGCCCGGCTCGGTTCCTACGGCCTGCCAGTCTACCTGGACGAGTACGGCAGTTTCGAATACCTCAGTGAAGGGCAGGCGGGCGGGCTGTGGCACAGTTGGGCCCTGCCTGTCCTGTGGCGCGCTGGCATCAATCCAGCCCAGTACCCGATCAGCGAGTTCCCGGGCCATCCGGAGCCCTACGGTCGGATGGGACTGTTCCGCGATTGGACGGGAGGGTGGGAGCGGAAGCCAGCCTACTGGGCTTATACCCATTTCTTCCAGCACGTCGCAGGCCGGGAGATGGTTTCCGCCACCGTCTCGGTCCCTCTCGACGTGCTGGCGGTGCATCGGCTCACGGCAGACGAGGTGGAAGCAGCCCTCTGGGTGGTCAACCGGGGGAGTCTCTCCCAGCCGGATCTCCGGTTCGTCGTCCAGAACTTCCCCAGCCAGGTCGCCACCCTGCAGGTGTTCGACGGTCTTATCGGACCCGGAGCGGTGACGACAACGACGGTGACGGGTGCGCCCCTCGTCTTCACAGCGACCGTGCCAGCGGAGAGCGTCCGTCTCTTCGTCCTGCGCGCCTCCGCGTGGGCACCGTTCCGCCTGTATCTGCCGGTCATCCTGCGGAGGTACGACCCGTGAGCGCGAGTCGGGCTGGTGTGTTGCGGTTCCTCTCCTGGCGTCACTGGGGCCTGCTCCGGTACAACTCGATCTTCCAGAACGCTGCCCTCTTCTTCTACATCGCTCTGGAGCGGCGCTGGTTCGCCTGGAGTTTCCTGCGGGATGTGGGGTTGTTTCTGCTGTTGAGCCTGGCGGGGACGGCATACGGCTACCTGGTCAACGACTGGGCGGACCTCGATCTGGACCGACGGGCGGGGAAGCGGAACGTCTTTCTCAAGGTGGGCCGGGGGAGAGGGTTGGTCGTCGTCGGCGTCGCCCTGGCCCTCGTGCTCGCGCTGGCGGTGCCTTTCCGGGCTCGGCCTGGGTTTCTCCCGCTGCTCGGCGCGTGGTGGTTCTTCGCCACCTTCTATTCGGTGCCGCCGGTGCGGCTCAAGGAGCGTGGCCTGCTGGGCTTGGCGGCGACCATCCTTGCCCAGCAGCCGTTGCCTGCAGCGATGGCCTTCGCCGCGCTGGGCGACCCCGTTTCGTGGGGTGCGGTCCTCTTCCTGGCTTATATCACGATGCGCGGCATCTGCTCCGACGTAGGGCATCAGATGCGGGATCGGGAGCGGGATGTGCAGGCGGGAGCCCGGACCTTCGCCGCGCGCTACGGACATCGGGCCATCGCCCGCATCTACGGCATCAGCCTGGAACTGGAGACGCTGCTCCTGGGGGCGGTCCTTGCCCTCCTGGTGTTCGACCTGCCGACTGTAGAGGTCGCCGGGTGGTCGCTTCCGCCAGCGCTGCCCCTCCTGATGGCCTATTTGGCGCTCCTGCCCTTCGTCGTCGGTCGAGCGTGGGTCCGCCTGGAGCGGGGAGAGTGGGTGGACCCCTACGACGAATCCCCCGAGGGTCCCCCCCGCGACCTTCTGCATCTGGTCCATCAGCCCTTTCCTACCGTCGTTCTCCCCCTCTACCTGGCGGTCTGGCTGGCGTGCTCCTACTGGCCCAACGTTCTCTTTGTGCTTGGCCTGGCTGGCCTGTACGGCCTGTACGATCCCCGCCGCTGGGCGGGTTCGTGGCCTGTGCGGGTGTTGTCGGCCTGGTTCGGGCAGAGGAAGGGGGCGTGATGTTCGACGTTATCGTCGTCGGTGCGGGGCCGGCGGGGTCGTCGGCGGCGTACCGTTTGGCCAACAACGGCTGGCGGGTCGCCCTGCTGGAGCGGTCGAACGAGCCGGGCGAGGATAACGTCTGCGGCGGGATGGTCAGCCTGCCGATGGTGAAGCGGTTCGGGGTGTTTCCGGACGCCGTCGAGAAGGAGATGCGCAGCGAACTCCACGTGTTCCCTTGGGGGGTGATCGAAAACACCACCGAGCAGTGTACGGTCCGGCGCTCGGTGTTCGACCGGCTGCTGGCTCAGCGGGCTGTCGCCGCTGGGGCGGAACTGATGACGCGGACGCTGGCTCGGGCGGTGCGGGTCGTGGCTCCGGGTCGGGTCGAGGTGGAGGTGCAGAGGCGGTCGACCCGGCGCCTCACGAGGTTGCGTGGGCGTGGGTTGATCCTGGCCGATGGTCCGCGGACGCTGGCCCGCTCGTTGGGGTTGGGATGTCGGCTTGAAGACGGCGGGGCTGCCTTTGCGTTGACCTACGAGTTGGCCTGGCCGGGGAACGAGATGAACCACTACGAACTGTACTACGGCGGTGACATCGCCCTGTGGGGGTACGCCTGGATATTTCCGTATCGTGATGTCCTGAACGTGGGCCTGGGATGTGTCCGCTCTGAACTGAAACGGCGTGGCAGCCTGCAGCGGGACCTTGTAGGGTTCATCCGATCCCACCCCCGAGCCTCCCGGCTGCTGGACGACAAGCCGATCGTCCGGCGGCGGGGCGGTTGGATCCCTCTGCGCCCGTCCCGGCGCATGGTTGGCCCATCGACGCTGGTCGTGGGAGATGCGGCCGGTCTGGTCCACCCTCTGATCGCTGCCGGTGTGGACAACGCGCTGGCTTCAGGCGACCTGGCAGGCCAGGTGATGAGCGAGGCGCTGGCCGCAGACGATCTCTCTGCTTCCTTCTTGGCCCGTTTCCAGCGGAGGTGGCAGCGCACGACGACCGCGCGTTTTATGGAGATCGAGGATTGGATCGCGCGCATCGGTCGACCGCTCTCACGGGTGGATCGGGATATGCTGGCCAAGGTTATCCAACTTTGCCTTCTTGGGGGCACGATGTCGTGGTTGGGGAAGGTGCAGGTGCTCGGCTATCCCTTGCTGGGCACGCCGCAGCGGGCGAGGCGGCGATGAGACCGTTTGTCCTGAGCCTGGACGAGGTCCGGGAGAAGGAGCGAAACCGGGCTGGCGGAAAGGGATGCACGCTGGCTCGCCTCCGCCGGGCGGGCTTCCCTGTTCCCCCTGGCTTTGTCATCGCAACCGACGCCTACCGGGCCTTCGTCGTCGCTAACGGCCTGGAGGGGCTGCTGGCGTCTGCCCTCGCCGTGAGCGACCCGGAGGTATCCACCCGTGCCCAGGCGGCTTTTCGGGAGGCGGAGATGCCTCCGGAGGTCGTAGCGGCCATCGACAGGGCCTACGGGGACCTGGGGGCTGGCCCGGTGGCGGTCCGCTCCTCGGCGGTGGCGGAGGACGCGGGCGGAGCTTCCTTCGCCGGGCAGTACGAGACGGTGCTGAACGTCGTCGGTCGCGCCGCGCTGCTGGAGGCGGTCCGCCGTTGCTGGGCCTCCCTCTGGAGCGAGCGGGCGCTGGCCTACCGGCGCGCCCTGGGGTTGGAGACGGAGCCCGCGATGGCCGTGGTGGTGCAGCGGATGGTGGACGCCGCTCAGGCCGGAGTGGCTTTCACCGTCGACCCCGTGAGCGGACGGCAGGACGTGGTCGTCGTGGAAGCGGTGGCGGGGAAAGGGGAAAAGCTGGTGAGCGGGCAGGCCGAGCCGCGTCGCTACCTCGTCCGGCAGGGGGAGGACGGCCACGCTTTGGGAGATGACCTCCTGGATGGTGCCCGGTTGGCGGCCGTCGTCCGCCTGGCGCGGCGGGTGGAGGCCTGGGCAGGGCGGCCCCAGGATGTGGAGTGGGCGCTGGATCGGTCGGGGAACGTCTATCTGCTCCAGGCCCGACCAGTCACCGCTGCTGGTTCTCCCCATCGGGCTGCCGTCCGCTGGACCCGGGACAACGTGGGAGAGGTGATCCCCGACCCGGTCACCCCCCTGAGTTGGTCGGTGCTGGAGCCGATGACCAATGGGGCCTTCCGCGGAGTCCTTCGCCGCCTGGGGGTAGGGAGGCTATCCGGTCCGCTCTTTGCCCGCTTCTACGGCCGGGTCTATTTCAACCAGACCCTCTTCCAGGCGGCGGTGGGCCGTTTCTACCTCTCCCAGGCCGGCTGGCGGGCCCTGCCCAGATTGACCTGGGCGGGTTCGCGCACGTTCTGGCAACTCCTTCGCTTGCCGGGGGAGGCGGAGGAGGTCATCCGGGTGATTCAGGGGCGGTGCCGGGCCGAGGAGGGGCTGGACCTCTCGGCGCTTTCTCCGGTGGACCTGCTGGCGCGGGTGGAGGAGTGGTGTCGGCTGGAGAGAGCAGCGATGGAGGTCCACCTGGCCGTCACGACGGTGGCCGACCTCCTCTACCAGGCGTTGGATAAGGGATTGTCCCGATGGGGAGACGGAAGCGTCACGGCTGCCGCCCTGACCGCTGGTCTCACAGGGGTGCGGAGCGCGGAGGTCGGGCGGGCTCTGGCGGAACTGGCCCGGTGGGTGCGGAGGGACGGGGACCTGTGCGCGCTGGTACTCGGCACGCCTCCCCGCGACCTCCCGGCTCGGCTGGCGAAGACGGAGTCCGGCCGGGCCCTGTGGGCGCGGATCGAGGCCTTCCTGGCCCAGCACGGCCACGGCGCAGAGCGGGAGTTCGAGTTGGCCGCCCCTCGCTGGCGGGAGGACCCCGCCCCCCTCCTCGCCGCCCTCCAGGCCCAGGTGCGGGCGTTGGATGAGGGGGCTTCTGCCGACTTCGACGTCCTTCCCCGAGGTGCTGCCATCGCCTCGGTCGAGCGGGGGATGGGCCTGCCCGGTCGGTGGCTCTTCCGAGGCCTCCTGGGCCGGGCACAGGCCTTCACCCTGGCCCGCGAGAACCTCAAGTACCACTTCGTGCTGGCCCACGCGCGGCTGCGGGAGATCTGCCGGGCGCTAGGGGCGCGACTGGCCGCAGAGGGATGCCTGAGCGGAGAGGAGGACCTCTTCTTCCTCACGGTGGAGGAGGTGGCTGCGCTGGTTGAGGAAAGGTTGGGAGGGGAAGAGGCCCAGCACCGCGTTGCCAGGCGGCGGCGGGCATGGAAGGAATACTGGTCCGTTGCAGCCCCCCCGGCGATCGAGGAGGGGCCTGGAGGCCGGTTGCAGTCGGTGGAGGTCGATGTGGCCGAGGTCGGAGACGGGCCTGTACTCCGGGGGCTGGCC
>Ga0209426_1000872_pt1 | contig 23790 bp, 24 predicted proteins | sample Deesub1362B_J571_FD_187697 | JGI IMG/M metagenome (GOLD analysis project Ga0209426, IMG submission 187697) | Deep oceanic, basalt-hosted subsurface ecosystem from Juan de Fuca Ridge flank, Pacific Ocean, CORK Borehole 1362B_J2.571 (SPAdes)... ...
CGGTGGGGGTGGCGGTGCCACCCGCGGTCCGGGAGGCGGGGCATGGTGCCAAGACAGTTGTCCAGGAGTCATAGTGCCCTACAGGACTCAACTTTTTATCCACAACTGTAGAAGATGGGCTTAAGCGGGCCAGTGACTCGCTTAGCGACCGAGCCCGCTTCCGGGCGCGCCGCTTCGCGGACCCGGCGCTGGAAGCCCATGTGCTGTCTGGTTTTTCACCTCAAGGGGTCTCCCCGGGCCAGACGTCGAGACCCGCAGCCCTAGAAGCCTCCCAGAGCTCGCGGTCGAAGGTGGCCATCGTCACCGGTACCCCCAACAGCTCTTGCCAAATCACCGCCGCCGCGAGGTGGGTGGCATCGTAAGCCCGCAGGTTCTGTTCCCATGCTAGATTAGCTGCTCGGGAGAGAATGGTCTCGGTCACCTGGATGCGCTCCAGCGCCCGCCATTCATCCCGGAACGCCCCCAGGGCATCCAGGGCCTCGCTGCCGGCCAAAACCCCCATGCGCACCGCCTTGGCCAGGGCCGCCGTTACCTCCACCCGGGTGATCGCGGCGGTGCCCACAACCCCGGCCCCCCGCAAAAGCCGCTGTACCCCTTCGGTGCCCGTTTCCCTCACGTACCGCTTCACCAGGGCACTCGCATCGAGATAGACCACCCGCTCCGGCATCTTCAGCCCCGCTCCTCGACCAGGATCTCGGCGACGCTCTTTCCGCCCTTGGCGCGGGCGGGAGGGGTGCGGAGGGGGAGTTTCCCCTCGCCCCGGGCCAGGAGCCCCAGGGCGGCCATCGCCTCCAGGCGTTCTTCCAAGCCCGAGCCCAGGGGCACGATCCGTCCGATCGGCTTCCCCCGGTCGGTGATCTCCACGATCTCCCCGCGCTTGATGAGCCGCAGGTAATGGCTCAGGCGGTTCTTGAGCTCCCTGATACTCGCCCGCATGACCTTCGCCTCCGTCCTCATTTAGCCACATTATACCATTTTGTGGCCACAATCTTTCGGGCACGCCTCCGTGATCCAGACGAGGTGGGCTGGGTAGCTTCCTCGTGGGAAACGAATTTTGGGAAGGAGGCGGCCACGGGCGGGCCCCATCGCCCCTGCGAAATTCAAAAGTAAAGTTTTAACCCCTGACCCTCGGCTCGCCGCCGGCCCGGAGTCAAGACTTCCTGGCGCGCCTCCGGGATTGGATGCCAACCGGGGCTGCGGCTTTCTTTCGGTTCGTGCCCTGCTGGCGACGACTCACAGGGCGGCTGCCGGCACGGCACCTTCCGGCTGCCCTCCGCCGCCGGGCGTAACAGGCGGACATTCGGTGCCCCCTGCCCCCCAAGGCCTAGGACAATCTGGAAGCCGAAACTAGCTCCCTGGGTGGCGATGAACGGCTCGTAACTCGGTTGGCGACCGGGCGGCATTCCCGGGCGCGCTGGTGCGCGCACCAGGTACTCCAGACCCCCCACTCCCCGTTGTCCCGGAGTACCGGGGGCCACGCCTGGGCCCCAAGCTCACTTGCCAGCCAGGAGGCCGCCGATGTTCCAGAGGTAGATTTGAACACGGTCTTGTGATCTCCAAATCATGGTGATAAATAGCTCGCCATCTGGGGCGAAGGCCAACTCGGCAACCCGGAAGTGAGCCCCCTCACCAACCTCTAAAGCGGCCCTGAGGTCGAGTCGGGCCACCTCGCGAGCACCGGCCACCTGCCAAAACCATATCTGCCCTTCGGCAGAGCCGAACGCGATGACCTCGCCCTCCGGGCTCACCGCCAGCAAGTTCGTGTCCTCTGGCCGATATGGAAGCGTTGCCTCTTGGAGCTTCTCCCCCTCCGGCCCATCCCACACCGAGATCACCAACTGCCCCCCGCGCGTTTCCACCTTGAGAAACTGGCCAGAAGGCAGGAACTTGACCGGACCGGAAAAGAAGCCGGCCTGGCGGCCACTGGGCACTTCCCACACCCCATATGTCGGCTCTGGGTGGTCATTCGACCCTGGACGCAATCCCACTAGCCAACGGCCATCTGGGCTGAATTCCAAAGGGGCCATCCCTTCAGACTCCTGGAGAGAAGAGATAAGCGAGCCTACTGCAAGGTCCCACACCGCGATTGCGGCGTCCGGGCCGCTTCCAGCTAGGAGTTCCCCCTCGAAGTCGAAACAGGCCAAGTGCCCCGACTGGGAGGTCGTAAATGCCCACACCTCCCGGCCGCTCGTCAGCTCCCACACTCGGAGCGTGCCGTCGTCAACATAGGCGGCTAGGAAGCGACCATCCCGGCTGAAGGCGGGAAGGCCGGTGAACCGCCGCATGGGGGGTGGGGCGATCTCCCCCCTGCTTTGGCCTGTGAGGGGATCGCGAAGCTCGATCATCCACGGGTAGGCCAGGGCCAAAACTGTCCAGCTGGAGTTTATCACCGGCCACGCGCCCGTCTCCTCGGCAAGCAGGCAGTAGGAGGAGGGAGTGGCCGGGGGGCAGGCAACGCGGCTCCATTCCCCATTGTCCTGACAAAATCCGTTCCAGAAACTCACAACGAGCGCTATCCCCAGTAACGTCCCCAACTTTTTCAACTTTCACCTCCTGAATCGGTGGGGTTTTTCCACACCAATCGGGCCACCGGGACCCTTGGTAGCGCCTTGGGCAGACGCAGACGTTCGGCCCGTCCCCAGTGGTTTCCAGCGGGTACCCCGGGGCTTATTCCCTCAAATCGATCGCTCCTCCTTCTTCCGTGGCCAGAAATTCCAGGCTGGTTGGGCATACTGGAGCTAGTTGGTTCCCAGAAATGGTGTTCCCAGCCCCGGCTACACTCCCCCGGAACCCCTCTTCCCCGCTCCCGGCGTAAGTTGTCAGCGCCGGGTGACCAGGAAAGCAGCCCAACTCAACGAACGCCACGCCATAGCCGAAGTTGTCAACGATGGAGTTCTCGGTGATGACGGCTGAGGAATAGTGTCTGAGCCCTATCCCCACACCGTTCTCGCGAATAGTGCAGCCGAGGACCTGAAGAGAACTCAGGTGTTTAGCAGCGATACCAACGTCGTTTCCCATGATGGTGGTTCGCAAAAGGATGAGGCGGGCCTCACCAAGGAGTAGCACGCCGTCGATGCTGGCATCTTGAACCAGGGTGTCCTCGACGGTGGCTCGGGCTTGGCTGCCCAGTACGATACCATTAATTCCCCCCCTGATTTGGCAACCCCTGACCAGTGCCTGGGCCTGCCCCCCCACGCTGATCCCGTAGTTGCCGGCCTCTGTCACGAGGGAGTTCGTGATCGTCGCCCGGGATCCCCCATGTAGCTCGATGTTGTGGAAGTAGTTTCTGGCTACCCGGACTTCCTCAAGCGTGGCCTGGGCTTCGTCCGAGAGACAAATGCCATACTCGTTCTCCACCACCAACGTCCTCTGGATGGTGGCCTGGGCACTCTCTGAGACCCAGATTCCGAACCCACTGTGACCGACCACCGTGACCTCCCTGATGGTCACTTGGGCCGACCCTTGGATCATCAGACCGTGGGGCAAGCCCCACACGGTTGCCGGGGTTGAGGGGCCCTGGACAGACAGGCCCTCGATGAGCAGGGTGATTTCCTCCCCTTGCCCTTGGATCCAGATCACTGGCTGGGCGGCCGTTTTGCCAACGAGCACGGTTTGATCTGCTCCCTGGCCTTTGAGCACCAAAGATTTGCTGATGCGGATGTTTTCTTCCCAACGGCCAGCTGCCAAGCAAATCACTGCCCCTGGGGGCGCAGTGTCCACGACCTCCTGGAGCGAGGTCCCCGGCTGCACCCACACCCTACAGCTAGCATGGGCATCCCCCAGGGCAAGTGTCCCCAAGCTAATTGCCATCACACCCAGCGCTAAGCCCAGGCTTTTCATCGTCTGCACCTCCTCGACCTCACATGTCAAGCCCACAGGGCACCATGGACAAAGGGACCTGCGGGGGATAACCCCCCACGCCCCAGCCAAGTCAGCCACTAATATGGAATGAGGCCAATAGATACCGGTACAGGATCACCGCACCTCCCTGTTAATTTAACGTAAACAGAGCATGTTGGACAGAGGCAACCGCAATACACCGACCCTGGGATGCAGTGTTCAAACCAGCAATATTGGAGATAGCCATTGCACCAGCAGTAAATGGCTCTCACCCAGCACCCTTCCAAATGCTCGGGTGGGGTCCCCGGCCAAGCTACGCTGCCGTCCGGGGCCGGCCCGGCGCTGAGCCGGGCCTTGCCTTTGGCCCACCCACTGCCCATCCCAATTACCTAACATATCTTAACAGAAAAGAGAACCTTTGTCAAGAGGAGAGAATATGAAAAGCAGAGAGAGAGAGAACATGGCGGAAAATGGCGGAGGACATCTGCCCTCAGCCCAGGAAGGCCACCGACTCGTTTTACGTGGATGGTCAACTCAGGTGGGCGAAGTCCAGCTCGTAGTTGCTGAAAGTGCCAGGTTCAGGGGATCGTCCCCCCTCAAAGACAACCGCCTAACTTGTCAAACTCCGGTCTGAGGCCGCGCTTTTGCCCACAACGTCAACAGGGACCAGATAACGACGACCACGCCGAGGACGACTATTGCGTACCCTATCGGTCCCTTGAAGAAATGATCAGCGGCTGCCGCAAACTCCGGGAAGGCCTTTCTCAACCAACCCATCCCGACGAATACCGCGGCCGTCCACAGCCGTACTCCAAAAACGGTGGCTGCCGCTTGCCACTGTCCCGTAGATCGGAAAGCGGACCAGGCATTTATAAAGGTGCCAACTCCCAACAACAAAAGAAAAGTACGTGCTTGGTAGTTCGGCCATCCGTATGATGCGAACGTGGGGAGATGCGCCGTCATCCCTGCGAGCACGGTCTCGGCAATCGCCCAGACAATGTACCTTGGACTAAGAACTTTTTAGTCGCCTTTCATCTTGCTCTCCCTGGCTTAGCAGCTTCGCTGGCAGCCCCACATTCTGGGGGTAGAAGATAACCTGCCGATCGTAGGAGACAACGCAATGCTTCCCCCACGAAACGCTTACGTAGGCGATAATAACCCCAGCCTGGGGAGCACGCGGACCCTTGAAGAGGCCAGCGCTAGCTGCGTACGCTGCCGACCAGAGAGCTCCCAAGGCTATGGTGCAATCCACGCTTACTTAGTAATACGTGCATTCCCAGCACCGGCAACGCCAACGATGTGGTCCATCCCACTGCCTGGGACAACCGAAGTCGAACCACAAGGGTGCAACATTCTCATCCTGTGGCCGTGGCCGAGCCAGGCCGCCCTCCGGGCCCCAGAACCCCGGGGCCGCCACCGCCTTCTGCGCAGGCCGGGCAGCCGGGTCAAACTTGGCCCGAACCTTTTTCGCTCACCCAGGATTTGTCGAACCCGTCGCGTGTCTATGTAATGGGCTCTATGGGCTCTGGCCTCCCGGGGGAGGGGGTTCGCCGCTGAGGCCCAAGAGCTCGCGGGCCCGGTCGGCATCCCGGGCGGCCACCACCAGCTTCACCCCGCCCAGGGCCGGGGAATAAAAGGGATTCACCGAGATCGCGTTTTCGTTGAGGAGGAAGGCCTTGATCCCCTCCGCCTCCAGCCGGGCTTTGGCCAGCCGGGCGGCCACCGGGTTGCCGTAATCGGCGATCACCACCATCCCCGCTTCCTCAGCCATCGCTCCCACCTTCTCGGCGCTCAAGCCAGTCGAGCACATCTTGCCACACCCTTCCCCTGTCCAGCTCGTTCAGCGTCTCGTGGTAAAGGCCTCCGTAGAGTTTCAGGGTGAGGTCTGGGGAGCCGCAGGCGGCGGCGAAGGCCCGGGTGGCCGCCACCTCGGCCAGCCGGTCCTCTGTGCCCTGAAGGAGGAGCACCGGGACCCGGATGCGGGGCGCGCCCTCAAGGGCTGCGGCTTGGGCAGCCAGCACCTCGGTGAACCAACGCGCGGTAGCCACCCGGTGCACCAGGGGATCTGTCCTGTAGGCTTCCACCACTTCCGGATCGTGGCTGAGGTGCTCCGGTTGGATCCCCGAGGGCAGGGAGGCGGCCGGCCAGAGCCGGGACAGCATTCGAGCCAGGGCCCGCTTCCAGGCCGGGACCGGCAGGCCGAGCCCGAAGAAGGGGGAGCTCAAGATCAGCCCCGAGGCCGCCCCGGGCTCGAGTTCCAAATACCGGGCGGCCACCAGGCCGCCCAGGGAATGGCCGAGGAGGAACACCGGGGGATGCATCCTCGCTTCCCCTAGCAACCCTTCCACTGCAGACAGGTACTCAGAAAAGCTGCGGATGTGGCCCCGCCGCCCCGGGCTCCTCCCGTGGCCAGGGAGGTCACAGGCCACCACCCGCCAACCCTGCTGGGCCAGCCAGCGGGAAAACTCCCGGTAGCGGCCGGTGTGTTCTCCGTAGCCGTGGACGATGGCCAGGGTTCCCCCGGGGTGTTCGGGCTCCCAGGCCCGAGCCCAAAGTCTCCCTCCGCCCAGCCGAAACTCCCGCTCCACGATGCCAGCTTACCGCTTCTGCTCCCCAGGCTGCCACCCTTTCTAGTTGCTGGAGGAACAACTAATGCAAACTATGGGAGTTCAATAGCCAATCCGGATTCCGAGCCATCCACTGATACTTCGGCAATAGTCTCTTTTGAGGCGTCACGCCCCCAGCGTATAGTTGGGGCCATGAAGGGGGAACGGACAAACACGGTGTGGACTGCGGCCGTCCTGCACGGGCTAAACGACGGCTATGGGGGGTTCCTTTCAGCCCTGATGCCGCTTCTGATCGACAGGTTGGGCCTTTCGCTTGCCCTGGCCGGGGGGTTGAGTTCGCTGCGCATGGTGGCCGCTTCCTTCGCCCAACCCCTGGCCGGGCACCTCGCCGATCGGCTGGGTTATAGGACGTTCCTCCTGCTGGGCCCGGGTGTGACCTGCACGGTGATGGCGCTCCTGTTCCACTTCCCCGGCTACCTGCCCCTGGGGGCGGCGCTGGTTTTGGCCGGGTTGGGCACGGCCGCCTTTCACCCCGCGGGGGCGGCCCTGGCTGGCTCCGGCGGGGGTGCCCGGGGCTATGTGATGTCAGTGTTCCTCGCCGGGGGCACGGTGGGGGCGGCTTTGGGACCGCTGTTCATCGCCTGGTTCGTCGACCGGTGGGGCATTGAGCACATGCCCTGGCTTCTCCTTCCGGCCTGGGGGGCGTTGGGGGTGGGGCTGGCGTTGGTGCCCCGGGGCGGGGCTTCCTCCCGTCCCCAACGGCTCCTGGCCCTCCCCAGGGCCCAACTGTGGACCCTGGGGCTCCTGTGGGGGATAGCGGTGTTGCGGGCATTGGTGGGCATCGCCTATCGGAGCTTCCTGGCGGTGCTGCTGGTGCAGCGGGGAGCCCCCCTCACCCTGGGCGGGGCCGCCCTGGCGTTGTTCGCCCTCTGCGGGGCCCTGGGGGGCATCGTGGGGGGAAGGCTCTCGGACCGCTTCGGTCGCAAATACGTGATCGCCCTCTCCCTGCTCGCCGCCGTGCCTGCCTTCTACGGGCTCCTGTTCGCCCAGGGAGCGTGGACAGTTCTGTTCTTGATCCTGGCTGGATTTTTTCTCACGGCCTCAAACCCGGTCTCGGTGGCCTATGGCCAGGAGCTCTTCCCGGAGCATCAGGGCACGGTGTCCGGGGTGCTGTTGGGGCTCTCCTGGGGGCTGAGGGCCCTGCTGGCCCCGTTGATCGGCCATTTGGGGGACCTGTGGGGACTGGAGCGCGCCCTGGCCCTGGTGAGCGGGGCCCTCCTGCCAGCCGCCGGGGCCGCCTTGTTCCTCCCCCGCGAAAACCGCGACCCCTCCTCGGCTTAGGAACCCAATGCACGAATATGCAATGGGTCCATCCCCTAACCCTGACCTCCAATCAGAATGCACGGCCGGGTCCCGGGAAGCGTCCGGCTCACCCCTTCTTGCCCCTGCCCCTCCCCCGGCCCCGACCTTCTTCCTCCTCTTCATCATCGTCCTCATCCTCGCTGGGTTTCCCTGGGTGGTGGGGCGGTCCGGGTTCCTCACCCCGTCCCCGGCCTCTGGCAGGTTCCTGGGGCCCAATTTCCTCCTCTCCCGCCCCCGGACGTTGCTCCACCAACTCCGCGAGGGCTGCTAGGATGTTTTCCTCCTCAGCTCCGGTCTGGATGAGCGTTTTCACGAGTCGCAGCGCCTGACCTGGGGCCACCCCAGCGAGGATGGCCGCTTCCAACTCGGCCAGGAGAGATGGGGTTAGCTCTAGGGTGCTCAAGAGGGCTGTAATTAGCCCGGGCAAAGCATTAGCCGCATGCGCTCCCGAGGCGTGGGGGCCGAGTTCCCCAGATTCAGCCATCTCTACCAATGTGGAGAGGACCTCGTCATAGGCGGCTCCCTCTGCCATGATGGCGATCAGGGCCAACTCCAGGGCGCGCACGGCAAACCCCAGCTCAGTTTCCTCCTCAAGCTCACTCCACCCCACTGCCTCCAGGAGTCCTAGGCCTTGGTCCGGGGTCAGGATCCCCTGTTCGATCGCGGCCGTAAACAGGGCCGTCAAGACCTGAACATGTGTCTCTGCCAGGGAGGAGTTAGCCTCCACTAAAGAAATCACCATCCCCAAGGTGGCAGATGGAGTTTGAGTTTCAGCGGACAAGGTGGGCGCAGTTGGTTCCACTAGTTGAGCCACCCCTCCACCGGCTAATGCCAGCAGCAACCCCCCCACCAAGACCATCAGGCAAACTTTCGTCCTCATCCTACACCCCCTAAGTGCAAACTTATTTTTCCGCAGCGAGGAAGATTTCAGCCATACTAGGTTTGGCGATGTTTGGCTCTGGGGGGAGTGGGGCTTAGAATCACGGTTATGCACGATCAGCGCGAGCTTTCCAGCCTCCTCCGCCGGATCGACGGTGCAGGTTATGGGGCCTACAAGCGCCTGGGGGGGGCCTGGCGGCTGCCGGGCTTCACCCTGCACGTGGAGCACGTGCAGGGGGATCCCTTCGCCGCCCCCAGCCGGCTCAGGGTCCAGGTGTCCGGGGAGGTGGCCGGCTTTCCTAGCGACCTCTTCCGGACCAAGCCCCGGCGGATCGCCCTGGAGGATTTCCTGGTCAGGGCCCTGGCCCGGGAGATCCCCAACGTGACCAAAGGCAAGCGGGGCTCGGGCCGCTCCGGGGAGTTTTCCGTGGTGGACTTCGGCCAGTGCATCCTCCCCCGGACCGCGGTCCGCGTCTCGGAGGAGGGGGTGGAGGCCATCATCTCGGCGGGCCTGCCGGCGGCCGGCCGCAGGGTGCTGGGCCGGGAGGCGGAGGCGATGCTCCTCTCAGAACTCCCGGAGCTGGTGCGCCGGACGCTCCTCTACCAGAGCCTAGACCCGCGGTCAGTGCAGCGGCACGTGGAGTGTGGCGAGGACGCCGAGGCCCTCAGGGAGCAACTTCCCGAACACCGCCTGGTCGCCTTCGTGGCCGAGGGGGCGATCCTCCCCCGGGCCTCGGGCGTCTCGGATCGCCCCTTACGACGGGGGGCCGTGCCGTTCGCCCCCCCGGAGTCCCTGACTGTAACCCTGGAGCGGCCCAACTCCGGGCCCATCCGGGGAATGGGGGTCCCCGAGGGGGTCACCCTCATCGTGGGCGGGGGCTACCACGGAAAGTCCACCCTGCTCTCCGCCCTGGCCCAGGGGGTGTACAACCACATCCCCGGGGACGGCCGGGAGTACGTGGTCACCCGCAAGGAGGCGGTGGTCATCCGGGCCGAGGACGGCCGGTTCGTATGCGGGGTGGACATCTCCCCCTTCATCTCAAACCTCCCCAACGGCACCGATACGAAGTGCTTCTCCAGCCAAAACGCCTCCGGCTCCACCTCCCAGGCGGCGAACATCATGGAGGCCCTGGAGGTGGGGGCGAAGGTTTTGCTCGTGGACGAAGACACTTCCGCCACCAACTTCATGATCCGGGACGAACGCATGCAAGCCCTGGTGGCCAAGGAGAAGGAGCCCATCACCCCGTTCCTGGACAAGGTGCGGCTCCTTTACCGGGATTATGGGGTGTCCACGGTGCTGGTGATGGGGGGCTCCGGGGACTACTTCGAGGTGGCGGACACGGTGATCATGATGGACGCCTACCGCCCCCTGGACGTGACCGAGCGGGCCAAGGAGATCGTGCGGAGGTACCCGCTCAAGCGGCGGCCCGAGGGCGGGGAGGGCTTCGGGGGGTTCCGGGCCCGGCGGCCGGAGCTGGCCAGCATCCAGCCCCGCACCAGAAAGGGGAAGCTCAAGGTGCAGGGGTCGCGCCTTTCCCTGCGGCTTGGCAACTACACGGTCGACCTCACCCGGCTCTCCCAGTTCGCCGAGGTGCCCCAGGTGCGGGCAGTGGGGTACCTGTTGGCCTGGCTGGCCGAGCACGGCCAGGCGCTCCGGACCGACGGCACCTTGGGGGGGCTCCTTGCCGCCCTGGAGCGGGCGGTGGAGGAAGAGGGGCTGGAGAGGTTCTTGCCGGCCCGGTATGGGGATCTCGCTGCCCCGCGCCGATTCGAGCTCGCTGCCGCCCTGAACCGCCTGCGCACCCTCAGGCTGCGTGATGGATAGGTACCGGGAGATCATCCCCGATTGGGAAGCCTTTTGGGAGGCCATCCATAGACCGCTCCCCACCGTGATCAGGTGCAACACCCTCCGGGTCGAGCCGGAGGGGCTGAGGGAGCGCCTGGAGGGAAAGGGGTTTCGGCTCTCGCCCCTGCCCTGGGATGAGGGCCTGTTCCAGGTGGAGGGGGAGATCCCCATTGGCAACACTCTGGAGCACTGGCTAGGCCTGTATTACGTGCAGGAGGCGAGCCAGACCCTGGCGGTCCTCGCCCTCGATCCCCAGCCCGGGGAGCGGGTGCTGGACCTGTGCGCCGCCCCGGGGGGGAAGGCCACCCAGATCGCCCAACACATGCGCGATGAGGGGTTGGTGGTGGCGAACGACCCCTCCCCCAAGCGGTTGCGGGCGCTGCTCGCCAACCTGTACCGGTTGGGGGTCCGGTGTGCGGTGGTCACCGAGTGCCTCGGGGAGAAGTTCCCCGGGCAGGGGGAGTACGACCGGGTGTTGGTGGACGCCCCCTGTTCCGGTGAGGGCACTGCCCGGCGCCACCCCCATCTGCGGCGGGGGGCTCCCCTGGGGCTGATCCGCCGCCTGGCCGCCCTGCAAAAGCGGCTCCTTTGTCGGGCCTTGGAACTGGTGAGGCCCGGGGGGATCGTGGTCTACTCCACCTGCACCTTGGCCCCGGAGGAGAACGAAGGGGTGGTCCGCTACGTCCTGGATCGGGGCCTGGCCGAGCTCCTCCCCTGGGAGCCGCCGGTGCCCCACGCCCGGGGGCTTCCCCGCTTTTGGGGGGAGGAGTACGGGGAGGAACTGGAGAAGGCGGTGCGGATCTACCCGCACCACTTCGACTCCGAAGGGGGATTCGTTGCCCGGCTTCGAAGACCGCACTAGCGAGGCTGCCCGCTACTTTCGCGAACGGTTCGGGGTGGAGGAACTCCCGGGGCGGGTCCTGCAGCGGGGGGACTCCTGGTGGCTCACCACCGCCCCCGAGGTCCCCCCTGGGGTGCGGGTCCACTCCCTGGGGGTGCGGTTGCTCCGGGTGCAGGGGCGGGGCCTCAAGCCCACCAGCTTCGGCTTGGTGCTCTTGGGGCCCAGGATCAAGAAGGGCCGGGTGGAGCTGACCCGGGAGGAGCTCCTCTCCCTGCTCCTGGGGCGTCCCTTGCGGAGGGAAGGCCTGCACCCTGGGTACGTGGCCCTGTGCCTGGAGGGGGAGGTGGTGGGGTGTGGGGAGGTGCGGGGCGGGGTGGTGCGGTGTCACATCCCCCGGGGGCGCCGGCAGGAGCTCCTCACCGCCCTCCAAGCCGATTCCTGAGGTGCTGGCGGAAGCTCAGCGGGCCCCAGGGCCCTCCCATCGAGGCATGTCGGGCTTGGGAGGCGGTTTTTCCCCACTTGGGGCACGGCCCCTGGGGATCCTTGGGGGCGGTGGGCTCTCTAGCCCTGGAAAGCTGCTCAGGGGCGGCGGCCCTTGCGGGGGCCCCGCTTCCAGAGGTTGAACCGCCTGGTCCACTTGGCGATGGTGGTGGGGCTGACCTGGCACTCCTGGGCCAGCTGCTTCACGGATTTGTTGAGCTCCAGGTAGTGGTGGCGGAGCCACTCTGGATCCCCATACGGCCCCTTGGCCTCCCGCCGGACGCGGGTGCCGGGGGGGCGGCGTGCCAAGCCGAACTCTTCCATCCGCTTGACCACCGTGGCGGCGCTCACCCCCAGCTTCTCCGCCACCTGGTCAATCGTCAGGCCTTGCTGGTAGTAGAGCTTTTCCAGCTGTTTTTTGGGGATTCGGGTGCGGTTGTAGCGGCGATCGCTGGTGGACACCCCGGCTTGATGGAGCCAGATGCGGATGGTTTCGTGGGAGACCCCCACCTCCCGGGCCAGTGCCCGGAGGGATTTCCGGTGCACCTGGTACTGCTCGACCAACCAGTTGCGATCCACAGCTTTGGCCATGTTCCCCTCCGCCACATATTGCCGGAAGGGAGAACAACTGTCAACAGGGAGCCGGGCTGCTTGACAGGCTGCCGGGGGCCGCCCTAGAATGCCAGTCAGGAGGGATGCTCGAGCGGCCGAAGAGGGCGGCTTGCTAAGCCGTAGTCGGGCTTAATAGGCTCGACCGTGGGTTCGAATCCCACTCCCTCCGCCACAGGCGCCCGTAGCTCAGGGGACAGAGCGCTGGCCTCCGGAGCCAGAGGTCGCAGGTTCAAATCCTGCCGGGCGTACCAGCGGCCTAGAGGTAGGTAGCTCCTCCCTTTTCAATGCCCACCAACTCCCGAGCATCCACAAGGAGAGGTTTGGGTGGCCGGTCCAATGTGGGCGGGCGGCATCCCGGTCCTCCTGGTAGGGCATCTATTCCCCGGTGGGTGTCAACCGCTGGCCACCCTGCGTTTCCCTGGGCCCCTGTGGGGGTTGACTGGCCGGCCGGCTTCCTCTATAATTAGCAGTCGGAAGGTAAGACTGCTAAAAATTGGAACCCCGCCCACGGGCGGTAACCAGGAGGTGATGCCTATGCTGCCAGCCGTCTGGCACAGCCCCTTCCGGCTCGCCTCCCGGCTGAGCCGGCTCATGGACCAGCTGTGGGAGGAGCTGCCCTTCGAATTCTCCCCCACCTTCGGTCGCTCCGACGTCTACGTCAAAGACAAAACCCTGGTCATCGAAACCGAGCTCCCCGGAGCCCGCAAGGAGGACATCCAGGTGCGGGTGGAGGGCGATTGCCTGGTGGTCTCCGGTGAGGTCAAGCGGTCCGAGGAGGTGCGGGAGGACAACTACCTGCGCCTGGGCCGCACCTACGGGGCCTTCCGCCGCACCTTCCCCTTGCCCGAGGAGGTGGAGGACAAGCGCAAGATCAAGGCCAAGTTCGAAAACGGGGTCCTCAGGGTGGAGGTCCCCCTCAAGCGGGCTCCGGAGTCCGCCGACAGCTTCGACATCAAGGTGGAGTGATTGCCGATGGGGGCCGGGCACGAGCCCGGCCCCTTTTTTCTTCGCCCGAGGATTTTTCACGATTGAGGGAAAGCGGGCTCGGATCCACCACCGGAGGGGGTCCGATCCCCAGGCGCATAATAGCCTTCCTTCCCAAAAGTAGATGGGGAGATAGAAGTCCACTTTGCCCTAACCAGAGACATTCCCTGAAGCCATATCTAACGCCGTTTAGATGGGGTTTCTCACTGCACCAGTCCTCCAACGTGGACCTGGTGAATTTGCCCCCAAGTCAGGCCCGCCGCCGGTAAAACAGGAGCTTGGTTTCCCCATACTCCCGCACCGACTCCAGCTCCAGGTGCCCGTAGCACTCGCCGGGCTGAGCCTTGTGAAACACCTCCACCACCACCGTGGCCCCCGGGGAGAGCGGGGCCAGCTCCCCCAACAGGGTTGTCGCCCGCAGGGCCAGGTCGCCCCCGTAAGGGGCGCCCACGAACACCAGGTCGAACTTCTTTCCCTTCCGGGCCAGCTTCCTTACAGCCTCCACCGCGTCCCCTTTGATCACCTGGGCCCGGTCCTGGTAGCCGAGCCGCCTCAGGTTCTCCCGGATGATCCGGATCGCCTTCCCGGATGAGTCCACGAACGTGGCCGCCCTGGCCCCCCGGGACAGGGCTTCCAGCCCCACCGCCCCGGTGCCGGCGAACAGGTCCAAGAACTCCGCCCCCACCACCCGCTGCCCCAGGATGTCGAACAGAGCCGTGCGCACCCGGTCCCGCAACGGGCGGATGTCGGCCCCGTGCCACTCCGTGAGCTTATGCCCCCGCTTCTCTCCCCCGATGATCCTCAACTTGCACTCCCCCTGGTTCCCGGTACGATCGGGCGCGGTTCCGTGGCAGGATATCCCAAATCGGCATCCGGTTCTGCTTGTGTCTGCGGGGTGCCGAGGAGCGTGAGATGAGATACGACGTGGCGGTGGTGGGGGCGGGGCCGGCCGGGCTGTTTGCCGCCCTGGAACTCTCCAACTCGGGGCTGCGGGTGGTGGTGCTGGACAAGGGCCTGGCCCCCAAGGAGCGGAAGAGCATCACCTGCGGGGTGGGCGGGGCCGGCACCTTCTCCGACGGAAAGCTCAACCTCACCCCCAAGATCGGCGGGGACCCGGCGGCCATCGGCTGCAGCCCCGGGGAGCTGGAGGCCCTGATCGCCGAAGTTGACCGGGCGTTCACCCGCTACGGGGCGCCGGAGAAGTACTCGGGCGAGGACCAGGAGGCCCTCTCCGCGCTCAAGAAAAAGGCGGCCGAAGCTGGCATCGAGTTCATCGCCGGCCGCCAGCGCCACATCGGCACCCGCCGCATCCGGGAGGTCATCGACGCCATGTACCAGGACCTCCTGGCGCGGGGGGTCGAGTTCCGCCTGGGGGCCGAGGTCAGGTCCATCTCCAAAGACAACGCGGGGTTCCGGCTCGACCTCGGGGGGGAGGCCATCGAGGCCGAGTTTGTGATCGCCGCCCCGGGCCGGGTGGGGGCCTACTGGCTGCGGGAAGTGGCCCGGGCCCTGGGGGTGGGGCCGGAGTTCGGCCCCCTGGACGTCGGCGTCCGGGTGGAGTTCCCGGCCGAGCTCTACCAGCCCATCGAACAGGTCATGTACGACGCCAAGTTCCGCCTTCGCACCCGCACCTACGACGACATGGTGCGCACCTTCTGCACCAACCCGAGGGGGTTCGTGGTCAAGGAGGACTACGACGAGTTCGTGCTCGTGAACGGCCACGCAGAGAACAAGCGGAAGACCGAGAACACCAATTTTGCGCTTCTGGTGCACATTGAGCTCACCGACCCGGTGGAGGACACCACCGAGTACGGCCGGGCGATAGCCAAGCTGGCCACCACCATCGGCGGGGGGCGCCCCATCCTGCAGCGGCTCAAGGACCTGGAGCAGGGGCGCCGGTCCACCCAGGAGCGCATCCGGCGGGTGCCCATCCACCCCACGCTCTCCGAGTTCACCCCCGGGGACATCTCCATGGCCTTGCCCCAGCGGGTGGTGACCGACGTCGTGGAGGGGATAAAGCGGCTGGACCGGATCATGCCCGGGCTGGCGGCCGACGGCACCCTGATCTACGCCCCGGAGATCAAGTTCTACGACACCCGCTACCGGGTACGGGCCGGGATGGAGACCGAGCTCCCGGGCTTCTACGTGGCCGGGGATGCCTCCGGCCACTCCCGGGGGATCGTGTTCGCCGCCGTCACCGGCATCCTGGCCGCCCGCCGCATAAAAGCCGTGACGCGTGACGGGCAGCGCGTGGCTGGCTGAGTCTCCCACGGGGGTGAAGGCGTGATCTACGGGGAGAGGGTGAGGCTGAGGGCGATCGAGCGGGAAGACATCCCCCGCTTTCTGCGCTGGTTCAACGACCCCGAGGTGCGGCGCTACCTGGCCATGTACCGCCCCCTGTCCCGGGCGGAGGAGGAGCGGTGGGTGGACTCCCTCCTCACCCGCCGGGAGGACATCGTGTTCGCCATCGAGGTGCGGGAGGGGGAGGGATGGGTCCACATCGGGAACGTTGGCCTGCACCGGATCGACTGGAAGAACCGGGTGGCCACCCTGGGGATCGTGATCGGCGAGCGGGGGTACTGGGGGAAGGGCTATGGCACCGAGGCAGTCAAGACCACGCTCCGCTATGCCTTCGGCGAACTCGGCCTAAATCGGGTGGAGCTTGAGACCTACTCCTTCAACCCCCGGGCCCAGCGCTGCTACGAGCGGGCCGGCTTCCGGCGCGAGGGAGTCCGCCGGCAGGCCCTGTACCGGGAGGGCGAATTCCACGACGTCATCACCATGGGCATCCTGCGGTCCGAGTTCGAAGGAGGAAATGGATGAGGGCTAAGCGGGCTCACACGGTGGAGATAAGGGTGGTGAGCCAGCGGGGTACTTGCGCCGCCGGGCACAAGGTGGGAGAAGTTTTTCGCATTCTGGGGGAGAGCGAGCGCTTCCAGACGCCCGGCATTTGTCTCCACGCCCTGGCAACCATGCTGCCCAAGATCTTGGCGCTGCGGTACGGGGCCGCCTTCCCCTGGGCCGAGGAGGGGGGAGCCATCCGACACGCCTGCCCCGACCCGGTGAACCCCTGCGTGTTCGAGCTGCGGGCCGTTGGGTAGTCTTCCCCGCCCTCCCGCTGAGCGTTGCGAGGTGTGCCCGTGGAGGCGACCCTGATTGAGCTGCTGGAACGGCTGGTGAGTCCCGGCGGGGCGTTGGTGATCACCGGGCCCATCGGGGCGGGCAAGACCAGTGCCGCCGGCCAGCTCGCGGCGTGCCTCCGGGGGCGAGGCTGGGTGGTGGGGGGGGTGGTCTCGCCGCGGGTGGTGGAGGCCGGGGCCACCCTGGGCTATCGGGTGCGAGACCTTTTGACCGGGGAAGAGGCGCCGCTGTGTAGCCTCCAGCCTCCCGGCATCAAGTTCCGCCGGTTTTACTTCTCTCCGGCCGGGTTGGAGCTGGGGCGGGCGGCGTTGGCCCGCGCCGCCCGGCAGGCCCAGTTGGCCGTGGTGGACGAGGTGGGGCCGTGGGAGCTGGCCGGGGGCGGGTTCGCCCCTGCCCTGCCCCTGCTGACAAAAAAGCGCCTCCCCCTGGTCCTCACGGTGCGCCCTCACCTGGTGGCGGAGGTCCTGGGGTGGCTGGGGCTACCCCCCGATACCCCCCGGGTTTCCCCGGCCCGGATTCTGGGGCTGCCTTGGGCTAAAATGCCCCCCACCCACAAGGAGGGATCGAGATGAACACCAGCTGGGCTCCGAAGTCCGAACCTTCCGGGGGTACCGTGCTCACCCGGGAGGGCTACGAGCGGTTGAGGAAGGAGCTGGAGCATTTGATCCGGGTCAGGCGGCCTCAGGTGGCTCAGAGGCTGCGGGAGGCGCGGGAATTTGGGGACATCCGGGAGAACGCGGAGTTCGCCGCTGCCAAGGAGGAGCAAGCCCAGATCGAGGCCCGGATAGCCGAGCTGGAGAGGCTGCTGCGTGGGGCCCGGGTGGTGGACTGATCCCCGGGCTGTTCGTACAATCGGGTTGCCCGGAGGGGTGGGCGAGCGGTCTAAACCACCGGTCTGGAGAACCGGTGCACCCCTAAAGGGTGCCGTGGGTTCGAATCCCACCCCCTCCGCCAGCAGGGCCGGCGCCGCCGGCCCGTTTTTACTTGCCCTGCCGCTTCTCCAGGGCCACCAGGAGTTCTAACACCCGGGCGGCCACCTGCCCGGGAGGGGGCTCGGCGTCCACCACGTACACGTCGTCGGCCTTGGGGGGTGAGAGGTCCCGCTGGGCGTCCAGCCGCGCCTGCACCACCTCCCAGGGGACCCCGGCCTTGAGCAGCCGCTGGCGCCGGGTTTCCTCACTGGCCGCCAGCCACACGAAGGCGTCGAACAGATCCCTTCTGAGGTGAGGGCTGGAGAGGAGCAACGCCCCCTCCACCAACAGCCACCTGGTGCCCAACGCCCGGTGGCGAGCTATTTCCTCCTCCAGCGCCCGCATCACCCAGGGGTGCACGAGGTCCTCCAAGTCGGCCTTGGCTTGGGGGTCGGAGAAAACGAGCTGGGCTAGCCGGCCCCGGTCCACCGCCCCTTGGGGGGTCAGGACCTGCTCGCCGAACCTGGCCACCAGGGGGGCGTAGGCTGGCCCCCCGCGGCGGTAGCTGGCGTGCGCCAGTTGGTCGCAATCCACCCGGCCGATCCCCGGCCGCCGGGCCAGCATCCGGGCCACGGTGGATTTGCCTGCCCCGGCCGGCCCGGTGATGCCGATCACCTTCATGGCCTCCCACCATAGCCGGAGCCCCGGGGGGAGGGGAAGCCCAGGTTTCTCAGGGGGCCTTCTCCCGGGCCTGGCGGTGCAGCTGGGCCTGATGGAGGAACGCCTCCAGCCGGGTGCGCAGGTGGGTTTGTTCTTGCCCGTCGAAGGTGAGGTTGAGCCAGGGGATGCCCCAGTCGCGCTTCACCCGCCGGGACACCGCGGCCACCATGGTGCCGGGCATGCAGCTGAAGGGCATCACGTTCACGATCCCGTCGAACCCCTTGCAGGCGTAGTCGATGGCTTTCCCCACCGTGAGCACCGGTTCCCCCCGGTAGGCCTCGGAGATGTAGGGCTCGGCCTGGGCCACCACCTCCTCGGTGAGGGGTTCCTCCCGCTCCCAGTCCGGCAGCGCCCCGGCGAATCTCTTGCCCAGCCGGTGTTCGTCCCCCCGCAGTACCCACCGCTCCAGCTTCGTCTTGACCAGGGTGAGGTAATCCCGCCGCAGCCGGGCGTCCCCCTGCCGCTTGAACAGGGTGTAGGAGAGCCACTCGCCGGTGGGGGCGATCCGCACCTCCGCCCCCAGCTCCTCCAACAGCCGCACCAGGTTGGCGTTGCTGAACGGGTTGGCCCGCACGTAGATCTCCCCCACGATCCCGATCAGCGGCCGGTTTTGGGGGCGTTGGGGCACGGCCTGGAGTTTTCTCACCAGCTCCGGCAAGGTGGCCAGCAACCCCCGGCGCCCCCCTTGGATCAACGCCTCCTGCAGCCCGGCCAACGCTTCCTGATAGGCCCGATCAGCACTCCCCGGCTCCACCTCATAGGGCCGCACCCGCCACAGCAGCTTTTGCAGGAGGTCCACCGCCGCCACCGCGTGCCAAGCGGTCCGGCGGAACTCCGTGCCCAGGTCCCGGATGGTATATCCCCCGTAGGCCTCCAGGGCGATGAAGTCCACCTCGTAGCCCAGCCGGCGGAGGATCATCTTCTGGGCGGCGAAGTAATGGCAGAACCGACAGGGGCCGGTGCTGGTGGCCATGAACAGGCACGCCTTTTCTGGCTCGAAGTCTTCTCTTTGCACTAACTTCAAAAAATCTCCCGTGGTGATGATGAAGGGCAAGCACTCCCCCCCGGTGGCGTACTTCCTCCCCAGGGCCAGGGATTCCTGGTCCGGCGGAGGAAGGGTCTCTGCCCGGTAGCCGAAGTGCCGCAAGGTGGCCTGCAGGGCGTAGTTGTGGTCGCACATGTAGGGGAGATAGATGGTCTTGTGGCGGTCGAAGGCCTCCCGGGGGCGGGGCAGGGGCCGGGGCGGCTGGGGGCGGGGCTTTTCCCGGAGCATCCCCACCGAATCCAAGTAGGCCTCCAAGCGGGTCACCACCCCGGCATCGGCGGAGTGCTCGTCCAGCTCCAGGGTGAGGAATGGTTTTCCCGCCAGTGCCTCCCGCACGTAGTGGTGGATGAACGAATCCGGGCCACAGCCGAAGTGGGTGAGGTAGATGGCCCACAGGTCAGGAGTGCGGCGCACGATCTCCGCCGCGGCCAAGATCCGTTTCCCCGCGTGCCACTGCATGAACGGGTAGCGGGGGTCCACCGGCTCTTCCTCCCAGGGGAGCAGGTCAAGCGGGATGGGCAGCACCCCCAACCGGAGGAGCTTCTCCGGCACCCCCAGGTTGAGCCCCTCATCGCAGCCGTTGTACAGCCGGGAAAGGATCACCACCCCCAGCTCCCCCGTCGCCACCAGTCCCAGCGCCTCCTCCCCCAGCTTGAGGAGCTTCTCCCTGACTCGCTTGGCCAGGGCGTCCGCAGCGGCCAGGGCAGCTCGCCCATTCCCCCCCAGTTTCCTGGCCAGCCCCAGAAGCTCTCCCTCGGCCAGCTCGGGCCGATAGAAGTGCAGCGGGTCTGTGATCACCTCCCGGCCCGAAAACTCGAAACTGGCCCGGATGATGTAGGGCTGGGCTTGCACCAAGGGGCAGTTGTAGTTGGTCTTGGTGCGGGTGTTGGGGTGGGCGGCGTCCACCAGGGCGGGCAGGAACAGCACGTCCACCTCGGCCTCCAGCAGGGCCCGCACGTGCCCCTGTACCACCTTGGCCGGGAGGCAGGCGGTGGAGGGGGCCAGGGCCAGGGAATCCCTCACCAACTCCGCACTGGTGGCCGGGGACAGCACCACTTCCCAGCCCAGCTCCCGGAGGAAGGCGAGGAAGAAGGGGAACAGCTCCCAAGTCAGCAGGGCCCGGGGGACCCCCACCCGCCCCTTGGCCTTCCCACTCGGGGGGTAGGTGAGGAGCCCGGCCAGGGACTCCTGTTCCCCCTCCGGGTCCAGCACCAGCTTGTTTCGCCGCTGGAACAGGTTCGGCAGGCGGGCCTCCTGGGAAAGCCTGGTTTCGTAGCGGTCACAGCGGGCCCCGTAAAACAGCGGGGGCTCCCCGGGGAATTTCACCTGGGTGATGCGGCACACATTGGGACAGCCTTGGCAGGTGAAGGTCCGCTGCTCCCAACCCTGCTCGGCCACCTGAAAGCCCTTGAATTTCGACTTGAATCGGTTTTTCTTCTCCATCTCCCAGCCCCCCTCTTCCCGCCTGCGGCCGCTCACATCAGCTCCCTGGTGATCAACGCCACCCCCCAGGCGCCGGTGACCTCGAAATGGGGTGCCACCCGCAGCGGCCGTCCCAGCAGGTTCTCGAAGGCGGCCACCACCGCCCGGTTTCCGGCCACCCCGCCCTGGAACAAGATGCGCCGGCCCACGGGCCGGTCCCCCACGACCCGGTTCAGGTAGTTGATGGCGATGGAGTAGGCCAACCCGGCGGCCAGGTCTTGCTTGCCCGCCCCCCGCTGCTGGTGGTGGATGAGGTCTGACTCCATGAACACGGTGCACCGTTCCCCCAATCTGACCGGCTGGGCGGCGGCCAGGGCCAATTCCACCAGCTGTTCCAGTGAGGTTCCCAGCCGGGCTGCCTGTTCCTCCAGGAAGGAGCCGGTGCCGGCGGCGCAGGCCTTGTTCAGGGCGAAGTCCACCACCACCCCGCCTTCCAGCCGGATGTACTTGGAATCCTGGCCCCCGATCTCGAACACCGTGTCCACTTCAGGGTCCACAGCCCAGGCAGCCCGGGCCTGGGCGGTGATCTCGTTCTTTATCACGTCTGCCCCCACGAATCGGGCCACCAGTTCCCGGCCCGAGCCGGTGACCCCCACCCCTTGCACTACCAGCCGCTCGCCCAGGGCCTGCCCCAACCGCTTGAGACACTCTGCCGCCGCCCCCAGGGGATCGGCCCGGGTGCGCAGGTACACCTTGGCCAGGAGGTTTCCCTCCCCGTCGATGGCCACCGCCTTGGTGCTGATGGAGCCCACGTCGATCCCCAGGAACCCCGGGGTCTTTCCCCGCACCGGGGTGAGCTTGGCCTCTACCGGGGGGGAGCTGGCCTGGAGCCGGGCGTGTTTTTCGGCCTGTCCGTCCTCTTGAGCTAGGGCCCGGGATAGGCCACCTCGCACGGCCTGCCAATCGAACCGCGGGCCCCCTGCGGCCAAGGCGGCGCCGATGGCCGGCATCAGCACCTGGTATCGGGGGATGATGAGCTCCCCGGGCGACAGGCCCAGCACTTCCTCCAGGGCGCGGACCATGCCCTGGTTCTTGGAGACGCCCCCTTGGAACACGATGGGCCGGCGGAAGGGACGCCCCTGGGCCACGTCGGAGCAGAAGTTGCGGGCCAAGGCCAGGCACAGCCCGCCCAGGATCTCCGGCAAGGGGGTGCCAACTTGCTGCAGGTGTACGATGTCGGACTTGGCGAACACCGCACACCGGCCGGCGATGTAGGGGGGATCTTTGGCCTGGGCCGCCAGCCGGGAGAATTCCTCGATGGAGAGGCCCAGCCGGGCGGCCTGCTGCTCCAGGAAGGAGCCGGTGCCGGCGGCACATTGCGTGTTCAAGGCGAAGTCCACCAAGCTCAGCCGGCCGGCTTGCTCCTCCAGCACCAACAGCTTCGAGTCCTGCCCCCCGATTTCGATCACCGTGCGGGCCTCGGGGTGGTAGCAGGCCAAGGCCCGGGTCTGGGCCACCAGCTCGTTGACATACCGCCCCGGGATGAACTGGCCAAGGAGCCTGCCGCCAGAGCCGGTGATCCCCAGGGCCCGGATGTGGCCTGGGCCCACTTGGCGCACCACTTCCTCCAGAGCCGCCAGGGCAGTGCGGAAGGGGGCCCCATGGGAAGGGAGGTACACCCACCCCTTTACGGTTCCCCGTTCATCCACCGCCACTGCTTTGACGGTGAGGGAACCGATGTCGATTCCCAACTGCATAGCACTCGCCTCCTTGGGGCGAGTCAGCTTAGCGCTGCCGGGGGTGCAAGTCAATGGCTCTGAGCTGGGTGGCCGGCGGTATCTCCAATCTTGGTCCCTTGCTCCCCGGGGGGGAGGGCCGTACCATGCGTTGTCAACCACGAGGGGGGATTGAAGATGCCAGATCGCAGTGATCCCAAAAAGCGGGAAGTTCTGGAAAGTGTTCTTAAGCAGATAAAGAAGGCCTACGGCGAGGGGGCAGTGATGTGGCTGGGGGAGGAGGCGGTGACCTCGGGGATCGAGGTCATCCCCACCGGGGCCCTGTCGCTGGACATCGCCCTGGGGGTGGGGGGGGTACCCCGGGGCAGGATGGTGGAGATCTTCGGCCCGGAGGCCTCCGGGAAGACCACCCTGGCCCTGCACATCCTGGCCGAGGCCCAAAAGCTCGGGGGCACGGCCGCGTTCGTGGACGCCGAGCACGCCCTGGACCCCCATTACACCCAGGCCATCGGAGTTGACTTGGACCACCTGCTTCTCTCTCAGCCCAGCTCCGGGGAGCAGGCCCTGGAGATAACCGAGCAGTTGGTGCGCTCCGGGGCGGTGGACGTGATCGTGATCGACTCGGTGGCCGCCCTGGTGCCGGAGGCGGAGCTGCAGGGGCAGATGGGGGACGCCCAGGTGGGGCTGCAGGCCCGGCTCATGTCTCAGGCCATGCGGAAATTGGCGGCGGCCATCGCCCAGTCCAAGACGGTAACCATCTTCGTGAACCAAATCCGATCCACCATCCAGTCCGGCCCTTGGGGCGGGGGCACCACCACCACCGGCGGGCGGGCCCTGAAGTTCTACGCCTCGGTGCGGATGCAGATCTGGTCCGAGGGCAAGATCGAGGAGGGGGCCGAACGGGTGGGCACCCGGGCCCACGTGCGGGTGGTGAAGAACAAGGTGGCACCCCCGTTCCGGGAGGCGGTGTTCGACGTCATCTACGGCAAGGGCATCGTGCGCTCGCGGGACCTCCTGCACACCGGGGAATCGCTGGGGGTGATCTCCCGTTCCGGCTCCTGGTACTCCTATGGGGACGTGCGGCTGGGCCAGGGGATCGCCCAGGCGGCCCAGTTCCTGGAGGAAAACCCGGATCTGGCCGAGAAGATCGAGCAGGAGATCCGGGAGCGGGCCGGGCTCCCCCAGCCCAAGCCGCGGGGGGATGAAGAAAGCCAGGGATGAGGACTGGGCCTGGGGCTACCTGACCAAGCTCCTCTCCTTCAGCCCCCGCACCGAGGCCGAGCTGAGGAAACGCCTCGCCGCCAAGGGGTGTCCCCCCGAGGTGGTGGAGCGGGTCCTGGAGAAGGCGAAGCAGGCGAAGCTGGTGGACGACGAGCTGTTCGCCTGGCTCTACGCTGAGGCCCG
>Ga0209426_1000874_pt1 | contig 23747 bp, 17 predicted proteins | sample Deesub1362B_J571_FD_187697 | JGI IMG/M metagenome (GOLD analysis project Ga0209426, IMG submission 187697) | Deep oceanic, basalt-hosted subsurface ecosystem from Juan de Fuca Ridge flank, Pacific Ocean, CORK Borehole 1362B_J2.571 (SPAdes)... ...
GTGGGCACCACCCCGATGTCTACCACATGCACGCCGGTACTGAGAATCCCCCGGATGATTCCAGCTTTCAGCCCCGGCGAAGACAGCCGCACGTCACAGCCAACGGAAACCTTCTCCGCTCCTTTCCGCTTGACATAGGTGCCATAGGCTTTACCAATCTGAACTGCCACCTCTTCCGTAAGGTCTTTATCCACAATGCCGCGGATGTCGTACTCCCGAAAAATGGCTGGATTGATGTTCATTTCGCGTTCCTCCTTTTCACATTCTGGCAGGTAAAACGGCTTTCACCACCCGTTCAATGCCCGCCAAATCTTCCCGGATGCCAATTTGTACAAATCCCGCATTTTGAAACAGCGCAGCGACATTCCGGGCCTTCCCGGCCCCCACTTCCACAAAAATGGCCCCCTGCGGCCGGAGAAGCGCCGGTGCCACTTCTGCCAGACGCCGGTAGAACCGAAACGGTTTTTCTCCTTCCAGGAGAGCCTCTCTGGGCTCCCAGACGCGCACTTCCGGTTCAAGCGCCTCAAATTCTGCCGGCGAGATGTACGGCGGATTGGAAACCAGTACATCGTAGCGCGGCTGTCCGGCACAGACATCTTCGCCGAAAAGATCTATCTGCTGGAACCGGACGCGACCATTGCCGATGTGGCGCAGGGCATTTTCCTGAGCAACAGCAATTGCTGCCGCCGAAACATCCCAGCCCGTTACAGAGATCTCCGGCAAATGGTAAGCAAGCGCCACCGCAATATTTCCGCTACCCGTTCCAACATCCAGAACGGTCCGGTAATTCCTGGCCCTGCAGGCCTCAATCACCCACTCTACAAGGGTTTCCGTTTCGGGCCGCGGGCACAGCACATGCCGGTTTACCTTAAACTCCAATCCCATAAATTCCGCTTTTTCAAGAATATACTGCAGCGGTTCGCGGCGGAGGCGCCTCCGGGTTAGCTCCCGGAAACGGTTCAGTTCATCGGGAGAGATGGGCCGGTCAAAATTCAAGTAAAGCTGAATGCGGTCCATCCCAATTGCTTTGCCCAGCAACAGTTCGGCATTCAGGCGCGGCGATTCGATCCCGTTCCGCTCAAACAGCTCCGCCGCTTTTTTCAGAAGTTCCATCAGCTTCCAGCGCCTGCCCGCTGTACCAGATTCCATGGTCCCGGAAGGGATCTGCTGGCGAAAGGTGCTCATCCCGCCTGTCTCAGCTGTTCCGTCTGATGGGCAATTTGCAGCTGTTCAATCAGCTCATCCAGATCCCCATCGAGGATCTGGTCCAGTTTGTACAGGGTCAGATTGATCCGGTGGTCCGTTACCCGGTTCTGAGGAAAATTGAAGGTTCGGATTTTGGCGCTCCGGTCACCGGTGCTGACCATAGCCCGGCGGGCCGCGGCGATTTTGGCCTGTTCTTCTTCTCGCTTTTTGGCCAGCAAGCGGGCCCGGAGAATTTTCATGGCCTTGGCTTTGTTTTTATGCTGGGACTTTTCGTCCTGACAGGAAACCACGATGCCGGTCGGGATGTGCGTGATACGCACAGCCGATTCCACCTTGTTTACATTCTGTCCCCCGGGACCCGATGCCCGGAACAGATCGATGCGCAGATCCTTTGGATCGATTTCCACATCCACCTCCTCCGCTTCCGGCAATACCGCCACCGACACAGCCGAGGTATGAATGCGGCCACCGGACTCGGTAATGGGAATCCGCTGCACCCGGTGCACGCCGCCCTCAAACTTCAGCTTGCTGTAAACATCTTTCCCCTTGATGCTGAAGATGATTTCTTTGTAACCACCGATCTCCTGCGGATGGGCGTCCAGCACCTCGATCGTCCATCCCTGTCGCTCGGCGTAACGGGAATACATGCGGAACAGATCACCGGCAAACAGACCGGCCTCATCGCCCCCCGTACCAGCACGGATCTCCATGATGATGTTTTTGCCATCCAGCGGATCCTTGGGGATCAGCATCAGCTTTAGCTTTTTTTCCAGGCTCTCCTTCTTTTCGCGCAGTTCCTCCAGTTCCATTTCCGCCAGTTCCTTCAGCTCCGGATCGGATTCGTGTTCCAGAATCTGGCGGTCCTCTTCCAACCGCTCAACCACATCTCGGTACTCCCGGAAGGTTTTCACCAGCGGAGCCAGTTCAGCTTCTTCCTTGGACAGGTCCCGGTACCGCTGGATATCGCTTACGATGTCCGGATTTCCCAGATCCTCCAGGATTTTCTCGTATTTTTTTTCAATTTCTTCCAGTTTCTCGAACATGATTGGCCTCTATGATTTCAATGGGTTGGGAAAAATCTTCCGAAACGGCTGCCTGCAAAGCCGCAATGGCTACTTCCACCTGATCGTCTGTGGGTTCGCGGGTGGTAATCCGCTGCAGCCAGAGACCCGGCGCCACCAGCCACGAAAAGACTGGCACATGGCTGTATTTGCCCGAAAGGCGGATCAGCTCGTACGAAATCCCTCCGATCAGCGGGACAAATAGCAGGCGTATCAGGCGGTCCTCCAGCCCTTCGGGCCGTCCCAGGAAAATAAAAACCAGTACGCTTACAACCATCACAAACAGCAGAAAGCTTGTCCCGCAACGCGGATGAAGGGTGGAAAACTTCTGAGCGTTGGGAACGGAAAGATCCAGTCCGTTCTCGAAAGCGAAAATACTTTTGTGTTCGGCACCGTGGTACTGAAAAATCCGGCGGATATCCTTCAGCATGGTTATGGCAAACAGATAGGCCAGAAAGATCAGCAACCGGATACCGCCGTCCACCACGTTGAACCAGAAACCGTTTTGCACACCCAGCCACTCTGTTAAAATCAACGGCAGGTAGAAAAACAGCCCCAGGGCCAGAGCAAAGGCTACCCCAATAGTCACCGCCATCCGGACGGCGGCAAATTTCCCCTTTGCCGGGCCTTTTTGAGCGGTTTTTTCTTTGCTGTCCTCTTCCAGCGCCACATCACCGGAAAAAGAGAGCGCCCGAATTCCGAGCACGACCGTCTCAAAGAGGACAATTGCACCGCGAATAAGCGGAACATTAAGCCAGCGGTAGCGCTGGGTCAGCGATTGGTAAGGTTCCTTTTTAATGAGGATCTCTCCGCTTGGTTTGCGCACCGCTACAGCAACCGCATGCGGTGATCGCATCATCACACCTTCGATGACCGCCTGCCCCCCAACCTGAACGGTACCGTTTTGTTCCTTCATATTCATCTTGAGCAGTCCAAATACAAAAAAACGGAATACGCAGCCCGACGGACCGCATGATTCCGTTTTTCTATGATCAAATGCCAGCTATTTCTTGTTATTTTGCAGATTGTATTTTCGCAGGAATTTCTCGACGCGCCCGGCGGTATCCACCAGCTTCTGCTTACCGGTAAAAAACGGGTGGCAGTTGGAGCAGATCTCAACGCGAATGTTCCCTACCGTTGAGCGGGTCACAAACGTATTCCCGCACGCACAGGAAACTGTCGCAATTTTGTACTCCGGATGAATTCCCTTCTTCAACGCTCGTCTCCTTTCCTTGCTTGCTCAAAAATCCAGAGCCTAAATTTATATGATTTTTCCCCGTTTTGCAAATAAAATCAAATTTTCCAATAATTTCTTACGCCCCGCTCATGGACATGAGAAATTCTTTGTTGTCCTTTGTCCGTTTCATCCGCTCCACCAGGAATTCAATGGCCTCCTGGGGGTTAAAATCGCTGAGGAATTTGCGCAGGATCCATACCCGGTTCAATGTCCATTCATCCAGCAGCAGTTCTTCCTTGCGCGTACCGGACCGGTTGATGTCGATAGCCGGGAAGATCCGTTTGTCTGCCAGATCCCGGTCCAGAACCAGCTCCATGTTACCGGTTCCCTTGAATTCTTCGAAGATCACCTCGTCCATGCGGCTGCCGGTATCAATCAGCGCTGTAGCAATAATGGTCAAGCTTCCGCCCTCTTCCACATTCCGGGCTGCGCCGAAAAACCGTTTGGGCCACTGGAGCGCGTTGGCATCCACACCGCCAGACAGAATCTTTCCGCTGTGCGGCACAATGGCGTTGTTGGCCCGGGCCAGGCGCGTCAGACTGTCCAGCAGGATGACCACGTCATGGCCGTATTCTACCAGCCGCTTGGCTTTTTCCAGCACCATACCCGCCACGTGGATGTGACGGTCCGGCGGTTCGTCAAAGGTAGAGCTGATAACTTCCGCATCCACCGAACGCTTCATATCCGTGACCTCTTCCGGCCGCTCGTCGATCAAAAGAACAATCAGGTACACTTCCGGGTGGTTGCGGGTAATGGCATTTGCGATCTTTTGCAGCAGCGTGGTTTTGCCCGTTTTCGGCTGAGCCACAATCATTCCGCGCTGTCCTTTCCCGATGGGAGCCAGAATATCGATGATCCGCGTAGAAAAATCCTTCGGGTCGTATTCCAGCTGGAGCTTCTCCATCGGGTAGAGCGGCGTAAGGTTATCAAAAATGATTTTATCCTTTGCCTCTTCCGGATTTTCGTAGTTAACCGCCTCTACCTTCAGAAGGGCGAAGAAACGCTCATTTTCCTTGGGGGGCCGGATCTGCCCGGAAACGATGTCTCCGGTACGCAGACTGAACCGCTTGATCTGCGAAGGCGACACGTAGATGTCATCCGGACCGGGCAGGTAGTTATAATCTGCTGATCGCAGGAACCCGTAGCCATCCGGGAGAACCTCCAGGACGCCTTCCGCGAAGATCAGCCCTTCTTTTTTGGTCTGTTCCTCCAGGATCTTGAAGATCAGCTCTTGCTTCGACATGCTGGCCGGATCTTCGATGTTCAGTTCCTGTGCCAGCTTAGTCAATTCGGGAATCTTCAACGCCTTTAATTCTGCAATTTCCATGGCTTGTACCCTTTGCTTTGTTTTTTACATGAAACCCACTTCACCAGAATCCCTTCAGCACACCCTCAAAAATAGCGCACTTTCTATTGTTTAGTACGGGATAAAACGCAACGTGAGATTAGTATTTTTTTATAGCTATGCAGGCATACCGATTTGATTATCGACGTGTGCAGGAAATATCTTTACCCGCACCTCCTTTCACCATCCCGTTCGGCAACACGCATCACAATCTGCAAACCCTACCATTTTTCTCTTTGAACAATCATAACCGTCAAGTTATTTCCGAAAATCTCCGGGAGCTATTGCGGGATCTTTTTTTCATCAACGATTCTTTCCCCAGAATGTTCCAAACTGCCCCTTCTATACCTCACGCACCGATATTCTCTGTTCCGTTTGAGCATCAAAAAAATGAGCGGCCTTGATATCAAAATACACGCTAATCTGGTCTCCAATGCCCGCCCCGTCGAACTCCGCTGTCCGGCAGACAAAGGTCTTCCCCCCGGTATTCAGATAGACAAAATACTCCGACCCCATGGGTTCCACCACATCAACGCGTGCCTCCACCGGCCCCAGCCAGCTGCCGCCTTCCGGGACCTTCCCGGTTCGTACATTCTCAGGCCGGATTCCAAAGATCACTTCCTGACCGGCCCGTTCCCCAAGATCAGCCGCCAGCGGTTCCGGCAGCCGGAGCGAAAAACCCTCATGAATCAGACGCAGTCCGTTTTCCCGCGCCACCTGGCAGTGGAAAAAATTCATGGAAGGGGAACCGATAAAACCAGCCACAAACAGGTTTTTTGGATTCCGGTAAAGCTGAAGCGGCGTATCAATTTGCTGGACTTTTCCGTCCTTCATCACAACAATCCGGTCGCCCATGGTCATCGCTTCCACCTGATCATGTGTCACGTAGATCATGGTGGTTTCCAGCCGCTTGTGAAGCTTGATAATTTCCGTGCGCATCTGCACCCGCAACTTGGCGTCCAGATTGGACAGCGGCTCATCAAAAAGAAAGACCTTTGGTTTGCGCACGATGGCACGTCCCACAGCGACACGCTGGCGCTGTCCCCCCGAAAGTTCCTTCGGTTTCCGGTCCAGCAAATCTTTCAAACCGAGAATATCCGCCGCTTCGTATACCCTCCTACGGATTTCCTCTTTCGGATATTTGCGCAGTTTCAGCCCGAAGGCCATGTTGTCATAAACCGTCATGTGCGGGTAGAGAGCATAGTTTTGAAAGACCATGGCGATGTCGCGGTCTTTGGGCGGGACATCATTTACCAGGCGGCCGTCGATGTAGATCTTACCTTCGGTAACTTCTTCCAATCCGGCAATCATCCGCAGCGTCGTTGATTTTCCACAGCCCGAAGGCCCCACAAGAACCACAAATTCACGGTCCTGAACATCTAGGGTTACGTTGTCCACCGCAATTTGATGTTTGCCAAACCGTTTGGTGACATTTTCCAAGCGTACTTCAGCCATTCTCAGAGAAACGCTCTCCGATCCTTTTCACAAACCCACTAAACGCTTTCAGGAATTATTTCGGGTTTCAAATGAGAGAAAAGAACAAAAAAATCATCTCGTACAAAATTGCCCGACGCAGGAAGTATGTGGGGCCCCGCAGGGCGTTCGTATCAGGCACTCATAATTATACATCATCAATTATTCTTTGTCAAGTTTTTTTCACCAGCCGCGCCAAAAATCCATTGTTTTTTCTGCAATAAGTACACAGCGGATTTACCAACTGTGGCGGCTGTCCGGCTGGATCAACATCCGGCTCGTCCGCCTCTCCAGTTCCCCGCCTTTTGGCATCCTTCAGTCTTACTGCTCACACCTGAAGAAATCCAGATGAAGGTGATGCGGAAACACAGAAAACTTTTCCCCCGGATTAATGAACTTCAAATGGGTCCAGCTTGAAATGCCGGTAAACCGAACCGAGCAGAAAATGAGATCCCACAGCCAGAACCAGATCTTCTTCCCCAGCAATTCCCAGAACCTCTTCCACAGCAGCTGGAATGGATTCGGCTACTTTCACGGGCCGGCCAACTGCTGTAATTTCCACAGCCAGCTGATCCGCGTGCAATGCCCGCTCGCTCTCCGGTGTCACCGTCCAGAATGCATCTACATAAGGAGCAATTCGGCGGATCATTTCCGGATAGTTCTTGTCTTCGAGCACACCGAAAATGCAGAACAGACGTTTGTGCGGAAAAATCCTGGCCGCTTGCTCCACAGCCTTTTCCACACTCTGCGGGTTGTGGGCCACATCAAGGACAAAAGCAGGATGCTGGCGGATGATCTGCAATCTTCCAGGCCAGAACACCTGGCGGAAACCGCGCTGAACGGCCCTCTCCGTGATGCGAAATCGGGTAGGATCCAGTTCTTCCAGAGCTCTCAGGGCCACCACCGCATTGTGGATCTGATGTTCACCCACAAGCGCCAGCTTCAGGTTTTTGTACTTCCGGTAAGGTGTTTTCACCGAAAACCGGCTGAAATCTGGCCCAAGCTGGTGGATTTGAAGTTCCACCCCCTCCCAGGCCCAGATAGCCCGTGAATTTCGCCGGAGGCAAATCTCCTGAATTGTGCGGATCGCTTCCTCATTCCGGGCTCCAATCAGTGTGGGGACTCCAGGTTTTACGATGCCGGCCTTCTCCCGGGCAATTTCCGGAATGGTTTTGCCCAGGTGTTTCTCATGATCAAAATCAATTTCCGTGATAACCACCACATCGGAATAGACCACATTTGTGGCATCCAGCCGTCCTCCCATTCCCACTTCGATAACCCCCACGTCAATTTCCTGATCACGGAAGTATGTGAAGGCCATTGTGGTCAGTGTTTCAAAAAATGAACACTGTGAAACATCAATAAGAGGAAGCAGTTTCTCCGCATAAAGCCAGGCGATTTTCTCCGGAATTCTCTTGCCGGAAATCTGGATCCGCTCTCGGAAATCAACCAGATGAGGAGAGGTGTACAGCCCGGTTTTGTAACGCGCCTGTCGCAAAACGGACTCCAGAATGGCGCAAGTAGACCCCTTCCCATTGGTGCCGGCAACATGAATGGATGGAAACTCGCGCTCCGGATGATCGGTGGATTCCATGAGAAACTGGATATTTTCCAGTCCAAGTTTTATGTAGCGGCGTTTCAGGCCATAAAGGAAATCGACAAGCTGATCGTATGTTTGAAAAACGACAGGGCGGTCAATTGGAGAGATGAGGGCCATCCTTAGCTCCCGGTTATTGCGTCCCTAAAAAAACAGCAGAAAACAAAAAACATTCTCCTTCACTTTCCGGCCAATGTCACCGGGTCCGGCGGCGCCATTAGCGCCCGCCGCCCAGCCTGCCCCATTTTTTTCGAAATGAACATTCAGAATGTAGAAAATTTTTGCCAAAAAACAAGCATTTTTTGCCCCGCATGCCCATTTTTTATTCATCCTCAGGATAGCAAGAATCTACCCAATGCAACTGCACAAAAGACATAAGCACAAACGGATGGCAGAACGGACCAGCTGGGGCAAAAGTACCGCTTGCTTTCAGGAGAAGGCTTCTGGCACCCGTTTGTCTGGTAGGTCAAATCATGCAAAACCACACAGAATACCTTATTCATCAAACAGAAGGGCAGGAAAAAAAGCGCACGGGTTAAAAAAATGCGCCCCCTTCAGGATCGTGGGGTACCGATCTCTGCATGAACAATCTTCCCATTCCACAGCCACAAGTCTGAACGGTGGCTGGATTTTCTTCACTTTCCACCGGACACCTTTCGCAGCCTACTTCGCAAATCAAGGGCATAGGTCACATGGCGAGCTTGATCATGCAATTGTTGCTACTTCCGGGCCGCATAAAAACGCCCTTTCCAAGACGGGGGCTCGCCCTTCGGCCGTTGCAGAATAAAAAAGGCTCCCTTCCGAGCCGGAAGGGAGCCCACATGTCCGCGGGAGAGCAGCCTACCGTACCAGGGAGATTTTCTTTACAGCCCGGTAGTCCGGACTGATCATTTGCAGGAAATACACACCTGTGGCCAGCGGCCGGCCGGAATCATCCCGACCATTCCAATGCAGTCTGAAGTAACCGGGCGCGAATTCACGGTCCACAATCTGAGCCACCCTTTGTCCCAGAAGGTTGTATACCACAAGCCGCACCCGGCTTCTGTGCGGGATCTCCACCCGGATGCGTAGCGGTTCGCCGCGGGACAGGCTGAACGGATTCGGGTAAACATGATTGAGGCGAAATGCTTCCGGAACCCGAACGCTCACCCTCAATATCTCCGAGTAGGTGAATTTGCCGTCTGTGTCTACTTGCTTCAGCCGGTAGTAGTAAACTCCCGCCGAACCCGGGCTATCCACAAATTCATAGCGCTTCGTTTTTGCGGACGTTCCACTGCCCTGAACAAATCCAACTTCCTGCCATTCTTCAGTTTCATCCGCTTTCCGTTCAACAGCAAATCCAGCACAGTTTTTCTCGGTGGCAGCGATCCAGATCAGCCGGACATCACCATCCTCCACGCTGGCCAGAAAATCGGTCAGCTGTACAGGAAGGGTATTCAGCCGCCCGGGGGTGCCACATTCAATGGCGCCCGGGTCCCAGCCTACTTTTTGCCAGACATGGGAAGTGTACCAGCTGTTCGGATCGTCGCCGCTGCCCGGCATTTCCTTCCGCTGCATGGAGCGATAATTCACGGGATCACCGGCAAACGGGGGGCCACCATCACCGGCCACATCCACCAGCGGCAAATAGGGATCGCCCACCGGACCCGGAATCAGCATCAGGAGCATGCTCTGGTCATTCAAAGTGAAGTTGGGCACCACCATATACGGATCCACATCGATCTGGGAACTGGCGCGGTCCAAGCGCGAAACCAGCAGGTAGCCATTGGGTGGCATCACCGTTCCCGGTGGAAAGACAAACAGCACCTGAGACATCATGGTTACCGTATCGAAGCTGGCGCATGTCCATCCAGAAATATCCACAAATTCGGTCAGGCTGGTATTGTGGAATTCAATCCATTCATCATCTGGCCCTCTGGTGCTACCCATCCACATAATCTCGCTGAAGATCACTTTCCCCTCCAGCGGCGACCACAGGTGGAATATGAGCGAATCGGGATGGGCAGAGGTGGTCAGATCCAGCGTATCGGGCGGAACAGCAAGCGGCTGATGGTTCCAGTGTTGTCCTTCCCACATCCCACCGGAATCGATGGCTGTCACCGTATATTTTCCTGGCGGCAGGTTAAACATCATAAACCTGCCATCCGACATGGTGGTCGTGCGGAAAACCTCATTGGTAGTCACATTGTGAATGCGGATTTCAATATTTGCGATCCCGCGCTCATACTGGTCGAGTACCCGGCCGTAAAGATCTCTTGCCACGCTCAGATCCGCATTGATGCCAGCCACCACTGCTCCGGAAGCCACCCTGACGGTATCCGGCATCTGAGAGAAAGGACGATCATTCCAGTATTCCGGTGCATACTGATTGGTGGGATCAAAAAATGATACAAAATAATCCATGGGCGGCAGCGGTGGAGAGACATAATGGCCCTGGCCGTCCGTGGTGGTGGAATGAATGAAGTTATAATCCACATCCATAAAATTCACGGTAGCATTGGGCAGCGGCTGGCCTTCGCCGGTTACATCTCCTTCGATCCAGCCGGCTACCGGAAGATCGAAATCAATGCCCCGCGCCGTGTCCTGATCCGCAATGACAACCGGCGTCAGGTTTCCACCTTCTGACTGAAGGCCGTTATCGAAGTACTGGTGGTCGTAGTATTGCCTTGGAAACGAATCTTTCTCCACCACAAAAACCTTGTACTGTCCGCCCACCAGTCCACTGATCATATAAGAGCCATTAGCATCCGTGGTATCGGCAAAGACAGTTCCCGGGGTTGGGGGCTGCGGCCAAATAAGAGCCATCACCACCATATTCGGGATCGGTGCCCCCGTATCCGCTCTGCGGACTGTTCCCATGATCACCGATTCCTGAGCACGCGGATTCAGGAAAAAGTCGTACCCAGCGAGCATAGCGCCAGGATCCACCACAATGGTTTGGGCTGAATCCGGATTGTCCTTCAAGTTCCAGTACTGAATACTGTAACCGAACAGGTGGGCAGAAAGGATGTAGGAACCCGGTGCAATGCCAACAATGCGGTAAAAGCCGGACGAATCGCTAACCGTCTCATACCACATGGTCTGGCTCACCTCTTCCAGACGCACTACCGCGCCCCCCAATGGTTGCCCGGTGGCATCATAGACGAAGCCTTCAATATAAGCCATGGCCTGCAGGTGGGCATCAATGTTCACCAGATGATCGCCTGGATTCAAGGCCAGCACCTGAGCCTGGTTCATGTCGGAAGTGCCCGGATAGTACTGTTCCGGATAAATCCCTGAGGGATCAATGAACCGCACGATGTACATCCCGGGAGGAAGAGGCGGCGAAATGTAATACCCGGACGTATCGGTGTAGGCCATCGCAAACGGTGCATAACCATTCTGCATCTGCATCATAAAATGGACTTCGATATTGTGAAGCGGATTGCTTCCATCATCCACGGTCCCTTCGATAAAGGCCCCTTCCATCAGATAAAAATCCATGCCCGTCAGGTAACTTCCCTGGGCAATCTGAACAGGGTCGGCTTCATCCCATCGCAGTCTATTGTTGTAAAACATGGGCAAATAATTGGCAAAAGGATCCACCCCAAGGCGGTAAGTTCCTTCCGGAAGCCCGTTAAAAGAATATTGCCCCAGCGAATCCGTAAGGGTTACGAGGCGAGGACCTCCGTTGTACGGTTCCACCCAGACGCTGACATCACGGAGCGGAGCCCCATTTCCGTACACGGTTCCGGCAATTCCCCCACCCTGAACCAGATCAAAATAGAGGGTATCTCCTGGCTGAGCCGAAACCGGCATACCCGGCACAATGGCATAGCCGCTGTTTTGCAACCGCTGCATCGAATCCCAGGACAGGAAGACATCATACGGACCAAACTGAGAGTTCACAGGAATCCGGAACCAGCCGAGAGAATCCACGATCGCTTTCCCCTGTCCGGCGTTTTGGGCGAAAGCAAACACTTCCAGCCCCCGCACCAAGGTCCAATCAGCCCCGGGATCGATATGGCCGAAAATGGCTGTATCCGCCGCATGAACGAAAAACTCCAAGTAAATGCTATCTCCGGGAGCCACTAGCTGGACTTGCTGTATCACAGGCTCCATAAAACCGGTCCCCCACATTGGGCTGAAAACTCCAACTTCCCAGGAACCGGTGTCCTGCGCGGCAAAACCCAGCAGGAAATACCCACCTGTATCCGCAATGGCATCCCGGTTTATGTTCAGATAGCGGTGATGAGCCCAAACGAAAATCTCCCCAGGAAGCGGATTGCCATGTACATCGGTTACGCGGCCAGCAATCTTCATGGCAGGCTGCTGGAGCACAAAATTTACCGGTCCGTGAGTCCCGGATACATGAATCACGGTATCCATGGGTACCGGGATCAGCGCTTTGAGCTGCCTCATATCAAAATGAATCTTCCAGAGGGCGCTATCCTGAAGGGCAGAATTGTCCATTTTGATGGAATAATTCCCGCTTGAATCGGTGTACGCCCACCAGAAATCGGGCATTGTAGACCCTTTTTCCCGGCTTGCCTGAACTAGGATACCAAACAGACCGTTGTTCAGCTCATCGGTTACTTTTCCCCAGATTTCAACCACAGGGTTTGCCAGCGGCATAACGGTGAAATCGGCCGTATCAGACACGCCAGCTTCCGCCGCTACCAGGTAATAATGTCCAGGAGCAATGCCGACTGGCATTCCAAAATAAATCTGACCATTCACCTGATTGTCTTGATCGGCAGGGCCATCGCCCATTCCCAAACCATCGGTCATGGGAAATTTGAAAACTTGGAGATCAACCGTGGCATCGAGAACAAAATTCGAATCAGCGTCCCACCACAGCTCCACAGATGCCGTTCCCCCCACAGAAAGCTGAAACTGCCAGTCCACAAAATCACCCGAACGGATCTGTGCTCCGGACGGCTGGCCCAGAACCAGTAGATTCTGAACCTGGCTGTAACCCGGAACCACCGCCAGCACGAAAACCAGCAACAAAAGCCCTCCCGAACGCAGCAAACTCCTGCTCATGATCCCCTCCACATTTTTTGACAACGGGTGAACAATTTCCGTCATCTGAATAATTTCTGGGCATCATTCACAAAATAAGGATGGATTTTTCTGCCTCGCTTCCCTCCCACAAAAAACGCGCTGAATGTTATATGCAAGATCCAGGCCAGAATTCATCTTCATTTTTTAAAAATCAGCAAAATGCGTCACATTTCAGCAACAAAAGCCCAGGATACATTCTGCAGCAACTGTGGCCCATTCCGGAAAAAGCACCACCGCTACGATCTCTGCAACATGCGCGAAGTTTGGCCGTACATTTTACAAAATGTTACACACATGAAAAAATTTTCGAACTTTTGATGACATTCATGGTAAGATTAATTGAAAAATCTGGAATCAGAAGACAATGGAGGCGGCAAGAGAGGACACCCGCCGTCTCACGCCCTGAAGGATGTTTGGCCAAAGAACCAAAAATTTTTCCGCCCAGGCAGAAAACCAAAGGAGACCGGGCATGAGTAGGAAAGTCCTAACATTTTTTGTCCTTCTTTTGCTGTCCGCTTTCCTCCTCTCCTGTGCCGGGAGAAAAACCCTCCAGCCGGCTGAAACTTATTTTGCCCTGCGTCCCGTCGAAGACCTCCCGGTGTACGACCTGGAGAACATCCCCGTAAATCTGGAGGTGGTAATCGACAACGTAGCGGACATGACTACCAGTTATAAGAACCGGGCCGAACTGTATATCAACGGCCACCTTATCCGACCGGAAAAGCCCACATCCAACATTCAGAAAACATACCGTTACCGACTGAAACTGCGCCCTGGAATTTATGAAGTGCACGGATACTACTACGCCCTTGACGGATTTGTGGAGCGGAAATACACCATCCGGCCACAGACAAAAGTGATGGTCAAACCGGGGACCCTGACCCGGGTAACCTGCGAAATTCAGAAAAACTGGGATGGTACCCCGGTCGATAAGAAGCTTCTTTTTTCCGTCGCTTATGAACCGCTATCCGGTTCATCCATTGCGCCAGAGGCTCCGGCCACCATCCCGAAACCCTCCGCTCGTTCAGAAACACCGCCAGCTGTGCCGCTGACTTCCCGGCCTCCTGTACAAAAGCCGGTACCGCGTCAGAAGGCAGAAAAAAATCTGATCGTGCTGCAGGTAAACACGGCACCGTCGGGAGCCAATGTCATTGTGGATGACCGGTATATTGGGCAATCACCCGTTCGGGTACTGGTTGACCGCACCACGAGCCATATCCTCCAGCTTTCTCTGGATGGCTACGAAGATGTGATCAAATACCTGGACCACCGCCAGTTCGGGAAGGAGAACGTCATCTATTTTATGCACCGGATGAAGCCCAAAAAGTGACCCCAGAGAGAGGCAATACGAAGAGAAATCTTCGTGTTCTTCCTCCCCCAGAAGGCCCGTGAACAGAAATGACGTTCGCGGGCCTTTTTGATTTTTGAAAAAGTCCCAGGAAAATCGCCTTTTTCGTACCGGGGATCGCGGAAACGGTGTGCTCCGGCCAAACGCTTCCTGAAAGGGTGGTCCAGCACCTCCATGACCCGGGCGGACAGGCGGCGTGGCATCCCCCGCAAAAGGCCTTCCTGCCCGTCAAAAGCGTACAAGCAAATTCTTTCCTTCCAGGGAGGTGTGGACCGTTTCCGGACGAATTTTGCAAAACCGGTGAGCTGCCGGTTCAAACGAAAAGAGGCGGTCCCTTTTACGGGATCGCCCCATTCTGCCAAAGAAAATGAAATGGCCCTCAGGAAGAGGGCTCAGGTTCCATCCGTTTCAGTTGGTACTTTTTAATTTTGTTATACAGCGTAACCCGGTCAATCTGCAGAATTTTGGCGGCCTTGGAGATATTCCAGTTTGTTCGTTTTAAAACGTTGTGAATGTGTGCCTTTTCCACCGCTTTCAGCGAATCGGATTCCGGCTTTTCTTCTTTGATGCAGCGGATGGGCAAATCCTCCAGCACAATTTTCGGCGGAGTACCGATCACCATGGCCCGCTCGATGGCGTTTTCCAGCTCCCGCACATTCCCCGGCCAGTGGTAAGAACGCAAAAAGGCCATCGCTTCATCATCAATTTCCGTAATGCGCTTGCGGATCGTCCCGCGATATTTATTGATGAAATGATGCACCAGCAGCGGAATATCCTCTTTCCGCTCCCGCAAGGGCGGCACATCGATGGTGACTACATTGATCCGGTAGTAAAGATCCTCCAGAAAGTTGCCCTTCTCAATTTCCGTTTCCAGGTTCTTGCTGGTGGCACACAGGAGGCGAAAATCCGACTTAAACGATTGTGTGCCCCCCAGCCGGGTAAATTCCTTGGTTTCGATGACCTTCACAAGTTTTTCCTGAACCGGCAAACTCAGCTCGGCAATTTCATCCAGAAAAAGGGTGCCCCCGTCGGCGAGCTCAATTTTGCCTTTGCGGTGAAATTTGGAACCGGTGACGGTGCCTTTCTCCTGGCCAAAAAGTTCTGCTTCCATCAGGCTTTCAGGAATGGCAGCGCAGTTTACCACAATCATCGGCATGAGCCGGCGCTTGCTGCGGTTGTGAATGGCCCTCGCGATGAGCTCTTTCCCGGTCCCAATTTCCCCGCGGATCAGCACAATGGATTCCGTTGGTGCAACATTTTCTACAGCTTCCAGCACATGTCGCATAGCGGGACTGGTGCCAATAATCTCATCCATGCGGTTCAGCTCGCTGATCTTCTCCCGCAGCTGCAAATTTTCGGCCCGCAGCCGCCGCTGTTCCACTGCATTGCGGATCAGGTGTTCCAGATCATCCGGATCGAACGGTTTGGTTACATAATCGTAGGCTCCCTGTTTGATGGCCTGAACCGCGGTCTCAATGGAACCATAAGCGGTAATGATAATCACAATCACCCCTTCATCATATTCGCGGATGCGTCTTTGCAACTCCAGGCCATCCATATCGGGCATCCGGATATCCAAAAGCACGATATCCCACCGGTTTTGCCGGAATTTCTTCAGGGCCTCTTCCGCATCTTTGGCGGTATCCACTCGATACCCTTCCTCAAGAAACCACTTGTATAATGATTGACGAACCGACAGTTCATCATCGACAATTAAAATATTAATGCTGTTGTTTTCCAATCCCATCATTCACCACCCTCACTTTAGTTTGTGTTCAGAATGACTCCCTCAATTCTTCCGAAACCTGCGGATACAGCGGGAACGTCAGCACAAACGTCGCCCCTTCTCCCGGTCTCGAATAAACTTTGATATCCCCCCCATGCCGTTTAACAATGCCATATACCACGGAAAGCCCCAGACCGGTGCCGCTGGTCTCATGTTTCGTCGTAAAAAACGGTTCAAAGATTTTGGGAATATTTTCGGGATCGATCCCTACGCCGGTATCTTTGATGCGAATGCTAACGTGGCGCCGGTACGGGTCATAACTGGTGGATACGGTGAGCCTGCCGCCATCCGGCATTGCTTCAATGGCGTTCACGAACAGGGCCAGCATTGCCTGTTTGATCTGATCTCCGGAACAGCGGATGGGCGGCACATTGCTGTCGGCGTCAAATTCCCACTCAATTTTCTGAGCTTCCAGCTGCGGCTGGACCAGCTGCAAACTGGCCCGGACGATGTCGTTGGGATTGCAGGTTTCGTAACCTTCCCGTCCTCCTTTGGCAAAATAAAGCAAATTGTTAACGATGTTGCCGCAGCGGCGCGTTTCACTAGCAATGATATCCAGACTTTCGATCACGTCTTTTACAGTATCCTCATCGACGGCATTCTTTTCCAGCCGCCGACGGATAAGCTTCGTGTAATTCAGAATTCCCGCCAGAGGATTGTTCAGCTCATGAGCCACCGTCGCGGCCAGCTTCCCCAGTGAGGCCATCTTCTGCACAAAAAGCATTTGCTCCTGGGCTTTCCGCAGTTCCTCAGTCTTCTCTTCTACCTTTTTTTCCAGGGATTGAGACCACTCCTGGATTTCGCGGTAGGCCTTTTCCAGCCGTTTGGTCATCCGGTTAAAAGCAGAAGCCAGCCGTCCGATTTCATCGGATGATTTCACCGGAATCTGGTAGCTCAAATTGCCGCTGGCGATTACCTCCGTCCCAGTAATCAGGCGGTGGATGGGTACATGGACAAACCGCCAGACAAAAAGGCCAACCACAATGACAATGGCGATGAGCAAAATGATGGTAAAGATCACCGCTTCACGTTTCTGAATGGCAATTTCACGGTCAAAGGGCAGCATAGAGACCGAAACATCCAGAACACCCAGGACCTTCTGCCGGCTTTCATGGGCATGGCAGTCGGCCTCGTAACATTTGCGTTCGTTGAAAATCGGGCGGCTCAGAGAAAGCACCCGTCCCGCTGTGGCGGTTTCCAGAATGCGGATGCTCTTTCCCGGGTCGCCCAGCGTAGCCTTGGCATTCGGCGCAGAGTGGCAGCCGATACAGGCCGGATGTTCTTTCCCCACCCGCGAACCAATTTCGCTGGAATCCGTGGAAAAAACAATTACCCCTTCCTTATTAAATACGCGGATCTCCTTCACCCCCGGCTGATCTCCAATGGTAGAAATAATCTGATAAACATCCTGCTTTCGGTTGAGAAGCATGCTGTAATGGGTGGAACGTCGGATAACATCGCTGAAACGGTCTGCTTCCAGAATAGCACGGTTGAGAAGGGCCCGTTCCTGATGGCGGATCGAAACCACCGAATAAACGATGATGATAAACGCAACAACTAACGTGAGTGCCAGAAAGAGTTTAAAGCCAAACGACTGAAAAATCCTGGACATCCCAAAGATTTCCTACACAATCCGCAACAAAATTCAACAGTTAACTAATAATATAATCCCGGATTTTAACATTGCAACAATTTCTTTCATGAATTTTTGTGCGCACAACAACCGCTTCTGGCACGGTTTTTTCTCTTTCCCATTATCGTCACCTCCATGAATTTCAAAAAGAACCCGAACGCCCATGTTTCCATCCAAGCCGTCGCTGCTGCACAAAAATTCCCTCTCAGAACGGGCCCCTGCTATCCCTTGCAAAGCAGAAACGAACGTTTTTTCTCCAGCCTGGCCGGAAAGACTGACCGCCCCATGCTTTCCCTGCAACCGGAGAAAGTGCGTTTCGGAATGAGCATTTTTCAGTCCGATAAACTGACCCCGTGAAGCAGGGCCAAAATAAAAAAGGGGCCAACCGGGATGGATGGCCCCTCCGATTTTCTGCGAAATACCGGATTACTTTTTGGGTATTTCGTGGGCAATTTTAGCGTAGAATTCCTTGAAATTAAATGCCTTGAAGGTGGGGCTTTCCTGATTGTGGCACTTCTTGCAGGTCTCTTCAGTAGGATTCACAAAGCCTACTGTTTTGGGATCCACTTTGCCGGCATAGAGGTCCTTCATGACCTTCATGCTTTTGTACTTGGACCCCGGACCGTGGCAGGCTTCGCAGCCCACACCTTCGGTTGCGTCAAAACTGGCAGCAAACATATCCTTCGGGCTGCCATGGCCAGTCACGTGGCACTTCAAACAGGCGTCGGCCTTCTGAGGATCGGCAATGCCTTTCTTCTTGGCAATTTCTTTGGCTTCCGCAGTACCCAGGGTTTCATACGCTTTGGCGTGCTTGGATGCTTGCCACTTCTTAAACTGGGCACCTTTTTTGGGAGAATTGTGGCACACTTTGCACTTCTTGGATCCAATATACTGGAATTTGGCCCCTTTCTGGCCAAACGCCATCGAAGTGGCCACCAACAACGACAGGATGACAACCAATGCCTTCTTCATGTCCTAACCCTCCTTCATTTTTTCATTTCACTTCCCTGTTCGAGATGGATGGATCTATTTCAAGGCCTGCCGGGCCTTTTTTGCCTTTTCCACAGCCGAATGGGTCAGGCGCAGAATCTTCCGAACGTCGAACGTATGCCAGCTGGCAATTGCCTCATCCAGTTCCTGATGGGCATTATCCAGGAGCTTGCGGGCTTCGCGCTTTTTGCCCGTTGAGCTACTTAATTTATAAAAATCCTCCGCCCAATCCAGCAAATCTCGTGTCAGCAGCATCAGATAGAGCGCATGGTAGGCCTGGGTGGGGACATTCGGATCGATCTGTTTGCGTGGATTGTGGCAGCGGGTACAAATTTCCGACATCTCGTCTGGCGTTACGATGGAGGCGGCCTTCCCGCCGTGACAGGAAACGCAGTTTGGCCCCAACCCTTTGCTCTGAAGTTCCTCGTAATGCACGCTGGTCCGAAATGCTTTGTACTCCATCGTATGGCACACACCACAGGTGCGCGGAACATTCTTGTAAAACACTTTGCTTTTCGAATTGCTGGAATTGTACACCCCAAGATGGGCTTCCTGACGGGTCCGTTTCTCCGGGTTGCCTCCGTGGCAGCGGTCACAGGTGATACCTGCTGCCGAGTGCACCGACGTGCGCCACTTCATGTAATTTTCACCAATAAAAGTGTCCTTCGGAATATTTTTGTGGCAGTTCACACAGCTGTTGCCGTTCTTTTTCTGGGCCAGCAGAGCAGAAGGGAGAAGAAAAGCCGAAATCAGAACAGATGCGATCAGTATTTTCCGCATTTTTATCCTCTTTAGCTGGTTCACTTCTTTTACCGTCAACATTTTATTTTGTTTCACGATTTTTCTGCCTCGAGCGCAGCAGGGCCCAGCCGCCAAACCAAACAGCCAGCGTGGGCACAATCAAAATCAGCCACATGGTAGAGACCGAAATCCCCAGTACGTCGATGTAGCCAGCCAGAATCAGCAGCGAAACGAAAACGATGGCCGCCACGCCAATGGACGTCATGAATGGACGTTCTGTCGGGCGAACGTTGTAGTGAACCGGATGCGGGCTCCGGTCCAGAAACGGCAGCAAAATAAACACCACAAATGTTAGCGACGGGAAAATCACACCACCCAGGGTCTCTGAGGTTATTTCCGCCCCAAGGAACTTAAAGTGAATGGTACCTGGGATGATCTTCAGCATTCCGTAAACCATCAGGAAATACCAATCCGGGCGCATGATGGGCGTACCCGGTCTGGGTGGCCCGTAGTATTCCACAGGATTCACCGGGAAAAACGACGCAACCAGCGTGATCACCGAAAGGAACATGAAGAAGAAGGCAAGGCTTAGCAGGGCCTGCTGTGGCCAAAGAGGAATCCCGATGAGGCGCTTTCCACCTTCAGCCTCCGGGCGGAACTGATTAGCCCACGGTTCTGTGTGTTTTTGCTTAACCAGCACCAGCATGTGCAAACCGATAAGCGCTGAAATGATGACCGGGATCAGCAGTACATGGAAGAAGAAAAAGCGCGGGATAGTGCCATCCGAGGGAAACTCGCCGGCAAAGATAAGTCGGGCAACCCAATCGCCAATCCAGGGAACTGCCTTGGCCATATAATACCCGATGGAAGTTGCGGTCACCGAAAACTCACTGTAGGGCAGCAGATAGCCGGTAAAAGCAGCAAAAAGGGTAATGGCAAACAGGCCCACACCGATAAGCCAGTTCACTTCCCGGGGGTTGCGGTAAGCCCCGGTAAAATACACCCGGAACATGTGGATCAGAATCGAGCCGATCATCACCATTGCCGACCAGTGGTGAATCCGGCGGATGATCAGCCCAAAACTTGTATAATCGATCCTTACCACGCTGGCAAAAGCAGCGGGAACCATTTTGCCAAACAGATTTACCAACCGGGATGATGGCTCATAGAGGATTCCCAGGTAAATTCCTGTCAGCACCAGCACAACAAAGCTAAAGAGTGCGATTTCCCCCAGCAGGTAAGATGGGTGTGTTGGAAATCCTTTCACGAGAAACTTGTTTGAAAATCGCTGTAGATGCAGACGTTCGTCCAACCAGGAAAAAACTTTTCCAGCCACGGTCTATTTCCTCCTCAGGCTTGTGGTCCAACGGGTCCGTTAAATGTCCCCTTTGCGATTAGCTGACCGGCATCGTCCACGCCGAGTGGAAGCTGCGGCAGCGGCAGCGGCGCCGGTCCGGCAAGAATTTTCGCCCCCCTGCGCGGATCAAAAACGGTATTGTGGCAGAAACACTGGATTTCGCTCGCCTGTTCTTCCGGCTTCTTGTCCCAGGAAACTGTACAGGACAGGTGAGTACAAAGGGCGCTGTACGCCACAATTCCGTCCACCACCCATTCCAGATTTGTAGGTGGTTTGAATTCTTCCGGATGTAACCGCGCCACAATAATCAGGTTGGCCTGGTTCTCACCCTTCCCCTGCGGGTAGGCCAGAAAGCCATCGCCCACCTGAAGCTCCTCCGCCAGAATGGGACGGTTTTTCTTCTCTCCGCCCGCATACACCAGAACATCGCCCGTTGCCACCGTCGGGAAATATCCGCTTTTGGCCGATTTGGGCGGAACAATAGATTTCACAAGACTGGCAATAGAGGCAAAAATGCTCAAAAATCCAAGGCCCAGCAAACCGGTTACAAATTTTCTGCGGCCTTCGTCGGTTTCTTTTCCGGGTTTCAGGTGTTCAGCCATCGCTCGTTTTATCCCTCCTTGATTGTTTACCAGAGCAGTTCATCCTCACGGTCTTCCGATACTTCGCGGTACGGAACGAAGAAACGGGTGTAGATCAAAATTCCCACGCCCATCAGGAAAAACTCTGCAGAAAGAAAAACGCCCAAAAGCCAGTCCGGTCCACCTGCGGTAAAATAACGCACCACAAAAAGAACCGCGACCAGCACCAGCAGGGCCACATCTGCAATAAGAAGCCACATACCCAGCGGAGAATTGGACGGCGGAATGTAGTGGATTTCCTTCGTAGCCATTTATGCCCTCCGTTCTAATGTGTAATACAGAATCATGGCCAGAACCAGCAGCAGAAAGATTATGCCAATGGTAATGAAGCCGATCTGAAACGATTCCAGTTCCTCGGGAAAGATCTTCACCTCTTCCCCTTTCACTTTGGCCAGGGCCATTTCGGTACGGATCTGATAGAGCTCGTCGATGGTCTGTTCCGTCACGTTCATGGCCGAAATCTGATCATAGCCGGAAACATCCGAATGGCAGTCTTTGCAGGACTCTGGCACTTCCGGCATTTTATTGTAATGCGCACCATGGCATTTCACACAGGAAGGACCGCCCTTGTCCTTCAGATAGGCTTCCCCCATAATGCTGTTTTTGTAAACCTCCACGCTTTCATAATGGCAGTTGCCACAGAGCTCAAATTGATCTTCTTTGACCGGTTTTCCCACAAAATCTTCCGCATCATACATGGCAGCATTGGACAGCCTCCGGAATTCCTGATCGGAAATCCTGTCCAGATCCGGCAATTTGATGTCCGGATTCCCCCCGTGGCAGCTGGAGCAGGTGATGCCCTCAATCTGATGGGTGGAACTGCGCCACTCAATAACCGGCAAAGCCCGGTCTCCGCCCTGCCATTCGTGGCAGATAATGCAGTTTTCCGCCTCCTCATCCTGGGCCCACACTCCCGTTGCCGCCAGGAAAAAGCCTGCAAAGGCCAGCAAACCTATGAGCAGAAATTTTTTACCTTCCATTCGTCCTTTCCTCTCCAGTTAAGACTGACATCATTTTCCGAACAATTTGAACCCGTCCTTATGCCGGTGGCAGAAGACGCATTTAAGGCCGTAATTGTGGTTGCCGGGTTTTTCGGTAGCTGCATGCGGCTGTCCACCCTGTGCGTGACAGACATCGCAGACGCCATCGTCTGGAGCTGAAGTGGGATCCAAATTGGACAGACTTCCTTTAAAATTTACCTGCACAGGGCCCGCCCCCAGGCCGCCATCGATCTGCGGACGGATCATGGCCAGATTTTCCGTCCCGTGCGGATCATGACAGACCACACACTGGTAATCAAATTGTGGAATATTGGTAAAGTTGCCGGTTACAGTATAGCTGTGGATGTTGGCATCTGCAGCGTCTGTGGCAAAAGAGCCGCTCGGTCCGTCCGGCGAATGGCAAGCCAGGCAGAGCTCACTGCGGGCATTGGAAACCACCAGCCGGTAATCGTGCACCTGAGGCTGGATATGGTTGCCAGCAGCCGGATCGTGACACACATCGCAGCTGTAACCCGGCCCGTTCTGCCCGTGGTCCGTGGCAGGGAACGGCCCGCTATTGCCGTGGCCGGAGGTGGTAAAATAGGTTAAGACATTGGGTGCCGGCCGCCCAAGCACGGTAGAGCTTCCGTCGTGACAGCTCTCGCAGTAACCGCCCGCGGCCAGCCATGCTCCCTCTGTCTGAGCCCAGTAGTTCTTTGCTTCCTGAACGCCGCTGCCGTGACAGCCATTGCAAACGGTGGTGGTGGAAAGTGCCCGGGTTCCATCTTTTAGATCCACCTGTCCGTTTACGTGTTTGTCTCCCTCCGGACCTGCATGACAAACGTAGCAGTCAAACCCCAACCCGCCGTTCTGCGTCCGGACGTGCCTGGCGTGCATTCCGGTGGAAATCACGGTGTTTGGTGTCGTATCTGTCTCACCTGTATCGTGGCAACTGCCACACGCAGCTGTTTCAGGGTCTGTCCACACCGGCTGTGTATTGGACCCGCCCGGTAATCCCTCGCCGTGGCAGCTTACATTGCTGCAGGTTCCCGGTCCAGCCGTTCCGTACTCGGCATTCGGATTGCGCGCCGGGTTGAAGACCACATCCACCTTCTTGTTAAAAATGTGGACGTTCCAGTCGCGGATTTGCTGACCGGCATCCACTGTATTGAAATGACACTCAAAGCAGCCGATACCTTCATCCAAATGTTCTTTATGGGCTCCTGAGCCGTTTTGGCGCACATCGTGGCAGCTGTTGCAGCCCAGATCTTCTCCCGACCAAACTGGCTGAACGGCCGGCCCCCCC
>Ga0209426_1000875_pt1 | contig 23719 bp, 19 predicted proteins | sample Deesub1362B_J571_FD_187697 | JGI IMG/M metagenome (GOLD analysis project Ga0209426, IMG submission 187697) | Deep oceanic, basalt-hosted subsurface ecosystem from Juan de Fuca Ridge flank, Pacific Ocean, CORK Borehole 1362B_J2.571 (SPAdes)... ...
CCCCCGTTGAGTTCGAAAAACAGTGGCGGGAAGAGCATGCCCCGGCCTCGCCTTACCCTAAAGTCGTCGAAAAAAGTGTCCAATTCTAGGGGTCCACTACAGGCCGCACCTCCTCCCCCTCCCTCACCACCGCCTCCGCCATCCGTTCCCCCATCCGCCTCCGCAACCGAAGAACCACCTCCTCTATCTCGCTGAACGTTGGCCCTTCCTCCCCCTCACACCAGTCCAGCAACTCATCAATCACCTCCTCCGCCTGAGCCATCAACTCCGCCTTCAGCTGCCCCCGATCACTCTTCATCACTACTAACCCCCTCCCTCCAAGATGCCCCTATTATGCCAGAACTCGCCCCCAAACTGAAGCGCACCCTGATGGAGGGGTGTTTCAGATTCGGAGCGAGCGATAAATTCCATCCCCGCCCGGCCTTCGACGGGCTTCCCCTAGCCCTCCCGTGGGGGCACGGTGCCCTGCGCCCCCTGCAGCCGCCGGGGGTGGTACAACCCAGAAATCGCTACAGATTCCGCCAGGCGAGCCGGATGGATCGAAGTCGACGCCGCTCTCCTCCTTCGCCGTGGGGTTGACAGAAATGACGGTCGGTAGGAAAATGGGGGGCGAGGTTCCCAACGAGAGAGTTTATATGCCAATCCGTTACACCGTCGCTTGGACTGCCGTTTTCGTCATCTCCACCCTGTCGTCAATGGTCGGCATCGGAGGAGGTGTCCTCTACGTACCAATCCTTCTGCTACTCGGCTTTCCCTTCCGTCAGGTCGCGGAGGCCAGCCTGTTCACCATCGCGCTGGCATCGCTCTCCGCCACGTTGACCTACCGCCATACGAGAAAGGTGGATTGGAAACTGGCCCTCCTGATCGAGCCGCCAACCCTCGTAATGGCCTTCATCGGCGGCTATTTTTCCCACATGATCAGCACGACGATCCTGAAAGCCGTCCTCGTCGGCGTCCTCCTGCTCTCCGGCTACTTTCTGCTTCGACCGGCGCGCTCCTTCAATCACCGGGCTCGCTCCGGTGGACAGGGGGTCCACCGGGGTTTGGGCGACCGGGAGTACTCGATCCACCTAGAAGCGCTGCTCCCGGCGACGACGCTGGCCGGCCTCCTGGCCGGGATGGAGGGGATCTCCGGCGGCGTCCTCAAAGTGCCCGCGATGGTGCTCCTGGGTGGCGTTCCGGTGGACATCGCCGCCGCCACGTCGGAGTTGATGGTCACCTTCACAGCGGTCACTGGCCTCCTCGGCCATCTACTGACCAACCCACTGGACCTGACCCTCACCCTCCCGCTGGCAGTGGTCGCCTCCGTCGGCGGGCAGGTGGGAGCCCGCCTGGCAGCGAGGACGAGCCAAGGCACTCTGCAACGACTTCTCGCCGGAATGCTCCTCCTAGCCGCCGGTCAACTGCTGTGGAAGGGACTGCTGCACGGCGGTTAGATGGTCCAGCGACCCCCCAGTTGTCCTCCCCATACCCCGTGTTATACTCTGTCTGAGAGCAACCGCCCGCGGGGGGGCGACGCACTGCGATCCCGTTTAGTCGACCTCCGGAGGTTGCTGAAGGCATCGGATGGGGACCGGCTCCATCTGGCGTCACAGCGGGAGGTCGCTGCTCGGTTGACCATCCTCGGGCCGGTCACCTCCGTGAAACGAAGGAGGTGAGGTACGAAATGAAGGAACAGTTCGTCCGTGACCTGCGCCCGGGCGATCGGGTCCTCAGTTTCTTCCTCGTCCGTCACAAGCAACTGGAACCCTTCCGCGATCGGACCCGCGGTGAGTTCCTGACCCTCATCCTGGCCGACCGGACGGGTGAGATCCTGGCTCGGGTCTGGGAGGACGCGCCCGCCGTGGCCGAGACCTTTGAGGAGGGCCAGGTGGTCAAAGTGCTTGGACGGATGGAGGAGTACCTGGACCGCTGGCAGGTGATCGTGGAGAAGATCCGTCCTGCCAAGGAGGAGGAGTACGATCTGGCCGATTTCCTCCCCGCCACCGAGCGAGACGTAGAGGAGATGTTGAGGGAGGTGCGGCAGACCATTGAGGAGGTGAAGGATCCTCATCTTCATGCCCTCTTGCTCCGCTTCTTCGACGATCCCGACTTCGTCGCCCGCTTCTCCCGCGCCCCTGCCGCCCGCCGGGTCCACCACGCCTACCTGGGGGGGCTCCTGGAGCACACCCTGGAGGTGGTTCACCTCTGCCGGTCGGTGATGGAACTCTACCCTCAGATCCACCGCGACCTGCTGCTGACCGGCGCGCTCCTGCACGACGTGGGGAAGACACGGGAGTTCCACTACGAGACCGAGATCACCTATTCCGACGAGGGACGGCTGCTGGGCCACGTTGTCCTGTCGCTGGAGATGGTAGACGCGGCTCTAGCGGAGGTGGAGGACTTCCCGGAGGAACTGGCGCTGCGGCTACGCCATATGATCGTCAGCCACCACGGGCGGTACGAGTGGGGCTCCCCCCGACGGCCCAAGACGCTGGAGGCGGCGGCCCTTCACTACGTGGAGAACCTCAGCGCCCAGGTCAATCGGTTCCACCGCATCATCGCCACACGGCGGGACCGCACCCGCCCGTGGACCGAGTACGACACGCTGTTGCGGCGGTTCCTCTACGCGGGGCGGGAAGGGGAGGAGGACCTCTCTGTAGAGGAGGAGGGGCAACTGACGTAAGGGCACAAGGCCCCGTGCTTCTACCTCCGTCGAAAGGCAGCCCCCCAGGCCCCTCCGCCCAGAAGCACTGCGCCGACCACCAGCAGCAAGACGGGCAGCGCACCGCTGCTGGGGACCGGCACGCCTGCAGCGATCCAGAGAGCCAGAACCACCCCACCGCACAGTAGATATCCCGCTGTTCGCACCTTCATCCCCCACCTCGTCCAGCGTATAAACACACCGTATCACGATCTGGGGAAAATTGCTGGACGGGAAGGGGACGTTCGTGCGACGCTGGGCCGCCGAAAAGGTGCCGATCGCCCAACGGGAAACCTGCGCTTCCCCGACGGTCAGGGCGTGCCGCTCCGCTCGGCGAACCAGAGCGCGCGAAAGGCACGGGCGGTAAGGACCGGCCGGAGGATGCACCCCACGGGCAGGCCCTCCGCCAGGTCGAACGCCACACCGGGCAGCGCACGGAGTTCCTCCAGCGGCCACTCGGCCCGGGAGAGGAAAGTGTCCAAAGTGGACCGCTCTACTGCGAGCAGTCCGAACAGATCCCTCCGCCGGGGTTTGCCCCGTGGCCGACCGAGGAAAGTGAGGATCGCCAGATGGTCGGGCATATCACCGCCGCCCAGGCAGGGCGGGAGAAGATTGACGAAGTAAGGCGTGGGGTGCTTCCGGCTGGGACCGAGCCGCAGCCAGTCGACCACCTCCCACTGGTGGATCAGACCGGTCCGGTCGGGGATTTGGAGCCGGAAGCCGGTTCCCAACTCCTCCTCCATCTCCCGCCGCAGGCAGTCCAGCGGTTTCTCCCCCTGCTCGATCCGCCCGCCGATCCCGCCAATGCCGATGGAGAGGGTTCCATCGGGCCGCCGGGCCCAGTAGCGAGGCTTGTTCACTTCGAAATAGTACGCTTCGTCATCGTAGAGGATCGCCGAAACGCCGATGAGGCGGACGCGGCGTCCGCTCAGCAGCGGATGGGAGACCCGCCGCAACGTCGGCAACGCCTCAAACAGATCCGCCACCTTCTCCTCCGCTTCCCCGCTTCCCGGCTTCCCTACCGATGTACTTCTGGACGAACCGATACGTTTCTTCCGCCACCCTCTCCCACTCACTATCCACCGTCAGGCAGTGGCCGGAGTTGTGGAGGGTGATCAGCGTTTTGTCCGTAGAGCCCAGCCGATCGTAGGTGTAACGGGCGCTCTGGGGGTGGATCGCCTGGTCGCGGGTGCTGTGGATGATGAGGGCAGGGCAAGTGATGCGGGGGAGGAGCCGTCGGACGTGGCGGATCAGTTTCAGGAGCTCGTGGGCGGCGGGGATGGGGTTGTCGGGGTAATGCCAGATGCGGGACTCGGCCTCGGGGTCGGTCAGGTCGGTCTCGTCGGAGCCGGGCATGACGCGGACCACGCGCTTGAGCAGCGGGGTGAGGTAGATGCGGCGGTCGGCGACGATGGTGGCGGGGGAGTAGAGGACGATGCCGGGCAGTTCTGGGTAGCGGGCAGCCAGGTAGAGAGTGAGAAGCGCGCCCATCGACAATCCGCCGACGAAGACCGTCTCACACCGGGCCTGCAGGTCGGCCAGCGCCTGCTCCACGTGGCCGGTCCAATCGGTCCACCGGCAGCGGTTCATCTCCTCAATGGTGGTCCCGTGGCCAGGCAGGAGCGGCCCGGAGACGGTGAGCCCCCGTTCGTGGAGGTACTCCCCGATCAGCCGCATCTCCGGCGGCGAGCCAGTGAAGCCGTGGATCAGGAGCACGCCCACCGGGCCGGCTTCCAAGAAGAAAGGGGACGGGTCGGGACGGGTCGCCATCGCTCACCTCCTTTGCAGGGGAATTGTAGTCGGTTTGGGAGAGTTCGCAAAGGGGGATCGCACCAGGGGTGTTCGGAGAACGGGGCTATCAGGACACCCAGGGCCGTTTCGCGGCATTCGATCGATCCATCGCTCCTGCCCTCGACGGCAGGCACACACCAGATGCGCCCTGTAGTCCGCTGAGCGTTTAGGGTTTCTCATTACTTCGAGCATCTGGTAACAGGGAGATTTCACATTCGTGTGTAAATTGTGATAGAATAGATAGTGGACGTGTCCCGAGCAACGATAGCATTTCACGGCAGGGAGTGAGCAGACGGCAATGGACACAGGAAAAGGAGAAAAGATCGGACAGATCAAACGTCGCCTTGCAACGTGGAGCAAAAAAGTTAAAGAAGTACTCGAAAAAGTAGTGAATAGCGTTTTCTTCATCATATGCACATTGGTGATATTTGCCCTCTCCTGCCTTTTTGCGATTGGGTTTTTGGACTCCCATCTTTCCATCTCCCGGCTGGAGAGTCGATTGTATGAACCTCGTTCGGCGGAGATAACATCGATCAGCGGTGCCGGGGATCTGATCCTGGAGATCTTCGTGCCCCGAAAGATACTGATGGACGAGTCGGGCGAAGCGGGAGCGCCCATCGGAGTGAGGATAAGATACACCACCTCTCCAACCTATACCACTACTCCAACCTCTCCATCCACATGCCAGTATGTGGTACATTTCGAGCTTCCCGAAGGAGTGACTCTCGTGGACGGGAAAGGCGCTCCGATAGGATCGGAACTGGTTATGATCCCTTCATTGGATACCGTTACACCGACGTTGATTTACCTCCAAGCGGTTTCTCCGATCTATCGGAGGTCCTCTTCCGTCGAGATGACGATAGAAGTTTACAGGCTGGGAAATCCTGAGAAGGTATTGGGCAACCTCCCCATTTCCGTGGTATTGGAAAGCTCGACGGAGAGTCTCCTCCGTCGGTGGTTCGAGACCATCATCGGCGCGGGTGGTCTGGTAGGAACCCTGCTCTCCGTTGCGGGAGCTTATTTCATTCAGCAACAACAACGGCAGCGGGCCAAAGAAAGGGAGGAACAAATCGCAATGGCCTTGTCCGAGGTCGATTCTGTTCTACCAGGCTTGATTAGACGGGATCCTTCGGAGGGTGCACGGTGGTATAGCGAGAGGCAAGAACGTGCTTTCCCCTGGACCGAGAGGATGGTTCAGGAGCGGCTGCAGGGGGTGTGGGAAAATGAGGCCGACGAAAACTTGCAGCGATGGATGGCAATATGGTTGGGAGAGGAACATGTAAGCGAAGAGGAAGTTGTCGAATGGGCATTCAAGAACTTGGATGGAGAGTGGAAGGAGAAAATCCGCAATTGGGTTATGGAAGATCAGGCAAGGGCACCGAACCTATTTAAAGAAATAGAGGAAGATTCGTGGGTCTCTATCATCAAACCGTGGCCCTCTATTCGCTTTTACCTGCGCCAACCCACGAGTGATGAGGCTTTTACCTACACCGCGGCGGAGGAGGACCTCTGGTTGGCTATGGAGGGTGGAGGAGGGGGAATCTTCGAGCCTGCACAGGGAGAGAATCTCTCTGGAGACAAGTACCTGTGGATTGTGGGAGCGGAAGGTTCCGGGCGTACCGCGGCCGCTTTCCTGACGGTGCGAAAACAGGTGCTGGATCGGATCAGAGGAAAAGCCGCTCCCTTTCCCTTCTACTACCCTTTCCCGCCGGAGGGCTATGGACTTCCAACGGACGAAGAGGCCGTTGCCAGAGCGCTGGCGGATGCTCTCCTTCACTACATCGCCGTCAGGACCGACGATTTCTTCAAACAGGATACGATCTACAAAGCGGCGATGTGCAGCCTCTTTGCCCACTTCTTTAGCCTGCAACCTCGTAGATATTCGTTGGCGGGGCTCTCCCCTCATACAAGCCAACGTCTCCGGGAGGAGATCAAGAGATTGGCCGGACGTGCCCGCCTATCCCGTGAGGAGATCCTGAAGATAATGCACTTGGCCTTTCCCAGGGGATTTCAAGGCCTCCTTCTACTTGTAGATGTCAAGGACGCCGACAAGGACTCGATGAAGGGCCTAATCGACCTTGCGGATCGGTTGCGGAGGAGGGACATCGGGGTCAAGGTATTCCTGCCGAAGCGGTTGAAGGGCAGTCTCGAGGGTCGGCCGTGCCTGGAATGGAAGTGGGAACGGGAAGAGGATGACCAACGAAGGTTGGATGATTTACAGGGGTTGTTGAAAATGCTGTTGAGCAGAGTTGAATCGCACTCTGTTGCGGATTGGTGCAAGCCGATGCCGAAGCGGGACGTGGACAAGCTGGTTGTCCAGTCGGCCGGGGGGACACCCCGGGGGCTGATAGAGAAAGTGGGAATGCTTTGGACACGGTATAAGAAGAAAGGGCAGTTGAGCGAGGAGGATCTGATTGAATTGAAGATTCTGAAATCGTCCCCGGAGGACCCAAGGTGACCGAATCGCCCCAGGGGATCGGATTGGCAGCCTTTGAGACGTTGCAGGCCGAGGTAGAGCCCTGGCTGGATCGCTGCTTCGTGCCGCCCCCCCACTTCGACGCCATCAGGGGGCCCGGCTCGTTTCTCGTCGTCGGAGGCCGGGGGAGTGGCAAGACGGCCCTCTGCGAGATGCTCCTCCGTCTTTCCTCATCTTCTTCCGCCTCGATCCGCTGGCTCGGAGTACGCTGGCAGCCAACACTATTATACGTCGAGGAAACGAGCAGGGATAAGGCAGTCGAAAGCGTATTCCAGGCCTGCGCGACCGCCTTGTTGGAACGGCTCTCCGCCGATCCCTTGGCTTTCCTGCACATCGTCCCTTCCGCCCAGGACTTCTTGCTCTGGTTCCTCCGTCGTTATGGGGAATGGAAATTGGCCCGTTGGCTTGCGGGGCGAGGGGAACCTTCTGGCAGAGCGGAAACTTTGCTGAAAGAGGCCCTTTCCCGCCCACCGCCCCGTATCTTCGCGGAGTCCCCCGACCCGGTGCGGGTGATCCGCCTGTTGATCAGCGCGTTGAACGAGATGGAGATGTGGGGCGTTCACATCGTAGTGGACGCCTCGGGCGTGGATCTTCAGCAGGCCCTCTACCTGCTCTCCCCGCTCCTCGACGACAAAGCGTTCTTCAGAAACAAGCGGTTCGCCTTTAAACTCGTGATCCCCGAAGGAAAGGAAGCTCTCCCTCTCCGAAAGGGACGCGCTGTATCCGACGGCCTGCTCGACACACGCTGGCTGACCTGGGATATCGGGAGGCTGCGGGAGATCGTGACACGCCGTCTCGCCTGCGCTGTGGGGGAGGAGGCGCTCACTCTGGCCCGCCTGTACAGAAAACCAGAATCCTTGCTTCGGTGGCTGGAGAGGGTTGGGGGAACCTCCCCTCGAGAGTGGCTGAATCAAATACGCCCTCTGGTGGCACATTATCTTGGACAGGAGGAAAAGCATCCCGTTGACGAAAGCACCTGGAAACGGCTGCGTCGGCAACACCCTCCTCGGTTCTCCGTCGATGAAAGACGGGGTCGCGTGATTGTTGGGGAACGGGAGATTTCTAGGGAGGACTTTCACCCCAGAGACTACAGGATGCTGATGTATCTGTACCAACATCGGAACCGCATCGTCTCGCGGAAGGAATTGTACTACATCGGCTACTTGAAGATGGAGAAAATACCCTCTCAACGCGAGCCCGGTTATAACAAGAAATACAGGAGCGCGGTGGATAACGCCATCTGGGGACTGCGGAGAAAGATCGAGCCGGATCCTGACGATCCGCTCTTCTTGGAGACAGTCCGAGGCTGCGGCGTGATACTGAGAATCCACCCGTGAGTTCCGGCACCGACGTACGACGGGAGGAAAGATATGGATCTACCTGAGTATTCGGCTAAGTGGTTCGTCGATCGGGAAGATGAAATTCAAACAGTGCTGGAGAAGGCCAAGAGCCTCCCCTCCGCCCCCCCTCAGAAGGAACGCCTGCTCATTTTCACCGGCGAGAGGGGGACCGGCAAGACCTGGCTCCTGCGCCACCTGGAAAAGCAATTGAAGGAACTGGGCACCGTCGACGTCTTCTTCCTCGATCTGACGAAGTTCTGGGAGCAGGAACCCCTGCTGGCCGTGATGGAGATCCTTAGGGAAGCGGCAGAAAAGATCCTGGGCTCAAAAAACCTGCCCGGCGGGTCCCCCAGCGATATGGTCGGGGCATTCCTGGACCAACTGCGCCGCCGCCTGGAAAAGCGGCCGCTGGCCGTGTTGATCGACACGGTGTACGAATCCCCCCGCGATCTCCTGGTGGTGTTGGAAGCCTACTTCATCGCCCCCCTGGCGAACGAGCCTCGGGTGCTGATCGTGATGGCCGGACGAGGAAAGCCCTTCCAGTGGCGCACCCCGGAGGTGCGGCTGAATCTGGAGAGCAAGACGCTGGAGGGGTTCAAGGAAAGGTACGTCCAAGAGCAGATCAGCAAACAGGTGAGGAGACCGAAACTGGACGTTTCCAAGATCAAGCAGTGGAGCGGCGGCGTGCCGTTGGTGAACTATCTGCTGGCTAAGCGCGGGGAGAGGGGATTGAGCGAGGCCCTCGACCTGATGCTGGAGCCAGTGGGGGAGGCGGAGCGGAGGTTGATGCGGAAGGTGGTGGAGCGGATATGCGTGTTGCGGGCGTTCGAGGCCGATCGGATCGTGGAGATGTTCAGGGGTGAGGGGGAGCAGATAGATTTAGAGGAGGCAGGACGGGTGTTGGGGTTGCTGGTGGAAGCGGGCCTGGCGCAGCACAATTATAAGCGGGGAGGGTACGTGCTGGACGAGCCGGTCCGTATGGTGGCGGAGCGGTATCTGGAGGTGGTAGAAAGGAAGAGGTGGGAGACCCTGCACTGCACGGCGTACCGGATGTACGAGGAGTGGGCGGAGCGTCTCCCTCGTTCGCGGACGCGGGAGGAATGGGAAAAGGAGAAAAAGTACCACGGGGAGCGGTTGAAGGAGAGGGAAGTGAATCCCGAAGAATGTCCACCTGCTTCAATGTCCACCTGCTTCAAGGGAATGAGGGGAGATGAGGAGGGGAATGTGATGGCTGAAACTCTGTATTTCGGTGAAATCCAGACCGGCGCCTGGGCCACGCTGAAGTTGGTTGGGCGCGAGCAGGAGAAAACAGAGATCGAGGAAGCACTGCGCGACATCGATCGAGCCTACATCTTCTACATCTATGGTCAAGGAGGGATTGGGAAGACCTTCCTGATTCGCCGCCTTCTCGACGAGTGGCGAAACGCACCTCCGCAGGGCCTGCCTCGGGGAACAGATCTCCAGGTCGCCACCGAGTTGATCGACCTCCACCACACCCGCCATCACACGATCGAGGGGTTGATGCGGGCGATCCAAGAGGTTTTGGATAAGAGAGGAGAATTCTTCAAGCGATACATTCAGGAGCGGAACATCCTGGCGGAGTACCGCATCCGCCCGCCGGAAGAGCGGGGCGAGATCGAGGAACAGCGTCGAAAGATGCGCGAGGCTTTCTTCGACGGCCTGGAACGGCTGGTCGAGCGCCGGCGGACCGTCCTGGCGCTGGATACCGCCGAGCGGCTGCTCTACCGGAAAGACCCGGCAGCCCAACGGCTCGAACAGGAAGAGCACCCGGAGGTCCTCCGATGGCTTCGCGACGAGTTTTTCCCCCGTCTGCGCAACACCGTTGTCCTCCTCGCCGGCCGGCCGGAAGCTGGAATGATGAGGAAAGGGCTCGAGAAATTGCAGGCGGACCGGCTCGAAATTAGAGACATCCAGTTAAAAGGTCTGAGCAAAGAGGAGACCATCGCCTATTTCGACGCTGTGGCCGAGACGGCGGAGAAGATAGGCGCGGAAATAGGCGGAGAGGAGGGACGGCTCGTCAAGGAGTCTCTTGTCAGATTGACGAAGGAAGAGAGAGAAACTGTCTTCCACTGCCTATGCGACGACGACGGGAGGGTCCGCCCCATCTTGCTCTCCCTCGCCGTAGATCACCTGGTCGTGGCCGGCCATCCTATGGAGGAATTGACCACATCGCTGGACAGGGCCCAGACATTCTCCTCCAAGCAGCGCGAAGAAATCAGGAAGAGACTGATCGGCGAGGTGATCGATGCGCTGAGAGAGCGCCGCCATCCCGCCGACAGGATCATCCTCGCCCTGGGTCGGCTGCGGAAGGGAGCGGACGTCAACCTGCTGTCGCGGGTGACCGGTCTCTCGGAACAGGAGATCGAGGCAGTACTCGATCGTGTCCGTTCCCTTTCCTTTGTAAAGGTTCGCCCGGCCGACGAACGGCTCTTCCTCCACGACGAGATGTACGACTTCCTCCGGCCCCTTCTTCTGGAGAAGGCCCCGCCTGGGGAGCAAGAGCGATGGTTCAATGGAGTCAAGGAATATTATCGAGAGCGCATCGAGATGGGGCGCAACCGGGTCGCCGATCTGTACAGGTCGGTGGGTAGGGAGGTCCTCCCACCCAACGAGGTCGCCGAGGGTATCGAAAGGGCACTGACTCACGTCCGAGAGGCGATGACCGAGGACCTCTACTACCGGCTGTGCTGGGATCCCGCCCAGGGATTCCAGACCTATTACCGCTATGCCGAAGAAGCACTGGCCGCCCAGGACGAAAGCCTGGACCTGCTCCTGCGGGCCGAGTTGCTGGGGTTCCTGACCGAGCGAGATCCTGAGGGCAAGGAGGAGAAGATCGACGGCCTGCGCCGTGCCGACGTAATCGCCGACCTCGCGGTGCGCTGGATCAAACGGCGGATCAACGAGGAAAGGTACGACGAAGCGGTCGAGATCGCACAGCGCCTGGCCGGAGATGCGGCCGATCTGATCGAGGACGGCGACGACATTGCCCGGCTGGAGCGGGATGTGTGGTGGGCGTTGGCGAAGATCTATAGCGGGCAATTTGAAAAAGTCGAAGAAGGGCTCAGCGAGGTTATTGAGGAATTAGAGAAAATAGGGAAAGGGCAACAACGCCAGAGCGTCCGCTGGACCGCCGTCCTGGCCCGCGCCTACAACAACCGAGGTTACTTTCGCCGTGTATTGGGCAAATACTACGGGGCGGTGGACGATTACGAGCGGGCGGTAAGCCTGTGGCGGGCCACGGAGATCGAGAGCGAACTGGCTAACACGTTGAACAACCTCGCCTTCGCTAAAGCGGAGGTGGGATGGTTCTCCACGGCCTGGCGGGTCGGTCAAGAGGCGCTTCGACGTCGAGAGGAGATGGGGCCGCGTGTCCCGGTGGGGCTGAGCCTGAACACGCTGGCCCTCATCGCCATTCGGGACGACAAGCCGGTCACCGCACGCCGGTACGCCGGACGGGCGTTGCGTCTCTTCCGAAGCCTCGAGCATCAACGGAAAGAGGGACTGGCCCGCGTCGCCCTCTCGGAGGCGAGACGCCGATGGGCAGAGCGATTGGATGAGGTCGAATGGGTCCTGGGCGCCCTCAAAGCGTGCTATGGCATAGAGATCGGCAACGGGGGAACAACGGAGAGGTGGAAAGTATGGGACGAGGTCGCCCAATTGCTCGGGCAAGAGAAGGTTGTCACGAAACCTCACGATCTTCTCACCAGTCCCGATCGCCAGGTTGAGGCCCTAATTGAGTTGGGCTGCGTCTACCGGGATCTGCTGAAGTTCCTGATGCGGGAGATCCGGGAAATCCCGGACGAGCACCGGAGGAGTTTGCCCCGGGAGATGCCCGCGGGGTATGGTGAGCATCTTGAAGATCTTAAAAGTAGACTGGAGCAATTGGGGGAACAAACTCTTGAGAATGCGGCTGACCTAGCAGGAAAGAGCAGGATCCTTTATCGGAAGATGGAAGCGCTGGTGAACCTGGCCTGGTTGTATTACTATTTAGATCCTTTAGATCCGGGGCGAATGGACTACTTAGAAACGGATGAGGAAGGCAAGGTAGAGCGTAAGTTACAGGAGGCGGAAAAAGTTCGCCCTAAAGAATACGAGATTCGCGAATTCGTAAAGTCCAAGCCTGCAAGAGAACAGGTTGTGCTTCCCTTCCTGATTCAGAGCGGCAAGGCGGAATTGCTCCGGGGACAGATCGCCTTCAACAGGTATCAGAACGGCGGCAAGGAGGACAATCTGAAAGAGGCCGTCAGGCACTATCTCCTCTCGCTGGCGTACGATGCGATGTTCTTTACCCATTCCTTCCGCGATATGCGGCGGGGGATGGATCGGATCTATGAGCGGCTGTGCCAGCTGCGACCTCGTGATCTGCGCAAGGTCTGGGAATGGACCGAGCAGTTCGAAGAAGAGTACGGCCTGGGAGAGATGATCGTCGATGAAAAGACCGGTTGGAAAGGATCGCGGTTCAAGCGGTTCCTAGCGGATAGCTTTGGTCCGCCGGAGTGGCTTTATGAGATCGTCGAAGGTTGATCTGCGACGGTACAGGGCGTCCGATGCACCAAGGCTGAGAGGGGCGATCGGCACTGTGTGTGCCGAGGGGCGGTGGATGCGGACAACCCGCTTTGAGCCAACCCCCGCGTGGAAGCACGCTATGACACAACCGGACTGTCCCTATCACTTGCTCCTGGTAGCCTGCGATGGTGAACAGGCAATAGGGTGGTGCCGGGTCTTCCCTCTCGGCCACAACGGGACGGCCGAACTCGGCGTCGGGCTGCTGGCCCCTTACAGGAACCGTGGCCTGGGCACCCGAATGGTACGCGAAGCCATTCGGTGGGCCCGGCAGGCAGGGCTATCCAACCTTATCCTGACTACCCGCGAGGACAACCAGAGAGCCATCCACGTCTTCCGGAAGTGTGGTTTCGAGGCGACGGGCGTCGAAGAACCGGGCTGGTTAGTGATGGAATTGCCGTTTGCGTGGAGCGTCCTGTGAAGATCGAATTTCCCTTTCTCCTCGTCTCATACCCAGATCGAACCCGGGAATCGGATTGTGCCTGCGCGGAGCAGGGTGTGTTCTTCTCCACATCGGACGGGTTCTCCGAATCGGATTGCGCCTGTGCGGTGGGGGAAGGGCTGGACGCCCCGCCTCCTTCGGCGGCCGGTCGATGGGTGCTGCCTCCTACACTCTACCGCGTGCCACTTCCCAACGGACGCCAGCTGGTGTTCAACCCCGTTAGGTCCGGCGCAGTGGCGGTGCTGGACAAGGGCGCATCTGCGCACCCTCGGTCCTTCACCTACCCCTACCCTTCCACCGGCCCACTCTCCCGTCGTCTGGCAGCCCTGGGAATACTGGTACCGCAGGAAGAGACAAGACGAACCCCTTTCCTTCCCCCCCCCACTCTGACGGCGTGGCTCCACCTCACCACCCGCTGCAACCTCCGCTGCGCCTACTGCTATGCCCCCCGTGGCGGGATAGATATGTCGCCGGACGTGGGACGGGCAGCAGTGGACGCGGCCTTCCGTTCCGCTCTGGCCCACGGTTTCACGGTTGTCAAGATCAAGTACGCGGGCGGCGAGCCAACGCTGAACTTCTCGACCGTCCAGGCTGTGCATACTTATGCTCAGCAACGAGCGATACGGCTCGGGATCGGCCTGGACGCAGTGCTCCTTTCGAATGGTGTGGCGCTCACCCCATCGATGCTGGAGTGGTTGCAGGAGGAAGAGGTCCGGCTCGCCATCTCATTAGACGGGATGGGACCGGCCCACGACAGGCAACGGCCACGGGCAGAAGGGAAGGGGTCGTTCGAGATCGTTGTGGCAACCGTGGATCGGGCACGAGCGGTTGGTCTCTTGCCTCACCTCTCGGTGACCGTGACCCGTCACAACGTGGACAGATTGCCGGAGGTGATAGCCTTCGCACTAGATCGCGGCCTCACGTTCAACCTGAACTTCGTCCGGCCTGTGCCAGGTACACCGGACTTGATGCCATCGGCAAAGCGGCTGATCGCGGCACTGCGGGCAGTGGTGAAGATGATGGAGCAGCATCCGCCCCACCGACGGATCATCGACGGTCTCCTGGATCGGTGCGACCTCACCGGGCCACATCGGTACCCGTGCGGAGTGGGACATTCCTATCTCGTCGTGGATCCCCGGGGCGCAGTGGCACGGTGCCATATGGAGATGCATACCAGGGTAAGCACAGTCTGGGAGGAAGACCCGCTGGAAGCGGTGCGAGCAACAGAGGTAGGAGTTCGTAACCTGCCCGTAGAGGCAAAGGACGGATGCCGTAACTGCCTCTGGCGGTACATCTGCGCGGGCAGTTGTCCTCTGCTGGCACGTCGCCTGGTTGGACGGGAGGACGTTCGGTCGCCGTACTGCGAGGTCTACCGGACGATCCTGCCAGAATTAGTGCGGGCGGAAGGAATGCGCCTGTTATAGAGAATATGGGATGAGTTGACCCTTCAACTCGCCTGTCAGAGCCAAGGGATGATCCGGAGAGAGACACTATGTCTCTCTCTTTGCTTGTCTCGCCTCAGCGTCCCATAGACCGCGAACCATCCTCTTTCCGCAGATACGGCTCACACCGCAGCAGCGCCAGCGCGCTATGGCCGTCCACCATCTCTCCGCTGCGGGCTATCTCCAGGGCACGGTCGATCGGCACGGGGTGGACCTCGATGATCTCCCCACATTCTCGATGGGGCTCCCGGCTCAGACGAACGTTCCGCGCCAGGACGACGTGGCAGATCTGGTCAATGATGCTCACGCCGGGACGGAAAGACCCTATGTAGGTCCAGTCGTCGCTCTCGCCGCCCACCTCCTCCGCCAGTTCCCGCTTCGCCAGTTCGATGGGGCTCCCCTGGAAGTCGTGAAAACCTCCCGCCGGGACCTCCCAACACCAATCGTCCATCACATACCGAAACTGCCGGATGAGGACAACTCTCCCATCGGCAGTCAGCGGCACGATCCAGACAGCCTCGACGGCCTCAATGTATATGTATGGGGCCACGTGCCCGTCCGGCCAGCGGACCTGATCCTCCCGGACGCGGAACATCCGAAAGGTGTAGGGATAGACAGTGTGCAGCCGCTGCCATCCCAGGGCACGTCCGTTGATCTTGTCGTTGGCTGATCCCATTTCTCACCTCCCAAAAGGTGCTCCGGATTCTACTCCCTCTGGGTCCGGTGGACAAGTTGGCTTGCTCAAAGCGGGAGGGTGTGATAGGATGCAGGAAGTAGGAAACAAGGGGCAGGTTATGAAGAAGGTCGTCGTTGCGCTGAGCGGAGGGGTGGATAGCAGCGTCGCGGCGGCGCTCCTGGTGGAGCAGGGGTACGATGTCGCCGGGGTGATGCTGCGCCTGTGGGCCGAGCCGGGGGCGGTCCGCGACAACCTCTGCTGCACCCCCGACGCAGTGGGCCGCGCCCGCGCCGTCGCCGACCTGCTGGGTATCCCCTTCCGCCTGCTGGACGTGCGCGAAATCTTCCGCCGGGCGGTGGTGGACTACTTCGTCGCCGAATACCGGGCCGCCCGCACCCCCAACCCCTGCGTCCCCTGCAACCGGGAGGTCCGCTTCGGCTACCTCCTTCGCTGGGCGCGGGAGCAGGGGGCCGATTACATCGCCACCGGTCACTACGCGCGTGTCCGCCGGGTCGGGGACCGATACCAGTTGCTACGGGGCCGCGACTCCACGAAGGACCAGTCCTACGTGCTCCACATCCTCACCCAGGAGCAACTGGCCCACGTCCTCTTCCCCCTGGGCGACTTGACCAAGAAGGAGGTGCGGGAGATCGCACGGCGGAAGGGATTGCCGGTGGCGGAGCAGCCGGAGAGTCAGGACATCTGCTTCCTGGCCGACGGGGACTACCGCCGCTTCCTGCGCCAGGAGGTCCCCGAGACAGCCCGCCCCGGTCCAATCTTGGACACCTCCGGTCGGGTGTTGGGAGAGCACCGGGGACTGGTCAACTACACCATCGGCCAGCGGAAGGGGATCGGCGTGTCCGCGCCGGAGCCACTCTACGTGGTGGCGCTGGATCCGGAGCGGAACGCCCTCATCGTGGGGACGGCAGATGAGTTAGGCTGGACAGGGTGCGTCGCCGAAGGGATGCATTATATCTCCGGCGAGGAGCCCTCGGGCCCCTTCTCCGCCACCGCCAAGATCCGCTACCGTCACCGGGAGGTCGAAGTGGAGGCAACCCCCCTGCCGAACCGCCGCCTCCGGGCCCGCTTCGCCGAGCCGCAGCGGGACGTGACCCCCGGGCAGTACCTCGTGCTGTATCAGGGGGAGGTGGTGGTGGGGGGAGGAGTGATCAAAGAGGGGATCAGGTGACGGGGTGACCGGGGGTTGGATGATGGTCGGCGAGGTATGGAACGAGACGCGGGGGGAGCGGCTGCTGGGGCGGGTGCGATGGTGTGCATCCTTCCTCTGCAGGGGCCGGGGGCTGACCTTCCGCCGTCGGCTAGGGGAGGACGAGGGGCTGTGGCTGGTCGGCGGGCGGGAGAGCCGACTGGATGCGGCCATCCATATGTTGTTCGTCTTCTTCCCCATCGGGGTCGTCTGGCTGGACGGGGAGGGCTGCGTCGTCGACACCTGCCTAGCCCGCCCCTTCCGCCCCTTCTACGCGCCCCGCGCCCCCGCCCGCGACGTGCTGGAAGGGCCACCCTCCTTGCTGGAGCACGTGGCGGTGGGCGATCGACTGCGCTTTCAGGCCCCGCAGGATCCCACCGGTCGCTAGACGGTGGTTCTTCCTAATCACCACGGAGGCACGGAGGACACAGAGAGAAAACTCGAAGTACATTCCAGCCACCTGACACCTCGAAGGGAGCCTCCCGCAGGTTCCCTACGGCGCACCCGAGTGCGCTGTAAAAGGTGCCCTGGCTGGTCATTTGCACCGTCAAACTGTGCATTAACCTGCGGCAGGCTGGCAAACTGTCAGGTAGCCAGAAGTACATTCAGACTCCGCGCTCTCTGTGTCTCCGCGGTGAACAAACACCGGGGTCCCTAACCGGTGAAGAACGGGAGTTCCTCGCTATCCCACCAGGTCTGGTTCTGGGTGAGATACTCCAGGGTGTTCTGAAGAAGCCGGTAGTGCTCCTCCTCCTGGCGGGTCAGGAACTCATACGCCTCCTTCGCCAGGGGATCCTCCGCCTCCTGAGCCGCCTTGGCGTACAGTTCGCGGGAGATCCGCTCCGTCTCCAGCCCGAACTCCAGCGCGGCGACGTCCCCTTCCAGAGAGATCTCCCGGTCCGGCGTGAAGACGGGTAGCGGCTCCGGTGGCTCCTCGCCCGGTAGGTCCGGGTTGGCCGGATCGAGGGGGAAGTCGGTCGCTATCGCTTCTTTGTAGGGCACCCATCCCCGCCCCTCCTCCAGCGCCCGGTACTCGGCCAGAAGCAGCCGCAGATGATCCACCTCCTGCGCCGCCAGGTCCAGAAACATCCGCCGCCCCCGCTCGCTGGAGGCCCGCTCAGCGGCCTGGGTGTAGAACCGATACCCGTCCCGCTCCAGACTCATCCCGCGCCGTAAAACGCCCAACGGGGTGTCCCAGTCCATCGCAACCTCCTTTCGAAAAGACCGGTGCGAAGTCAGCAGTTCGCCGATTCGTTGACTCGCTGACTCGTTGATTCGCCGATCCGTTTCATCCCACCTCCACCTCCTCTGCCTCCGCAAGGATGTCCCGCTGCTGCGTCGCCGCCTCCGCCTCCGGCTCCCCTCGCCGCCGCTGGAGCAGGTACAACCCGCCGAGAGCGACCAGCGGGAGCGCGACCGCCAGCAGCAGATACACCGGCGGATCCAGCCGGGGCGAGGCGGAGAATCGGTCCAGGTTGAAGAGGATCAATGCCACAGAGAGCCACACGGTGAGAAAGTTGGGGATCGGGTCCCCAGAGCGGAGAAGTTGCAGGCCGATGACCCGCTCCTTCGTAAAGGGAAAGAAGAGATTACTCCCCATAAATCCCAGTTGGTCCTCCAGGATGTGGCCGGCGAAGCCCAGGCCGGTCACCACCCCGGCCCAGAAGGGGATCCGGGAGAGCGCCCCGCGGGCGATCCACTCGACGAGGGCGAAGAAGCCCGCCACACTCAGCGCCAGCACCGCCGCCAGGGTCAGGCTGTGCGACCAGCGCCGGTGCCAGTCCAGAAAGTGGACGTGGAGTCGATCCCCCTTGCGCACGAACTTGAAGGACGGGCCGCTGAAGATGTCGACCCGGTTCTCGGCGTCGTAGGTATGGACCATCGGCACGCCGACTTTGACCCGGACCTCCTCCGCGCCCTCCGGCTCGGAGCCGGGGAAGGGGACCTGCCCGGTGTTGACGACGGGGCCGATGCGGACCGCCACCTCGTTGTGCGCGGGGTCGAACCGGACCACGTACTGCCGCCACAGGTCGGCCCCCAACCGGATGGTGTGGAGCATCACGCCCTGAGGCCTCCCCGTCTCGTAGGCTTTGCGCATCGCGCCGACCAGCCCCTCGGCGATCGCCCGCGCGTTCGGCTCCGGGCCGGGGTCGATCTCCAGGTCGTACCGCTCGAAGTAGCGGGCGAGCTTGAAGTCGAGGGTGTCCGGCAGGATGCCGGCGATCCCTCCCAGGACGGGCAGCAGCGACCCCTCCGCCGCTTGCTGCACCACCTCTGGGAAGAACGTCGCCAGGGCGACACCGGTGATGAAATGAGCGATGCCTTTCATTTTCCTTCGGGCCGTTGGGATCGGCCCTCTCATTCTACTCGCCCTATTCAGGTGTGCAAGTTCACCGTCCCATCGGTGTGTTTCGGTTCGGGAGCAGCGGCACAACGGGCCGGAGGTGGAATTCACCGCAGAGGCGCGGAGGGCGCAGAGCCCTTATTAATCCACCCCGTTTTCCGGTTGGCTTTTCCAATTGAATGGAGTATAATGAGCGCACCTTCACGGTACAGGAGCCACATAGCCTATGGAGATCGTCTGGTATGGTCTGAATACCTTCCGCTTCAGCGAACGGGGGATGGCCTCCGTCGTCACCGACCCTTACCCCCCCGAAGTCGGCCTTACCTACCCTCGACCTCGCGCCGACATCGTCACCGTCAGCCGGAACACCCCCGAGTGCAGTTACACCCGTGGGGTGCGCGGTCCCTTCCGGGTCTTCGATACCCCGGGTGAGTACGAGGTCGGCGGCGTGTTCGTCACTGCGATCCCGACCATCGTCGGCCCGAAGAAGAGCCCGGAACGGAACATCATCTTCCATTTCGACTACGACGGACTCACCATCTGCCACCTGGGCCATCTGGACCGGGTCCCCACCCAGGCCCATATCGAAGCGCTGGGAGCGGTGGATATTTTGCTGGTGCCCATCGGGGGAGACGGCGGCCTGAAGCCAGCCAAGGCCGCAGAGGTCATCAGCCTCCTCGAACCCTCCATCGTCATCCCGATGCGGTACAAGATCCCTGGACTGAAGATGTCGCTAGGGTCGCTCTCCCGCTTCCTCCAGCAGATGGGCCTGGAGAAGGCGAAGCCTCAGGAAGCGCTGAAGATCTCACGTCACCGCCTCCCCTCGGAGACGGAGGTGGTCGTCCTCACACCCCGAGTGGAATAGGCAAGATGAAGAAAGGGCACGTCCTCCTAACGCTGGCGGTCCTGCTGGCGGTCCTCCTCTCATCCTGTCGCCCCCCCGCCGGTGCTGACGACCTCCTCGCCACCGGCCGTCGCCTCGTCGAGGCCAGCCGCTGCGAGGGGGTGGATCGGTACGGGGACGCCGTCGAGGCCCTGGAGCAGGCCCTTCAGGCGGATCCGACGCAGGCGGAGGCCTACTACTGGCTCTACACCGCCTACACCGAGTTGGGCGACGCGGGCAAGGCTGCTGAAACGATGGACCGGCTGGAAGCGACCGTCTCCGGGAGTCCGGACGACCTGGCTGCCCGCTTCTGGTTGCTCAAGATCTATGTGGACCAGGAGGCAGCGGAGAAATGGCAGCCGCTCCTGGAGGGCCTGGAGGCGGCAGCGGAGGCCACGCCGCAGCAGGCGGACGCGCTGTTCTGGCTTGGCCGGGCCCGGTACGAGACCGGCGACGCGGCCGGTGCGCTGGAGGCGCTGGAAGAGGCAACCCGCCTGGACTCCGATCACGCGGCGGCCTACTTCTGGCTGGGGCAGGTGTACTTCGAGCAAGGGAACCTCGATCAGGCCTGGCAGGCGTTCGACGCCGCGATCCGGCTGAAGCCAGACAACGCCTCCGCATACCACAACCGGGGGGTGATCGCCTACCAGATGGGCCACCTCGACCAGGCGGTCGCCGACCTGAAGGCGGCTCAGGAGAAGGACCCGGACGACCCGAACACTCGCTACCAGTTGGGCGCGGTCTATCTCGTGCAGGCCCTTCCGGCCTTCCCAGGGGCTGGTCTGCCGGACGCGGAGAAGCTCCAGCAGGCGAGGTCGGAGTTCGAAGCCGCCCTCGACCTATGCCCGGGGATGCCGGAGGCCCTCATCGGCCTGGGTAACCTCTACCTCCTGCAGGGCGACGCTACCGCAGCCGTAGCACAGTTGGAGCAGGCTCTGGAGCGGGTGCCCGACTCGCCGGAGGGCCTCTACGCGCTGGCCCAGGCCTACGCCCAGCAGGGCAACCTCCAGGCCGCCTGCTCCACCATCGACCGGTTCCTGGCCCTCGACGTCGCCGAGGAGTGGCACAGCCAGGGCCAGGAGATGCGCCAGCAGTGGAATTGTCCCTGAGGTCGTGAGGTACCACAAAGGTACGGAGGACACAGAAGCCCCGACGAGGGGAGAGACGGGAGGTAGGCAGCAAGAAGCAGGAAGCAGGAAACGAGGGGCTCTGTGTCCTCTGTCTCTCTGCGGCGAGCACGTTTATCGGCAGGGGTGGGGTTCATCGACGCTGTTGAGGAGGTGGAACGATGGGAAGAGGATTGAGCCGCACGTTGGGATCCGTCGTCGCCCTTTCGATGCTCCTCCAGACGCTGGCCCCTTTCGCCCTGGCCGCTGCCCCTTCACGCCCCCCCACATCGTACACCACCCTGTTTCCCGCATGGTACGCCGCCCAGGCCGCGACGCTGACCATCACCAAGTCCGCCAGTCCCGACCCGGTGGACCAGGGAGACCTCATTACCTACATCATCACGGTCACCAACTCGTCGTCTGAGGAAGCCCAGCAGGTCGTTGTGACCGATACCACGCCAGTCGGCACCGTCTTCGAAAGCGCCAGCGTCATCGACGGTGGCGGCGCTACCTGGTTCTGGGGCGGGCTCTCCGCCGGAGAGAGCGGCGAGTTCGTCTGGTTCACCTCCGACCGCATCTTCCCCGACGACGGGGGGCTCCCCGCCAACGCCACCGCGGTCCTTCAGTTCGTCGTCCGCGTCGTGGGGCCGTTCCCCGACCAGGATCTGATCCACAACGACGCCTACTACGCCGACGCCGCCAACGCCAGCCAGGTCCAGGGCCCCGATGTGACCACGGTGGTCAACGCACCCGCCTTCACCCTGGGGAAGACCGCCTCGCCCGACCCGGTCGCGGCTGGCGAGCGGCTGACCTACACGATCCGCCTGACCAACACCGGCCACCTCACCACTACCCGCCCGTACACCATCGTGGAGACGCTCCCCGCCCTGGTGACATACGCCGATTCGAGCCCGCCCGCGCAGGTCGCGGGCGGCGTGCTGACCTGGACCTTGACCGCACCGTTAGGGGTCGGCGAGGCGACGTCGGTGACCTTCGTCGTCACCGTCACCACCCCGCTCACCGACGGCTTCCCACTGGTCAACGATGATTACCTCGCCTTCTCCAGCGAGGTCACCCCCACCGCCAACGGCCCGGCGATCACCACCACCGTCCGTTCCTGGCCGTCGTTGGTGGTGACCAAGACCGACGAGCCAGACCCGACGGTGGCCGGTGGGACGATCCACTATACGATCGTCGTCACTAACGAGGCCACGGCCAACGGCCCGGCCCAGGGGTTGGTCGTCACCGACCGGGTCCCGCTCAGCACCACCCTCCTGGCCGCGCCCGGCGCAACCTGGAGCGGCACGACGCCGGGGAGCCTCATCACCTGGACCCTTCCCACGCACCTCTGGCCGGGCGAGTCGGCCGCGTTCCACTTCACCGTCACGGTCGACAGTCCGATGGTCTCCGGCACACTGATCCTCAACGACGACTACGGCGCGACGGCAGAAAACGGGCTCGCCCCCGTCCTGGGCGACCTCGTGACCACCACCGTCCAGAGTTTCCCCGACCTCCGGCTGGTCAAGACGGCCGAACCGACCCTCCTCTCACCTAACGACTGGGTGACCTTCACCCTGGTCTTCTCCAACGCAGGCACTACTGGAGCGAGTGGAATCGTGGTGACGGACACGCTGCCGGTGAGCCTGACCAACGTGGCCTGGACCGCCACTCCCAACGTCTCGCTGGCGGGGTCCGCCCATCCCTACTACACCTGGACCGTCGCCCCGCTAGATCCCAACGAGGGCGGCATTATCACCATCACCGGGCAGGTGATGACGACCACCGCCTGGGGGCAGAGCACGGTTTTGACCAACCGGGCTCGCATCTCCACGGCGGATACCGACGCCCAGCCGGGCAACAATGCCGATGAGGCCACCATCACCGTCGTCCCGGGACCGGCGGCACAGGTCCAGGTGACGGCGGTCCCGTCCTCCCTCAGCGTCGATTGCAGCGCTACCGTGACCGCTACGGTGCTGGACGCCTGGGGCAACCCGGTGGCCGATGGGACCACGGTCACCTTCACCACCAGCACCGCGACCAGCAGCGTCGCCCCGGCGACCGTCGGCACATCGGGCGGGACAGCCCTTGCCACCCTGACCTCGATCCGACCAGGGACAGTGGTGGTCACCGCCACCGTGGGGACCGGTGCGTTCGGGACCGATGCCGTAACTTTCGCTCCTGGCGCGCCGACCACCTTCCTCTTCGCCCCGGTCGGTGATCAGGTGGCGGGGGTGTCCTTCGTCGTCGTCCTGACCGCTACCGACCAGCACGGCAACGTGGCGACAGGGTTCACCGGCTCGGTGGACCTGTCCGATGCGACCGGTACCCTCTCCCCCACCACGGCCGGACCGGCGGTGGGCGGGGTGATCACCCAGACGGTGACGATCACCCGCGCCTGGGCGGGCGATCAAATCACGGCTACCGCCTGGGTGACGCCGGACTGCGGCTCGCCCCACTGGGCCACGGGGAGCAGCAACTCTTTCACCGTCACCCACAGCACGCCGGTGACGGCCTCCCTCTCCCCGGCGCGGGCCACCGTCCAGGCGGGGAACACGCTGGCCTACACCACCGTCGCCACCGACGCTTTCGGCAACGGGTGGGATGCAACGTCCGAGGCTACTTACACCGCCTCCGGCGGCAACAGTTTCCTCGGCATACCGCCCGGCAACAACGTCCTCTCCGCCACGGTGGTCGGAGCCAACCTGCCGGTGACCGCGACGGTGGACGGGGTACAGGCCGTGG
>Ga0209426_1000877_pt1 | contig 23678 bp, 29 predicted proteins | sample Deesub1362B_J571_FD_187697 | JGI IMG/M metagenome (GOLD analysis project Ga0209426, IMG submission 187697) | Deep oceanic, basalt-hosted subsurface ecosystem from Juan de Fuca Ridge flank, Pacific Ocean, CORK Borehole 1362B_J2.571 (SPAdes)... ...
GATCCCAAATCGAGAAGTAGAGCATCGGCACAATGCCGGCCGCGCGAAACTTGGTGGCGAACTGCTGAACGATGTCATAGCCGCCGCCGGCGTACCACGCCGTCGAGGCCACCCCGTAGTTGGTGGTCGCCGTTGGGAACAGGCAAAACCCGCTGTGGTGCTTGGATGTCAGGACAGCGTACTTCGCGCCCATTGACTTAGCGGTGCTGACCCACTGGTCGATGTCGAGGCCGCTCGGTGCGAACGTGTTAATCGGAGCGGTGCCATCGTTGTATTCGACGTTCAGAAACGTCTCCAGCCCGAAATGGATGAACATACCAAGCTCGCGCCAAGTATAATTCGAAAGCAGTGTCGGATAATCAACGCCGATCGAAGCGATAGAGGCCGCGACTTCCAGTTTTTCCGTTGCGCTCAGGCCGTTCAGATAGTCAGCAATGTAGCCAGCCGCGTTCGCCATTCTAGGCGCCCTTTCCAGTCAGTATGAGAGATCCGGATTTGTTGGTCAGCACCAGCGAGCCGGACTTGTTGCGCAGAGCGTTGGCGGGCGCCCCACCACCCTTAGAGAGGGAGAGGCCGGGAATTCCTGTCGGACCCGCCAACCAGAGAAACCCACGAGAGGCGCGATTAACCATCAGCTACCCGCCGAATAGCAGGTGCCAGAACCGGTCGCGGTGCAGACGTAGATGTCGGCCCGGTCGACCGTGGCGAAGCCGGCCTGTTCGGTTGGCGCGAGCGGGAAACCGTTGGTGACGACACCAGAAGCATTGGCTAGGTCCGCGCCGCCAACCCAGATAACCGCCGTGTTGCTGTCGCCATAGGACGAACTGCCCGCCTTGATCACCCATCCGATAGCCGAAAGGCCGCTCGGAAGGGCTGTAGGGGTCGTCGTGACGGCATGTTGGCCAGCGCCGACGACGTCGGGGTTGCGGTTCGGATTGCCGACCGCCATTCGGTTCGTGAGCATGTTCTCTCCAAGGCGCGAAAAAACCCCGGCCGTTAGGCTCGGGGCACTGGGGTTGCGACTGTGGTGGGTCCTTAGGCCGGAAAGTCCCCGGCCAGGATTTTTGCCACGCGCTCGGCGGACAGAAGCGGCGGCGTCAGGGTCGTCATGTAGTTCAGGGACGCCTGGACAGGCGGCAGACCGAGGTTCACCGCCTGGGTGCGAGGATCGTCCAGGATCGCCAGCCAGTCCTTGACCTTCGCATCAGTCGAGGCGCGGATTTGAACGCGCTCATCGGCGGTGAGGAGCATGAAGAAGGTGGGGACGTCCACCACAGGATAGATCGGTTGAGGCGTGACGATAACAGGCGTCGGTGCTGCCCAGCTATTTCCGGTCTTCTTCCATCCAACTTGAACGGTATCGGGAACGCTCTCGAACATCGCTGCTACATCGGGGTGGAAGCTGTGGACCAAGTCGTCGTCAGAAACCACGTTTACGGCCACGCCGTTCTGAATGAGAGCTTTCATCGGCTAAAACTCCAAGACGACAAGACCATCGCCCCCTTTACCGCTGGGAACCCCTCCACCGCCGCCCGCACCAATACCGCCATTGCCGCCAGCGTAGTTGCCGAATACGCCCCCCCCGCCCCCACCGATATATCCGGTGCCGCCGGGAGCGCTGTTCGACGATCCACCGCCGCCGCCAGGGCCAGCAGTATAATTGCCAGCCCCAGCGCCGCCGCCGGTAAAACAGAAAAATGGAAACAAGAGCGAGGCGTTAATCGGATTGATGTTGCCGTTCGTGGACGAACGGTTTCCAGAAATATCCGGCGCTCCGCTTGAAAGGTTATTTATCGCCGTGCCAAAAGCACTCGCTCCGCCGCCATTGGACGAGCCCGCATTGCCGCCGACACCCCCGCCACTTCCCGGGCCGAATGTGCTGTTACCTATCCCTCCGCTACCGCCCGCCCCTAACTGCGAACCTGCCGCGCCGCCGCCTGCTCCATAGCTGAGAGTGCTGCCTGCGCCAGCCCCGCCTATGGCTCGATAGTCGCCGCCGGAGCCGCCAGAACCACCAGGAACAGCCGCCGCACTACCAACAGAAACGGACAACCCGCCAAGGCCGCCCATGACGGTAACGAGCGAGCTAAAGGAAGATGCGCCGCCAGCATTGCCGGCGCCAGAAGATACCGAAGCCCCACCAGCTGCGACAGTGATGGTGTAGGTCTGGCCAGGAGCAACCGATATAATCCCGTGCGCGTACTCAGCGCCCGATCCTCCACCACCAGCATTGCCAGTATTGGTAGAGCCGCCAGAACCGCCGCCGCCCACAAGGCGGACACGAATTTTGTAGACGCCCGCAGGGCAGGTCCACGAATAAGTTCCCGGCGTTGAGAACTGGATGATTAAGCCACCGCCATATGCGCCCAGATAGCCCAGGCCAACGACCTGCGTGGACTGAATGGCCAGATTCACCGCTTGAGACGAGGACGTAAGCGCACTGGTACCGAGCAGCGACGCGCCGATACGCCCCAAGACCCCGCGCACACTGTTGCTTGGGATTGCCATCAGAGACCAGCCTTATGATGAAAGACGTTGAAAGCCTCGGCGTTGTTGGTCGCCACGTAGAGGATCGTGTTTGTCCCCTGAAGTGTCATGCCGGTGAGCGCGTCGATGGTGGCCGACCACGCTGACGCCGAAGCGCCGGCGACGTTGGGGGGGACGACTTGCTCTAGAAGTAGCACTTTCGTCGCACCGCCATCCTTGGATAGGAAGAACCGGATCATGCCGGCCGTCGTATTGCCTTGAGCGGTGACGCGGATCTGCTCTGTCACCACGCCGTTTGTGGTCCCCGTCGTGAGGCTGGCGATCGTACCGCTGCCGTCTCGGTTAGGGTTAGCCGTGGAAATGGTGATGATGTCCGGCGCAAGGGGCACGGATGCGTAAGAAGGTGACGTAGCCATCGGTTAAATCCCTTGTTGCTGCCAAACGAAAAGACCGCTCGCGCCCACCGCAGCGGCGGCGGCAGCGGCCGCTGCATCGGCATAGGCGGTTGAAGCGGGAAAATTGGAGCTGTCAGCCGGTGGCCGCGTAGCGACTTGCGGCGCGTTGACGAACACAAAGGCGGACCCGTTGTAGGCCAGCTGCAGAACGTAGCCTGCGACGATTTCACCAGCCGCTAGTGCGCTACTATCGGGATTGACGATGCTTTTGGCCGCAAGCCCGTTCACCGCCACAGTGGCGGGGCCGGTGTTGGTGTTGGTCGCGATAACGTCAAATTCCAGGCCCGCCACATAGGTCGATATGGCCGGGGATGGGCTGATTGTCAGCGCATTGGCCGTACCGGAGGCCGTGATCGCCGCTATCGGCTGGGGGGGCGGGTTGGCGTAAACAAACTGACCTGACGTGCTGTAGTAGAACACAGCCAAACGGCCAGCAACGATTTGGCCCGCATTGAGCGCTGAGCCATCGGCATTGACGACCGACTTGGCGCCCAGCCCATTCAGGTTGAACGTGGTCGCGCCGGTGTTGGTGACGGCCGGAACAACCGAGACCTCCATACCCGCCCGCAAAACCGTAAGGGCTGGAGCGGGGTTGGCGACAAGCGTGTTTATGGCGCCAACATCGGTCAAAGCCGACAGAAGGCCACCAAGGTCGGTGTTGCGAACCGAGATAAACGGCGCGCTCGGATGCACCGAAATGTTGCCCGTTGTGATCGAAGACGCGCCATTGGCGACTGTCACGACCCAAAGCGGCGTCCAACCGGTGTCAGCGGCCGGGGTTGTCTGAGTTCCCGTCGCCGCTGCTATTCCGGCCTTGACTTGCACCACGCAGACGCCGAGACGCTGGGTGTATCCGGTTTGGTATTTCGGAACGGTCGGATTGCTGACGTCGTAGAACGGCAGCGTGATGTTGTTGGCGTCGGTCGCCTGGAATTGCGCTTCGATCAGGTAGTTGATCGAATATCCAGCCGTCCCGGGCGCGGGACAGGCTAGATTGCCCGAAGCTGCGCGCAAACCCTGTTGGAGGATCTGATTGCTGTCGCTCGGAAGCGTGCCGAACGCCGTCGCGTCAGTCGCGGCCATCGCGTAGATGGAGCCAGGGCCGATAGAGACATTGAGGCCTGTGGCTGGCGTGCAGGCCAAGCCGTCAACGACGGTGTTTTGCCCGAAGACCGCCTCGGCGAGCTTGGCCAAGCCCACCATCGCGCCCTTTTCGGCAAAGAGCAGGTCATCAGCCCGCAATCCCTCGTAGAGGGAGACGATAGAACGGTCCACGCGGACTCCTTCAATCTTGGATTTGGAACCAGACGACCGTGGCTTCAGGCTTCACGGTCAGGATGGTTTGCCGAATGTCCTCGTCGCTGACGCCGTACTGGTCCGACCCAACAAGAGGGCGATAGACGATGACCGCGCATTCAAAGGGCGCATGAGCGCCCCAATAGCCCAGCGGGCTGCTCCAAAAGGCGTTATTGGCGCTCCAAGCTCCGGTATCGGTGGGACGATCACCCTCGATGATCACAGGGGACCTGCCCGTCAGGGTCAGGAGCGCGTCGTAAAGGGCCTGGCGCGTGACCTTCCGGCGCAAAACATTCGCCAGGATGACGGTGCGATAGCTGTTGTCCGTCTGACCAGTTCGGCGCAGCAGCCGAGACCCAAAGAAGTCGGCGGCGATCAGATCCAGCCAGCCGCCCGTAGCCGTGGAAATTCGGGTCTGGTTCTTGGCGAAGGCGATGAGTGAGTAGACGAAAGACAACGCCCAAGCCGGGGCCTGGATCATCGCGTCCAGGATTGGCGTCGGGCCGTTTCCGAACCAGCGCGGCAGGACAGCCTTTAGCCGGGCCGTCAGGTCAGCTTGATCCCCGGTGGCCATCAGACCGGCGTCGCCGTGATCGTGCCCACGGTGATCGTCTGCTTCACCGCAGCGGTGATGTCAGAGGTTCCGCCGTTCACCAGGAGCGCCGAAATCGCCACGACGCCCGGCGAGGCGTCATAGGCCAATTGGATCAGCTTGTTGTACGATAGGGTAATAGACGTCAGGCGCGGGTTCGCGCGCCATTGCTGGTCAAGACCAGAGACATAGGCCGTGAAGGCAGAGACGATCGCAGCCGTCACCGAAGCGCTGTTGTACCCAGCCGCCACGGAAACGTTGACGCTGATATTCGCAGGCGTCGCCACGGGCGCATAGACGGCGAACGTGCTCGTCAGCGGTCTTTGGGCCTCCACGGCGTTGGCAGCGTTGGTAAGGAAGGCGCCGGACGGTGAGCCGGTGCCATCGTCGGCGATGACGCAGAAGAAGCCGGGTTGGCTCGTGCCCGCATAGGTCTGGTTTTCAATCACGACGCCCCAGGCTTGCGGGCCAAGCGACTGGATCGCGAAAGCCGTGGAGTCGACAGTGCCCTTGGCGAGGCTGGCCACGTAGTTGATGAACCGCGCCCGCAGCGCCGCATCAGTTTCGGCGCCCGCGCCGCCGGACAAGGCCAGCGCGTTGGAAACGGTGTCGATGTAAGGGATCGGTGTCGTTAGGACTGACACGAAGCCGGCGACGACGTTCCCTGCGGATCCCGCCGTGACCGCTTGGATCGGGACCGTGACGCTGCTGGCGCTCGGGGCCAGGACGTAAGCGCCTAGACCGGCATTATAGGCCGCGTTCGTCGTGTCGACCGTAACGGTGAAGCTCTGCGTCCCATCGGTGGATTGCAGCGTCGTCCCGATCGGAACCAGGGATTGAGAACCGGTCGAGAAGCGGGAGAACGTGGCCGCACCAGTGGCCTGCGTCGCGGCCAAGCGCACAAGGCCGAAATCGCCGACCCAGCTGTCAAGGTCGCTTCCGGTCGAGGTCGCGGCGCGCGTGATGGCCAGCAGCGTCAGGACAAGCCCCTGAAGCCACATCACGACATTGGCCACGGCCTCGGCGATGGCCAGGGGCAGAGAACCGAGCGAGAAATCTTGAAGGCCCGAAGAGGTGGCCTGGACCGCAGCCGCCTGGCCAGAAACAACGTCGGCATAGGTCTTTTGCGTAACGTCAGGCATTCGGGTTCACCGTGAACGAAAGGGCGACCGGCGCCTGTTCGGGGGCCGAGAGGTAGGACACCGACACCGACACGCCCTTGGCGGCCTGGCTGATCTTGACGACCGGAGCGACGGTCTTGGAAACGGTGGCCTCCAGCTTCATTTGCCCCACGACCAGGCTTTCAATAGCCTTGAGGTCAGCGATCTGGCCCACGAGAGCGCCGACCCCGGCGCCGTAGTTCTGGTGGTTCAGGTAGTCGCCGAGATTGGTAAGGAGGCGACGAAGCACGCGCTCCTTGGATCGATCCGAGCCCGTGACGCTGGCGAGGCCTCCGGTCGGCGAAAGGCGGATGTCCTGGCCCCAGAGGTGGCCAATGTCCGAGAGATCGGTCACGAGTGCGGCCCTCCAGAGTTGTCGGTCCCGGCCTTTACCTTGTCGTGGTAGTGGGTCTTGCCGCTGATCCCGGCAAAGATGACGTCCTTATCGCCAGTCACGGCGCCGGTGGCGTGGACATCGCCCGTCACGTTCAAGTTGCCGGTATGGGTCCAGGCGCCCGACGAGGTGATGGTGGCGGCTTCGAAATGCAGCGTTCCCCCCGCCAGAAGTTGGACCTTCACGCCCTCTTTCGAGGCCAGCCAGATTTCGCCGCTCTGGGCCTGAGGCGGCCGGTCGATGTCGTTGTAGAGCCGCAAGCCGACCACACCGCTTTCGATGTCGCCTTCCACGAACTCGACACTGACTTGATCGCCTTGGCTGGGCGGGGCAGCGATGCCCCAGCCGTTGCCCACGGCCACAGCGCCTACCGGTAGCCAACCCGTCGTGGTCTCTTCAGGCTGAAGGATGACCTTCGCCGAGTAGGTGGCCGGGTCGAACGAAGAGACCGTGGCCAGCTTCTTGACGACGCGGCGCCCGGCTTGAAGGGCGGCCTGAATGCGCATGTGGTTGGCGAGGGCGCGGCTCAAAGCGTCACCTCCGTCTCAGGGCTATGGTTCTTGGCCATGATCGACCAGTGGTAGCCAGAGCCGGACTCGGCGCTCATCGAGCGCACGATGCTGTCGGGGTAGTAGACTTGATCGAAGGGCGTTCCCGTCCCCTCGATGATGATCCGGTGCGTGATCTGAAGGACGTTGTCGGCCGGCCCTTCAATCGTGATAGCCTTCTCGTGCCGGGACAGTTCGGCGAGCTTCTTGTTGGCGAGCTGCTGGGCTTGCTCTGGAGAGAGGTTCGGCAGGGTGAAGCTATATTCCTGAACCGGGGTCACAGGCCGCCCTGACGACCGCAGGACACGGTTGCGCGTGCGGGTCATTTGAGCGACGCGCTTGACCCTCTTTTTCGTTTTGGGGTTCCATGACTTCACCGTGACCTTGATGTCGCGGGCCAAAGCGCGGTTATGGCGCGGCTTGAACGTCGTGCCTCCGAAGATCGGAGCGTTCTCAGCAGTGCGCGGTGTGTACTTGAACCGGTAGGCCTGCGATTGGTCCGAGGGCGCCGGCTCGAAGTGGAGTTCCTTGCCCCTTACGTAGGTGACGAAGCCTTCTTCCTTGGCCAGCCAGGTCAGAAGGTCCCACTCGGTGCGCTCGTCCTGCTGGCGCACGGTGTCGATCTGATAGTAGCGGCCTGCCTTGGTCGTCGTGGCCGTGACAACGGGCGTCAGGCCGTGAGCGCTGGCCAGTTTGGTCGCGATCTGTGAGGCCGTAAGGTTCGGGTAGGCCTCGGACGTCTTGGTGTCGATCAGGTCGCTGGTGAGGTCGCGACCGGAGATTTCGATAACGCCATGCGCCGGGTCCCACTCATCGTCTTCGATGCGCCCGTAGAAGATGCTTTCAAGGTCAGTCGCGGTGTAGTTGACGGGATCGGATGGAAAACCCGCGAAGATCTCAATGTCCAGGCGGTCTTGGCCGTACCACCAATCCACCCCGTGGCCTTCGGGCAATAGGCCCACAGCCACGATGCAGCGGAAGGTGTCGGCCTCGTAATAGGTGTTACTGTCGATTTCCCAGGAGAAACCGGCGCGCATTTCTACGCCCCCCACCTTGATCAGGGTGCGAGGTTGGCGGACGCCCGGGGCTACCGGCGTCAGATCCTGCGCGCTCAAGGCGTCAGCACCCCGCCCGTGTCAGATTTCGTCGGCGGGATTCGAAGCTGCTGAATGCCGGTGATGACCGGATCAGTGATTCCGTTGGCCTTGGCAATTGTCGTCCAGCCCGAGGGGTCACCATAAGCCGTTGCGGCGGCATGGTAGAGGTCTCCGCCGGCCATGATCGCCGTCGCGCCCGACGAGCCGATGGCGCCGAGGTTTCGTCCCATACGGCCCAACACCGAGTTGAGGTCGTAGAGGTTGGCCGATTGAGTCATGGCTGTGACCTGCGACGTCATGCTGGCGGCGGCTTGGGCCACGGGATTGAACGGCACGATGCCGCCCAGCGTCGTCACATTCGACAGCGTGTTGGCCGCCGAGGCGATTAGCGTCGTCACTTGGCCCTGAACCGCCGCAAGGGGCTGAAGGACGCTGTTGATCGTCGCCTGGCTGGCCGTAGCGAATTTGTTCACTGACGAGACCGCGCCCGACAGCGTCCCCATGAGGCCCGAAAGCGTGCCGTCCCCTACCCTGTTGGACAGCACCGTGGCCGAGGACATGTCCGTGTTGATCATCTGATCAACGCTAGGCGATTGGCTGGCGTCGATCGGTGCGGTCAGGTCGTCCTGGACCACGCACGTGATGGTGTACGGAATGTCGTTGTCGCGCTTGAAGTCGGCGACGAAGCGCTGAATGACCACCCGGTAGCGCAGTTTGGACCATGCCAGTTCCAGCGCTTGGCCAGCCTTGCGGAGGCTGTCCAGCAGCATGGCGCGGTCGATCGCGTCTGGCCCATAGAACCAGCCCGACCACGTCAGGGGCTCATCGGAAGCCCCTAGCGTGTCGATGACTTTGGCGCCCCCGATCAGCTTGTGCTCCGAGAGCATTTGCTCGCCGCCGAAGGGCAGTTTGTCGGGCAGTTCGCGCCCGTCGAAGGAGATGGGACCAAGGGTAAGCACAGTGGTCATGCAACCCCCAATCCGACAGGAGCGAGCGAGCGGCGCGGGTCAACTTGACCCGACGAGCTGCGATTGGCGCGGTCGAGTTCTTTGTCGAGGTGGTAGCTGACGACGGATGCGAGTTGGCGCCCGTCAGCGTGCAGGTTGGTGGTGACTTGGATCGGGCGAGAAGGCTGGGCCGGCGCGATGTAGTTGATCGGGGTCACGCCGACGACCGTGGGCGCGATCGCCTTCAGGTTCTCGCTGGGCTTGGCGTCGGGATTGAACGTCTTGCCCTGCCAGTCGGATCGGGGCGCGGCGTGAGGTGCGGCCTTGTCGTGGATCCCGATTAGACCGAGGAGCCACTTCACCTTGTCGCCCATCCAGTTCCAGAGCATCGCGGCCTCAGCCTTGATGTTGTCAATGATGCTCTTGGACGAGTCCCAGTGCTTCACGATCTGGAAAAGGGCGACGCCCAGGGCGGTAAAGGCCGCGACAGCCAAGGTGATCGGCCAAAAGAATTCGGCGATCAGTGATCCAAGGCCGCCCAGCACCGGCAGTAGGGCCACGACCCCCCGCACGATCCAGCCGAGCGCACCGGCGAACAGACCGGCGCCCTGGGTCACGATCGTGAGAAGGCCGCCTCCGAGCGGCCCCATGGCCAGCCCCAGGGCCATGAACGCACCCCGAACCAGCATGATCGTACCCGAGATCATCATTACGGCGGACAGTCCAGCGAAGGCTATGACCAGACCCTTTGTGATGCTCGCGTGCTTCATCATCCACTGGCCCAGCGGCCGGAGCACATCGATCAGCGCCAGGGTTCCCTTGATCACGACCGGCATGATCTGGAAGCCGAGTGCGACCATGATGTTGTTCCACTGCTTATCGAGGGCCATGCGCGCCATGTACGGGTCCGTCTTGAGTAGCGTGTTGTAGGCCGAGAGGCCCTGCGCACCCTGGATTAGCTTCTGATCGCGCTCGAATTTCCAACCCTGCGTCGTCAACTGCTGCATGACGAACCCGGCCGTCCGGTTCGGGAAAAGATACTGGAGCGTCTGGCGCTGCTGTGCCTCGCTCGTGAGGCCGGCGCGCATCATGGCCGGCTGCAGGACCTTCTGCGCCCACTGGTAGGGGTTGGCCTGGAAGGTATCGGCTCCGGTGATCGCGCCGGGATGAAGGCCTTTGGCCTCCCCGGTCTTAGTCCAGACGATTTTGGACGTGTCCAGGAGGCCGAGTTTCTGCCACTCCTTGATCGCCTTCTGAGGAACCGCCCCGCCGACGACAGCGGCATAGGCACTCATCAGGGCGTTGCCGGGACCGCCAGCGCCGCCCGTCCCGCCGCCGTTCTTCATCTCTTGAACGAGGGTCGGCAGGATCTGATATGCGAAGGTGTCGTTCCAGCCCAGGGTGGCCGAGCGACCGTATTTGAAGGTCGACAGGAAGTCTTGAGCCGTGACCTTGCCGCCCGACGCCACGATGGCCTTGGCCATGGCGTCAGCTTGCAAGTTGAACTCGCTCGGCGTGCGGACGGCGCCCTTCATTTCAAGGGCCTTGGCGACGGTATAGGCCGCGTCATGGCCCTTGGCGTAGTCGCCGCCGAACGCGGTGTTGGCCAGCACGGCCTGCAGCTTCTGGACGGTCTCGACATTGGCGATGGCGTGGCCGGTGTCGCCGAAGACCATCCGCAGCTCTCGGATCGCCGCCAGGTTCTCGGTCGCGCTGGACGTCGGCACGGCGTAGGCTGCGCCCCAAGCCTCCTTCACCGCGCGTGCTACTTCGACCTGCTGCATCCCCGCGATGTTCATCTGGGCCAGTTGGTGGGTGTACTCGCGAGCGTGATCGGTCGCCTTTCCCAGGAGCGCGAAGCCCGCGGCCCCGGCGCCGACCAAGAGGCCACCCGTCAGCATCGTGAGCTTAATCTTGTCGAGGCTGCCCTGGAGCGCCCGGGCGTCGCCGTGCACCTTGGCAAACTGCGCAGACATGGCCGTCAGGCCGGCGGTGACGCCGTTGAGCAACGACACCTTCACGGCGACTTCGTAGGCGGTAAACATGCGCCCTCCGTGACTTTCTGGGGGTTCTGGCCTAGGTTGCGGACAAATGCGCCGCGCCAGACCCTTCGAGCGAGACTTTCGCGATCTCCACGGCGCCGATGCGCGTCATTTCGAGGCCGAGCCCGTGATGCGATATCGCGTCGTCACCCATCCCGATATGAGCTTGACCCAGCGCATCGCTCTGGGTCTGCTCGGGTTGTTTGGCGTGATCGTGTTAGGCGTCGCGCTGATCGCGATGCTAGTGTTGGTGGCGATCTTCGGCTGGGCGGCCCTAACGACTTAGGTCCTGAAGTCGTAGCCCAGACTCTTGTGGATCATGTCGGCGCCGACCAAGCCGGACACGACCGCCGCCCCGACCAGCGCCATGATGGCATCCTTAGACTTGAACGCTGCCGGGCCAAGCACGGGGCGCGCCGGCATCTTCGGCGTACCGAATTCAAAGTAGACCATTTTCTCGTCGTCGGACCCGATGTAGGCGACTAGCGGCTCGACGTGATGGCTGATGCTGTCTCGCGTTTCGCCGGTGCGCTTCAGCGGGTTGTCTGGCGGAGCGTAGCCCAATTCGATTTTACCCGGGAACGGACCCCAGCCCTCCAGGGTCGTAAAGGACAAAGGCTCCCAGGCCGCGAACGGACCAACGGCTGGCTGGTAGACGCCGATTTCCGCCTTGGCTTCCTTCTCGATCGTCTTGGCGATTTCCTCCAGGCCTTCCTGAAGGGCAGCCACCATTGCGCCGCTGGACGACGCGATGTTGACGAGCTGCTTCGCCATGGCTTCGAAGCTATCCAGCTTCATCATAGGTCAGGCCACCGCATTGTTGTCCAGTCGAACTGCTTGTCGGGGGCGCGCTCAAGGTTCTGAAGCGCAATGCAGAAGGCCTGGCGGTGAAGATCGTCCATTCCGAAGGCCACGTCAGGGGGCCAGCCATTCTTCACAAGAAGAAGGGCCTGCACCACCGACGCGGCCGTGCTCAGTTTTTTAGGCGTTCCTGCTGCTTGGCGGCCTCGGCGGCGTCCATCAGCGGCTTGATCACCACATCGAAGTAGTAGGCGTTCAGCTCGGCGGTTCCTTCGTGGCCCAACTTCTTTAGAAGGGCGTCGACCTCGCGCCGATTGGCAGGTAGGAAAATGTCCTCTTCGTCGATCGCCGCCAAGTAGACGAGCGGATTGACCATCTGCATCAGCGTCGTGTTAGCCGCTGCGTCGCCCATGGCTTCGACGATCTGGTATTGGGCCAGGACGTCGGGGCGCCTGAAGGTCAGCTTACGCCCTCGGGCGTCGGTGACGGTCTTCTCGGTGTCGCGCAGAAGCTGATCCGTGACGGTCGGCTTCTTCGGCGGTTGCGGATCTTCGTCGATCGTGACGGTAACGTCGCTCATCACAGCACCTTCTTGCGGCGGCTGGCCCGGAAGCTGACCTTCTGGACCTGTTTGTCGTCAGCTTTGCGCGAGCCAGTGTCTTCCAGTTTCAGAGTCACGCCGACATACTGATATTGGCTGATCGCGCCGCCGACCTCGTTCACAGTTTCCATGATCGAGATTTTGTCGCTCGGGGCACCGGCGAAGTAGTTGTCTTCCTGGACCGAGAAGTAGTCGTCGATCGCACTGTTGGCCCGGTCGAATTCGAACGAGCCCGACCATCCTTGGGGAATGGTCGAGTGGATAGGGTCGCTGTTCAGCGGCGTGGACTTGAGGTCCGCCGTTTCTTGCTTCGACTGGAAGTTGGTCAGGATGGACGGGCGAAGCGGCCCAGTCGACGTGACGATATTCAGCGTCGTGTCGCGGCCGATGTTGTATTGGAGCGCGCTCATTTCTCAGGTTCTCCCTACGCGGCCTTAGTGGTGATCTGGACGGTCTGCCCCGCTTCCATGTTCACGACGAACTGCAGGATGACGGGGCCGAGCTGGACCTTGACGTCGGCCTGCTGGTAGCCGGCGGCGACGCGGCTGGCAGGGTTGTTGCTGTCATCAAGGATGACCTTCCATGGCTGCGTGCCTTGCGGGTTCGAGATCCGGCCGGCCTGGGCTTCGCCTTGGAAGAAGCTGTCCAGCGTGGCCTTAGCCTCGCGGCGCTCATCGGCCGTTTGCAGGCGCCCGACGAACTTGCCGGCCGTGATGTTCAGGCTGGCGGCCAGATACGGGATCATCCGCGAATAGTTGTCGCCGTCGATCGACGAATTTGACGAACTGTTCTGACCAAAGCGGGCCGCGAAGTAGGCGCCCCCAGGAACCGGGTTGGTGATGACGTCCAGGCCCGCATTACCGAAGATGGTCAGGTCGGCGGCGCTGTAGATTTGGTTCGCTGCCGTCTTCTGGGTCGCGATGACGCCCTGGATTTGCTTGTTCAGGCCCGATTGCTCCGGACCCTGAACGGCCAGCATCCCGGCGATGAACCCTTGCGGGCTGACATAGCGCGTGACGCTGTTGACCGTGTCGTTCCAGAGCACCCAATCGCCGACCAGCAGCTTCATGGCGTAGCTGTCAACGCCGGCCGTAGCCTTGTTCGAAGCCACCGTGGTCGGGTTGGTGTACTCGCCCGAGGGACCGACGGCGATGGCGTAGAAGCCTTCCTGAAGCGCCAGAGCGGCTTGAGTGGCCCACGACGTGGAGGTGTCGCAGTCCGCCAGCACCATGACGGCCGGACCAGTCCCGCGCAGGGCGTACATGCCCGAACGCGTGCCGGTGTCGGCGCCCAGAAGGACCGTCGAGGTAATGGTCGTTGTGCCATCGGTGCCCCCCGAAAGGGTCGTGGTCCCGAGCGCCGGAGCCGTGGCGCCCACGCCGGCCGACGCGATCATGTATTGCGATGGGCCTTGAACGCCCGAGCCGGTGTTAATCGCGGCGGCGGCGTTGACCCAGAAGGCGTTGGCGGCGCCGCCGATGTTGTCGAACACCTCGGGGGCGTAGCCCGCTCGGGCGATCGTCAGCTTGTAGGTGTTGGCCTGCGAACCCGACGAAATGGTCATGGTGTCGCCATTGGCGGCCGAGCCACTATATTTGCTGGTCAGGGTTAGGCAGTTGGTTTGGACGGTGGCCGTGGCCGCAACGTCGGTGCCGTCCGTGACGCGCACGCCAAGGAAGTTGTTGGCGCCCTGCTGCTGAGACGTCGCAGCGATAGTGCCCATATCGTACTTGCGATTTTTCAACGGGCCAAAGAGGCGCGCGTAATCAGCGGGCGTACCGAACGGAGTCGGCGCGTTGACCGGACCCCACGAGGCGGTCCCGACGAGCACGATCTTGTTGGTGGAAAGGCCCGTGAAACCGTTCGGCGCCGGGGTCTGAATTTGGATATAGGCGTCCGGGATCGCCGGATTAACGCTGCCGATGGTCATCGGGCTCTCCTAGTTTAAGCCTTATCGGCCGTGGTGGGGATGGGGTCGGCCGGCGGCTTGTCAGCGGCCTTGGGCGCGGGAGCCACGTCAGCGCGGCGCACGACCGAGCCGGGGTTGTTGGCCAGAACGGCTTCCACCGCGTCGGGCGCGGTGATTTCGTCGCCGATGGCGAGGTCGCCAAACGGCTGCGTCACGACGAGCGTGGGCATGGTCTCTCCGGGATTTTGAGGGTTGGGGGCGCTAGGCCGCCGTCGAGACGATGACGGCGTTGTTGGCATCGAGCAGGTTCAGAACCTCGACGCTGATCTGCGAGGCCGTTTGGACCGCGTAGGTAGTGTATTCGACAGTGAAGGTCTGGGTTCGACGGTAAATCCTGGCCTTTTGGCCAAAGTCGTCCTCGCGCGAGCCCACGTACTTGAGCCGGGCCATTGAGCCGTCCGGCATTGAAATCCAGTGAGTGTCGGCCAGGGCGTTATCGACGACTTGCGATAGAGCCGCTCGGCTGGTCGGGTTCGACGTCCAGATTATGACCTGAACTTGCTTTTCCTGCGTCCTGGCGGCCTTTCGAACGGTGCCCGACACCCCTACCCGCGCCGCAACGATGCGGGCCGAAGCGGGAAGCGTGATCGCCGAACCCGACACCGACGCGCCCGGGAAATCGACCACGACGAGGGCTTGCAGCGACGCGGCGATTTGCGCGGGCGCCTGGCCTGCGGTCGTGGCGACGCCGTAGCCCTTGGAACCGATGACGAGGCCGATGTTCTGGCCGAAGAACGTCGCTGGCGCCGCGCCGCCGATCGTGATGGTCTGACCCGAAATCGTCGCCGTATAGGTCGCAGCCGGAAGCGGGTCCTCTTCGTACTTGGCCTGGAACCGCGTGACGTTGCGCTCGGTCGGAAGCGGATAGACAGTCAGGTGCGCGGCTTTCGGCGATCCTGCGGTCTCCACCACGTCGGCGTCGAGATCCTGAGGCGCGGGCCAGCCAGCATAGATCTTGACAGGGTATCCGAGCACTGAGGGCGGATTTCCAATCGGGTAAGCGACAGCGGCCACCACAGAGACAAGGGCGCTCGTAACGTCGTCAATGGTGGCCATCGTCAGGCCTCCAGACGTTCAGCGTAGAAGGTGCAGCCGAGGTTGTGAACGTAGTCCGACGTCACCTGAAAGCGGCGCCCCAGATCATCAGTGACCAAGTCACCGTCCTTGACCTGGCCAGCCAGCAGAGCGTTGCGCGGCGTGAAGATACGCCACGTCGCTTTCGTGCCGTCGCCAGGCAGGCCGGTCGGGTTCTTCTGGCCTTCCCGGCGCGCTTGGATATTGGCCCGGACGCCGGAAGCCACGGACGTTTCGTTGCCCTGGGTCCGGCCGCCGTAGGAAAGCGCGCCCTCTGCGCTAGTCTTCGTGGGGCGCGTGATGCTGATCGTTCTCGGATAGAGCATCAGCAAGGCGCCACGCGGCGCATCTGATTCAGCGCTGAGGTCACGTTGGGCGTCAGGCAAAGGTTCGACAGTGCATCCACGTCGGCCCCGCCGTAGACATAGGCCGTGTCCCCCGCCTTTTCCGACCGGACGCCGGGATCTCGCGAGATCGCTTGGACAACCGCCGACAGGCCTTCGAGCGTCACGTTGACGACGTCCGGAGGGATCACGCTGTATCCGGCCGTGTAAGTCAGACTGACGTTCTGGAAACCGCGCGAGAAGCAATCGCCCCGCAGCATGACTTGGGTGTCGGAGAAGACGTAGCCGTAGGCAGTGGCATTCGGCGCCGGAGCCTTGACCGCGCCGTCGACGCTGAGCGCGGAGATGGCGGTGATCGGCGTGTTTGGCAGATTGACCGCCGGCCGGCCATTGCCGTTGAGCGTGACCGTGTAGGATTGGCTGACGAGGTTGCGCGATAAGTAGTTCTGGATCTGGGCCGAAACGCCCGTGATCAAATCGCCAAGCGTCACATCGTCGGGCACAACCGCGCCCGTCGCGGCGAGATAGGTTTTCGCCTTCGCCAGGGTGACGAGGTCGACGAGCGCGTTGGCCATGCGGACTAGACCAGGACAAAGCCGTGAGCGGCCAGATCAGCGACCGCATCGTTGGGCACGGTGATCACGCCGTCGGCGTCAGCGTCGAAGGTCTCGCCGTTGAAACTGCAGCTCGTCGCGCCTTCGGGGTGCTTGATCTTCGCCACACCGAGCAGTTCGGGATTGGCCAGGGACGGCGTTATGTCCTTGGCCTCTTCCTTGGCGGCATTGCCGTTCTTGGCCAAGGCCAGAAGGTTTTCGTGTCCCAGGCGATGATGGGGAGCCTTGCCGTCGCGTTTGGTGATGAAGGCGCGAAGCTCGTCGTCATTCATAGCGTCCACCAAGTCGGCGTCCTCAGTGGCGCGCGGCTCGGGAGCAAGGTCGCCTTCAGTCGGCGCTTGGACGACAACGTCTCGAATGGGCTCGACATCGGCCGACACCGACACGTAGGCTTGCTCGGCCACTTCTGCCGGGTTGGTATCTTCGGTCATGGTGCTATCCCTTGGCTCGACATCGGCCGCCACCGGCTGGCAGCGGCCGACATCTGCGGCCTTAGCCCTTGGCGATGTTGGCGATGACGCCCATGGCGAACGGCGCGTAGACCGCCAGAACTTCTTCGGCGTAGACGCCCGATTGGCGCTGGCGCGTGGTCAGCGGCCAGTCGATCGCGTAGTAGTCCTGGCGCGTTTTCACCTCGGCCACGTTCGGGACTTCGTTCGACAGATATTGCGCCGGCAGATTTTCAGCCCAGCCCAGAATCATGCCCGGGGGCAGGTTCGGGTGGATCTTGACCGGGATGCGTTGACCGCCGTCGAGCTGGAACGGGTTGTAGTAGGCCGAGATCGTGCCCGACGCCGTCAGCTGATAGGCGTCCTCCGGGCTCTTGTAGACTTGGAGCAGCGGGGCCGAACCCGTGCCGGCAAGCACTTTGTCGGTGACGTTTCGGATGCTCTGCGATCCCATGTAGAGCACCGACGGCGAGACTTGATACTGGTCCCACATGCTCTGGAACATGTCGTCGATTTCCACGACCGAGCCACGGCCCGAAGCGGTCAGCGTGCTGCCGACGCCAGCCGTGCCGGTGCCCAGGGTCTTGTAGTAGGCGCCCGAGCCGGACTTGGCAGCTGTGGTGAAGAGGCCGTTGAAGGCGTTCGAGTTGGTCGAGTAGTCCGCCGTCACGGCGCTGGCCAGTTGCCCCGTTCCCGCGAGGGGGGCCGAGAAGGTCACAGAGTTGATCGTGGTGATGGCCTCAAGCTTTTCACTGCCCGACGCACCGCAGAACCAAGCGTAGGCCACGGCGCCGACGATCGGGGTCACTGTCGCCGACAGGGTCTGGCCCAGCGTGACCGCTTGGCTGGCGGCTGCGGACTTGTTGGAAGCGCCGCCATTGATGGTGAAGGTCTTGCCATCGGCGCCGGTAACCGTCTTGACGGTGGCCACGCCGTTGGCGAGCGAGCTGTTGGCGTAGCCTTCGATCGTCAGGGCCACGACGATCAGCGAATAGGTCAGGGTCGGCAGCGTGGCGCCCGAACCAGCAGCCGCAGTCGAGGGCGTGGCCGGCGTACCCAGCGGGGCCGAGGTGTTGCCGCCGATCAGCGCCATTTCTTCCTTCAGCATCATCTTCTGAAGGAGGCGCATCTTCATACGGGCCTGGACGTCTTCGAAGCCCTGGCCGGCGTTGATCGCCTCGAAGGTCGCGGCGTCTTCTTCGCCGATGGTGGCGTAGGAGGCGGCGTTGTTCGAGGTGCTGTAGGCCATCTGGCCGGCGCGCTGGCCTTCCGGCACCCAGCCCGAAGCATTGAAGCCCGAGCCGGTGATGGCGTTGACCGAGCGCCAGTTGGTGGCGAGGCCCGTACCGCCCGGAACGCGCGGCAGTCGGTTCCGGATCGGCGTGGCGACCGGATAAAGGTTCTTGGCCGGGGCTTGCAGGTCGTAGGCGACCAGGCCGGTGCCCGTGGTGATCGAGCGCTGAATGTCGTCCGGGTGAGTGCCGGCCGCTGTCAGGATCGAGCGGGCGATATCCTCGCTCGGGTTGGAAATAGCCGAGCGCATCAGGTCGTCGGCGTTCGAGGCAGTGGTCATCAGGCCCTCCTTGCGGGCACGAAAAAGGGCGCTAAACGGAATTGCCCGGCGCCCTGGTTACGGCCCTGCGGCCGATCTCGGTTTTGGGTTAAGGGTTAGCGGATCGCGATCGGGCGGCTCATCGAAGCGCGCATCAGCGCCATGGCCCGCTCGTCGTCGGGCATGGCGTCCAGAACACGCCGAACGTCTTCATCCGAGAGGTTTACACGTTCGGCGCGCTCGACATCCTGGCCCGAACTGTCTTCGGCCTTGCCCACGGCGCGAGCCAACGAGCCCACAGTCTTGGCCGGGGACGTCATCTTGGCCAGGCGCGAGACTTCGGCCGAAACCTCGCCGATCTTGCTTGTGAGGCCATCGACGGTGCGCAGCAGCGTGTCATTGCTCTCGGTCAACGAGGCGACGGTGCGTCGCAGCTCGTCGGTCTCTTCCATCGCCTCGATTTGGGCTGGTCGCCAGCCGCGCTTGACAAAGGCGTCGAAGGCGCGTTGTAGGCGCTCGCTCTGCTCGTCGGTGATCAACGGCTCATCGGCGCGCTGAAGGTCGCCAGACGCAGCCGCCAGCGCGATGATGCCATTTTCGATTTGAACATCGACACCAACGCCGTTTAGGAGTTCGGCGACCTCTTCGTCGCTCATGGCCCGATAGGCCTTGGCCAGCTCCAGAAGCGCCGAACGCAGCTTTCCAGGAACCGGCGAGTCGTCGCCTTCGAAATCGGCCTCGTACTGGGCGTCGGTGACGATGTAAGCCAGGTCCGTGAGTAGGCTATTGAGGCGACCGACAGTGTAAAGCCCTCGGCGCAGTTCAGCGCCAGGGAGTTCGCGACGTTCCGGTTCGCCCTCGATAGCCCGTTGGACCTCTTGGACGGCTTCGTCAGCAGCGGCGGTAGCGGCGGTCGCTGCGGCCACGGCGCGGGCGACCGGATCTTCAGCCGCCTCGCTGGCGTCGGAAATGGCGACAGCGGACTCCGCGCCTACGGCGGCGCCAGCGACGGCCGGCTCGGCTTGAGCGTCTAGGGCTTCGTCGGCGCGCTCGACGGCGTCGTCTTCAGTCAATTCGGGCTCGTCTTGGATCTGGGCGGCGCGCGCCATGGTCTTCCACTCCTCGGGAATGAGGTCCGTTGCGCCTAGCGCGCGGGCTCGCTTCATGATGTGGCGGCGCACCGCCCGCTTGTTCTTGGCGCGGCCGAAAGCTCGGATCGCATTTTCCAAGTCCGTCCGATCGGCGATCGGGAACGAACCGTCGGGCATCGCAGAACCGGCCTGCGCCATCTTCTCGCGCTGAGCGGTCGAGTAGTCGCGGCGGTCTAGATCATCGTCGGCGTGGTCACCGTCAAAGCCATCGGCGTGCCAAAGATCGATCTTGGCGCCGGGATCGGACGGCCGGTCCACCAGGCTGATCTCTCGCAGGTCGATGCCGCGCACGATGGTGCGATCGTCCTTGTCTCGCTCGGTGACCTTGGCCCCAATGCTAAAGCCCTTGTAGACGCCGCGCTTGACCTTCTCCCAAGCTGCGTCGTCCACGATTTCAGCCGTGATGTAGAGGCCGTTATCGTCAACCGAGGCTTCTCGGGCGATGCCGGCGGCTGATGGCTGGTGCATTTCGCGGATGTTTGCCCAAGCCATGTAGCCGTCCAGGGCGTCGGATAGCGCTTCGCGAGTGACGATCAAGCCATCTGTCGCTCGCTGCTCGGTAGCGGCATAGCCGGCCACGATGCGCTGCTCGTCGTCGACGCGCTGGATTTCTGCGAAAAACCGCATCGCCCTAGACCGCCGCGCCCGTTGCCGGGTCGCGCCAGACCTTGCCGTCCCAAGTGATGTTTTTGCCGAGCGTGGTGTCGTGGAACATTTGCCCCTTGGTGGGGTTGGTCGGACGTGCCGTGGAAACGCCAACGCCGCCCGAGGCGACGCTGGTCCAGCCGTTGGCGGTCATGACGCGCGAATCCACGTCCGGGACGTCGATGGTTGAGCCCAGCGGGCAGGTGTAAGTGCGCCCGTTGACAGTGATCGTGGTTTGCCGCCCGTCGGCAGGCGGCATGACGCGCATGGTAGCCATGTCGGCTCCCTCCTCAGGTGGTTTCGGTGTCGTCAATCGGATCAACGGGGCGCTTGGCGCTTTCGTCGTCCTGCCCGTTTGGGCCTTCTTCGCCGTCGGCCTGCTTGGCCTGCAGTATCGCCACGTCCAGCGGGACGACCCCGTCCTTGGTGTAGATCAAGGCCCTAGAGCCCAATCCATCCGGTAGGGGCTGCTCGCCGCGAGCATCCCTCACCTCGTCTATGGTTTTGGAGCCGTTGCGAAGGTTTAGGTCGTCGATTTCCGACTGCACCTTGGGATCGACGTCTTTGGTCTCAACCCAGTCAAATTCCAGGTCATCAAAGCCCATGTCGTCCTGAACGACGCTGTCGAGAAGGCGCTTAACCCAATTCTTGGTGGGCGTCAGACCTTCCTCTAATGAGCGCTCAGCGTCGGAATCCGCCGTGGACCGGTTCATCTGCTTGATAAAAGCTGTCGGCGGGAGGTTGAAGGCGAAGCAGACGATCCGGGCCAGCCATTCGTCGAAGTCGTCCTTGAGGGGCGGATCCTTGAAGGGGCTGTACTTGGACCCACCAGGCCCCCAGACAAGCTTGGACCGGGCCGCTGGACCATTGACGATCGCGTCAAACCATTCTTGGTATTGCTTGATCTGATCTGGGGTCCAGCCTTCCGGCGCGTTGATGATGCCGGGCGGCGTGTTGCCCTCGGTAAACCACGCTAGCTGACGCGCCTGACGCTGCAGAATCGTGTTGATGGTGACGATGATCTGCTCGACCGGACCGTAGCCGTAGACGTGGTTCGTTCTGACGTTGCGAGGGCGGTAGATCAGGTCTTCGGTCGAGAGGTCGGCCCAGATGCGGCCCTTGATGACCTGCTGATAAGCGGGGAGCGGCGCGGCCGGGGTTCGCCCCCTATCGTCGATCAGCACCTTGATGGTGGCGCCATCGACATATTCCAAGCCGATCAGTTCGCCGCCGAGACTGCGCCGACGTTCGACCGCCGGAGCATCTAGGACGAAGAGATCCTCCAGAACCGCGCGCAGCCACGTGGCGAAATCCGTCCGACCGTCGGGCCGGCGAAGGATGGCCTCCGCCTTGGCGATGCGCCCCTCGTGCCCGGTCTTAGGCTTCTTTTCGTCCCTGCTGCGGATCTTCCAGCCCAGACCCTCGATCTGATCCTTGCGGGTCTCAATGGCGAGGCGCACCAGCTCCACGTTTGCAAAGGCACGCAACAAGGCAAAACCGAAAGGCTCTGCGCTTCGGGGTTGATAGGAAAGGTTCGAGCCGGTGGCGTAGTCGTAAACCCGGACGGGTTCAGGCTGAGGTGGGACAAGCGGCGATCCGGGGCCAAACGAAGCGGCGCTCCAGCCGCGCATGGCCATGGAGTCGGCCTCAACCCTCATAGATGTGCGGATACCGCCGCTGTACGGGGGCATGGCGTCTCCGTTCCTTATGCGACGTCAGCCCTTGGCCTGTATCGCCATCATGTGCTCGACCGAACCAGGGGCATACGTGACCTCGGCGGCAGCGGCCTCAGGCGCGCTATCGGAGGTCCCGGATCGGGCAAGTTGACGGGCAAACTCAAAAGCGCCCCAACCCGACATCTGCCGGATCATGGGCGCAAGGGCGTAGCGGAGCGCGTCGATATAGTGGTTGTTGGCATCGACGATGTCGGAGAGGACATCACCGCTTAGGCGATCAACCTTGTGGCTGTAGAGCCTAAATTCTCGGGCGGTCTGTTCGCAGTCGGTATGGATCACCACGCGCTGGAACGACTTGATGAAGGCAATGCCGTCCTCGACGCTGCCCTTCCACTTTTCCACCGGCTGGACGGTCGGCAGTCCATGGCGACGCAGGTAGCTGATGCTTTCGGGCCTCGCCGAGTCCGCCCGCGTCGGGAACTTGGCAAAGTTCGGGATGGCGGACGCCAGGAAACCCGTCGTCGCGTCCAGGTCCAGTTTTGTGCGACCGGCCTCGCGGCGTATCCAAAGGGTGCCGTCGTGGATGTAGCAGCGAACCGCCGCCGTAGGATCTTGTGAGAAACCGAAGTCCAAACCCTGATAAGGGCCATCCCAATTCACCCCAGGCTCAAAGTCCTCCACGACATACTTGCCGGCGAACACTTGTGCTTCGGTGAGAGTTAGGAAAGCCCCTTCCCACACGTGCTCATATGTTTCAGGCCTAAGACGCTGATCTTCCAGTCTCGACGCGTTCAGTAGACTTGGAAACCAGGGATTGTCAGCCCAGTTTATGGTTGTGACGACGCAATCAGAGGGCGGATCAGCCACGAAACGGGTGTGCGTCGCGCTTTCCGGACTTTCTGGGTTGTAACTAATCCAGTTCTCCGCGTGCCAGCCCTCACCCTCTTCGCGCAGGGTGTTGACCAGCTTACGCCAGGCCACCTCGGAAACGTTTTCCGCCTCGTCGGTCCAGTTGCCGATGATCCGGGCCTTGGACTTGATGCTGTCTAGGTTATGGCGCAGGCCTGCAAAGGCGTAGCTGATGCGGCGGTTTTTGGTTCGAATGTATTTCTCGCCAATGTCGAAGTAGTCGGCCAGCCAGTCGATCGACCGGATCGCCGCCTTGATCTCCTCCATCGAGGACTCGTCGAGGCTGTTCAGATGCTCCCGGCTGGCCAGGAACACGCCCTCGACGCCCATTTCCGCCAGCTGATAGACGCGCAGGCCCGATCGGAGTGCCAGCCCTCTCGTCTTCCCTGAACCGCGCCCCCCTTTGAAGACCCGCGTTCTCGCCGGCTTGGCGAAATTGCGCGTGATCTTCGGGATTTCTTCAATCTTCGCCCGCATCTGGGGCCACGAACTCGATGACCGTTGGCATGGTTACGCTGACCTCGCCGTCAACCTCCAGAGATTGCTTTGCTTTACCAAAGCCACGGTCGAACAATTCCTTGATCGCGGCGACGCGGGCGGCTTCGCTCTCGGCGCCGGTCGCGAGCCTTGCGAGCTCCTTCATGGCGTCTTCGGCGTGCTGCATGGCTAGAGCCTTGATGTCAGCCGTGGCCTTGTTGGGCGTACCCTTCTGTCGGCCGCCGGTCTTTCGGCCTGCAGCCACGGCAAACCCCTTCTATTTCTGTCTAGTTTAGAACCACTCTTACATTCCCCACGCTGGCCATTGGCGCACCGCAGTACACAGGCGGGGAATGGTGGCGGTTGGCGTCAAGCCTAGAACGGCCCGAGGGCCTTGG